>LFRM01097972.1_pt1 | contig 14037 bp, 11 predicted proteins | sample 618341 | NCBI WGS metagenome assembly LFRM01 (sample SAMN03654438, study PRJNA283298) | anaerobic digester metagenome | isolation source: pool of bioreactors CSTR01a, CSTR02a, and CSTR03a thermophilic anaerobic... | place: Denmark: Kgs. Lyngby | collected 2014-05-21 | reverse complement strand
CTGCGGAGCGCTGTTCTATGGCAAGCGTTCTAAAGCCCATCTGAAGGCTGTTAAGAAGTGCGAGAAGCGTGCTTGGACCCGAAATCAAAATTCGCTGTTCACGCTGAATTTGTTCCACAACCTCAGCATGCCGCATCACCTCTGCATATAGTCCTTCAAGTGGCAGGAACATCACCGCAAAATCAGTTGTATGCGGAGGTGCGATATACTTGCCAATGCGCTTTGCTTCAACCTTCACCGCGTTGAGCAATGCGCGCTGCGCTGCCTCAATCGCTTGTACATCTCCTTCGTTTGATGCATCTGCCAGCCTGACATAGTCTTCCTGCGGAAATTTGCTATCAATCGGTAAGTAGATCGCATGATCGTCCTCGCGGCCAGGCAAGCAAACTGCAAACTCAACTCGTTCACTAGACCCAGGGACCACAGCAACATTTCGTGCATACTGCGTGGAAGTTAACGCTTCTTCCAGCAATGCACCAAGCTGCATCTCGCCCCATATGCCGCGCGTTTTTACATTGCCCAGCATTCGCTTTAGATCGCCCACGCCCGTTGTCAGGCTCTGCATCTCGCCAAGCGATTTATAAACCTGCTCAAGGCGTGTGCTTACCTGTGCAAAGCTATCATTGAGTCGCTTCTCCAGCGAATTATGAAGTTTTTCATCAACGGTTTTTCGCATTTCTTCAAGTTTTTGCCCATTTTCCGTTCGAAGCAGCTGCATGCCTTCCTCCAGCGTCTTGCGCAGCGCTTCCATACGCGCTTCGTTTTGAGAAAGCAGCCTAGCCGTACCAGCTTCTATGCTCTGCATTCTAGCTTCGATCCTTGTAAGGCTCTCCTCTGTAATGCGCTGCATACCCTGCTGCCTAGCATCCGATGCCTGAGAGCTATCATAGCTTTGCTTGAGAAGTGAGTTGACCTGATCGGCTTGTGATTTGGTTATGCTATGCATCATATTAAGCAAGCTATCATTTAATCGCTGCAAAGAGTGCAGCAATTCCTCACGCTGCTCTAGGCTCTGCCGTAGCAGCTCATTCTCCGTTCTTTCAAGCGTCTCATTAACCTCATCATTTTGCAATGCTATCGCATCAAGCGTCATACGCCTCTGCCTTAGCACAACAACGAGAATGATGATCAAAAGCAAAAGAATCATCGCTAGGATTCCAGCCGTCACAAGCTGTAGTAAATTGGTATCAGTAAATAAAGGCACTCTTGTTACACCTTCCGTTTCATAAGAGAAAGGGCCATCGCGCTTACATCTCGCGACGACCCTCCATGGCCTTTGCCAAAGTAATTTCATCTGCATATTCCAGATCGCTGCCTACGGGAACGCCGTGCGCAATTCTGGTCACAAGTAAGCCCATAGGCTTTACCAAACGAGCAATATAGGAGGCCGTTGCCTCGCCTTCAATGTCTGGATTTGTTGCAAGAATGATTTCCTTGATTTGATCGTCATGTAACCTTGACATCAGCTCTTTAATGCGGATATCCTCAGGTCCAATGCCGTCCATCGGTGATAGCGTTCCGTGCAGAACATGATAACCGCCTTGGAAATCTCTCATTCGCTCAATTGCTGCCACATCACGAGGATCACGTACAACGCAAATCTGACTTCTATCCCTACGCTCATCTTTACATATATCGCAAAGCTCATCTGTTGCATAGTTTCCGCATACGGTGCAATACCGAATAGACTTTCGGCCTTGATATAAGGCCGTTGCCAATTCCCGCACATCTTCCAGCGGCATGCCTATGATGTGATAAGCAAGGCGTTGCGCACTTTTTTGACCAATACCGGGAAGTCTCGAAAGCTGGGATACCATGCGGGCAATCGGCTCAAGCTGCTGAGCCATTGATTAAAACATACCTCCCATGCCGGGTGCAAGCTTGGCCATCTCAGCCTCGCGAGTTTCCTCAGCAGTGCGCAGTGCTTCATTAACAGCTGCTAAAATCATATCTTGCAGCATTTCAACATCTTCAGGATCAACGCACTCAGGATTGATTTCAATGTTCTTTATTTCGCGTTTACCGGTTGCAGTCACGCTTACCATGCCGCCGCCAGCTTGTGCCGAATACTCACGAACGTCTAAATCGTCTTGTGCTTTTGCCATTTGTTCCTGCAATTTTTGTGCCTGACGCATCAACTGTTGCATATTTCCGCCGCCGCCAAAACCGCTAAACTGATTGTTCCTTGCCATAAATAAGTCCCTCCGTTATTTGTTGATACTGATCAGCTTTAAGTCAGCCGACACACCCGTGACGCGCACAACAGGTGCTGTTTCACTATCTGATATATTAACCCCATGCGTATGAACACGGCCGCTGATAGAGCGAAGGCTTGCATTCATCTCCTCAACAGGTGCCGTGATCACTACGTGACCGGATACCGCTGTTACATCAATTCGCTCAAATGAATCAACCAAGCTATAGGTTTGTCCGCCGCTCACGCTGCTGCACTTGAGTACCTTTGTATCAAGTCCATCAAGCGCTGCATCGCCGCTTACGCTGCGAAATACAATTTTACCACCTATAAGTTCCTCGCCGCGAACATCTCCCGAAACCGTCTTAATTGACAACTGCTTTGCACTGAGCTTTAGTGCGCGAAGGTCGCCTGATACGGTTTCAAGACTAATCTCTGTTCCCTTCAGCTTACGAGCATTAAGCAATCCGGAAATGGTGCTTGCCTCTATCTTCTTATCCCATTCACGCGGAATGCGAATACACACTTGAAGCCATCTGCTCTCATTTATATTCAGATATAGACCATATTGCGGCTGCTCAATGATCAGTTCGCCCTCTTTGACCTCAATGCGTAAGTCGCGAACACTGTCCTCATCACCTGCTGCTAGCACCTGTATTTTTTCAACATCATCTGCAAAAATTTCGAGCTGCGCCCAAGCCATGTGAATAGCTATGCCAGAAAGTACATTCGTTTCAAAATTTAGATTGCGTTCCATATCTACACCCCGATTCAAGATTCCTAGTTTAATTGTTCAGTAGATTTGTCTTTAAACACTCTACTATCATACAGTTTTTTTGACAAAAATGCAATCTTTCAAGCGATGAAGTCACGCTTTTATCATAACAGTATTTCATTTCTTCTTCGCTATATACTTAGACATTGTTGAGTCATCATCTTTCTGCTATAATATACAAATTGAATATACTCGAAGGGATTGATGATCAATGACTCAACATAAACAGAAACGCGATATACGATGGCTGTTGTCACTTTTACCGATTATCATTTTTATTGCTAGTCTTGCCTTTTCTTGGTTTACTGCCTATCACTACTCGGCCAATATCCTTGATAGCGATGCATCAAGTGAAATGATTCTAGCGAAGATGCTGTCTGAAAACAACTCCATTCTATCCACCGATTGGATATACTCCAATGAGCTGCGGGTCATTCACACAAATCTGGTATTCGCTCCATTATTCAAAATTTTTACCGATTGGCATACGGTAAGATTTGTTGGTATTTTGATTATGCAATCGATCTATCTGCTATCATATTATTTCTTGTGCCGCCAGTTAAAGGTAAGCAGACGCTCATTCTTCCTGACCGCTGCTATTCTGATCCTTCCCTATAGCATTGCTTATGGACGGATCGTCCTTTATCATAATCACTATTTGATGACGATTACCATGGGATTCCTTCTGTCCGGATTGTATTTGTCGATTCTTGATCGTTGGAAAAACAAGGACAAACGCTTGTCTCTAGGAATTCGGATAACATTATTGCTGACCATTTCCCTTCTATCCGGTCTTAATGGCGTTCGTTCGCTAGTCGTTACCATTGCTCCTATGTTTTTAACATCATTCATCATTCTTTTGCAAGATGAATCCAACTTGGATTCATCACAAGGCATTGCTTTTCTTGAGAAATGGAAAGGCGTCATCTTAACGCTCGGCATGTGCGTATTCTCTGTTATTGGTTATTTAATCAACAGCAAGGTTTTTCAGCAGATTTATTCATTTAGATCTTACGATGATGCTACGCTTGGATTCAATAATGCCGAGAACTCCAGTCAAGCAGTTCTTGGGCTCTTATCGCAATTTGGTTATCAAGCTTCAAGACCGCTATTCTCAATTGGCGGAATCGTTGCTTTAGCAGGGTTGATGGCAGCGATATATATTGTTGGTCAGGGTATTTCCACTGTGTTTTCCAAATCAAGAATCACATCCCAGAATGCTAGCGTTCAATTCGCTGGTGTATTGTTTGTTGCTTCAGTTGGTGTGATGATCATGAGCTTTTGCCTCGAGTTTGGAGAAAAACACTATTTGCTCTATCTCATCCCAGTTGCTGTTTTAGCTATTCCTTTCGTCGCTGTTTTAATGGATCAAACCGCTAGCTCTGATCCAGTCCCAACAAAGCATTCTGCAAAAGGTGTTTTACTTGGCGTTGTTTTTCTCTCGCTCTTTGCCAATGGTCTTTATGGAAATGCCTATTTCCTTCATCCCGACAAAGTCAAGGGGACATACAATGGGCTTGGAATGCAAGACGTAAATATGGTAAATAAGCTAAGTAACGTTGTAGACTTCTTAGAGTCAGAGAATTATACACTTGGTTATTCGACATTTTGGACATGCAATATCATTACAGAAATGACCAATGGGAAAATCAACATGGCTGCCATTCAGGTTGATGCAGAAAATCAACGCGTTTATCATTACGATTGGCTTACAGCTAAGCATTTTCAAGATGAATCCTTCGTTGAAGAACAAAAGGTATTTGCACTATTAACTGATGTTCAGAGCAAAACCGTTCTGGAAACGACTATGTATGATTATGCTGTATTGGTTTATGATGATGGAAATTACAATATATACGATTTTGACTTTCCAGTGGCACCCTATTATGCGATGAGTGAATAAACAGACCATTTCTTTTCACGTTTTGTTCACTGCTTGTCTCTTGCATTCCCTATTTAAACATATTATAATCATTGAGAGCATTGATAAAGAGGTGCGGAATTTGGAAAGGATTTGCATATGCCAAAAATTGATGGGGTCATAAAACGACGTAACCCTGTTTTTAAAATCGTGATGGAAACAGATGCAGTCATTCTTGGTGAGCTTTTCCCCCTTTATGCTCCGCAAGCCGTAGGCAATTTCATTTCTCTGGCAAATGAAGGTTTTTATGATGGGCTTTCGTTTCACCGCTGCATTCAGGGTTTCATTGCACAGGCAGGGAAAGCGAACCCGTCCCAGACGCTGCCCTACTGCATCACAGGCGAGTTTGAGTTCAACTCCTACAAGCATGGTCTGCTAACGCAAGAATATGGCAGCCTTTGCATGGCACGCGGCGGTCATTATAATTCTGCAAGCTCTGAATTCTTCATCGTTACGACTGAGGATGAGCGCGAACTCCAATGTCTAAATGGCGCATATGCCATCTTTGGCAAGGTTTATGAAGGCATGAGAATTATCGAAGCCATCTCATCTGTGGAAACAGATCAAAACGACAAGCCGATTTACCTTCAAAACATCCGGCGAATCCGAGTTGAAACCTTCAAACAAACCTATCCATTTACAAAGATTCCCCCACCCACATCCGATGTCAACATTCCAGTTGTGAAACATCGCAAAAAGGGTAATCATAAATCATCACATGAAAACAAGAAGAAAGAAGGAATTTCTGATGGCTAATCCCACCTTTACAATCACAACTAAAAATGGCGGCGTTATGACTGGCGAACTCTACCCCGAAATCGCACCTCAGAGCGTTGGCAACTTTGTATCCCTTGCAAATAGCGGTTTTTACGATGGATTGATTTTTCATCGCTGTATTCCCGGTTTCATGATTCAAGGCGGCTGCCCAAGCGGCACAGGCACTGGCAATCCCGGCTATAGCATCAAAGGCGAATTCGCACAAAACGGCGTGAAAAACGACCTCAAGCACTCCTACGGTGTGCTGAGCATGGCACGCAGCATGATGAAGGATAGCGCCGGATCGCAGTTCTTTATCATGACAAGCGATAGCCCCCATTTGGATGGATCTTATGCAGCATTCGGAAAAATCCTAACCGGCATGGACGTTGCTGATGCCATCGTTTCACAAAAGGTAGACCGTTCTGATCGCCCGCTTGAGCCCCAAGTTATCCAGAGCATTCGAGTCGAAACGGACGGCGTTGAATATCCCTTTACTAAATTATAATCAAAAGGCGGCGTTGGACGTTTGTCCTTCTGCCGTTTTTCTTTGACTACGATGATCTTATTAGGAAGTGACTATCTCTTGAAGCCCATTCAACTCCCAGAGCTACTATCTCCAGCAGGTGACCTTACCGCTCTTTATGCCGCTGTCAACAGCGGCGCTGATGCGGTCTATTTAGGTTACCAATCCTTTGGCGCACGCGCTTCCGCGACAAACTTTGATGCAGAAGCACTCGAGAAGGCCGTTAAATTCGCTCATTTTCATCACGTACGCATTCATGCAACCATGAATACCCTTGTGAAGCAAAACGAGTTTGAGGCGGCTTACAGCGCGCTGGAGGCGATTTCAAAAGCTGGCGTTGATGCGGTGATCGTTCAGGATATTGGCATTGCTTCCTTGGTCAAGCATTCATTTCCATCCCTCCAATTACACGCGAGCACCCAAATGGCACTTTGCAATGCCAGTGGAGTGGGTTTTGCTAAGCAATTTGGCTTTGATCGTGTAGTCTTATCCCGCGAGTGTTCTTTGGAAGATATTCGGAAAGCATCAGCCTGCGGTATTGAAACAGAAGTATTTGTTCACGGCGCTTTGTGCTCAGCAGTTAGCGGCAGATGCTTAATGTCCTCTATGGCAGGCGGCCGCAGCGGAAACCGAGGTCGCTGCGCGCAGCCCTGTCGCCAGCAATTATCACTCGGCACCCTTAACGGAGCACTTCTGTCAACAAAGGATCTATGCCTGATCGACGATCTCCCCGCCCTCGTTTCCTCAGGTGTACATTCGCTGAAAATCGAAGGACGATTGAAGAGTCCTGAATACGTAGCGGTTGTGACAGAAGCTTATCGCCGCGCGCTTGATGACATTGCATCCGGGTCTTTTTCACCTGATGATCCAGCTCGCAGGAACGAACTTCTGCAGATTTATAATCGCGGCGGATTCACGCGCGGTCATGCAATGGGCGATGAAGATGCATCTCTATGCGCAGCTGCTAGGTCCAGTCATGATGGTGTCGCGCTTGGAACAGTCCTAAGCCAGCGCGGAAATCTCGCTGCTATTCATGTGCAACGCGATTTAAACGACGGCGATACATTGCAAATCCGAAGCGATCAGGATATTGATCTGCGCTATTCAGGACATGATGTGAAGGCTGGAGATACTGCCACATTGCGGCTGCGTCCCGATGTACATATTTCAAGCGGTGATTTAATTTCACGCTTGTCAGATGCGAAACAGCTTGATCACGCAAGAGCCCACCAGCCAAAACAATACCCGATTACCATGCAAGCGTCGTTTGTTATGGATCAAGAGATGCAGCTTACCATTTCAGATGGGCAAAACACCGTCACATCCTTCGGTTCAGTCGCAGCAGCCGCTCAAAAACGTGCAGCCACTGCAGCCGATATTGATAAGCAGCTTTCAAAGCTGGGAGATACTCCATTTTACTTAGCTGACAAGGACCATTTGCAGATTCAGATTGACGGGTCATTATTTCTGCCTGTTTCAGAGCTGAATGCGCTTCGTAGAGATGCCGTCACTAAGCTGATAAACGAACGAATCCATCAATTCGAAAAAAGCAACCATTGCGCACGAAATGAGATAACGACTACGTCGCAGAATGATATAAGCTTGCACGAATCCCCCATTTCTTCAAGCACTCTGGCTGTTGTATTTTCCGATATAGCACTTGCTTCCGAGCTAAAAGCCCATGGTGCAACCATGCTCATCTATGAGCCTCAGATATTTACCCCTGTGTCCCTCAATACGGATTTAAGCGGATTGCAAGATCGCATTTGGCTGCGCATTCCACCTCAGCTCTCCCAGCAAACGCTTCAGGATTCATTGAGTGTTCTGGACAAGCATCAGGATGTGCTAAGCGGGTTGATGCTTGAGAGCGTCGGTCACCTTGGCATAAAAGTACCATTGCCGATCATGGCTGGCGAAGGAATCCCGATCACCAACAAGCAGGGAATGACCGCTCTTGCCTCCTCGCAAGCACAGGGATTCGTCCTGTGGCCCGAATGGACAAAATCCGATCAGGATGATTTAATGCCTATGCGCATGCCTTGCTTGCTCAAAATGTACGGACGCGAGTCTTTGATGCTGCTGAATCATTGTCCGCATCGAGTTGCAAAAGGGCTTTCCCATAATCGTGCAGATTGCAGCCTTTGCACCAATCAAGATATGACTTGCGGAAAAGAATATGCTGAACTTGTAGATCGAAAAGGATATCACTTTCCGCTGCAAAGGACGGTATTTCCAGAAGGTTGCATCATTTCCACCCTTAATTCGTTACCCACCAATTTGTCCAAGTATAATGATGATCGTATCAAGCTTGGTGCTGGTATGCTGCTTCATTTTACAACCGAGCAAAAGCAAGAACAGCTTGAGCTGACCCAAGCATTTTCAGCATTATTAGATGGACAAACCCCATTTATGCCCATCCTAACCAGCGTCACATTCGGACACTGGGCACGTGGCGTAGAATAATGATCATTACATGCCGAAGGGAGCAATATATATGCAACAAGATCGTGCATTGCGCGTATTGGAATTCACCAAAATACGCGAACGCCTTGCCAGCCATGCACTAACCGATATGGGCAGGGAAAAATGCTTAGCCCTCTTCCCCTATACCACATTATATGACGTTGAGCATGCGCTCAATGAGACCGAGGAAGCCTCCGTCTTATTAGCTTATCTTGGCGGACAACCTCTGATTGAGTTTATGGATGTCCGCGAGCAGCTCACATTAGCGCAAAAAGGCGCTAGCCTCAACCCGCGCGCACTCCTTGACATTTCGGAGTGCTTACGCGCTGCCAGATCGGCAAGAACCTCACTTGTGAAAGAACGCGATAATACGCCTATTTTAACAGGCATTGCAAGCCGCTTAACCGCACTTGAGAGCATAGAAAACGAAATCAATAACGCTATCTTAAGCGAGGATGAAATCGCAGATCGCGCATCTACTGAACTCTATCAGGTTCGCAGACAGATCCGCAGCGCTAACGAACGCGTACGTGAGAAGCTCAATCAGATGATTCGCAGTTCATCCATGTCAAAGTATCTGCAAGACACCATCATCACCATGCGCGGAGATCGTTACTGCATTCCCGTCAAGTCAGAATGCCGAGGGAACGTCCCCGGACTTGTTCATGACCAAAGCGCAACAGGCGCAACGCTCTTCATTGAGCCAATCGCTGTTGTGGAGCTGGGCAATGACCTAAAGCAATTTAGAACCAAGGAACTTCAAGAGATTGCGCGCATTTTGCAGGCCTTGAGTTTTCTCATCATGCCGCATGTAGATTCCATCTTGCTAAACATTCAATTGATGGCACATTTGGATTTTGCCTTTGCTAAGGGACTTTTAGCGAAAGACCTTCGCACTTGCCTCCCCAAGATCAACGATCGGGGTTTCATCAAGATTGTGCGCGGACGTCATCCGCTCATCGACCCCGCCACTGTTGNNCCGCCACTGTTGTGCCAAGCGATTTATGGCTAGGCGAAGAATTCACGACGCTTATCATCACAGGTCCTAATACCGGCGGTAAAACAGTTACCCTCAAAACCGTTGGATTGTTTACCCTCATGGCGCAGGCTGGACTCCATGTGCCTGCTGACATCGGTACAGAGCTTGCCGTCTTTCACCATGTATATGCGGACATTGGCGATGAACAGTCGATTGAGCAATCGCTATCCACCTTCTCCTCGCATATGACGAACATCGTTCATATAGTCGAAAATGTACAGGATAACGATTTGGTGTTATTTGATGAATTAGGTGCCGGTACTGACCCCACCGAAGGCGCGGCACTGGCGCAGAGCATTCTTACAAGCTTGCTGAAGCGTAAAATCCGCACCATGGCAACCACCCACTATAGCGAGCTGAAGGCATTCGCGCTGGGTACGCCAGGGATAGAAAATGCCAGTGTTGAGTTTGATGTCGAATCGCTTCGACCTACCTTCCGCCTATCAATTGGCATCCCGGGAAAGAGCAATGCATTCGAAATTTCACGCAAGCTCGGTCTTCCAGATTATCTGATTGATGACTCAAAAGCACTATTGTCAAAAGATGATATTCGCTTTGAAGACGTCATTGCCAATGCTGAGTATCATCGGCAGATTGCCGAGCGCGAGAGGCAGATGGCGGAGGATACTCGCAAGGAAACCATCAAGCTTCGCGATGAAGCAGAAAAGCTCCGCAAGGAAATCGAGCAAAGCAAGCTGAAAAGCATGCAAAAGGCGAAGGAAGAGGCCAAGCGTGTGCTTGAGAATGCAAAGCGAGAAGCCGATGCTATCATCAGCGATTTGAAGGCTATGAAAAAGCAAGCCCAAACCCCTGAGCATGAAGTACAAAAGCTTAAAAAGCGCATGGAATCCGGTATTGATGCACTAAGCGAGGGACTCAGCTCTTCAAGTGCAAGCAATTTCACGCCGCCTAAAAAAGTCAGGATCGGCGAAAGCGTTGAGATTGTGCACCTCAAGACAAAGGGTACCGTGCTCACGCTTCCGGACAATAAGGGCGAGCTTCAGGTTCAAGCGGGAATCATTAAGATGAAAACGCATATTAGTCAGCTTCGCATCGTTGCTGATGAAAAGCAGAAGCAAAGCCGAGTATTGAGCAAGATGTCATCAGGAAAACCATCCGTTTCCATGGAAGTGGATGTACGCGGGATGAATCTTGAAGAAGCGCTGGCATCAGTTGATAACTACCTTGCTGATGCAACCTTAGCCGGGCTCAATGAGGTTAGCATCATCCATGGAAAAGGCACGGGAATTCTACGCACCGGCATTCAGCGCCATCTGCGCACCCACATGAATGTCCAAAAATATCGTGACGGCATGTATGGCGAAGGCGAACATGGTGTCACGATGGTTACATTGAAATAAAAAATAGCCAAAGAAAGAGGTTTTGGCAATGTTTGATAAACAACATATTTTACTGGTTGATGACGATCCCAATATCAGTCACCTTGTCCGCCTATATCTAGAAAAAGAAGGGTACGACGTAACGGAGTCAGCAAGAGGCGATGATGCACTAGAGGCATTCAAGCGCATTTCTCCTGATCTTGTTTTGCTGGATGTAATGCTGCCCGTGATGGACGGTTTGCAAGTTCTCAAAGAAATTCGAAAAACAAGCAAAGTGCCCGTCATTATGCTTACTGCCAAAGATGAAACCTTCGATAAGGTACTTGGTCTTGAACTTGGCGCGGATGATTACATCACAAAGCCATTTGAGAACAAAGAAATGGTAGCACGTGTGAAAGCAGTGCTCCGCAGAGCACCGGGCGTTGAGACCAGCGATCAGAATGATGATACGATTCGCTTCCCGCAGCTTACCGTTAGTTTGGCTCGCTATGAGGTCACCTACGAAGGGCGTGATATCGAAATGCCTCCAAAAGAGCTCGAGGTGCTTTATTACCTTGCAGCACACCCGAATATGGTATTCACACGCGAACAGCTTTTAGAGCGTGTTTGGGGCTTTGATTTCTTTGGAGATAGCCGCACAGTCGACGTTCATATCAAGCGCCTGCGTGAAAAGCTCCCTGAGTGCATCAAATACGGCTGGGAGATTCATACTGTATGGCGTGTAGGATATAAATTTGAATATAAAGCAAGCTAAGTAGGAAAGGCGGTCAAGTTCACACATGTTTCAAAGCATGTTCGATAGGCTGCTTGCGCTGTTCATGGTTGTTATATTGCTGGTTGCACTCATTGGCGGTGCATTCTCCATGCTTTCCATCCGCACAACAACCATAGAAAATCGCATGGAAAGCCTGCTAACGCAAGCAAGAGAGATAGCTTTTCTTGCTGGTAATATTGATAATGACATCATTGCCGATTATCTGAATATCGAGACAGCAACCATGGCATATTTGCGGTGGAAAGCACAGAATGTCTATGAAGAATATGGTGCCTATATCCTGATCGTAGATCGAAATGGACGCATCCTTCATAATATGCAATTAGCTTTACAAGGCGCATCCGACGCACTGCAAACCCTTGATCCCTCCGATATGTCCGACGCTCTTAAAGAGGTGCTCAAAGGCATGGAATATCAAGCCAGGATTACGCCTGCCTCCAAGGGTGCGATATTCACCGTTGCTGTGCCTTGCATTCTTGATGATGCGGTTGTTGGTGCTGTATTCATTCATACGAGTGCACAGGTTATTGAAGCTGAATATCGAGGATTATTTCTCCAAATATCAGTTGGCTTCACACTTGCAGCTATTGTGGCAATGTTTGGAACCGCCTTTTATACGCGCGGTATTGTCAAACCGCTCACAGTCATCACCTCTGCGGCTGAAAGCATGAGCCGAGGCAATCTAAACACCAGAGCAGAAGTAACCGGTGTGAACGAAATTCGCCAGCTAGCGGGTGCATTTAACGTAATGGCTGAGAAGCTCGAGCAAGTAGAAGCTGGGCGCAAAGAATTTGTAGCAAATGTCAGTCATGAATTGCGCTCTCCCGTAACCAGCATTCACGGTTTTGTAGATGGCATGCTTGATGGCACCATTCCGCCAGAGGAATATAATCGCTATTTGCAAATCGTTTCCGATGAAACCAATCGCATGAAGCGCTTGATCACCGACCTCCTTCAATTAAGCAGAATGGACAATGGTGTTGATCAGCTTCACATCACAGAATTTGACATCAACGAATTAACAAGGCGCGTGCTCATTGGTCATATCAATGATATAGAGCAGAAAAATTTGAATGTTCAATTGAATTTCTGCTATGAACCATGCGCCGTTCGCGCTGATAATGACCGCATTTCGCAGGTTATGCATAATATTGTCGATAATGCGCTTAAGTTTGTTATGGAAAATGGCAACTTGACAATTACTACATCCTTGTTGCATGATAGTATAGTCGGTATTACTGTAGAAAACGACGGTGATCCGATTTCGCAAGAAGACATGCCCCACCTGTTTGACAGGTTCTATAAAGCCGATAAAGCGCACACTTCCGGTAAGGGCACTGGTCTTGGCCTTAGCATATGCAAACAAATCATGCAGATGCATGGGCAGACCATCATGGTACTCCCTCGCGAGAGCGGAGCAGCCATAAGATTTACATTGCAGGCAGTAAAGCGCTTAGAACTGCCTCAGCTTGAAGCCTAACGGCTAATAGTGAACAAAGGAGGATTGAGATGGATCGCCATATTTTTCTGGTCGGTATGCCCGGAAGCGGTAAAAGTGCTTTGGGTCGCCGTGTAGCATCGAAACTTCAAATGCCATATTTGGATACGGATGTCTACTTAACCGAGAGTACTGGGATGGATACCGCTCAGTTATACGAGGCTTTTGGTGAACAAGCCTTTCGCGATGGTGAAACACGGCTCCTAGAGGATCTTATCAACGCTACACCCGGTGTCATTTCTACCGGCGGTGGTGTTTGTTTGCGCGATATCAATCGCAAATTAATGCATAATCATGGTGTAATTATTTTGATTGATCGGCCAATTGATGATATCATGCTTGATATTAGGGCAGAAAAAAGACCTCTTCTTGCTCAAAAAGGCAAAGAAGAAATCGAGCGTATCTATGGTGAGCGCATGCCAATCTATCGCAAGGCTGCAGATATTGTGATGGACAACGGCAATGGCTTCCACAACGGACTATCGATGCTTGAGGAAATCGTTCGCAGATATGCAGGGTAACCGATTATCATATAAATAATGAAAGAACCGGAAACAATGATATCCGGTTCTTTTTGTATCAAATGAACTATCATGTCGCAATGAATGATCAATATCCCCTGAAAGGAGAAAGCTATGGATAATCATGAAGCGCTTAAGTATTGTCCGCTGTTTGCTCACATCCAAACCGATAAGGTAGAATAAGTTGCGCAAATTGAAAAAGGGAAAGAAATAGACAAGGTTTGCGGAT
>LFRM01125843.1_pt1 | contig 14038 bp, 10 predicted proteins | sample 618341 | NCBI WGS metagenome assembly LFRM01 (sample SAMN03654438, study PRJNA283298) | anaerobic digester metagenome | isolation source: pool of bioreactors CSTR01a, CSTR02a, and CSTR03a thermophilic anaerobic... | place: Denmark: Kgs. Lyngby | collected 2014-05-21 | reverse complement strand
AGATGCCTGCTTTCTCCCCTTAATCTGGGGGTTTTAAACTCACTGATGACGGTAAAATCATCAACTTCAATAACCTGGTAATACTGTTTTACTTCCTCCGGTCTTAAGACCAGATCCACCATTATGGGGCGCCGGGTTTCATAAAACGCCAGGGCATATTCAAAATCGCCCTTGCCCAGCATATCTTCGGCTTTGATGCCGGTAAGGCGTTCCATGGCTTTATTCCAAATCACCACTTTGCCCTCCATATCGATGACCAGGGTGGCATCCGGGAGGCAATCCGCCAGGCCTTTTAAGGCCTTTTCGGACATCATCAAGCGGTTCATTTCTTCCTTGATTCTGGTTATGGTGCGAGCTATACCCTGTATGGCGATAGTTTTCCCATTGGCATAAACCGGCCATATGTTAACATCCAGATAGATCTGGTTTTCCCACTTGGTAACAATCTTGAGCTCGTAGTTGATATGCCGGCCGGGGGCCATGCGCTGGTACTGAAAGCCGCGCAGCAAATCAAGGCTTTCATTGTCGGCCAGTTCCTGAATATTCATGCGCACCAGCTCGGCCACTGAATATCCCGTGATACGCTCTGCAGCCGGGTTGACTGATATCAGGTTGCCCCCCAAATCATGGACGAAGATCATGTCACTGGCATTATGGAAGAAATCCTCATAAGTGTCCCGGGATTGGCGCAGCTTCTCGCTGGCCAGTTTGACCGGATTGATGTCACGCATGGCTGCCATCAAGCGGGTGCGGTCTTCAAACACCACCCGTTTGGACTTGACCTCGATCCAGAAGATCCGGCCGTTGCGGTCACGCATCTTCCATTCCATGGATTGCGGGCGCGCATCGGAAGACATGCGCAGCCAGCGTTTAAACTCTTCACCGCTGTAGGGAGGTTCTTCCGGGCACAGATAGCCTATATTCATGCGCACCAATTCTTCCCGGCTGTAACCGAACATCTCACAGGCGGAACGATTCATATGCAGAATATCGGTAGTATAAGTATCCAAAAGAAAGATTGAATCCCAGGCCTCGTCCAATACCTCATGATATTTGCCGGCCAACTCCTGGGCAACAGCTTCAAAACGCCGCGCTGCGCTCACATCATCAAATACTGACACCAGCCCATCGGGGGTGGTATAGAGGCGCTCGATAAAAAAGCGGTGGTTGACCTTGCTTTCCACCGTTCCCATACGTCCAGTATCCAGGACCTGCATATAAGCATCCTGCGTTTTGCTGCCCACCAGTTCGGGGAAGACATCCAGCCATTTTTGCCCTATGATTTCGTCCACCGCCTGACCAGCCAAACGAGCATAAGCGGGATTGCCGTATACGATTCGTAAATCCTTGTTGATAGCTACTACCGGAGATTCGATGCAGTCCAGTAAATTTCTGTATCGCACCATATGCTTCAGCTCCTCTTCTAACCGTGCAAACAAGACTATTTAAATTGGTATGATGGTTTGCTAATCCCAGTACGTTTTATTAGTGCCTATATAATATCTTTTTCGACTATCTAAACTAATAATCCTGCTGCTGGGACATTTTTAATAAGCCCGCCGTGAGCGCTATAGCGTTATTATGGCCAAAGTGGCCGCCTGACAGTACCCCGATCTGATCCAAGCCGGCCAGGGCTTCCCCAAACTTTAACGATAGCGCTGCAAGAGCATATTGTTAAAAAATGGACCAAGTATTTGCTGCCACTGCATGTCATTGACCGCTTTTACATTGGAGCTAACCGTCTTCAGATGCTCGATTTCGGAAGGGTTATAGTGGTACCACAGCTGACTGCGCTCAAAGTACAAGCGGTTTTCTTCGCCGTTATCGGGTAGTACATACAGCTCATAGTCCTTGGTATTATGATAAAAGTAATCTTTAAATCTCACTGTGAAATTAAAATACCCATATTCGGAAGGAGTGCCCTGAATAACGCCGTCTACCAATTTTAAGCCATTGGGCATACGTCCCGCAGTAATCTCATAATCATTCACCCCGTAGCCGCCATAGGCGAGTAAATCCACCTTATAAGGGGCTTTGTACAGTCCTACCGGGAGCGCTTCAACCATCAAGCGGGGCGGGATGCTGCTCCCCACTTTAAACTTTATTAAATACGCGTTGGGATCAGAACTGGCTTTGCTGCCGGCAGTTATCACCGCCTCACCACTGCCCTGCTGCCACAACGGGTTTAAGCTGCCGTTCAGGGCCGGTTGGCCTTGCTGGTCGCTGAACGACATTGCCCGGGGATTGCTGGAAATCCACTGCACATAATCATTGACAGCGGTGGTCTCGCCAAAGAATCTCAATTCATAAACAGCCTTATCCCCTTTTTCCAGGTGCCGCAGGCCTGCGCCCAGCTCGGTATGCCGGCGCAAAATAGCGCGGGTTTGGTTTAATGCAGCCTGCTCTTCAGCATCGATCACCTGAACCAGGCTGTTGTGCAGGGACATAAGGGTATCGATACTCCACCCCAGGGCATCCAAGCCCTGAGCGAACCACTGATAGGGCTCTTCCTGGCAAACCTGCTGCCAGGCCCTGAGGCGGTAAATATCCATCATTATTCTGGCTTCGGCTTCGCTGCTGCCATAGCTGCTCAAGAGCTCACTGCGATGGGCTGACATTATCTTCAGCCATTCCTCATTAACCCGGTTAAGCAGGCTGATAAGCTGCTCAGGTTTCAGGTCTTTGCCGAACAGATGGCGCAACTGCTGAAACTCCCGTTTGCTCAAGTCAGCCAGGGCTTTTTGCAGTTCATCGTAACTGCTGGCGTATTGTATCTGCCCCAGGGCTGTGCCCAGGGATTTCAAGGCCACCAAGGCCTTCTGGGCCTGAGCCGCCGATGCGGGAGCCAATACCTTGACCATGAAGTAACCGCTATCGGCGTATTCATCGCCCTTAAAAACCCTGAAATTCACCGTAGCGCCGGTGTCAAAATAATGAGGCGGTACCCCTACACGGCCATCAGTGGCGATCAGCTCCGGTTTGCTGCTGTTCATTATCTTGATATTATATCCCCCGGGAAGCTGCGGAAACACAAAGCGCTCGCCATACTGCACCGGGATCTGCTCTGCGGTAATGGAATCAGCTATCAGCCGGGCATTCAACACTACCGGGGCATAAATCCCGGGTTTGGTGATTCTCCCCAGTGCATACCAATTCCCGCTTTGCTGTACTGCAGATGAGCCCGGCACTATCTCCCAGGCCGGCCAGGGCTGGCGGTTGGGGTTGTAATAGGCCAGAACCGCTTCTTCACCCTTGCAGAGCATTTTCAACAGCAGGCCGCTTTGCCAGACCTGCTCGGGTACACCGCTCGCTTCCACTTTTAATACCGGCCCATCAACCAGTATCCCCTGTCTCACTGTAAAGCTCACCTGAGTTGCGGTTGCTCCAGCCCCTGCCGGCAACCCCCTCAGTGAGCAATCATTGCCCAAATCCACTGCTCCTTCCACCACAGCCACGCCTGGATCTGGCACCGTTTCAGCTGCCAGGGTGCTTGCGGGGAAAATCCAGCATAACAGGAGTGCCATTATTATCCCGCTGATCCATCTTTTTCTGCTCATTCCATCGACCTCCTTCGTCCCATGCCACTGCTTTCAGGGGAATTTATCCACAATTGGTTACTCTAAGCTCATTGTACCGGTTTCTGAATAAGATTGAAACCGTTAGAACAAGGCCTTGAACAAACAGACTTAAATACCCGCTGATACGAGTCCTAAAAATATAAAGGGAAAGAGATGGGCTCCTTCCCTTATATGTGCTGTTTGGTTGTACAATCGGGAGCTAAGCCTGCCCGGCCATGATATCGCACATGGCATTGGAAAAGGCTACCGGGTCCTCGATGCTCATTCCTCCGATCAACAACGCCTGATTGTACATGATTTCGGTATACAGCTTCAATTTCTCCGGATCCTCGGCTTGCAGCTTCTTCAGGGTTTCAAAAATGGGATGATGCGCATTAATCTCCAAGACGCGCTCGGCTTTGACCTCCCGGTCGCCTGGCATGCTGTTCAGTATCTTCTCCATTTCCAGAGAAAGCATGCCCTCGCTGCTCAGGCAAACCGGATGGGATTTTAGGCGCTGCGACAGCCGTACCGCTTTCACCTTGTCGCCTAAAGCCTCTTTCATGAAGTCCATCAACGCCTGGTGTTCTTTGGTCTGTTCCCGGGCTGACTGAGCGTCATCTCCGTCTTTTAAGCCCAGGTCCCCGCTGGAGACCGACTTGAACTCCTTATCTTCGTAAACCCGCAATATCTTGATGACAAACTCGTCAATATCATCGGTGAGGTAGAGTATTTCCAGGCCTTTGTCCTTTAAAAGCTCGGTTTGGGGCAGGCGGTCGATGCGCTCCACACTTTCCCCGCTGGCATAATAAATATACTTCTGCTCAGGCTGCATGTTTTCATGATATTCGGCCAGGGTGATCAGTTTGTTCCTCTGGGAAGAATAGAACATCAACAGGGGCAGGAGGGTTTCCCGGTTAAGCCCGAATTCCTTGTAAAGCCCCCACTTTAACTGCAGCCCAAAATTTTTGTAGAACTTTTCGTAGGTTTCGCGCTGGTTATTGAGCATATCCAGCAGTTCATTCTTTATCTTCTTTTCCAGATTGACAGCGATCAGTTTCAACTGGCGGTCATGCTGCAGCATCTCCCGGGATATGTTCAAGGACAGATCCTGAGAATCCACCAGCCCGCGAACAAAACTGAAATGATCCGGCAACAGGTCGGCGCATTTGTCCATGATCAGCACCCCGTTGGAATAGAGCTGCAGACCCTTTTCATACTCTTTGCTGTAGTAGTTGTACGGGGTGCGGGCGGGGACAAACATCAGGGCGTTATAAGAGACCTTGCCTTCAGTCTTGCTGTGTATGACCCGCAGCGGGTTTTCAAAATCGAAAAATTTTTCTTTATAGAAGTAGTTGTAGTCCTCGTCGCTGAGCTCACTCTTGTTCTTGCGCCAGATGGGGATCATGCTGTTGAGGGTTTCGATCTCAAAATAGCTTTCAAATTCGTCCTCTTTGCCTTCAACCGGCCTCCTCTTCTCCACCTCCATCTTGATCGGATAGCGGATATAATCCGAATATTTCTTCACTATGGAGCGGATATTGTATGTCTCCAAAAACTCATCGTAATCGTCGCTGTCAGTGTTATCCTTGAGGGTCAGGATGACATCGGTGCCTGCGCTATCCCGGCTGGCCTTCTCGATCACATACCCATCTAAGCCCTCCGATTCCCATTTCAGGGCTTCTTCTTCCCCGTATGCCCGGGTCACCACCGTTACCCGCTTGCTGACCATGAAGGCGGAATAGAAGCCTACTCCGAATTGACCGATAATATCGATATTATCCAGGGCTCCTTCGTTTTCCTGTAAAAAAGCCAGTGAGCCGCTATTGGCGATGGTTCCCAGATTGCTCTCCAATTCTTCAGCATTCATCCCAATACCGTTGTCCGATATGGTGAGCACGCGGTTCTGTTTGTCAACACTTATATGAATGGCGAAATCCTCACGTTTCAGGCCCACATTCTGGTCGGTGAGTGAACGGAAATACAGCTTGTCAATGGCATCGCTGGCATTGGAGATCAGTTCCCTTAAAAAGATTTCCCGGTTGGTATAAACCGAATTGATCATCAGCTCCAGCAGTCGTTTGGATTCGGTTTTAAACTGAATCTTTTCCATCGTTGTTCACCTCGATACAGCATTATTGGTCTTTTGGTACATGTTTTCCCAATCATTTACACTCCATATCCCCGGCCAGTTCAATATTGGTTAAATCAACGGGTTATTCACTGCTGCCCCGGTGAAAAGCCTGGCTTTCTGTACTGCGTTTCTCAAGCAGGCCAAAGCGTTGTATAGTGTAAGTACAGGCTATATAAAAATGATAAGGAGGAGTAATATGGATATTTTCACTGCTATCAAGGGGAGGCGCTCTTTTCGCAATTATCTGAGCACACCGGTGGAGGAGGAAAAGCTTAAGGCCATTTTAGAGGCCGGCCGGTGGGCACCTTCGGTGATGAACCTGCAGCCCTGGAATTTCCTGGTGGTGAAGAACCAGGATATTAAGACCCGCTTGAAGGCCAGCTGCCAGGAAACCCTGGATAAGATTTATGCAGCCAGCGGGTGGAAATGGGTGAGCAGGTTTAAGCTCGACTTCCTGACCGAAGCCCCGGTTATTATAGTGGTAGCCGGCGATCCCAAGAAAACCGGCGCCGATCAATTCCTGCCGGGAAGGGGAACCGGTTATGCCTTCTCTTGCTGCGCGGCCATTCAAAACATGCATTTAGCCGCTCATGCACTGGGTCTGGGCAGCTTATGGTTTACTCTTTTCGAAACCGATAAAATCAAAGCGATCTTAAACCTGCCCGACGAGCTAGATGTGGTCGGCATGGTGGTGTTGGGCTATCCTGCCTCACCGGAAGCAAGCATCAACAGAAAGCCCCTTGAAGAAATGGTAACTTTCATCGACTGATACATGGGGACAGGCCCTCTGTCCCCTATCTCACTGGCCGGGTTATATTACACCATACCCTCCCTTAACCCTCTGCCTGACTTCTATGCCAAACTCGCCCCTTAAGGCATTATTCACAAAAAGACCGGGACGGGGCGGTCCTGGTCTTGCCTGCTATGTTCGCCTGGCTAGATTATATCCAGGCATATTATTCAACTTATTCGACGTCGATTTTGTATGAGCTGCCTGCAGTGGGCTGTTTGGGTACATTAATGAGCAATATGCCGTTTTCCAGCTTGGCCTTGATGCCATCGGCATTGGTGTCCGGCAGGTACAAGCTGCGTTGCATGGATTGATAGCGCCTTTCTTTATGAATATAGTTCTTGCGCTCCTCGTCTACACTCTCTTCGCGGTTAAAAGCTATGGTCAAGCGGCCTTCGTTATATTCAACACTTATGTCTTCTTTCCTGGCACCCGGCAATTCCGCCTCAATCACATATTCTTTATCAGTCTCCTGCACATCGAGTTTAAAGGTATCACCAGCCCATCTCCTTTTAGGGAAGCGCGTATCGTTAAAAAAGTCATCAAGCATGTTGTAAAATTCCTCGAAGACAGCCGGTCTGCCAAAGTATTTGTTAAAAGGAATTAATCCAGCCATGTTTAACAACCTCCTTTACGCTTTTTTGTTAGCACTCCTGCCCCATGAGTGCTAATCCCTACTTATTAATTATCATAAACCTTCCTGGCTTGTCAACGCTCTAAGCATGATATTTCCGGCTTAGCATGGTATCGACAGATAGAAACCGCTATGCATTTATATGTCATGCAAAGACTGGCAAAAACCATAATGCAGACTAAATTCAGTAAATCAAGCTATAAAATAACAAAATTTCTGTCAGGTACCATATTCGACAATATATCGCCTGGCAATGAGGTATTGTTGATAATATAGAGATAAGCTTGTAAGGGGCAACTTGATGTGAAGCAAGACTATAAGACCGGAAAGCATCTCAGCACAGAGATGCCATATCGTGTTGTCAATCTTGGCCTGGAAAACCATCATTTGAAGGCCGAAGTGCCGGAGTCGCTGTCACCAGAAGATAAGCCTCCCAGTAAAGCCAAACCGGGAGATCTCTCCGCTCTGCGTTTCCACACTGATAAAGTGCACAAATATCACATCTCCGAACTGATAGACCTTCACCTCTTGGAGCAGTTGTTAAAATCTTTTTATGATATCACCGGCATCAGGTACACTATTATGGACACCGATAACAATATTCTCTGCAGGGCCGGGTGGACAGAATTATGCCTCAACTTTCACCGCAACTGTCCAGCCGCCGAAGAGCGGTGCAAGCTGAGCAACAGTTATATATCACAATATCTGCAATACGGTTCCTACACCAAATTCAGGTGTTTGAACGGACTTATCGATTATGCCACCCCGGTGATGGTTAACGGCGAGCATTTGGCCACCATATATCTGGGACAAGTGCTGGAAGAGCCTCCAGATGAGGAGTATTTCCGCCAACAGGCTCGAGAATTCGGTTTTGATGAAGAAGCCTATATCAGGGCCTTGCGCAAGATAAGTATCGTTCCCGAGTCAGAAGTCAAACCAATAATGAGGTTTTACTCGCAAGTGGCACAGGTGCTGGCATCCATGGGTCTGGAGAGAATGCGGAAACTGGAGGCTGCCGACCAGGCCTTGAAGAACAGCGAAGAACGCCTGCGTCTGGTACTCGAAGCCAGCAAAGACGGTTTTTGGGATCTGGATATAGAAAAGGACTACTTCTGCTTCAGCCCGCGCTACGCTGAAATGCTGGAATACTCCCCGGAAGAACTCGAACCGCGCTTTGATACCTGGAAGAGCCTCATTCATCCTGATGATCAGCCTCAAACCATGAAGTCCTTTTTCGACCACATGCAAGGCAAAACCCCTCAATTTGAGGCTGAATACCGCCTGTTAACCAAATCGGGAAAATGGAAATGGATGCTGGATCGCGGCAAGGTGGTTTACAGAAGTGAAGACGGCCGCCCATTACGGGTTGCAGGCACATGTATCGATATAACCGAACGAAAGCTGGCCGAAAACGCCTTGCGTTTATCAGAGGAGAAATTCTCCAGGGTTTTTCATGAGAGCCCGATTATGATGACGCTTTCAACCGTTGGTGATGAGAGGGTATTCATCGATGCCAATAAAGCCTGGTTCAATGGGATGGGTTATTCCCCGCAGGAGATTATTGACCGACCTGTCGATGAAATAAATTTTTTCAAAGACCCTGAAACCAGCTCTGAAATACAAAATGTACTTTTGGAGCAGGGCAAGCTGGAGGGCGTAGAAATCGATTACCGCATTAAATCCGGTGACATCCGCCGCGGCCTGTTATGGAGCCATCCACTGCATTTAAACGGCAGCCCTTGCCGCATCACCAGCCTGATCGACATAACTGAACAAAGGCGCATTGAGCAGGAAATGGCCCGCCTGTCAGATCTCAATCTAATAGGAACCATGGCGGCCAGAATCGGGCATGAGATCAGGAACCCAATGACATCGGTGCGTGGTTTTTTGCAATTGTTCAGGGAAAAATACCACGAAGACATCGATTTTATCGATCTGATGATAGAGGAGCTGGACCGGGCCAACAAGATCATAACCGATTTTTTGGGTATGGCCAGGGATAAAACCGTATACCTTAAGCCCCAGAGCATTGATCAGGTGGTTATGTCGATATATCCTATGCTGGAAGCTGAGGCCAAATATAGAGGTATGTTGATCAATCTGGAATTAAACGACCCCCCCAAACTTTCGATTGACCAGGACGAAATCCGCCAGGTAATAGTAAACCTGGCTTTCAACAGCCTGGAAGCCATGTCGCGCGGGGGTACATTGACCATCGGCACTATGGTGGAGGACCGGCATACAGTGCTGTATGTTAAAGATCAGGGACCGGGTATTGAACCTGAATTGATAGATAAACTGGGCACACCTTTTGTTACCACCAAGGACAATGGCACCGGGCTGGGACTGGCATTATGTTACAGCATCGCGGCGCGCCACAACGCGCGTCTGGAGGTTACTACCAGTGCAGATGGAACCACCTTTAAACTGCGCTTCCTAAACGGGCAAGAAGAATAAGCAACAAATAATAAACGAGGACGATTCCTGCATGTCAACAGAACCGTCCTCGTATTGGGTTTACATCTATGCTTATCTCACATAGTTGACCTTGCCGGCCGGTTTTCTTTCAGGGATTTTAACATCATCGGCAGCATAGCCCAGGGTCACACAGAGCATAACTGTATTGCCCTCCGGTATGCCTACCGCTTGAGCCAGTTCCGCATCGGCCTTTAAGCCCAGTTCGGGAGTAGCCATGAGGCAGGAACCCAGTCCCAGAGCAGTCGCCGCAATGGTCATGTTAGCGCCGGCAGTAGCGATGTTGGCCAAACTGTATGGATTCTTGGCCGGTGCCGAGAGAACCACCAGGGTAGGCGCTCCATAAAGTGGATTGAACCCGGGTATGGCTGCACGGTCAACCATCATTTTGATCCCCGAGTTCTTCATGGCCTCAACGGTCACGGCTGAGATTTTATTCAGAAGTTCCGCATTTTGAACCACACTGATCTGGAAAGGCCCCGCATTGGGCGCTATTTGTCCGGCCTGAATGATCTGTTCCAGATCCGCATCCTTGATCTGATCAGCTTTGTACTTGCGTATACTTCTTCTTTTGGTAATCGCATCAATAGTACTCATGTTACTCCTCTCCTTTTTCCTTTTTATTAATACTCTACCATAATGGGCTCAGTATAAAAATCCCATATTTAGCGGATAATGCCCGAGATCGGCCAGGGTTGGGGTAATAGAACCGGAAATAAGTGATTTATTGGGAAATTAGGAACAAGAGACCGGTAATTCTCCTAATGCCCCTGCAGAAAAAGGGAGGTATATTGATCATGCGTAACTGTGCAGTCCTACCAGCCAGTAATTAACCCCAAAAAATGTGAATAAAACCGCAGCAAAGCCGATTATCGCTATTATGGAAGAACGCCGGCCGCGCCAGCCATAGGTCTGCCTGACATGCAGACAGGCGCCATATATCAGCCAGGTGATCAATGACCAGGTCTCCTTGGGATCCCAGCTCCAATAGGATCCCCAGGCCTGTTCAGCCCAGATGGCACCGCTGATGATTACCATGGAAAGCAAAAAAAATCCCACGGTTATGAAGCGATAACAGGATTCTTCCAATATATCCTCACCAGGCAGATTTCGATACAACACTGAGGAGGTGTTTTGATTCCGGGATATGCGTTCCTTGATAAGGTACATCACTGCCAGGGCGAAAGAAACTGCCAGGGCTCCGTAAGAAAGAATCGCTGTAGACACATGCACACTCAGCCAATTGCTCTTTAATGCCGGCATCAGGGGAGTGATCGCTTTTTGAGTCTCCGGTATCTCGACTGCTGCATAAGCCAGTAAGGCCCAGACCACAGGTAAGAGGAACAAACCTACCGCTTTAAGGCGGTAACGGTATTGCAACCACAGGTAAAACAATACGATTCCCCAGGCGAAAGCCACTAAAAACTCAAAACCATTGCTCAGGGGCAATCTCCCCGCACCAAGGGTGCGCAATATCAACGCCAAGGTATTCATCACCCAGCCGAAAATGGTTACATAGCTGGCAAAACGGCTCACAGCATCGTGCCTGGCAGCAAAGCCCCACACTGTCAGGAGGATGGCTATGGTATAGGCCGCAAAGGCACCGCTAAAAGCCAGATCTTCATATATTCCCATTCAACAACATCTCCTTATCGCTCACTTTCCAGACGCCAGTTGACGCTCCCCTCTGTATATCATGGCTTAAAGACTTTATGCTATCAGCCAGCATAAACCGGTTCTTGCTGATGCCGCCTATCAAAACCGCGATTTCTGATCCCTCCTGCTGTAACACCAGCCAAAGCCGGTGCGGCCTCATAAAGAACGATATTCCCATACCAACCAGGAGGAAAAATGAACCCAGCCAGATTAAAGGCACTCCAGGATCTTTCTTAACCAAAAGGCCTGTATATGGGACGATCTCAACAAAGCTCACGGTTTTGTCCTCATTACCGATCTTAATGGGTGTGGCCAGACTGGTACGGCCCATAGACTCCGGTTGGTTACCCTGAAAAACCGCATAGATCACCTGCCGACCAAAAGATTCGGTACTACCATCAGGGTGAGGTGCGGAAAGCTGGCTGCTTGCTGAAACACTGTATTCGGTTCCGGGTATCGCAAAGCGCTGACCGTACAATACCAGCCCTGAATCGATCACCATGCCATCGGTGCCCATAATATCCACCTTAATGGCTTCACCATAGCTGGCCTGATAAAATTTGACCCCGTTATACTCCAAGGGGCTGTTTACCGCAATGGTGGCAGTTTTTTCAGCCTGGCCCTCTCTGATGATGGTTACCTGACTGTAATACCCTGCAGGGGTGGAATCAGCATAGCGCTCAATCCGAAAGTCATCCACCCTCAGTTTAAAATCTTCCCTGCCCGGGGCTACGCCGGATCCGGGAATACTATCAAGGCCGAATACAGCTCCTACCGGAGCGTTTATGCTGCTCTGAAAACCAAAGACTGCGCCGGTCAGAACCCCCAGCATAATCACCAGAAAACTAAAGTGGGTAATAAGTGATGCCCATAAGTGTAAACGCCCCTGTTCAGCACCTATCCTCCATTTCCCCGGTTCAGGCCTATCGTACCAGGTCTCATATCCACGGCTGGTAAGCAGGTTAATTATTCTGTCACCGGTGACATGGCATGGCCCGGTTAGGACAAAGGCTTGCTTCTCCTGCAATTTATCCAGTTGAGAGCTTTCCAGCAGGGGTTTGGTTTCCTCTCTGCGCTGAGTCAAGTTTTTTAGGCGATAAAAGCTGCAGGCCATCAAGTTGAGGGCGGCAAGTGCCAATAAGGTCACATACCACCAGGAATGAAACACGTCATCAAGCTGCAGCAGGCTGTACCATCTTCCTGTTAAGCCATGCAAACCCTGCTGCGGTAGAATCGTTCCTGCTATGGAGGCCAAGATGATGGCCAGAACTAAAATCAGGCCCGTCTTCATGGATCTGAATTTAGTCAACCAGCTTTTATCGCCAGACAAGGGATCACTTCCTTAAATATAGATTAAATATAGTTTTTTGGTTCCTGGGCACTTCCTGCAGCTGATTAGATCCAAGCCTCACATCAGTCCCAGCGGCAAAAAGCCATGTAAAAACCAGATCAAAATCACTGCATAGACTATCATTTGTATTGCTATCAGTATTGAACTACGGCGAAATCGCGAGCCCCCATAAACAGCGGTTGCAGCCTTCGTACCTGCAACCGGCGGGGTTTCATGCCGCAATTCCAGGGGATGAAACTCCTTCATCTCCTCTTCTGAGAACTTCCCATCCAGCCACACCTTGTTCATAGGAAACACCAGGGGGCTGAAATGGGCGTTATAAAAATGCCATACGAATACTGCCATGATAGCCAACATGGCTTCATCGCTGTGGGCTACCTGCGCACAATCGATGACGGTTCGGGATACGTACTGAGCAGATATCTGAGGAAACCACAGTATTAGCCCGGAGCCGACCATAATGGCGATTCCCCAGAAGACCGCCCAGTAGTCGAATTTTTCCTTATAGGAATAGCGGCCGAATTGAGCATCCTTTGTGGTCATTCCCAAACAATAGGCCATATGATCCAGCACATCGGTCACATCTTTCCAGGTCGGAATCATGGCCCTGGAACTCTCTTTGGCCACCAACTTGCAATACAGCAGGTAACCCAGGTGGTATACTGCTGCTATTATCATCACTACCGCAGCCGCCTTGTGTATGGTCAACATGGTGTTGAGGCCGCCCAATAATGCGCTCAGCTTAACCGCCCAGGCTTTGGCGGCATACTTTAGGGGCAAACCGGTCAAGGCCAGGACTATGAAACTGACAAACAGCAAAATGTGCTGCAGACGATGGTGGATATTCCACCTCTGATATACACTGCCCACCCAATATCACCCCTTTCTAGGCCTTTTTCTGTCTGGACCGTTTAAACAGGTGAAACAGTTCCACTTCCATATGCACGATCAGTGCTACTACTGTCAAAATGGTCAGCCAGATAAAGAACTTGAATGTGTAGTATTCAGGGAGACCGCTGCCAGCGGCCAGGGACTTATGCTCAATCCCTTTAATAAAGTTTTCCTGTGCTTCTCCTCCGTGGCACCTGGCACAAGTATCCGGCAGCCGGGTGGCTGAATAGGTGGCCTGAGGATCAGATCTCTCCAAAACATTATGAGATCCATGGCAGTCTATACAATTGGCGGTCTCGATACTGCCTAACAGCAGGCCGCGGCCATGAACACTCTCCATATAGGAAGCCAATTCCTCGGCATGGCAGGCACCACAGGTTTCAGGGACTCGCTGCGGCGATATCAAGGTTTCCGCAGGCTTTTCGCTGCCCTCCCTATATCCCAAAAGATGTTCGCTGTTAATATTGGGATGGCAGGCCAGGCAGGAGAAATCGCTGTGGACTGATTCCGACATGAACAGGTTTACCTCAGCGTGACAGCTCAAACAATT
>LFRM01049461.1_pt4 | contig 14046 bp, 13 predicted proteins | sample 618341 | NCBI WGS metagenome assembly LFRM01 (sample SAMN03654438, study PRJNA283298) | anaerobic digester metagenome | isolation source: pool of bioreactors CSTR01a, CSTR02a, and CSTR03a thermophilic anaerobic... | place: Denmark: Kgs. Lyngby | collected 2014-05-21 | reverse complement strand
TTGGTTTCTTTCGCATCTGCCGAACAGAAACCCCTCAAGATCGGTGTTACGATCTACAAGTTTGACGACAACTTCATGACTCTTTACCGCAATGAGCTGGAGAAATACCTGACGGACATGGGCCATCAGGTTACCGTCACGGACGGCAAGGGCGATCAGGCCGAGCAGACCAACCAGATCAACTCCTTCATCGCCGAGGGCGTTGACGTGCTCATCATCAACCTTGTGCAGTCCACCGCCGCCTCCGCCGTTATCGAGCTGGTGAAGGAAGCCAACATCCCCACCGTGTTCATCAACCGTGAGCCCACGGCCGACGATATGCAAATGTGGGACAAGATCGCCTATGTCGGCGCGGACGCCCGCCAGAGCGGCACCTTCCAGGGTGAAATCGTCCTTGCATTGCCCGATAAGGGGGATATCAACGGGGATGGCGTCGTTTCTTACATCATGATCATCGGCGATCCGGAGAATGTGGACGCGCAGTACCGCACCGAATTCTCTGTCAAGGCGCTGACCGACGCCGGCCTGGAAGTCAAGGAGCTGTTCGCGCAGCGCGGCGACTGGGCGCAGGAAAAAGGACAGGAACTGGTAGCCAACGCATTGGCCCAGTTTGGTGATGAGATCGAAGTCGTATTCTGTAACAACGACGCCATGGCGCTGGGCGCCGTGCAGTCCATCGAAGGCGCCGGACGCAAGGTGGGCGAGGACATCTACCTGCTGGGCGTTGACGCATTGGAAGAAGCTGTCAACCTGGTCAAGGAAGGCCGCATGACCGGTACTGTGCTCAATGATCATATCGGTCAGAGCCATACTGCGGGCGACGTGGCAGTGCTTGCTGCCGCCGGCGAGCCGCTGGAAAAGAACTACACCGTTGACTATGTCAAGGTTACCGTAGAGTAATTGCCCCTTAACGAAAAAAGGGTGCGTGTGTTCCCCACACGCACCCTTTCCCAAAGAGACAGGAGGCCATCATGGCTGAATTCCGTCTGGAGATGCGCGGAGTATCCAAAAGTTTCCCCGGTGTCAAAGCGCTGGACAATGCCGAGCTAAAGCTGCGCTCCGGCACGGTGCACGCTCTGATCGGTGAGAATGGGGCGGGCAAGTCCACCCTGATGAAATGCATGTTCGGCATCTATAAGATGGACGAGGGCGAGATCTATTATGAAGGCAGCAAGGTCAGTATCTCCGACCCGCTCAGCGCTCTGAAACTGGGCATCGCGATGGTGCATCAGGAGCTGCAGCCCATTACCGAGCGCAGCGTAGCGGAGAATATTTATGTCGGCCGTTACCCGATCAAAAAGCTGCTGGGCTTTCTGCCCGTGGTAGACCACGCGAAAATGCACAGCAACACCGAAGAGCTGCTCAAGAAAGTGCGTATGAACTTCGACCCCCGGCAGAAGCTGGGCAGTCTGAGCGTGTCACAAATGCAGTCTGTGGAGATCGCTAAGGCGGTGAGCGCGGACTGCAAAGTGCTGATCCTGGACGAGCCCACCAGCTCATTGTCCGAACGCGAGGTGGAGGCACTTTTCACCATCATAGCCGATCTGAAACGCGAGAATGTGTCCATCGTCTACATCAGCCACAAGATGGACGAGATCCTGCGCATATCCGATGAGGTCACCATTATGCGGGACGGCAAGTACATCGGCACTTGGGATTCGAAGGAGCTTGACACCAACTTCATCATTACCCAGATGGTGGGCCGCGAGCTGACTAACCTATATCCGCCGCGGGACAATGTGCCCGGTGACGTCATTTTTGAACTGAAGAAATTTACTTCCATCAATCCCCGTTCTTTCCGTGATATCAACATGACACTGCGCAAAGGGGAGATCCTGGGCATCGGGGGACTGGTCGGAGCGCAGCGAACAGAGTTGATGGAGGGCATTTTCGGTATTCGATCCTCCAGTCATGGCACGATCGAGTATATGGGAAAGACGCTGAAAATAAGCAGGCCGCGGGATGCCATCCGACGCTCGATCGCCATGTTGACAGAAGACAGGCGGGCGACCGGCATTTTCCCTGTGCTGTCGGTCGAAGACAATGTCTCCATCGCCAGTCTGGATAAATATCTCGACCTGGGTTTTGTGCTAAACAACGGCAAAATCAATAGCCTTGTCCAGGACAACATCGCCAAGCTGTCCATCAAGACCCCCTCCAACAAGACGCTGATCAAATCTCTTTCCGGAGGCAATCAGCAAAAAGTGCTTATTTCGCGCTGGCTGGCCAATGACCCGGACATCCTCATCCTGGACGATCCCACCCGCGGCATTGACGTCGGCGCCAAATACGAGATCTACTGCATCATCGCCGACCTTGCGCGCTTAGGCAAAAGTATTATCCTAATTTCCAGCGAGCTGGGCGAACTCATCGGCATGAGCGACCGTATCCTTGTCATGTGCGACGGGCGTCTTACCGGCGAAGTGAAGCAGGAAACGGCCACCCAAGAGAATATCATGGCCCTGGCCACGTCATTTGAGTGAAGCGGAGGACCTAACATGCAACGAGCCACGAACCAGGCCAATTGGCCGCGGAAAATCGTCGGGCTGCTCAAAGATAATATTATCATTGTCGGCATAATCATTCTGGCCGTGGTTGTTTCTTTTTTGCGCCCCAATTTCCTTGGAGAGTCCAACATTAGGAACTTGCTGGGCAATACCGCAGTACGCTTCATCATCGCCGCGGGCGTTTCCGGGGCCCTGATCACAAGGGGCACCGACTTGTCCGCCGGCCGCGTAGCAGGCTTTGCTGCCTGCATTTCCGCTATCCTGCTGCAGAACCGCGAAAAAAACGTCAGCGGCAACTTCTATCCCGAAATGGGGCAGCTGCCGGTTATCCTGGTGTTGCTTATCGTGCTGGCGATCTGCGCCGTCATCGGCATCGTAAACGGTACAGTTATCGCATATTTTAAGGTGCCACCTTTCATCGCCACCTTGGGCATGCAGACGCTGGTGTACGGCATCTGCCTTGTGTATACCGGTGCGCAGCCATTGGGCAACCTGGACCCGCGATTCACCGTCCTGGCGCGGGGATTCGTTCTGAACCCCATCGTCAGCTACCCCGCACTTATCGCGCTGGCTGTGGGACTGTACATGTGGTTTCTTTATAACAAGATGCGCCACGGCAAGTACATGTACGCCATCGGCGGCAACGAGAGCGCCGCGGAAGTAGCGGGTGTCAGTGTGAACATGACCAAAGTGCGGGTCTATATGCTGGCCGCATGCCTCTACGGATTGTGCGGCTTCCTCATCGCCTCCCGTTCCGGCGGCGCTTCGGTGAACACCGCCCAGGGCTACGAGCTTGAAGCGATCGCGGGCTGCACCATCGGCGGTGTTTCCGTCAACGGCGGTGTCGGACGCATTTCCGGTATCCTCATCGGCGTGCTGGTATTTGAAGTACTCAAAATCGCCATGCAGTTTATGGGGCTCAAAAGCGAGTTCACCTATATCGTTCAGGGCCTGGTCATCATCATCGCGGTCGCTCTGGACCTTCGCAAGTACTTGGCTAAGAAATGATTCAAAACGAAAAGAAACGGATGGATACTATAGGCAAAGACGCGGAAACCCCTGCCGTCAAAGGCTACAAAGAGCGGCTTTATGACAAAGTGAAACTGCCCCTGTGGGCTATCGACGTTTTTATAGCGCTCGCGGTGCTGGCGCTGATATTTGCGCTGTATATCGGCACACGCCCTTGAAGACGGGAATCGTTTAAGCATTAGCTCCTTGGGTTTGGAGCTGCTCAGAAATGCTTCTCATCCATGGCGCTCTTGAGACTTATGTCACCGTCAACCTTTCCAGACATCCCCCTTTGTGATATAATCATTATCCGTGAAAGGGGGGATGTCTTTGTATTCAATGTCAGGTTTCGGCCGCGCCGGCATGGCGCAGGACGGGCGGGAGATCAGCGTGGAGATCCGCAGCGTCAACCACCGTTTTTTGGATATCAATCTCCGGTTGCCCGGCGCACTCACCTTTCTTGAAAAGGACGTTCGCGGCAAGGTGAGCGAGCGTTTTAAGCGCGGCCACATGGACATCACGTTTACTTACCGCAACATGAGGAGCGATGCGCACACCGTGCGCGTTAATGTGCCGCTTGCGCATCATTACGCGGAAGCGCTGAAACTGTTGCCCCACGAAATAGGCATCAAGGACGACTTGGGTGTGTCGCACCTTATTGCTTTGTCTGATGTGGTAACGCTGGAACAAAGCGTCGAAGATGAAGAAACGCTGTCCCGCCTGGCCCTTTCGTCCCTTGGAACCGCGCTGGAAGGCGTTTTGCGGATGCGGGAAACAGAAGGGAAGCGGCTGCTGTCCAATCTCCAGGAGATCCTTGGGCGCGTGGAAGAAAAGGTGAAGGGCATTGAGCGCATTGCCGATACCATGCCGCTCAGATGCCGCGAAACGTTGGTTCAGCGGCTTAAGGCCCTGGCTCTGGAAAACGTGGACGAAGGCCGTTTGGCGCAGGAAGCCGCATTTTTGGCCGATCGCTGCGACATAACGGAGGAGCTCACGCGGCTTGATTCCCACATCGCTCAGATGCGCGAAGCGTTTCATAGTGAGGGAGAGACGGGAAGGCGCCTTGATTTTTTGGTGCAGGAGCTGAACCGCGAAATCAACACCATTTCTTCAAAAGCGACAGACGCCCACGTGGTCACCTTGGCGGTAGACATCAAATCGGACATCGAGAAACTGCGCGAGCAGATACAGAACGTGGAGTGATCGCATGAGAATGATCAACATTGGCTTTGGCAACATGGTGTCGGAGGGGAGAATCATCGCCGTTATCAACCCCGATTCCGCGCCTATCCGCCGCATGGTGCAGGACGCAAGGGAATCAAAGACATTGGTGGACGCTACGGCGGGACGCCGCATGCGCGCGGTGATCATCACTGATTCCGGCAGCATCATCCTGTCGGCCTTGCAGCCTGAGACAGTGGCAGCGCGTGTGAGGGAAGGGGACAAGACTTGATGAAGGAAACGCGCAAGGGAATGCTCATCGTGGTGTCCGGCCCATCCGGGACCGGGAAAGGAACGCTGTGCGAGAAGCTGCTGGCCAATGATACCAGCGTCCGCTTCTCGGTCAGCGCCACGACCAGGAGCCAGAGGGAAGGTGAAATCGATGGTATCCACTATCATTTCATGTCAGACGAGAGGTTTGATGAACTTCTGAAGCAAGACGCGTTTCTGGAGCACGCCACCGTGCATGGGCACCGTTACGGCACGTTAACCAAACCCATTGACGAGGGCATTGAAAAAGGGCAGAACATTCTGTTGGATATTGACTCACAAGGCGCCATCAATGTCATGAAGCGCCGGCCCGATTGCGTATCCATTTTCATTCTGCCTCCAAGCGGCAACGCCCTGCGCGTACGTCTCCACACCCGCAACACCGATGACCCGGCGGAGATTCGAAGGAGGCTGGCCAACGCGCCCGGCGAGGTTGCCAAACTTAAGCTGTACGACTATGTCGTTATCAACGACGATCTTGAAATGGCCTACGAGCAGATCTATCACATCGTGCAGGCTGAAAAGCAAAAAACCTGCCGCTATTTTCCCGTAATCGAAGACCTTTAAGGAGGATCCCATGGCAATTAATGATCCAAGCTTAGAAAAATTGAAGGATAAGAACGCCAGCGCGTATACGCTGGTAGCAGCCGTGTCCAAGCGCACCCGTGAATTGGTAGACGGCGCACAGCCGCTGGTTGACCCGACCGAAAAGAAATCCATAGGCATCGCCATTGACGAAATAGACAGTGGCATGATTACCATTCACCGGAAGCTGGACGTGGAAAGCTGACATGTCAGATCTAAAAGGCAAAAGCATCGTGCTGGGCGTGACGGGCGGCATCGCGGCATACAAGAGCTGTGACGTTGTCTCACGCCTCAAAAAACTGGGCGCCGAGGTGGACGTCATTATGACCAGGAGCGCCTGCCAATTTGTGCAGCCGCTTACTTTTCGCACGCTCAGCCATCGCCCCGTGGTGGTGGATACTTTCGCCGAGAGTGAAAACTGGGAAGTGGAGCATATCGTGCTGGCAAAAAAGGCCGATTTGTTGTTAATTGCCCCGGCAACCGCCAACATACTGGCCAAGATGGCCGCGGGCATTGCCGATGACATGCTGTCTACCACGTGGCTGGCAACCAAGGCTCCCGTGCTGGTCGCTCCCGCCATGAATACCGTGATGTTTGAAAACATCGTAACGCAAAACAATCTGCGTACACTGCAGAGCCGCGGCGTACTGGTCGTGGGGCCGGAAGGCGGGGTGCTGGCCTGCGGGGATGTCGGCGCGGGGCGCATGAGTCAGCCCGACGATATCGTCGCGGCCTGTGTCAAGATCCTCAAAGCGCCGCGGGACCTGGAGGGGCTCAATGTCCTGGTGACCGCCGGTCCCACACGCGAAAAGATAGACCCGGTGCGCTATATCACCAACCGATCGTCCGGCCGCATGGGTTACGCCATCGCTCAGGCAGCCTTTATGCGCGGGGCCAATGTCACCCTGGTTTCCGGACCTGTCCATATCACTACTCCCCTTGAAAACGTGGTAAATGTGGAAACGACCGAGGATCTCTTGCGCGAAGTCATGTCCCGTGCCGCACAGCAGGACATTATCATTCAAGCTGCTGCGCCCGCGGATTACAGGCCTTCGGAAATAAAAAGCGGCAAAATCAAGAAAAACGGCGATGACTTTATAACGCTGGAATTGGCCGCCACGCCTGATGTTGCCCGCGCTGTGGGCGAAACAAAGCGTCCCGGGCAGGTACTGGTGGGTTTTGCGGCCGAAACAGACAATGTTTTGGAGAACGCCCGCAAAAAACTGGATGCCAAGAACCTTGATTTTATTGTTGCCAATGATATCACTGCGCCCGGTGCAGGCTTTCAAGTGGACACCAATATTGTTACGTTTGTCAGGCGCGACGGGTTTGAGGTCTTGCCTTTGATGCCCAAACTGGACGTCGCCGATCACATTCTGACAAGAGCGATGTCCTGTATGGATCGGGGAAATAAGCAAGCGTGATGCCGTTTTGTGAGGTCATCGTCGATATCGCCAACGCGAATGTTGACCGCCTGTTTACTTATCGGGTGCCCGAAGGGATGCTTCTTCAAATCGGTATGCGCGTGCTGGTGCCCTTTGGCCCCAGATCCATCGAAGGTATTGTGCTGTCTTTCAAGGAAGAAGCTGGGATGGAGATTGCCCGCGTACGTTCCATTAAGCAACCGCTGGATGATTATCCTGCGCTGCTGCCCGAAATCATCCTGTTGGCGCGGGACATGGCCGCGCAGGCACACTGCCCCCTGGCGGCAACACTGCGGCTGATGCTGCCTTCGCAAATGCGCGGCGGACGCATCCGTGCCAAAACAGAAAAGGCAGCGCGCCTGCTCATTTCAGGGGACACTCTTTTGGAGGCACGCGAAAAGGAGACAAGATCCCCCAAGCGCCGCCTGCTGATCGATTTACTGAGCGATGGCGATCTGCACCCGCTGAGCGAGCTGAAAAAGCTGGTGCGTTCACCCTTGCCTGCGCTTAACAAACTGGTCGAGACGGGTATCGCGGAGCTTAAGGATCTGGAAGTGCTGCGTTCCCCCTATGCGGGGATGGACCACAGCGAAAAGGACCCCGTCCTGACTTTCGGGCAGGACGAAGTGCTGGGCGAAATAGGGCCGGCACTGCAAAAAGGCAGCGGCGCGTTTCTCCTGCATGGCGTGACTGGCAGCGGCAAAACCGAGGTCTATATCCGTGCGGTGCGGGAGTGCCTGAAGATGGGAAAGACCGCCATTGTTCTTGTGCCCGAAATCGTCCTCACCCCACAAATGATCTCCTGGTTCAGGGGGCGCTTTGGCAACGTGGCTGCGGTGCTGCATTCAAGACTTTCCGCGGGCGAACAGTACGATGAGTGGCGCCGCATACGGCGCGGGGACGCCAAAGTTGTTATCGGCGCGCGCTCCGCCGTGTTTGCGCCGGTGCAAAAACCGGGTATCATCATTGTGGACGAGGAGCACGAGCAATCGTACCTCTCTGAGCGTACGCCTCAGTATGACGCGAGACGAGTGGCGCAGTCCCGTGCTCAGCGCGAAAATGCCGTACTGCTGCTGGCGAGCGCGACGCCCAGCATTTTGTCCTTTGCTATGGCGGAAAAGGGCGATATGATGTTGCTGGAAATGCCGGACCGTGTTAACGGGCGTGCGCTGCCCAATGTAACGGTAGTGGACATGCGCGAAGAGCTGCGTCTTGGCAACAAAAGCATGTTTTCGCATCAGCTGCTCACGGGACTGGAAGAGTGCATGCGAAGCGGGCAGCAGGCGATGCTGTTTGTCAACCGCCGCGGGTATGCGCCAAGCGTAGTATGCCGCAAGTGCGGACACGTTCTGCACTGCGCACAGTGCGATGTGGCGTATACCTGGCATCAGATGGACAAGCGCCTGCACTGTCACTATTGCCGCGTCAACGTCCCGATGCCGGACGGATGCCCCGAGTGCGGCGGCGGGTACTTGAAAGCTTTGGGCGTTGGCACCCAGCGCGTGGAAGAGGAAGTAAAGCGGCTCTACCCCAATGTGGGTGTCGTGCGCATGGACGTGGACACGACAAGCGGCAAGGACGCGCATCGTACGCTCCTGTCGCGTTTCCGCACAGGCGAGGCACGTATCATGGTGGGGACGCAGATGATCGCAAAAGGGCTGGATTTTCCGCAAGTCACCCTGGTAGCCGCGATACTGGCTGACTTGTCTGTCAATATGCCGGATTTCCGCGCGCCCGAACGCACTTTCCAGTTGCTGACCCAGCTCGCGGGCCGCGCGGGCCGCGCCGATGCACCCGGTGAAGTGATCATTCAAACCTACAAGCCCGAACATTACGCCATTGCCGCTTCTGCCACGCAGGACTACCGTTCCTTTTTCAGGACTGAGTTTGCCCGCCGCCGCCGCGACCTGTATCCGCCCTTTACCCTGCTGGTGCGCCTTTTGTGCCAGGCAAAAGAGGCGCAAACCGCGGTGGAGGTAAGCGTAAAACTCTATGAACTTATCAAACAGGAAATGGCGCTGCATCCTTTACTTAGTAAGCGCGTGCTGTTTGTCAGGCAGGATGAGTCGCCCATCAAGCGCATTATGGGGCAGTACCGTGCGCAGGTGTTTTTGAAACTGCTCAATCACAAGGACGCGGATGAGATCATCGCACATTTGAACACTTTGGCCGGGATGGACTGGCCGTGTGACGTGACACTGGAGATCAACCCTGCATCCCTGGCTTAGGAGGACAGCTTGTTCAAGAAGCTTATGACCATAGGGGAACCCGTATTGCGCGGGAAATGCAACCCCGTGACGGTTTTTAACAATATCCGTTTACCGCTTATTTTGCGGGACATGGCAGAAACGATGTACCGTGAGGGTGGCGTCGGCTTGGCCGCGCCACAAATCGGCATAAAAAGGCGCATCGTCGTGATCGACGTGGGTGAAGGGTTGCTGGAACTGATCAACCCGGAAATCATCATGAGCGATGGTGAAGTCGGCATGGTGGAGGGATGTCTGAGCGTACCGGGCCGCCGCGGGTTTGTTGTGAGACCCGAAAAAGTGACCGTCAAAGCGCAAAATCGCAAGGGCGAATCGTTTTCCATCCAAGGCGATGGCCTGTTGGCGCGGTGCCTGCAGCATGAGATCGACCATCTGGACGGCGTACTGTATGTGGACAAAATGGACCATGAAGTCTTTGAGGATGACGAAGAAGTAGAGGAAGCATGAAGCAGCGCATCGTTTTCATGGGTACCCCGGAATATGCCGCCATCAATCTGCGGGCGTTGCTGGACGCCGGGCACCAGGTGGTGGGCGTATTCACGCAACCCGACAAACCCAAGGGGCGCGGAGGCAAAATCAGTATGCCGGAAGCCAAAGTGCTGGCGCAAAAGTACGGCATTCCTGTATTTCAGCCTGACCGTATTCGCCGCGACGGCGTGGAGGATCTGAAAAACCTCGCGCCTGATTTGTGCATAACCGCGGCATTCGGGCAGATATTATCAGAAGAATTGCTGGCTATTCCGTCTTTGGGCACCGTAAACGTTCATGCATCCTTATTGCCCAAGTATCGCGGCAGCGCGCCTGTCAACTGGGCGATCATTATGGGCGAGACTCTTACCGGGGTCACAACCATGCTGACTGATAAGGGCATCGATACCGGCGATATCCTGTTGCAGCAAGAAGTTCCAATACTGCCCGGCGAAACCGCCGGCGAACTGACGCGGCGATTGGCCATAGAAGGGGCGGCGCTGTTGACAAAAACGTTGGATTGTATGGCGCATGGCAATTGTCCCCGTACCCCGCAGGACGAAAAGAACATGTCCTACTACCCTTACCTCACCAAGGAAACAGGGAAGATCGACTGGCAGCAGTCCGCGCGGACGATCGTGGATCTTGTAAGGGGACTTAACCCCTGGCCTTATGCCCACACCTTTTCTCCCTTGGGCACGATCAAGATCATGCGGGCGCGGGTGGAAGTGTACGAAGGCAATGAAGCGCCCGGTACCGTGCTGCAATCCGACCCGCGGCAGGGCATGTTGATCAAGGCGGCGGATGACGCCGTACGGGTGGAGAAGCTGCAGGCGCCCAGCTGCAAAGTGATGGCGGCCAAGGACTATCTGTGCGGTCATGAGATCGGAACAGGCATGAGGTTTGAATGAGAGTGAGCAACAATGGCTGAAGAACAGGGAAATCGAAATAACAAGGACTTTAAGGGCTACAAACCTTCGGGCGGTCGCCCGGGCAGCGGACCTGCGCGCAAACCATATTCAGGCAAGCAGGGTAAGCCTTCCTTTGGCGATAAGCGCGGATCCTTTGGCCGCCCCGCGCTTGCCGGCCCCGGAACTCAGGGTGATAAGCGCGGGCCATATGGCCGTCCTGCGCCTTCCAATCCTCAAGCGCAGGGAGATGATCGCGGATCCTTGGGTCGCCCCACACCTGTCAAGCCCGGGACTGACGGCAACAAGCGCGGTTCTTTTGGGCGTCCCGCCAAGAGCAATCGGGACACGGACGGCGACAAGCGCGGTTCCTTCGGGCGTCCCGCTAAGAGCAACCGAAACACGGACGATGACAAGCGCGGACCGTATGGGCGTCCGGCGCCTTCCATTCCTCAAATAGAGGGAGACAAACGCGGTCCCTATGGCCGCCCCGCTCCGTCCGCACCCAAGTTTGACGGCAAAAAGAGCGGCGATTTCGCGCGCGCCGTACCAAAAGATCAGGCTTCAGAAAATGACAAGCGCGGCCAATACGGCCGTCCTGCCCCCGCAAAGAGCGGATTTAACGGTGACAAGCGCGGTTCCTTCGCCCGTCCAGCCCAGTCGAAGCTCGGGTCTGGCGGCGATAAGCGCGGCGCCTTTGGACGCCCCGGCTTTGGAAGGCCCGGAGCGCAAGGTGAGGGAAAGCCCAATGGGAGATTCCCCCGCGGTGCGCCGCACGGGGCGCCCGGCGGGCGTCCTTTTGCCCCTGCGCGTCCCTCACCGTTCGCGCGTCCCGCCGTGCCCGCTGAACCGCTGGATCCCTTAAGCGGCAGCGCACGGGGAGCGGCCTGGGATGTACTGAACCGCATTTTACTGGAAGATGGCTATACGTCGCTGTCACTTGGTGAAGAACTCGACAAGGTACGCATGTCTCCCAGGGATAAGCGACTGTGCACCAATATCGTCTACACGACGGTGGAGAACCTCATAAATCTTGATTATGCGCTGGATACGTGCATTGAACGTACGGACACGACCGACAAGAGCATCCGCAACCTCCTGAGGCTCAGCGCTTCACAGGTGTTTTTCATGGATCGCGTGCCCGAAAGCGCTGTTGTCAATGAGGCAGTCAAATTGACCCGTCTGCGCGGGTTTGAGCCGCTCACAGGCTTTGTCAACGGCGTACTTCGGAGTCTGCTGCGCACCAAGGACAGTATATCTTGGCCCAAGCGTGAAGAAAACGTCGTGCGTTTTTTGTCCGTGACGTACTCCTATCCGGAAAGCCTGGTTGAGAAGTTCATCTCTGTTTACGGTGAGGAACGCGCAGAAAGCATTATGAAAGGCGGCGACAAGCACCGCTATATTACGGTGCGCCCCAACATGATGCTTTTGCAGGACAAAGCGTTTGAAGAACTGCTGGGCAAAAAGGAATGGCGCGTAGAAAGGGGTACGCTGCCCCACGCGTGGTACGTGTCGGGCGCGGGCAATATCACCGAAGACCCTGATTATCTCGCGGGCCTTTTCTCCCTGCAGGGGGAAAGCAGCATGCTGGCGGCGGAAGCTGTCAAAGTGAAGCTGGGTATGAACGTGCTGGACGCCTGCGCCGCACCCGGTGGCAAAACCGCCTACATGGCGGAAAAAATGCAAGGCACAGGACGTGTACAAGCTTGGGATGTTCATGAACACCGCGTAAGGCTTTTGCAGGGCATGGCCAACAGACTTAAGCTCTACAACGTGCGCCCCATGGTGCGCGACGCACTGATCCCCAGGGAACAGATGGTTGAGACTATGGACGCCGTGCTGCTGGACGCGCCGTGCTCAGGTTCCGGTGTGATCGCGGACAAGCCGGACCTTAAGTACCACATCACACCGGAATCACTGGTTTCGGTGTCGCAAATGCAAAAAGAAATGCTGGATATTTGCAGTCAATATGTCAAGAAAGGCGGCGTGTTAGTCTATTCCACATGCAGTATCCTGCCGGAAGAAAATGCCCTGCAGGTGGAAGCGTTTCTTCAGCGCCACCCTGAATTTACCATCGATGCGCTGCCAGAGGGTATCCCGCAATCGTTTCGTGACAAGTCGGGTCCTTTCGGGCTGCAGCTGCTGCCCGGAGAAGATAAGGTGGAGGGGTTCTTTATCGCCCGGATGCTAAGGAGCAGGGATGCCTGAAAGAATAACGCTGCTGGACCTGTATCCGGATGAACTGGCGCAGGACATCAAAAAAAGGGGTTATCCGCCATTTCGCGCAAAGCAGCTGTTTGGTTGGCTGCACAAGGGCGCGCGCTTTGATGAGATGACCAATCTGCCAAATGCGCTGCTGAGAGACCTAAAGGAGTCAGCCATCGATCAGTCTGCGGAAATTGTGGAGACGCAGGTATCATACGTGGACGGCACAGAAAAATACCTTTTCTCTTTGCCCGACAACAACCGTGTGGAAGGCGTCCTCATGCGCTACAAGCACGGTGCCACCGTATGCATTTCCACCCAGGTGGGGTGCCGCATGGGCTGCGCTTTTTGCGCCAGTACCCTGGAGGGCTGTGTGCGCAACTTGACGGCGGGGGAGATGCTCTCCCAGGTTTTGGCCGTCAATCGCTTGCTTGGCGACGGGCGTATCAGTAATATCGTGTTGATGGGTTCCGGAGAACCTTTGGACAATTATGACGAGGTCGTGCGCTTTTTGCGGTTAGTCAGTCTGCCCGAAGGCATGGGCATCAGCCCGCGTCATATTTCTGTCAGTACCTGCGGCCTGGTGCCCGAAATGCGGCGTTTGGCGGAAGAAAAGCTGCCCATTACCCTCTCCGTTTCTCTGCACGCGCCCAGCGACGAGGTGCGCCTTCAAATCATGCCCATCGCCAAACGTTACCCCATTGAGGACGTAATGGCCGCTTGCCGCTACTGGGTGGAAACGACAGGTCGTCGCGTGATATTCGAGTATGCCTTGATAGATGGCATCAATGCCGACCTCTTGCACGCGCGGGCGCTGGCAAAGCTGCTGCGTGGCCTTCAGTGCCATGTGAATCTCATCCCCCTTAACGATGTTCCGGAGCGCAACTTGCGGGGCGTCAGCCGCCTAAAAGCGGAGCGGTTTCAAAAAGCGCTGGAGGAATTGCATATTTCCACCACCATCCGCCGTGAAATGGGCGATGATATCCAAGGGGCGTGCGGGCAGTTGCGCCGCAGTTACCTAAACAGTCCCGATGGTGAACAGGAGGAGCGCCTTGAAGACAGTCGTTAGAAGCGAAATTGGCCTTCAGATGAGTAACAATCAGGACTCTTTTCTCATTCTGGAGGGGGAGTTTCCCGTATACGCCGTAGCGGATGGCATGGGCGGGCATCGCGGCGGGCATGT
>LFRM01345742.1_pt1 | contig 14048 bp, 23 predicted proteins | sample 618341 | NCBI WGS metagenome assembly LFRM01 (sample SAMN03654438, study PRJNA283298) | anaerobic digester metagenome | isolation source: pool of bioreactors CSTR01a, CSTR02a, and CSTR03a thermophilic anaerobic... | place: Denmark: Kgs. Lyngby | collected 2014-05-21 | reverse complement strand
TATGCAATGAACAAAACAGGTTACCAAAATATTTGTAAAATACTTAGTGAAGCTGCAGAACATAATTACTTCAGAACAGCGATGGTAACCTTTGATTTGTTAGAAGCAAACAATGAGGGTATAATTTGTAGTTCAGGCTGTATCGCAGGGTTTATACCACAGAAGCTGTTAGCAGGGAATAGGGAGTTAGCTGTAAAAGCTGCAAAGAAGTTTAAGAAGATATTTGGTGACAGGTTTTATCTTGAGTTGATGCCCTACCATGTTGAAGGATTAGAACAGGAATTGGTAAACAAGCAATCGTTTGAAATTTGTAATGAGTTGAATATTGAACCAATTGCTACTGTTGACAGTCACTATATCAGACCTACTGAATATGATACCTACCAAGTAATGCATAAGATTGCAAGGCACACCAAGACAGCTGATTATTCTGAGCGTTACATGCCTGAATATAAAGAGGTGCGTGAAAGGGTGGTCAGCCAGATAGGCAGTGAAGCAATACGAGCAGTAACGAATACAAAGGTTTTAGCTGATAGGTGTGATGTAGACTTAGAGTTCAGCGAAGGTACCCCTGTTATTGAATGGGGGGTGCCCTCAAAGGACAAGCTAAAAGAACTGATAAAATCTGGTTACAAAAGGAAAAAGCAAATATACGCAGAGTCTGGTTACCCAATATCAAAAGAGCAGAACAAGAAGTATATTGCTAGGATGCAATACGAATACGATGTTATTGCAAAAGCTTTACATTTAGAAGATTACTTTTTGTTATGTTATGACATCATGAAGTTTGCCAAGGGAGCAGACGTACCTGTAGGTCCTGGGCGTGGTTCAGTCTGCGGTAGCTTAGTAGCTAACCTAATTGGTATTACTGAAGTTGACCCACTAATGTTTAACACTGATTTTGAACGTTTCCTGAGGGAAGATAAAACAAAGCTACCAGATATTGATATGGACTTTGGTCGTGAGAAGCGGCAGCTAGTTTTAGATTATATTATGGACAAGCACAAAGGTAAGGCTGCACAGATTGCAACCTTTGGGTATTACAGGTCAAAGAACCTAGCAAACGATTTGATTAAAGTGTTAGAGGTTGAAGCTGAAGACGCTAAGATATTTAAGTTAGAGGTTGCTAATATGGTTGGCGATCAGGATGAGATTACTTATGAAAAGCTAATGTCAAACATGACGCTCAGACGATTAAACAAAAAATATAATTTAATTTGTAAACATTTTAGCATGCTGCTAGGTCAGATTCGTTTCATAGGCAAACATGCAGCAGGCGTAGCAATAACGATTGGACCAATTTGGGAACGCGTAGCTTTGATGAAAGTGCACGGCATGCTGATTACCAGCTATGACCTAAATGACCTTGGTAAAATTGGTGTTTTAAAGATGGACATTTTAGGTTTAGCTACAGCAAGCATCCTTCATAAAACCTGTGACATGGCAGGAACTAAGATTGTTTGGAATGATGTTGATGACGTAGGCGTGTTTAAGCGATTTAGGGATGGTGAAACAGAAGGTGTGTTTCAGTTTGAAAAGGGTACTGCAAAGGATATACTAAACAAGATAGACTGTAGTAACATGCAGGACCTAATGGCAGCTAACGCACTAAACAGGCCAGCACCTTTAAAGCTTGGTGTCCTAGACGACTTTATCAAAGGCAAATTAAACCCTGACGACCACGTTAAAACGCCATGGTATGAATATACAAAAGAAACGTATGGCACTATTATATTCCAAGAAGACGTAATGAAGATTTGTAGGAACATCGCTGGTTTAGAATGGCCAAACATTGATAAAATTATGAAGTCGCTGAGAATAGGTGAAGACGAAGAAGACCCAATGCGAGAGAAGTTTATTGAAGGAGCAATGCGAGTAAGTAAGTTCAAACGTTCAGATGCAGAAACACTTTACAATAGGCTAACGTTATACAGCTTTAACAAGGGCCACTGTGCAGCGTACAGTTTGATTGGTTATAAGGCTATGGAGTTGAAAACATTATTCCCATTAGAATTCTGGTGTTCAACAATGTTCTTTGAGAATGATGAGCAGAAGCTAGAGGCTTACAAAGGAGCAGCAGTAAGGGATGGGTGCATAATCCTGCTGCCACATGTGAATGGTTCAGCCAGGTTTGAAATAACTAAACTAGATGGTGACAGGGTTTTAAGGGAAGGGTTATCCTCAATCAAAGGTATCGGCGAGAATACAGCAAAGATTATAATTGCTGCTGGACCGTATATAGACGAGCCTGACTTTGAAGAGAAGGTAAGCGAGCTGCCACCATTAAAAAGGCGATCAATAACTTCTGCTACAATTACTGCGTTAAAGAATTCAGGTGCACTAGAGTTTACTCAGAAGAAATATTTGCGCAGGGTGATGGCATACAATAGCACACTATATAGCAAAAGAATAAATATATGGTAAAAAACAAAGGAAGAACAAAGAGTTTGCAAAAAGTATGTACTTTTGCTGGATAGCAGGTTATAATAATGATAGTAACAAATAGTTACTCGAACACAGAAAGTGAAGGAGAACAAAATGGAATCAAACATGGTAAAAGCTACGAGGAAGCAGTTGGAGAAAGCCAACGCAATCACGAAGAAGTACAGCACATGGTTGGAACCGCATCAGGTCGCACAGATGTACGACGAGCTCGAAGGCATTGGCGTTACAACCGGAATCATCACCAACCGCAGGGAGAATTTCGCAGGCAGTTGGTCAGGCAGATGCGGCTGGATGATTGACGGAGTAGAGGTTGAAAATAGCTGGTTCTGCTACAGCGTGTACGAGGGTGCAAACAGCACGAAGAACGAATACACGATCTACTTTAGTTGACGAAGAATGACCGAGCCGGACGGTATATTCCGGCAAATAGTTACTCGAACATACAAAATGAAGGAGAACAAAATGAAATCAAACGGTGAAGGATACGCACAAACTACACGCGAACCCTACTCAAAGTTGATTGGCTACTGTTTCGGAGATTGGGTTTACATGGGCGGGTGCTGGGAAGAAGAAACAAACACGAAACAATATTTATTTTACAAGTATGACCAAAACAGTGAACCAGTTGAAAACTTCCTTACAGACTACAAAGGTTTCAGGGAAATGATTGACAAGTACGATTGGCCAAAAAAGTAACAAACACCGAGCCGGGGCGGTATACTCCGGCAAACATCGCTGGCACCAACAAGTGCCAGTTTTAATTAAATCAAAGGAGTTATAAATGGCAAAAGCAATTAGTACTTATGCTTATGACCCCAAGCTTACTAAAAAGGAGAATGTTCTCCTAGCAATGAAAAGCATAAATGAGGAGTTTGGAGATGGGACAGTTTACTCATTAGGCTCCAAAGAGGAAGTGCTTGAGCTACCAAGGTGGTCAACAGGTATAGAGGACCTAGACAACATCCTTGGTGGTGGAATGCCTAGCGGCAGGATTATAGAAATATTTGGTCCTGAGTCAGCAGGCAAAACAACATTAGCATACCACTTAATGTCACGTTGTGAAATGGCCTTAGACATTCCGATTGAGGGGACATTTGATGCCAAGAGGGCTAAAGTGTTTGGTAACAGAAAAGGTCAGTTGGTTGTAAGTAGGGCTACGTTTGGTGAAGAGGCTTTAAAAACAGGGCATGCCTTCACAAAAGCAGGTGGTGACCTAGTTGTTATTGATTCAGTCCCAGCATTGATAACCAAGAAAGAATTTGAAGAGACTGATTTTGAAAAGGAATCACAGCGTGGTAGGATAGCAGCCATGCTAAGCAAACAGCTTCCTAAGATCGCTCCAATAGCTGAGCAAATGGGTACTACATGGATATTTGTTAATCAGCTCAGGGATGAAATGGGTGCTATGATGTTTGGTCCACAAACACACACGCCAGGTGGCAGGGCCCTTAAGCATTATTGCAGCCTTCGAATTCAGGTTAACAGGGTTGAATATATAAAGATTGCGAATAAGGACCCTGGCAATTCAGCCAAAGACAAAATCGTTGGTATAGTTATAAGGTGTAAGGTTGTTAAATCTAAAGTGTGCAATCCATTGGGTGAGTGTGAGATTCCTATATTTTTTGATAGGGGCTTCGTAAGTTTTAGCGAAATAAACAGCATTAGAAAAGAACTGATGCAGAAGGAAAGGGAGGCAGTAAAGAATGAATATAAAGGAGCTGCTGATTCAACCGAAGACGACTGAAACAATGATTATTTCAATGGCCTTAGACAGGGTGATGATGCAGGACAAAGGCAGTGGCGAAGAACGAGTAGGAATGCATGGCTCTGGGGTGGTCGCTTCAGAAGCTGATTTTTGTTTAAGGCAGCACGTCCTATCGTTTTTCTTTAGAGGTAAAGAGCCATTCATACCTATTGGTTTGAAACGAATATTCAAGAACGGCTGGTCAGTTCACGAGAAGTGGCAGAAGTTGTTTGAAGAGGCCGGTGTAGCAGTTGCTGTTGAACAGCGTGGTGAATCAAGGGATTGGAGTTTACTGTTTACGCCTGACGCCATTATTCAGATTGGCAAAAGGAAGTATGTAGTTGAAATTAAATCTGTTAACACCTATCAGTTTAAGAAGATGATGTCGCACCCTGCAGGTGAAAAGCAACTGCAGCTATACATGCACCAAACAGGGATACCACATGGGTTTGTTTTATGCGAAGACAAAAACAATCAGGAGATAAAAGTATTCCCTTACGAATATGACCCAGAAAAAGTACGTCCTTTTGTTGAGAGGATGCTTTTAGTTAAAACAGCGGTTGAAGTTTATGTTGAAACAGGAAAGCTTCCTTACTGTAAGTGTGAATCAAAAAAGGATAAACTAGCAGAACGCTGTGCCCACTGTGAAACATGCTTTGGTGAAGTAGGCGAACCATTAAACCCTGAAGAGTTTGAAAAGATGGAGAAACGTTGGAAGGAAAATGGTTAGCTTAGGGATAGACCAATCCTATACACAAATAGGGATTGCCATAACAGAAAGCCCTGACAAACTAATTTCTTACAATTCATATAATTACAAAGGGTTGAAGTCCAAAAGCGAGAAGCGAGCTTTTGTTAAAAAATTAGTAAGGTTTGCAGTTAAGAAGTACAGCCCAGATATTGTAGTCGTGGAGCGTATAAGAACATTCTCGCAAGGGTTTATCAGCACGAACTATATCAAAGCAACAGGGGCCCTAATCGCTTCAATTGTTGATGAGGTATTCCCAGAGAAGGTATGGTCTGCAGATACTAGAAGTTGGAAAGCTAGGATATGTGGTGGCAGCAAAGGTCAGCACACAGCAGATAAAGGGGTATCAGTAAGGTTTGTGAAATGTGAATACAATATTGAGGTCAATGACGATGTTGCTGATGCAATATGTATTTCATTGTATGGTTTAAAGTTTCCTACGTTATTAAAAAAGGAGGAGTGAAGTGGCTAGGAGAAGGAGCAAGTTCTGGTTTAAGAACGAAAAGGAGCTCATGAAAGCACTAGGCATGAAAGGAACCCCCGGGTCAGGGAACGGAATCATAAAGGAGGACGGTCAAAATGAGCATTTGATTGCACAATTAAAATCAACAGATGCAAATTCAGTAACAATACGATTAGAGGACATCAATAAGCTATTGTTGAATGCAACCGTGGCACACAAGATTCCATTGTTTATAAACCAATTCATCGACGGTCCAATTCTAATCTCAGTTAGGTTAGAGGACCTAAATGATGTTGCAGAATACATGCAATCTGGTGTAAACAATAAAGCTCGTGGTATGGTGCTACAAGTAAGTGATACTAAAAACAAAAAGGTCCAAGAGACAATTAAATCTGGCGGTAAAGAAGCTTTAAAAGTCAGGGCAGAGAGAGAAGAAGCTTGGTCAAATAGGAAAGGAAACAAAAAATGGAGCAGGTAAAGATTACTGGCGTATTTGATAACGTTAACGTAAAGCAAAATGGCGAAGTAGCGATGCGGTTTAAGTTCCCCTGGTCAGAGATTGGGTCATACACTAGGCTGTTGCTAAACATTGGTAAAGAGATGAAGGTTCTGATTGTTAATGAGACTGAGGAAAAAGTTCCTTTAGGATTTGTTTCGTTTAAACAGCTTTCAATTGATAGGGACGGAGAAGCTAAGCTGACAATTGTTGGTGAGGTGCCTCAAGTAGACATTAGCAAAGTTTCAATACTGCTTGAGCAGCCTATTTACTTTTACACTAAGGTTGAAAGTTCTGAAATGCAAGAAGCTCAAGAGGTAGAAGAGGATGACTAGTTCAGAGAAGTTCAAGGCAATTAAGAATGAAGCAAAGAAAACAATAGCACAAATTAAACAGTTAGAGGAAGGGAACGGAAGCTTTGAGAGTCCAGTGAATACAGACATGGTAAAAACAACCAAAGCAATGTTCTTTGAAAATGTGTTAGAAATATTAAGGACGAAGGAGTAACTAAAATGTCAAGCAGATTTATTAAATTAGCTGAGTTTAAGATTGATGAAGAAAAGCAAGTGGTCATTAGCGCAGTGAACAGCAGCAAAATATCGATTGGTCAGAGGCTGACTTTCCTAAACAACGGAAAAGTAAGCGAAGTGTTTTTAAAGAATGCCTTAGTTTTAACTGATGAGAGTATTGATAATTTGATTGAATGTTTGTTAAGTGCACAAAAGAGGCTTAGGAAGATTCAGGAAGTTACAGGCTCATAATCTGGTATGCTAGGCACCTTCCTATGCAATATACTAAAGCAAATTATTGGTCACACCAGAGTGTGAATATGAGGCACAAAGATTTATAAAAGAATTTGCATAAAATACATAAAAAGTGTGTACATTGCCCAAAACATGTGTTAGGATAGGAATATCAGATACAAGCTACCTGAAAGTAAAAACTAGGAGGAGCAGGGAATGTACATAATCAAGGAGCAGAACGTAGCAGTTATTGGGTATTGGTTTGATCGCCACACCAGGGGTTGGGTTGTTCAGTTGCTGGACGAGTATGAGAATCAAATAGGTGAAGCATCATATTGTGGCAGCAGGCAGCAGATGGAAAGTGAAATTGAATACTTGACAGACAAATATCATGTAGAAGTGGTGAGGCGATAAAATGGCTAATGGATATCAGACAGACAATCCTTGTAAGTATTGCGTACCGCCCAAACGTCATATTGGATGCCATTCAACATGCTTAAGGTTTTGTGTATGGGAAATACTGAACTACAGGAAGCTAGAGCTTGAGAGGTTAGACAGCGTTGCATTCGTAAGTGACCATGAATTTGAACGGCGTAGGGAATGTATAACAAGCAGTAACTGCAATAAAAAAAGGGCTGGTAACAAAAAATCTAGGCAATAAGTCTGGAAGGAGCAGGAAATGACAAGGGATGAAAGAAAACAAGTTATAGATGCGCTTGAAAGTTTATTAGCTCAAGAGGGAGAGTTGATGTATTTTGACAATTACTCTTACCTTATGGCAATAAAAGGTGCTGTAAACGAACTTAAGAAGTTACAGCCTGACACAGAAGTAGATGATAGTTTTGAACCTTGGTTACCCAACAGCAGAAACCAAAGGTGCATCCTCCCTCTGATGAATTTAATGCTCAAAGACGATGCGGGTGGAGGGAAATGAACACTTGCGTATGTTGCGGTGCAACGGTGCCAGAGGGCAGACAGTTGTGCAAAATGTGCAGCGAAATCACAATTCAGCCAAGCCCATCAAAGATAGTTATTGATCCATCATCATCTAGAATATTTATAAATGGCAGAGAATTAGACGAGGTTGAAAGCATCGAATGGTTTAACGAAGCAATTGCTGAAAAGATACAGCGAGAAAGGGCATCAGATGTGGAATAAATTAAGGTACCTATTCATAAACAAGCCAAAACGTAGGAGTAACAAGAAAAGCAAGGTGCTCAGAGTTCCTTACATAGGCCCAGAACAATGGTTGCAAATGAAGGTCTCAAAGGTAATGTCATGAATGATTTGTTGAAGATTTATGCTAGCGAGGTTGTACAAAAGGTTCAGTGCGAATTGCAAGGGGATGCAAAAGGAGCAGCGCTCCATGCAGAGGCTGCAGACAGCATTGAGAAGCAGATTGAAGCAAAGCTTAGCAACCCCTACCCTGATGCAGATGAGGGCTATGCTCCGTTACCATTAAGTGACAGGGAAAAGCTTGCAGACATGCTAAGTTTATATCCTGCTAAACCAGACAGTGGTTTGTTGGAGGATGGTGACTCATAAAAAGAATTAAAAAGAATGTGTAAAAACAGTGTACATTGCCCAGAAGCTGTGTTATAATAGTAATGTAAGAACAAAGCAACACTCGAACACAGAAAGTGAAGGAGAAACAAAATGAAACAAATCAATGAGAACAAGAGAGAATGGTGGAGAGCGGTGTACAATCTCAACATCAAGGGTATGTCAGCGGACGATAAACATCTTGAATCATGGGGGACCGTAGATGGCAGATACCAATTAATATCCGATGAAAAAATGGACCGAGTAAGGCTTGAAATCCAAGGCAACTATGGTAACAAGATTTACACTGACAGAGCATCAGCCAACGCGTTAGTGCTAGCAATCAGACGGGGGCAGGTTGAGGTAACCTTACGCAGTATAGGGTCTTACATGAAGGAACAAGGTTTCCAATATACCACCGGTTGGTAATTACCCACAAACCGAGCCGGGCGGTTAATCCCGGCAAGCAATACTCGAACACAAAACAAGTGAAGGAGGAAATGGAAATGGAGCTTAGGGAAGTGATTCATCGGGAGTTCAAAGCCATCGGAGCAAACAAGGGGCATGCTGACTACCTCGGTGAAATCGTCATTACAAACCCGGTTGAAATGTCCACAGGGTACACTGGGAGTGGAGTAAAGCCGCTGTTTCGCACCTTCCCCGCTGGCACGGTTGGAACCTTCAGGCTTTTCGAGTTTGGTGATGGCTTCAGATCTGGTGTTTTAACCAAAAAGTGCAGCATGAATGTGCAAGCCACCTACGAAGGCAAGATCTACTCGTTCGATCATACGTTTGATGCTCCTCTGAGCCAAGTGGAAGCTGACCTTGGTTTGCTCAGGATTGCTAAAACGACCAACCTGTGAAACTCGAACACACATAAAGTGAAGGAGAAACAAGATGAAGTACACAATCAGCTACGGGATGTTCAGGGGAGAAATCAAAAGCATGACCATTGAGGCAAACAGCGAAGAAGAAGCCGCAAAAAAGTATCGCGAACTGACTGGGGACGAAGAAGTTATCGCCGTGTACGACGAAGAATAATCAACGCAGACCCCGGCGGCTAAACCGGGCTTACATAAATAGTGCCAAAATAAAGGAAGGCCCATAGAGGCCAAAGGAGTAAACAACATGGCGATTAAATGGACAGCAGCGGAAGCTTATGAAGCTTTGCTAAAAGGAAACAAGGAAGACAGGATTGATATTGGTCGTAGATTCCCACTGTTCGCCACCGCAACACCTCAGGAGATTATCAGTGCCATGCCTGAGTACATCACAGCCCGTAAGATTGAGGCAGGTTTAAAGGGTGGAGCAGATGTTGATGCTGACGATGAAGATGCTGACGAGGAAGTTGAAGTTGTAGCAAAACGCCCTGCTAAAGTTAAAAAGGTTGAAGTTGCAGAGGTTGAGGAAGCAGATGAGGACGAGGACGAGCCTGAGCCTGAACCCAAGCGTAAACGCAAACCAAAGGCTGAGCCTGAACCCAAACCTGCTAGAACTAAGAAAGCAGCCAAGCCTGTTGTTGAAGTAGACGATGACGAGGACTTCGATCTGTAACCTTATTAACTAAGGCTTAAGAAGCTATATTAGGCTAGGTTGGCATATTACGTGCTAGCCTAGCCATTTCTAGTTTAAGGAGGTCAGGATGGCTCGTCCAACATGGGATACGTATTTTGCAGATATAGCTACATCTGCAGCCAGGCGCAGCTCCTGCCTCAGTGAAGCTAAAGGTGCTGCTATTACAATTGACAATAGGATTGTTGCTATTGGTTACTCAGGCGCACCAGCAGGTGTGCCATCCTGCTACGACAATGGGTTCTGCAGGAAGCGCAGCCTAGGGTATGGCCATGGCGAAGGGCACCATGCGTGCCTAGCTGTACATGCTGAAGCTAACGCTATCCTATCGGCTGCAAATATTGGTGTTAAAATAGCAGGTGGCACCATATACTGCACCCATTACCCATGTGAGAACTGCGCTAAGTTAATCATTAATTCTGGTTTAAAGTATGTGTACTATTTGAACCCATACGAATCAGAGTTAGCAATATTCCTGTTTAATTCAGCCAATGTAATAGTCACCAGGTTACACCAGGATGCACACTAATTTTACCTTATATAATATTCATCTAATAGGTTAAAGTTAAACAGGGTTGCACCTAGTATAGCCCAAACATATAGTAATGCATTAAGGAAGGGGGTGTATGTAATGGGTAAACCAAGGGGTAACAATATTAAAGGTATGCGTAATTTCAAAGAGTTTAGCAAAGAGGAGCTGTCTGAAGTAAGTAGGCGTGGTGGTATAAAAGCACAGCAGGTATTAAAGGAGAAGCGTACTGTAAAGAAGGTTGCTGAGATGATGCTAACCCTAAAGGCCCCAATACAACGCAGCGGCAGGCAGGCGTTAGCTAAGCACTTTGGGGTACGTGAATCTGAAATAGACGTGCTGTTCGCTTCGTTAGCTGCTATTGCTGAAAAAGCTATGGCTGGGGATATTAAAGCTTTTGAAGTTTTAAGGGATAGCTCAGGTCAGAAACCTAAAGAGAGCATGGCTATGACACATGACTTTTTAGGTGATGCTAGCATTAGGGTTGGTTATGAACTGACAGAGGACATGCTAGCAGACGCTGAGGATGCAGAGTGATGCTATCGTTTGACGTGAACCCAAAGATATTTAACGATATATATGTTAAATGTTTAAATAATGAGGAAAGGGTTCAGATACACTTTGGCGGCAGTTCATCTGGCAAATCATATTACATAGCACAACGTATCGTATTAGACACATTAAAAGGTAGGAATACTTTAGCGCTGCGTAATGTAGCTAAGACCATCAGGGGCAGCTGCTGGAACGAAATCATTAAAGCTATAATAACCCTTAGGTTGGGTGAATGGTTCGTAGTCAGTAAATCAGAGATGTTGATAACAGCAGTAAACAATGGTTGTCAGATTATGTTTGCAGGCCTTGACGATGTTGAGAAGATAAAGTCAATAACCCCTAGTAAGGGTGTTCTGACAGATATATGGATAGAGGAAGCGACTGAGTGTAAGTACGATGACTATAAGCAGTTAACTAAACGATTACGTGGTGTTAGTGCCTATAAGAAGCGTGTTACACTCAGTTTTAACCCTATTTATAAGGAGCACTGGATATACACAGAGTTCTTTAAGGACTGGAATGAAGCTTCTGTTGAGCTAAGCCAAAAGGACCTGTATGTGTTGAAGACGACGTACAGGGACAATAGGTTCCTAACACCAGGTGACATCAGGGCACTCGAAAGCGAAACAGATGAATATTACTACAATGTATATACCCAAGGTAATTGGGGTGTGCTTGGTGATGTTATATTTAAGAACTGGGAAGTACGTGACCTTAGTGCAGAGAAGCGGGTTGCTGACAAACTGTTCCTAGGCCTAGACTTTGGGTTTAGCTCAGACCCTGCGGCAGCCGTTAAAGTCAGCTTCCATAGGCCTACTAAAACACTGTATGTATTAGAGGAGTTCTATGAACGTGGCCTTACTAACACACACTTAGCAAAGCTAATGGCAGGATTTGCAGGCAGTCATTACATAGTATGCGACAGTGCAGAGCCTAAAAGTATTAAGGAGCTGCAGAACCTAGGTATTAGGGCGACAGGTGCTAAGAAGGGCCCTGACTCAGTAATACATGGTATTCAATGGCTGCAAGGTTGTAAGATTGTTGTTGATACTAGTTGCCAACGAATGAAGAACGAATTAACATTGTATCAGTGGCGTAAGGACAAGGATGGCAATTCAATGCGTGTTCCTGCCGATCAGAACAACCACCTAATAGATGCCCTTAGGTATGCTATGGAGATAGAGGCTACATCAAGGTATGCTGGAACACTGGAATTGAAATTGTAGGACGAATGAGGTGCTTGAATGATAACAAGGGATAAAGATACTCAAATTAATGCGGCTGAAATTAACAAGTGCTTAAGGGAGTTTAACACAGACGCAGAACGCAAGACCACCCTTATGGAGTATTTCAGAAACAAGCATGAAATATCAAATAGGGTGAGGACTATAGGGTTGCCTAATAGTAGGTTAGTCCACTCGTACCCTAAGTATATTTCTATTATGACAAGTGGGTACTTAGTAGGCGATCCTGTGCAGTATGTTGATGATGAGCAGGAGGCAGCATTAAAAGAGGTTTTAGAAGCTTATGATGGTGCTGATGTGCAGTCAATAGATTCTGAGATAGCGCTGCAGCAATCAATATTCGGTAAGGGTGTAGAGCTATTATATATTAACAAGGATGCAGAGCCTAGGACAACCTGTGTAGATGCTAGGAATGCGTTTGTTGTGTATGATGACACTGCTGAGGCCCAGCCATTGTTTGGCGTATACCGCCTAATGGGTTGGGAAGAGGGTAGGTCTGTGATTAAAAGTGTGACTGTTTACACTAAATCAGAAGCTATTACCTTTGATTCATCTGATTCTAATTCTGTTAATAAAATTACTAAGGTTGAAAAGCATAACTTTGGTGGTGTACCTTTGGTAGAGTATTGGAATAATAGTGATGAGTCAGGCGACTTTGAGGATGTTATTCCTTTGATTGATGCTTATGACCTATTGCAATCTGATAGGGTGAACGACAAAACACAGTTTACTGATGCACTGCTAGTGCTAACTGGTGTTATGGACTTTGCTCCTGCTGCAGAGGGTGATATTAGGACCCCTGCTAGGAGGCTAAAGGAGGATGGCACACTAACGCTGCCTGATACTGGTGCTAAGGCAGAATACCTAACTAAGGTGCTAAATGAAGCTGACACAGACATCCTAAGGAAATCAATTAAAGAGGACATACATCGGTTTAGTTATGTCCCTGATATGTCAGATGAGCACTTTGCTGGTGAAGCATCAGGTGTTGCAATGCGCTATAAGTTGCTTGGTTTAGAGCAATTGACTAAAACAAAGGAACGCTGGTTCAAAGAAGGGTTAAAGTGGCGCCTTAGGCTGTTTAGCTACTTCCTTGGCATTAAAGGCAAAGCTTCATTAGATGCTGATACAGTTAGTATTATGTTTAAAAGGTCACTGCCTGCTAATGATGTTGAAGTTGCACAGATGGTGCAGTCGCTGCAAAGCTTAGTACCTGAAGAACTATTGCTGTCTCAGATTTCATTCATATCTGATGTTCAATTAGCAGCTAAACAGATGGAGGAGCAAAGGGACAGGAATGCTAAGCTTCAGTCTGCCGCTTATGGTGATTATAGGTTTACTGCAGGTAACGAAGCTGAGGAAGCTGAGGACAACTAACAATGGCTACTGCGTATTGGGAGAAGCGAGTAAAGCTAGCACAGCGCTCAATAGACAGGCGTGATAAAGCTTTGATTGATAAACTATCAAATTCGTTTGATCGTATTAATGGTCAGCTGAATAGTGATATAAACAAGATAGTATCAACCTACACGCGCAAAACAGGGTTAACGCCTGAGCAAGCTTTTAAATACCTTAATGAGGGTGTACCACTAGATGTGCGCAATGAGCTGCTGGCAAAGATACAGACTGTAGCTACCCCTGGTGAACGCCGTAAGCTAGAAACCCTCATGAACACTGATAGGTACCAAGGCAGGATTACAAGGTTAGATGCTATTAGGGCAGACACAAGGATAGCATTAACTAAGAATGCTGAGGTACAATTGGCTGAAGTTACTAACCATTTAAAGGCTACTGCTCAAAGCTCATATGCAAGGTCAATGTTCGACATTCAGAAAGCTTCAGGGTTTGCCTTTTCACCACATGGTGTTAGTGCAGCTTCTATAAACAAAATACTACGTACGCCATGGTCAGGAGCTACCTACTCAAGCAGGGTATGGAAGGCCAGGGATGCAATGGCAGCAAACCTTGAT
>LFRM01283692.1_pt1 | contig 14048 bp, 8 predicted proteins | sample 618341 | NCBI WGS metagenome assembly LFRM01 (sample SAMN03654438, study PRJNA283298) | anaerobic digester metagenome | isolation source: pool of bioreactors CSTR01a, CSTR02a, and CSTR03a thermophilic anaerobic... | place: Denmark: Kgs. Lyngby | collected 2014-05-21 | reverse complement strand
CAATCAAAGAATCAATTTTGCGTCGATCACTAATCCGCTCGATTTTCCGGATTTTCTGGAAGTACAGTTAAAATCGTTTCAGGATTTCATTCAGCTTGACGCCCCCCCTGAGAGTAGAAAAAATGAAGGATTGTATAAGGTTTTTACGGAAAATTTCCCTATCACTGATACCCGTAACAACTTCGTCCTTGAATTTTTAGATTACTATGTGGACCCTCCGCGCTATTCAATTGAGGAGTGTGTGGACAGAGGTCTTACCTATAGTGTTCCGCTAAAGGCAAAGCTTTATTTGTATTGCACCGACCCCGATCATGAAGACTTCACACCTGTTATTCAGGATGTCTACCTGGGTACCATCCCCTACATGACAGAAAAGGGAACATTTGTGATCAACGGAGCCGAGCGCGTTATTGTGTCACAATTGCATCGTTCTCCCGGCGTATTTTTCGGCCAGAGCCTTCATGCAAACGGCACCGTACTTTACTCCGCCCGCATCATCCCGTTCAAGGGGTCCTGGATTGAGTTTGCTACCGACATCAACAGTGTGATGTACGCGTACATCGACCGTAAAAAGAAATTACCCGTCACCACGCTGCTCCGTGCCATTGGTTTCGAAAGTGATAAAGATATCCTTGAAATCTTTGATCTGGCAGAAGAGGTGAAGGTGAACAAAACAAACCTCAAAAAAGTAGCCGGACGCAAGCTGGCCGCCCGTGTACTGAAATCATGGATGGAAGATTTCGTGGATGAAGACACCGGAGAGGTGACCTCTATCGAACGAAACGAAGTGATCATTGAGCGTGAAACGATCCTTGAGCCGGATCATATGGAGAGCATCCTCGAGTCGGGAGTATCCTATATCCTTTTGCACAAAGAGACAACGAACTCATCTGATTACTCCATCATATACAATACACTGCAGAAGGACCCGAGCAACTCGGAGATTGATGCCATCCGCCACATCTATCGCCAGTTGCGCAGTGCTGAGCCGGCTGACGACACCAGCGCCCGTGAAGTGATCAACAACCTCTTCTTTTCTGAGAAGAGATACGACCTGGGTGATGTGGGCCGTTACAGAATAAACAAGAAACTCAATCTCGATATTGATGTCAACGTGAGCGTGCTCACCAAGGAAGATATCATCGAGATCATCAAATACCTTATCGAGCTTATTAACTCCAAGACTGTGGTGGACGACATTGACCACCTCAGCAACAGGCGTGTACGTACGGTAGGTGAACAATTATACACCCAGTTCGGTGTGGGATTGAACCGTATGGCCCGTATCATCCGAGAAAGGATGAACGTACGTGACAATGAGGTCTTCACTCCTATCGACCTGATCAATGCGAAGACCATCTCGTCGGTGATTAACACCTTCTTCGGGACCAATGCGCTCTCGCAATTCATGGATCAGACCAACCCGCTGGCTGAGATCACACATAAACGCCGTCTCTCTGCCCTCGGGCCGGGCGGGCTATCACGTGAACGTGCCGGATTTGAAGTACGTGACGTTCACTTCACCCACTATGGTCGTCTCTGTCCTATCGAGACACCTGAAGGACCGAATATCGGGCTTATTTCATCCCTTTGTGTCTATGCGAAGATCAATGATCTTGGCTTTATCGAAACGCCCTACCGTAAGGTGGAGAACAGCGTGGTGAACATCAAAAACGAGGAGATTATCTATCTCGCGGCCGAGGAAGAAGAGAACAAACTCATTGCACAGGGTAATGCCCCGCTCGATGAAAAGGGTAATTTTATCAACTTGCGTGTGAAAGCGAGACAGGATGCCGACTATCCGGTCATCGCACCGGAGGATGTGGAGCTGATGGACGTATCGCCCATGCAGATCGCCTCCATAGCTGCATCACTAATTCCCTTCCTTGAACATGACGATGCCAACCGTGCATTGATGGGATCGAATATGATGCGCCAGGCAGTGCCGCTGATGAGAACCGAATCGCCTGTGGTGGGTACCGGTCTGGAGAATCAGCTTATCCAGGACTCCCGCTCACAGATCATGGCTGAAGGTAACGGTGAGATTGTCTATATGGATGCCATGACCATCAAAATTAAATATGAACGTAGTGAAGATGAGGATTTCACCAGCTTCGACGCTCCGGAAAAAACATATTACATCCCCAAGTTCCGCAAAACCAACCAGAATACCACCATTGACCTGCGTCCTATATGCAAGGTGGGACAGAAGGTAAAGAAAGGGGAGATCCTTACCGAAGGATATGCCACCGAGAATGGAGAGCTGGCAATTGGCAAAAACCTGAAAGTGGCATTTATGCCCTGGAAGGGTTATAATTTCGAGGATGCCATCGTGCTGAACGAAAGAATGGTGACCGATGATGTCTTCACCTCCATCCATGTGGAAGAGTTCTCACTGGAGGTGCGTGAGACAAAACGCGGTCTGGAAGAGCTTACTTCCGACATTCCCAATGTGAGCGAAGAGGCAACGAAAGACCTGGATGAGAAAGGAATTGTTCGTGTAGGTGCCCGCATCAAACCGGGTGATATCCTGATCGGAAAGATTACCCCCAAGGGAGAATCAGACCCATCACCCGAGGAGAAGCTCCTTCGCGCCATCTTCGGCGATAAGGCAGGCGATGTAAAAGATGCTTCACTTAAAGCTTCCCCATCGCTCAAAGGTGTGGTTATCAGCACCAATCTCTTCTCCAAGGCCTCGAAGAAAGGAAAAACGAAGCTCTCCAACAAAGCGCTTCTTCCCAAGCTCGATGAGGAGTATGAGAACAAAATGGAAGAGTTGAGAAAAGTACTCATCGATAAGCTGTTGATGCTTACCGACGGGAAAACATCGGCAGGTGTGAAGGATTACACCAATATGGATATTGTTCCCAAGGGTGCGAAATTCACGATGAAGATACTCTCAGACATCGATTTCGAGTCTGTACAGCTGAACAAATGGACTACTGATTCGCACAAGAACGAACTGATCCGTTCAACGGTGATCAACTACCTGCGCCGTCACAAAGAGCTCGATTCTGAGGTGAAACGTAAACGTTTTGATTTCACTATCGGTGATGAACTACCTTCCGGAATCATGCAGATTGCCAAAGTGTATGTTGCAAAAAAACGCAAGATACAGGTGGGAGACAAGATGGCGGGACGTCACGGAAACAAAGGTATTGTCTCACGAATCGTGCGCAAGGAAGATATGCCTTTCCTCGCCGACGGAACAACCGTAGATATCGTCCTGAACCCACTGGGTGTACCTTCCCGTATGAACCTCGGACAGATCTTCGAGACTGTGCTGGGATGGGCAGGAAAAGAGCTGGGAGTGAAATTTGCGACACCCATTTTCGACGGTGCTTCGCTCGATGACCTCACCGTATGGACTGACAAGGCAAAAATACCGGCATTCGGTAAGACCTATCTCTACGACGGGGGAACAGGTGAACGTTTCGACCAGCCCGCAACGGTAGGTATCATCTATATGCTCAAGCTGGGGCATATGGTTGAAGATAAGATGCACGCCCGTTCCATTGGTCCTTACTCACTCATCACACAACAACCATTGGGTGGTAAGGCACAGTTCGGGGGGCAGCGTTTCGGAGAGATGGAGGTCTGGGCACTCGAAGCATTCGGTGCTGCTCATATCCTCCAGGAAATCCTGACCGTAAAATCGGACGACGTGGTAGGACGCTCCAAAGCATACGAAGCCATCGTGAAAGGGGAGGCCATGCCTTCTCCCGGTATACCCGAATCACTGAACGTACTGCTTCACGAGCTGAAGGGATTGGGACTTAACATCACCCTCGATTAATATATTCCGAATCAGACCCATGGATGTCACATCAAGTGACTTCCGGGGCTCGGAATAATGATATAATAAATTCCGATAACTCTTTATACTCATAACATATATGGCATTTAGAAAAGACAACAAAATAAAGAGTAACTTTTCAAAAATTACTATTGGACTGGCTTCGCCGGAACAAATTCTGGAAAACTCTTTTGGCGAGGTGCTGAAACCCGAAACAATCAACTACCGCACCTACAAGCCTGAACGCGATGGTTTGTTCTGCGAACGTATCTTCGGGCCGGTAAAAGACTACGAATGTCACTGCGGCAAGTACAAACGTATACGCTACAAAGGCATTGTGTGTGACCGATGTGGTGTGGAAGTGACGGAGAAGAAAGTACGTCGTGAACGTACGGGACATATCCACCTTGTGGTCCCCGTGGCACATATCTGGTATTTCCGCTCTCTTCCCAACAAAATTGGTTATCTGCTGGGTATCCCTACCAAGAAACTGGACACCATCATCTATTATGAACGATACGTGGTAATTCAGGCAGGGCTCCTCGAAGAGAAGGTCAGCAAAAGAGACCTCCTCACCGAAGAGGAATACCTCGATCTGCTGGAGACACTGCCCAAGGAGAACCAGATGCTCGAAGACAGCGACCCCAACAAGTTCATTGCGAAGATGGGCGCCGAAGCCATTCTCGATCTGCTTGAAAGATTGAACCTGGACAAGCTGGCCAATCAGCTGCGCCACCGTGCCAGCACCGACACATCGCAACAACGTAAGAACGAAGCGCTGAAACAACTGCAGGTTGTTGAGGCATTCCGCGGATCGAAGAATATCAACAAGCCGGAATGGATGATCATGAAAGTGGTCCCCGTGATACCGCCTGACCTGCGTCCGCTGGTACCACTGGACGGGGGACGTTTTGCCACCTCTGACCTGAACGATTTATATCGTCGTGTCATCATCCGTAACAACCGTCTGAAAAGACTAATCGATATCAAGGCTCCCGATGTGATCCTTCGTAACGAAAAGCGCATGCTCCAGGAGTCGGTGGACTCGCTGTTCGACAACTCACGCAAATCGAGCGCTATCAAAACAGAATCGAACCGTCCGCTGAAATCACTCTCCGACAGCTTGAAGGGGAAACAGGGACGCTTCCGTCAGAACCTCCTCGGTAAACGTGTGGACTACTCTGCCCGTTCCGTGATCGTGGTAGGTCCTGAGCTGAAGATGCATGAATGCGGTATCCCAAAAGATATGGCTGCCGAGCTCTATAAGCCGTTTATCATCCGAAAGCTGATCGAAAGAGGTATCGTGAAGACGGTGAAATCTGCGAAGAAAATCGTGGATAGAAAAGAACCGGTCGTGTACGATATCCTTGAATATGTGATGAAAGGGCATCCGGTGATGCTGAACCGTGCCCCTACCCTTCACCGTCTGGGTATCCAGGCATTCCAGCCGAAATTGATTGAAGGAAAAGCAATCCAGCTGCACCCGCTCGCCTGTACGGCGTTCAACGCAGACTTCGACGGTGACCAGATGGCTGTTCACCTTCCGCTTGGCAACGAGGCAGTGCTGGAAGCACAGCTGCTGATGCTTGCCTCACACAATATCCTCAACCCCGCCAACGGCGCACCTATCACCGTTCCTTCGCAGGACATGGTACTGGGTCTCTATTACATTACGAAAATCCGTCCGGGAGCAAAAGGTGAAGGTATGACCTTCTACGGTGAAGAGGAAGCGATTATTGCATACAACGAAAAGAGAGTAGCTGTACACGCCCTGGTGAAAGTGATCGTGGATGATATCGACGAGAATGGCGACCCCATCCGCAAGATGCATGAAACCACCGTGGGACGTGTGATCACCAACGAAGCCATACCCAAAGAGGTTGGTTATATCAATGAGCTCCTCTCCAAGAAATCGCTCCGCGATATCATCGGCAAGGTGATCAAGACCTGTGGTGTGGCACGCACGGCGCAATATCTCGACGATATCAAGGACCTTGGTTACAATATGGCTTTCAAGGGTGGCTTATCGTTCAACCTGGACGATGTAATCATCCCGGCAGAGAAAGAGACGCTTATCCAGGAGGGATATGATGAAGTGGCGCAGATCATGGAAAACTACAACATGGGTTTCATCACCTATAATGAACGTTACAACCAGATCATTGACACATGGACCCATATCAACTCCAAGCTCTCCAACATCCTGATGAAGCAGCTGTCGGAAGATGATCAGGGCTTCAACTCAGTATATATGATGCTCGATTCCGGTGCCCGTGGTTCACGCGAACAGATCCGTCAGTTGTCGGGTATGCGTGGATTGATGGCCAAACCGCAGAAGAGCGGCGCTGAAGGTGCACAGATCATCGAGAACCCCATCCTTGCGAACTTTAAAGAGGGATTGTCGGTGCTTGAGTACTTTATCTCAACCCACGGTGCACGTAAAGGTCTTGCCGATACGGCCCTGAAAACAGCTGATGCGGGTTACCTTACCCGTCGTCTCGTAGACGTTTCACAGGACGTGATCATCAATGAAGAAGATTGCGGCACACTGCGCGGACTGGCTGCTGCAGCCATCAAGAACAACGATGAGGTGATTGCCTCGCTCTACGAACGCATCCTGGGTCGTGTCTCCGTGCATGATGTACAACATCCTAATACCGGTGAGGTCCTTGTCACCTCCGGAGAAGAGATCACGGAAGATATTGCGACTAAAATCGAGGAGTCACCCATTGAACGGGTGGAGATCCGCTCCGTGCTGACCTGTGAGTCCCATCAGGGAGTATGCGCGAAATGCTACGGCAGGAACCTTGCTACCGGTCAGATGGTTCAGAGAGGTGAAGCTGTGGGCGTGATCGCGGCACAATCCATTGGCGAACCGGGTACACAGCTGACACTGCGTACGTTCCACGTGGGAGGTATCGCCTCCAACATCGCCACCGAAAACAACATCGTCACCAAATATGACGGTATCGTTGAGTTCGATGAGCTACGCTTTGTGGAAACAACCGATGCAACAGGCAAAACCTACAAAGTGGTTGTAAGCCGTCTGGTGGAAATGCGCATCATCGATCCCAACACAAAAATTGTTCTGGTATCTCACAACATCCCTTACGGTTCGAAGCTTTACTTCAGCGAGGGAGATAAGATAGAAAAGGGCAACCTGATCTGCGAATGGGACCCCTTCAATGCTGTGATTGTGTCGGAAGTAAGCGGAAAGATCCGTTTCGAGAACTTCACCGAGAACATGACCTACAAGGTTGAATCGGATGAACAGACCGGATTGAAGGAGAAAGTGATCATTGAATCGCGCGATAAGACAAGAGCTCCATCGGCGCACATCGTGAACGAAAATGATGACATTCTTCGCACCTACACCCTCCCGCTCGGATCACATATTGTGAAGAGCGAGAATGATGAAATCAAGGCAGGAGATACGCTGGTGAAGATACCGCGTGCGGTAGGCAAAGCAGGTGACATCACGGGAGGTCTCCCGCGTGTGACCGAGCTGTTTGAAGCACGTAACCCCTCCAATCCGGCCGTGGTTGCTGAGATTGACGGAGAGATCACTTTCGGCAAGATCAAACGTGGTAACCAGGAGATCTCTGTCACCTCCAAAACAGGAGAGACAAAGAAATACATGGTGCCACTTTCCAAGCAGATCCTAGTACAGGAGAACGATTATATACGTGCCGGCATGGCGCTCTCAGAAGGAGCCACAACACCATCCGACATATTAGCGATCATGGGACCGACAGCTGTACAGGAGTATATTGTGAACGAAGTGCAGGATGTTTACCGTCTCCAGGGCGTGAAGATCAACGACAAGCACTTTGAGGTGATTGTTCGTCAGATGATGCGCAAGGTGGAGGTGGTTGACCCGGGTGATACCCGTTTCCTCGAGCAACAACTGGTCAACAAGCATATCATGATGGAAGAGAACGACCGCATCTGGGGCAAGAAAGTGATCATGGATGCCGGAGACTCTCAGATATTTGAACCGGGACAGATCGTCACCGTGCGCAAGCTGCGTGACGAGAACAGCTCGCTCAAACGTCGTGATATGAAACCTGTGGATGCACGTGACGCCATTCCGGCAACAGCCAATCAGGTGCTGCAGGGAATCACACGCGCCGCACTGCAGACAACAAGCTTCATGTCAGCCGCTTCTTTCCAGGAGACGACCAAAGTACTGAATGATGCCGCTATCAACGGCAAGACAGACACACTGGAAGGCCTGAAAGAGAACGTGATCTGCGGACATCTTATCCCTGCAGGAACGGGACAGAGAGATTTCGATAAGCTGGTAGTAGGCTCACGCGACGATTTCGAGAAGCTGAACGCCAACAAGCGCTCCAACCTGTTCCAGGAAGCAGCCGTGGAAGAATAAACGCTGCTAAATATTTTTTAAACCCGTGTCGGAATTCCGATGCGGGTTTTTTGTTGTGCTATGCTCGTTTCATGCATCCATAAACCTGCACGTCCATTTTTTCATGATCAATCAAAGTTGAACTTCAGAACTCCTGACTTGGAGTTTGTCAATTAATTGTTTTTCAAGTATAAGTGTGGGGATATAGCGCAAACAGGAAAAGTCGTATATTTGCATGAAAAACGACATAGTCATGCAAACACAACTTCCTTTTTTTCCTCCCACGACCAAGTTGGTTAATTCCTCTGTCGGCATTTATGAAAACGATGAATTTGTCTATTATCTGCACAACGGTAACCCCATCTACTGTCACGGGTTGAATGATAAAAACAGTTACCGTTTTATTTTAGGTAATTTAGTTGTCAATAATTTATGCACTATCACGGAGTTGTCTGATTGTCTTGGTGTAAACCGCAAGAATATCGAACGTTATGCCAATACATTCCGCCAAAAAGGCGCCGAATACTTTTTCTCACGTAAAGAAACCCGTGGGCAATGCCACAAGTTCACCCCTGATATACAAAAGAAAGTGCAGGTACGCCTTCACGAAGGCCGCAGCTACTACAGCATAGCCCGGGAGTACGGAATCAGCGAGGCGGCCATTCGTTACCATATTAACAAAGGCACCTTGAAAAAAAAAGTCCTGTAACATCTCGCGGGAGTTTACCCGATGAACGGAACAAGGAATATCTTCAGACAAGTGAAATGTCGGGTATGGGTAAACATGTGAAAGATGAATGGGATGAGGGCGTTTTTCAAGAAGTCAGGGTAGACACCCGGCTGGGAGAAACTGCGATGCAGTTGCACGAAGAGGAAGTCCTGCTTGATAATTACTCCATGCGGGAAGTGCGACGTCTTACCGCTTCAGGACACCAGACAAGCATCATTACCAGCAACCGCGTACTGGCTATCGCCTTAATAGCCTCGCATATGTTTGGCAGGTGGGTTCAGGAAAACTTCTTTCGATACCTGAGACAAGAATATGCGTTCGACAGTATAATCAAATACGCTGTAGATAAATTAGATGATAATTATATGGTTGTTAACCGGGAATACAGGAATATCACCTACCGGATAAAGAAAACGCGGGAAAAATTGAGTCGGTTCAAAGCCACATTGTATGATCACAGGCAAGCCGCCCCGCAAGAAAAGGATAATGACAAACCCACCATGCACATGAAAAAATGGTTCACCAGACAGCTCGAGCTCACGGAAAAAATAGAAGAGGTCAATGCCCGGGTCAACAGCATGGTTGAGAAACGCAAAACAATAAAGTACAAGATACCGTTAGGAGAAATCCCCGAAAGTAGCCGGTATGTACAACTACACCAGGAGAGTAAAATGTTCCAGAATATCATCAAGATGATAGCCTATAGGGCAGAAACAGCGCTGGCTAATAAACTGATGCCCTATTACAGCAGGGCGGAAGATGAGGTCAGGTCATTAATAAAAGCAATAACAAAGCTATCGATTGACCTGATGCCGGATATGGATAAAAGGGAATTAAGCATTACTCTTTATCCTTTATCAAATAATCGCAGTCAAAAAGCATTGGAGAAAATCATAGACGAAGTAAATGCCTCCAAAGCAATATATCCCGGCACTGATTTAGTGATGGTGTTCAAAATGACGACAATTTAGATTGCGTCAGGTCAGGAGTTCTGAACTTTAGATATTCATGATAAAACAAAGTACAACACGCCCGGCTCATCATCGTTTCATCGGATAAATACCCACGACAGACAAACAATGTGGAAATCTATCCTGCCACACAATTCCTTTCAAAGATGTGGAACGGCGATTTCTTTTGATATTCCAAAGGACGACAATAATATCATTGTTTATTTCTATAATTTAATCTCAAGTGTGGCCACCACTATTTAGAGACACTTGTATCACCTCATTTCAATTTATATCCGAGAGACAATAGAAAAGTAATTGGGGTATCATTGTGATAATTGAAACTTCTCATGCCATATTTTAATCGTAGGGAGTAGTTTATTCTTTTTGTATCGTAGCCTATTCCGGCTATTAATCCAAGATCTAAGACATCCCGGACATTCGGATATAGTTTTGTTTTCTCTCTAACAAAATCAATAGTCTCATCCGAAACTCCCCAAAGCCCAAAAGAGCTGTACAAGCCAAAATCGATCAGGAAATCTTGGTTTATTTCAGCAGGAATTTTATATGAAAAAACCAAAGGAATAAAACAACTGTATGAGGTAGTTGCTTCATTATGGTCATTCGAATCACCCGGTTCTCCCTTAACAAATCGTCGGGATGATTCGTTAAGCAGCGTTATCCCTGGTTGAAACTTAAATTTATCAGATAGATCAATATCGTAAAAAGCACCTATTTGAAATCCGGTTTTATAATAATTATTCCATCTTATACCCGTATTTCCATTTATCAGGGAGGAGCGATTTATTCCCCCCGTTATACCTAATTGGGCATGTATACTACATGAGACAGTCAGAAATAGGATAATCCCGACTATTTTTACAACAAATCTTTTCATTCTAATTTATCTGATGCATAATTTGTATATCCGTATAAGACAGGTGCTATAAAAACAAACCTCTGATATGGTACTCCACCAATGTATGCTGATACATCTGCCCAATAACCCGGCATTTCATAAACACAACGTGGGTAAATCTTATCATGTGTATAGTAATCATATACGTTATTCCAATCTTCATATATACTTGGCGTAATATATCTTATCACATTGGCCTTTGTAAACATATCGTGTGAAGACGATGCTCCCGCAATAACATTCCTCATAAATTGTCTTTGGCTGGTAGGAATTCCATTCGAATCTCGATACCTAAATGTTACTGTCACATCCGAATTATTCCTATAATTATACCAAACTCCTAAGAATCCTTTTTTTCTGAAAGCAACGTCTAAATGCCATTCTAAGCGAAATCCCTCTGGCAAAATCGCGAGCCAGCGGTTCATTCTGGTTTCACGAGTGAGATTAATTATAATTTTGCGATCACCATACCGTCTCCAACCGGTACTATTCTTCCATAGTGCGTCTCCTATTACATTTTTCTGAAAAACATTAGGAGGTGTCATTAAAACGGCGTCAACACGCAATAATTCACTCGGGGCAGATCTTATTGACATTTCAGCATTAGCAATTAACGAATCGAGAACTTCTATTTCAAAAAAACCGGAAGGTTCTACTTCAATTGGTGCTCTGCCCGATTCTATCAGTTCTTCATAAGTTGTCAATGGTTCTATATCAATAATTTCTTCACCAATCATCAGACGTCCATTCTCGTTCGCGCAAAATGCCTCAATATCATCTTTATATGGCAGATAAGCACCATAATCATCACCTTCTTCCGGGAAATAGAGATTGCTATATTTGTCTTTAAATTCCTCATATCCTCCCTGCCTATCGTAATAATTCTCTGCTTCAGCCATTGCCTGCTCATATATTTGGGCAATTGAATTGAAATCAGTCAGTTCTTCTGTCCATTCAAGGCGTTCATCAAGCGACATTCCGGTTAATTCATTTATTGTTTCTTTAAAAACTTCTTCGTCTCTAAATAGTAATACGAATTCATCTTCGGAAGGATGTTCATTATTTGAAGATCTTGATTTAAAATCGGAAATTTTTACAACTTGAATAGGCGGTTTAATATCAACTACTTTTTCATTTATAAAATCATCGCTATTGCAAGATGAGAATAGTACAATAAAATAACATACAATCAAAAGGTTCGTAAGAAAACCCGATGTTGTCACTCTCGGATAAATTTTGATTCTGTGATTGCTCGTGTCTTCGATAAGACGTTTATAAAACAGGTATTCATTCAATTTGTTCATAATAATAATATTTGTAAGTTAAAAGCGTTTTATTGAATCTTTCCAAGTGGAATAAATTTGAAACAAAGACTTCTTCTCACCGGTAATGATTACACTTAGTAGACCAACGTCTTTCTGGAATGTAACAAAAAGGAGATTCCCTTGCTGATCGACAATACCTGATCAATACCGGGACAAATTCCAGCTTACTCATCTTCTAATTCTCCTCGTAATATAATACAACTGGGCCTCTGTGAGTTGTTCATTACAATCTTGGTTACGTGAGAAGTTCCACCATAAGTCATTTGAAGAAATAATAGTCCAAAACAAGAGTAAAAGTGTTGAATTTTTCACTGTGTGAAATTTTATAGTTTGTTTGAATTCCGTTGCAAACCTAAAGGAAATAAAACAAATATCCTATAGGGTATAGACAGAGTATAAGTAGTTTAACATTCTAATTGATTCAAACAACTTGTATATAATATTTTATAAAGACATGGTATAAGTATAATATAAACTATTTATATTATTTTGCTTACAGATTTTTAATTCCGGAGATGCGTCAAGTGCCGATTTGTCTCCCAATTATATCAATAAAACACTTACTGTAACACTGCATTCATTGTCGGCAAATCGGTTCAACAAAGCTGCTTCTGAATTGGCGCAACTGTTAAACCAGACAGAAACTATTTTCCCAGGTACCAATTTACGTATGATTTATAAAATTACCGCTAATTCATTCTGCGAAGAGATTCTCCGAAAACAGTATCTCCTAAAACAACCCTATTCTTAAATATTCCCCATCGCACTTATATCCTCATTTTTTAACTTACACAGAGAATGTTATTTACCTGAATCAAAAAGTTAAACCACTTATACCTGCCATTTCACCTATTGACAAGTTTGTTTTTCTTTTGTATGTTTGTCACCTTAATTCAATTCAACAAATCAACCTTTTCTACCAATGAAACAACAAATTATTTTATTTATGATTGCAGGAATCCTATTTATTCCTATTCCCATGTATGGATCTGCAAAGACTCAATCAATGTTTTTAATTTCCCAAACAATGGAAAGCACAGATCTTCCTTCCAACTTGCTTTCAATTTGGACATAAAAATAGCCCTTGTGAAACATATTGTAAAACATACCCCCTCTTTCTACCTGATTACCCTTTTTGCGGGAGCGCTTTTCTTTATTCCTGCTATTTTCGTAAACAGATTTACCACTGCTCCGGCATTGTGGGTGCAGGTCGGTATAGGTATCGGTATATGTTCTCTCGGCTAAAAGACGGATTCCTCTTCCTCCTAAAGGATATACCATTTTATTGACAGTATGGGCTATTTATCATTTATGGCAAAATCAGGGTAATGTGGAGAACTGCATAACAATTATTTCACTTCTGGCAGCATTCTTTTTATTCTATGTCACGGGGAGGTATTTGCAAGATAAAAAGCAACTCTTTCTGATTTTCGCATTCTTAGCTTTGTTGCTATCCTTATTGGGATTGGCCCAATTTTCTAGACTGAAGCCATCATACAACGGTTCGTTTGCAGTGACCGGTCCATTCGATAATCCAGCTGGGATATCGGCTTCGCTCTCACTTCTGTTACCTTTTGCATTATATTGGAGTATGCAAAGAAAACAGCGCGTAATCGCAATTATTGGGGTATGCCTGATTGTTACCGTCATCATATTATCACGGGCACGGGCAGCTGTCTTGGCGACTGTTATTATTTTCATCTACTTTTTTATCCGGTTATTGAGGGAGCGAAATATAAAACTGCTTCCTCTGCATTATACCGCTTTATCCCTAAGTTGCCTGTTACTGCTTGTCGGACTGCTTGTTGTTAAAAAAGATTCAGCAAGTGGAAGATTATTCATCTGGCAATGTTCGACAAAACTTATATCCCTCAAGCCGATATCTGGATACGGAGGAAATGGTTTCACGGCAAATTACATGAACGAACAATCAACATATTTTGCAAGGTTTCCCGACAGTAA
>LFRM01042881.1_pt1 | contig 14049 bp, 13 predicted proteins | sample 618341 | NCBI WGS metagenome assembly LFRM01 (sample SAMN03654438, study PRJNA283298) | anaerobic digester metagenome | isolation source: pool of bioreactors CSTR01a, CSTR02a, and CSTR03a thermophilic anaerobic... | place: Denmark: Kgs. Lyngby | collected 2014-05-21 | reverse complement strand
CTCTTTAAGGCGGAGGACTGGGCAAAGTTTACCATTAAGCCCACAAATACCAGCATAATCACCATTGAGGGCAGGCTGACGCCAATAGTAGCCACAGCAGCACCGGGTATACCTGCAATTTTATACCCTGCATATGTAGCGGCATTAGTTGCTACCGGGCCGGGGGTCATCTGTGCAAAGGCAAACAGGTCAATAAGCTCCCTCTGGGTAAGCCAGGCGTGGTTTTTTACCAACTCTTCCAGCAGCAGGGGATACATAGCGTTCCCCCCGCCAAAACTAAAAGTCCCTATTAGAATAAACACAATAAAAAGTTCAAGAAGCATAATCCAACCTGCCTAACCCTTACGTAAATTTGTTTTTACGTATGTTTTTCAGCAGGAGCACCCTGCAAATCAGTCCGGCTGTTTTCAAAAAATCGTTTTCAAAACACCTGAACTCTTTTTTAGCCCACCCCGGCACATAGTAACCGGGGCCGGCATGGTATCCTTATTCCGCAGTAATCCTTGCCCATTAATTTACTGATTGTCACAGCCCTCTTCATCCACCGGTAAACACTTATTTTTATAAAAAACGTACCCGACAGCACCGGCAGCAATGATGATAATTATCGGATGGATTTCCAAAAGTACCACTGCTGCCAGGCCGCCTGCCGCCAGCACAGCGCCCATTTTATCTTCAATAACCCGCCTGCCCAGGGAGTAGGCCGCAGCAATAAGAAGGCCTACTACCGCAGGGGTAGCCCCTGAGAGAAACCCCTCCAGGGTTTCCCGGTTCCCTGGGTGAAGCAGCCAGGCAGACAGGAGAATAATTGCCGCAAAGGACGGAAAGACAGTCCCTACCGCTGCAGCAATTGCCCCGGACAACCCCTTCAGTTTGTAACCAACAACTACAGAAGAGTTTACGGCTACACCTCCGGGACCGGCCTGGGCAACAGCCATTATACTTGCAAATTCCTTTATTTCCATCAGCTTTCTCTTCTCTACAAATTCCTCCTGGAGCAGGGGAATCATTACATAGCCTCCCCCAATGGTAACCAGCCCTATTTTTACAAAGAGGAGAAAAAGTTTAACCAATCCTATTTTACCAGGCTCTGGAGATTTATTCCTCACAATTACATTCCTTCCCTTTTTTGCATAAAACAACCCTGTCCCGTCCTGCATAATCCTGAATAACCTCTATACCCGTCAAGCCTGCCCTTTCAAAAATCCCCCTGACCTCCAAAGCCTGCCGGTACCCAATCTCAACAGCAAGGATGCCCGAAGGTACAAGGTATTCTTTAGCCAGTTCGGCCAGCCGAAAATAGAAGTCCAGGCCCCTTTCCCCGCCGTCCAGCGCCTCAACAGGTTCAAAGAGAACCTCCTTCTGGAGGCCTCTCATCTCCTCCCGGGAGATATAAGGGGGATTGGATACGATCAAGTCATACTTTTCGGCGGGAGTCCACCGGAAAACATCAGCCTGGATGAACCTGATTCTCTCCTGAACACCCAGGGCTTCGGCGTTTTTCCGGGCTACCTCCAGTGCTTTTCCGGATATGTCTGTCGCTGTAATTTTTACTCCCGATATGTACTTTGCCAGAGATACTGCTATTATACCGCTTCCGGTACCTACTTCAAGAATATTTTCAAAGGACCTCCCCAATTGCAGTATAGTTTCCACCAGGACCTCTGTATCCTCCCTGGGCACAAGGACCCCTTCCTCTACATAAAAAGGGAGGGACATAAAATCCTGTATCCCGGTCAGGTACTGCAGGGGAAAGTGCCTTCCGCGCTTCTCCACCAGCTGGCGGAATTTATGAAATACAGCCTGAGGCACCTCATCCGGGAAACAGGCCAGCACTGCTGCCCTGTTTTTACCCATAGCCCTGGCCATGAGCAGTTCCGCTTCCAGCCGCCCGTTATTTATTCCTTTTTTGTTCAAAAAGGATGCGGCCCAAAGGACAGCATCCCTTACACTAGATACACTATTTTTCAACTGTTCAGTCAACCTCTTTCAGTTTTTCTGCCTGGTCAGCAGCAGTCAAAACATCAATAATCTCATCTATTTGACCGTCCAGCACCAATTCCAGTTTGTGGAGGGTCAGGCCTATCCTGTGGTCTGTAACCCGCCCCTGGGGGAAGTTGTAGGTGCGGATTCTCTCGCTCCTGTCCCCGGTACCTACCTGGCTTTTCCGGTTGCTGTCAATTTCACTTCTCTGCTCCTGCTGGATTTTATCCATGAGCCGGGCACGGAGCACGTTCATGGCCTTATCCTTGTTTTTATGCTGGGACTTCTCGTCCTGACAAGTAACTACCAGACCGGAAGGTATATGAGTTATCCGAACTGCCGATTGAGTAGTGTTCACTGACTGGCCTCCGGGACCGCTGGAACAAAAGATGTCAATGCGCAGGTCGTTGGGATCTATTTCCACATCCACTTCTTCCGCCTCCGGGAGCACAGCCACCGTAGCCGTGGAAGTGTGGATCCTCCCGCCGGACTCCGTCGTGGGAATCCTCTGAACCCGGTGCACGCCGCTCTCATATTTCAGCTTGCTGTAGGCACCCTGCCCCTTAATCATAAACACAATCTCTTTGAAACCGCCGATATCGCTGGGGTGGCTGTCCACCAGTTCCATCTTCCAGTTCTTTTCTTCAGCATAACGGGTGTACATGCGGAAAAGGTCGCCGGCAAAAAGCCCGGCCTCGTCTCCACCGGCACCGGCACGAATTTCTACAATTACGTTCTTTTCATCGTTAGGGTCTTTGGGCAGCAGAAGCAGACGCAGCCGCTCAGTTAAAGCAGTCTGCTTTTCCTTGAGCTCTTCTGCTTCGGCCTCAGCCATAGCGACCAGTTCCGGATCCTGTTCCTCCTGCTTCATCGCCTCGGCCTCCTCCAGTTCCCTGGCTACCTTTTTATACTGCCGGTAGACATTTACCGTATCTTGGATCTCCGCCAAAGCCTTGGCATGCTTTTGATACTGGTTCTGGTCGCCTATTACCTCCGGGCTGCTCAAAAGACGTTCCAAATTTTCGTATTTCTCTTCTATACCTTTAAGCTTATCAAACACTTTCTATCACCTCTAGGGAACTAACTGCTCTTCCTTCTCCTGGTTTTGCTCTTGCTCAAGTACAGCCCTTAAAGCTTTAACTGCCACTTCAATCTGCCCGTCATCAGGTTCTCTGGTAGTAAGCTTCTGCAGCCAAAGGCCGGGAGCTATCAGCCCTCTTATGAAAAAATTATCCTGGTGCTTCGCTGAAAATTTAAGGAATTCATAAGCTACGCCGGCAATCAGGGGCAAAAGAATTATTCTCGAAACTACCCTTTCAAAAAGGGGAGGTGACCCCAGAAAAGCAAAAAAGAATATGGTCAACACAATCACGATCAGCAAAAATGCCGTACCGCAGCGGGGGTGGAGAGTGCTGAAAGTCTGAATACCCTCAGTGCTGTCCAGATCAACCCCTGCCTCATAGGCATGGATAACTTTGTGCTCTGCCCCGTGGTATTGAAAGACCCTTTGAATATCCTTGAAAACCGATATAACTACAACGTAGCCCAAAAACATGACGATCCTCAGTATCCCCTCAACAATATTTTGACCAAAGGATCCCATAATGCCTGACATAAAGTGGGCTGCAACAGTCGGCACTACTATAAAGAGAACCACAGCCAGGCCCACAGCAAGGGTAATGCTCAAAACCAATTCCCCTAAACTGAGTTCTTCCTCTTCTTCATCCATAGCCAAATTGGCAGAATGGGTAAGCATCCGTATACCCAGCACCATTGAATCAATCAGGGCCACGAACCCGCGGAGAACAGGCTTTTTCAGAATCGGGTATCTTTCCTGAACAGGGTTCAGTTTCTCCCGCTCAACAATAATATCCCCATTTGGCCCGCGAACAGCCACCGCTACATCAGTTGGCCCTCGCATCATTACTCCTTCAATAACCGCCTGCCCTCCGTACTGGAAGGACCTGAGCATGGCAATCACCTCGAAAAAAAGCCATAAAGGAAAACATAACAATATAATTATACTTAATTCCGGCCTGCCAATAAACCCCTATCTGTCACGGACACAATTCTGAACATTTTTGTCTCAATGGTGAAGGGGACAGTTCAAAACCTGTCCCCCCCTTTGACCTCATAAATAATGGAGCCTGGGGCTCCATTATTTATCCTTTATTGAAGGCCATATTTCTTTTTGAACCTTTCAACTCGGCCACCTTTTTCGGTAAGCAGCTGCTTGGTTCCAGCATAAAACGGGTGGCACTTGGAACAAACTTCTATCCTAATCTCAGGCTTTGTGGAGCGAGTTTCGATTGTATTACCGCATGCACACTTCACTACACAATTCTGGTATTCAGGATGGATTCCCTTTTTCACGCCCTTCACCTCTCTTACCCTTTGTATCCGAAATCTATTTCCAATTCGACAATACTAGATTATACCACAGGTACAGCTGTTCTTCAACACAGCTGCAGAAGAACAGCTGAAGGGAAACAAAGAGGCATACGGGACAAACAGTTACTGCTCCAGCAGCCTTAGAGGGTCAATAGTCTCGCTGTCCACGTGGACCTCCAGGTGCAGATGAGGTCCTGTACTCTTTCCCGTGCTGCCTATCTCAGCAATAGGTTCGGAAATCCTTACACGGTCACCCTCTTCCACGAGATTTTTTGAGTTGTGAGCATAGACAGTTCTGATACCGTCCCCATGGTCAACAATTACCGCCCTGCCATAGATACTGTTCAGGTAACCGGAAAATTCCACCTTGCCGGCACGAACGGGGTAAATTCTCTCACCTTTTTCAGCAGCAATATCCAAACCGTGGTGGAATTCACTTCCCCTCGGCCCGTAGGTTGACGTGATTTCACCCTTCACCGGCCACCTCCAGTAACCTTTATACCTGGAGGGAAGGTCCTGGCGGGCATAAGCAGGTACCGCATCCTCTTTTTCCTCCTGGGGAATCACCAGGCGCGTTCCCACACGCAGGCAGTCGGCATTGACGATATTGTTTGCACTGGCAAGGAGTTTCATATCCTTTTTATACTTGCGGGCAATCTGCCACAGGCTTTCTCCCCGCTTTACAATATGATACTGAATCTCCCCAATGGGAATGGTCAGGGTCTGTCCGGCATGAATCATACCGTTTAAACTGAGGTTATTGGCGTAGGCAATCGTCTTCCAATCAACACCGTACCTCCTGCTGAGCTTCCAGAGAGTGTCCCCCGCTTTAACCACATACAGCTCTTCCTTAGTTTCGTCTCCAGATGCAGTCTCCTGGTTTTCCACGCGGACCAAACTCAACAGTTCAGGAAATATCATCGCTCCTGCCGGTCTGGTTACTGCAGCGGAAAACAGAAAACACCCTATAATGACCCAGGCAGCAATCCTTAGGGACCAATTTCGCAACATTTTTTTCACCTCAAAACCTAAACCATATTTTGTCATTTTACAGACTTAACTGTTATTATGGCCTTTGAGGCGAAATCCTATACATTCTGCCATTTTTTGGGGAAATAAAAGGAAAGAAGCTTTACTTATTGAGGAATTTTATGTAATGTGGTCACCTATGGTTTAAGATTCTATCCAAACAGCTGGGGAGCGGCCCTCAACAGATCCTGGTTTGTTGTGGTCTTTTCCATAGCATCAATCAGCATTTCTGTTAATTCCATAGAACTTGAGGAATGAGTAAGTTTTCTTAAGTTCCAAATTAAGTCCAGCTCTTCTTTACTAAGGAGCTTTTCTTCCCTTCTTGTCCCTGAACGTTTAACGTCAATTGCAGGGAAAATCCTTCTTTCTGCTAGTTTTCTGTCCAAAATCAGCTCCATATTACCTGTTCCCTTGAATTCCTCAAATATCACGTCATCCATACGGCTGCCTGTTTCGATCAGTGCCGTGGCAAGGATTGTCAAACTGCCACCTTCTTCAATGTTTCTTGCTGCCCCAAAAAACCGTTTCGGTTTGTGCAGGGCCGCAGGGTCCACACCACCGGAAAGGGTCCTGCCGCTGGGGGGCACAATCAGGTTGTGAGCCCTGGCTAATCTGGTTATGCTGTCCAGGAGTATGACCACGTCCTTCTTATGCTCCACCAGCCTCTTGGCCTTTTCCAGGAGCATATCAGCTACTTTGGCATGGTTTTCCGGCAGCTCATCAAAGGTCGAAGCCACTACTTCTCCCTGAACAGACCTCTGCATATCCGTTACTTCTTCGGGACGTTCGTCAATTAAAAGTACCATCAGTTCTACTTCCGGATAGTTTTGCGTAATACTGTTGGCAATTTTCTTAAGGAGTACTGTCTTTCCTGCTTTGGGAGGGGCAACGATCAGTCCCCTCTGGCCCTTGCCCAGAGGTGCAATAAGGTCAACGATGCGAGCTGATGTATCACCGTCCCCTGTTTCCAGGGTAAGGCGCTCTTCGGGGAAAATAGGTGTCAGGGCATCAAAATGCAGGCGGTCTGAAAGCTGGTCAGAGTCTACTCCGTTTACCGATTCAACCCGGAGCAGGGCAAAAAACTTTTCACTTTCCTTTGGGGGACGTGCCTGTCCTGCTACCATGTCGCCGGTTCGCAGGTCAAACTTCCTGATTTGGGAAGGGGATACATAAATGTCGTCTTCACTGGGAACATAAGCAAAGGGTCGGAGAAAACCATACCCGTCAGGCAGAATCTCCAGAACTCCCTGGGCAAAAAGGTGCCCGCCCTTTTCCGTCTGCCCTTTAAGGATTTCAAATATCAATTCTTTTTTCCTGAGCCTGTAGTACCCTGCCAGATTAAGTTCTTTAGCAATCTGGTAAAGCTCAGGGAGAGTTTTACTTTCTAAATCAGCAATATTCAAACTTTTTTACCTCCTTATACCGATACAATAAATACACCAGGGATTTTTCGATTTGGACTCTTTGGTGTGGAAGTTCTTTTGCCGGAAAAATTAGGCAGGAACCGAACCTTGTCCCGGGGCCGGTGGAGGCCCCGGATAATTCCTAAAACAGGTGTGAAGCAAATTCTTTCTGAACCTGCAAAACTGCCTGGCTTACTTTCTATTGCGTAAAGGGCTTACTTGTTTTTTACGGTCTCCCAATCTTTTAAAAATCTGTCCACACCCACGTCTGTCAAGGGGTGACGCACCATCTTTTTCAACACACCATAGGGTACGGTAGCTATATCTGAACCCACCTTTGCCGCATCCAAAACATGCAGCGGGTGCCTGATACTTGCAGCTATAATCTCGGTCTCCAGGCCGTGCTGGGCGAAAACTTGTACCGTTTCCGCTACTACCTGTATCCCGTCCTGACCCACATCATCTATTCTCCCAACAAAAGGGCTGACAAAAGCTGCTCCCGCCCTGGCCGCCAGCAGTGCCTGATTGGCGGAAAAGACAAGAGTAACATTTGTCTTTATACCTTGCTTGCTTAAAATACTGACGGCCTTCAAACCCTCTTCTGTCATCGGCACTTTAATAATGACGTTTGGGTGAATAGCCGCCAGGGTTTCAGCTTCGGGAATCATGTCTTGCGCCTTTAGACTGACAACTTCCGCACTTATTGGCCCGTCTACAATTGAACATATTTCCTGGACCACCTGGAAAAAGTTTCTGCCCTCCTTTGCAATAAGAGAAGGGTTGGTGGTAACACCGGAAATAACACCCCAATCGTTTACTTCGCGTATTTCATCAACGTTAGCCGAGTCGATAAATAAACGCATTTTATTACAACCTCCCAACTACAAGTCACTATTCCTTTTCGCCACAAGCCGTTAATTTCCTGTATAATAATAAAATATTTCATTCCTGGGGAAAAATTGGATATGCATTACTATTATTCCCCTTGATAAAAACCAAAATACCCGGCTGCAAAAAATTTAGCGGCTTCGAAGCTTTTTCCAATCGCATCCGTCTCTATTACCCCTTGCAGGACTGACGCAAACACTTCTTCTGGAGGCTTCTACGTCTCCTGCGGGCGAATTGTGAGCGACGGCATACAACTCTTGGCGAAACCGCAGGGCAAAACGGGAAGCACAGGCAGGACGCCTGGGCAAGCCCAATGAAGACAGGATGTCGCTTTTTGGGCGGCCCGGTTTGACCGGAGGGCAAGCCATAGAGATGTCCGGCGCGAACTGCTGAGCCGGCAGGGGGCGTTAGAAGCGCTTTCACCTGTTGTGAGCAACGCTAATTTATGCTTAGTAAATACCATTGGCTGACACCCCAGCTATGCCTTTCCGGAAGAGCCGAAAATGCGCATCTTCAACCGGATTCTCTCCTCCATCTTTTCCCGCCCGGGGCCAAGAACCTTGCGGGGATCAATTTCTTCAGGTGAGGACACAAGAACTTCCTTGACCCCCTCCATAAAAGCCTCCCGCACATCAGTATCTATGTTAACTTTCCGGACGCCAATTTGAACTGCTTTCCGAATATCTTCTTCGGGAACACCGGAAGAACCGTGGAGCACGATGGGAATGTCTATCAGGTTGGAAATCTCCCGGAGGCGGTCAAAGTCCAGTTCAGGTTTCCCCTTGTATACCCCGTGAGCCGTGCCTATGGCTACAGCAAGAGCATCAACACCTGTCCGTTCCGCAAACTCTTTGGCCTCCTGGGGGTCTGTCAAAGCCACTTCCCTCTCGGATACAGTAATATCATCCTCCGTACCGCCTATTTTACCTAGCTCCGCCTCCACTGACACGCCTACTGCCCTGGCCACCTTGATTACCTCCAGGGTCAGGCTCACGTTGTCTTCAAAGGATAGTTTGGAACCATCAATCATTACGGAAGAAAAACCGTGGCGGATACACTGCACCACTTGTTCAAAACTGGTGCCGTGGTCCAGGTGCAGCGCCACAGGGATGGTAGCTTTTTCCGCCGCCAGGCGCCCTAAAGCAGAAATATATTCCAAACCCGCATACTTTATTGCCCCCTGACTGGCTTGAATGATCACGGGAGACCTTTCAGCCTGGGCAGCCCCCACGATAGCCTGGACGATTTCCATGTTGTTGCAGTTAAAAGCCCCCACTGCATAACCCCGCTCACGGGCATCAAATAATAAATCCCTGACAGGCACTAAAGGCATTACTATCATCCTCCGATAGTATTTTTTCCTTAGTTTGTCAAGGATTGACCAAAAATAATCTGATTAAATTTCAAGATTCATTAAAGGCCCTATAACCTTATTTTTTAAAGTGCCTGCGGGGTTTCAGCTTTTTTCCTTCCAGGCATTTAAACCCTTTAGGAGTAAGCTCTATTTCCTTCATGCCCTGCAGGGCTTCCAGGTCGGCTTCGTTCTGTGCCATTATCATACCTGAAGACTGGCAGTAACCACACTTTAGCTCCAAACAGTCAGGATAAATTTCAATTTCCACATCATAATTACCGCAGTGGCAGAACAAGTCACCTTTTTCCGCCAGCTGGTAAAGGCAGTCTAAAACCCCGTACATCACGTCAGGGTTGGAGAAATAGTCCCCAAAACCCAGGTCCTGAGCCATTTCTGCCAGGGATTTGTCTTCACTGGCTACCACCTGCTCCATTTTTTCCTTTGGCCCTATATAAGCGATGTCAAGACCGGAATCATCACAGATAACAGACAGTATATCTTTACCCCAGATATCTTTCCTGTTGTAATAGCTGATATGGGTTTCCTCACAAAAAGCACAATCTACCTGTACCCAAAAATGGTTTTTATCTCTAGTCCCGAGGGAAGCAATATCTGTACCACAAGAACAGGTCAAGCGACAGCTATTTGTGCCCGAAAATGCAAACAGGGATAAATCATGCTGGTTAATTTCTCCACAGTACGGGCAGCGCAAAACCATTTTGGAAAGAGTTGATATAGCCATGCCTCGACCTCCTTTCAAATGCTACTTCTTTATGCTGCAACAGATTCCTCTTCACATATTTTAGAGCATTTCCTAATTTATCACTTTACAAACCCTATGGCAAGTTAAATCAGAAACAAGTCTTCCCCCCTAAAATTCCTCCAGCACCTTTTTTATTAACTGGCTAAACTCGTCAATGTCAAAAGGCTTGTTGATAAAGTGGATTACCCCCAACTGGGCAGCTTCTTTAATAATTTCCAATTCACCGTAAGCCGTCATCATTATTGGCAGACAGCTGTATCCCCTGTTTCGAATTTCTTTCAAGACATCAAGGCCGCTGATACCGGGCATCTTCATGTCAATCAAAAGAAGCACCGGAAATATTGTTTCCAGCAGTTCCAGGGCTTCATAGCCGTTGGCCGCCGTTATCACCTGTAACCCCTCTCTATCCAGTATTTCATAAATTAGCTGCCGGACACCCTCCTGGTCATCAACAACTAAAATTTTAGGATCACCAGCTCCCATTTCCTCACCCTCCGGATACTGCGGAAATTCGATCTGCTTATTAATTCGAGAAGGCAGAGTAGTAGTCCTGCAATACAATTGCAACAATCTCACCTCAGGGGAATCGGCAGTTGGTTAAACAAGGGTCCCATAACAGCAATGGTAATGACAATGAACAAAATGAGAATAGCCATGATACTTAACGGAAAAATAAAATAAGCAGCAACTGCCCTCCCCAGGGACAGCTGCTCCACTTGCCTCACAGCCAGTATATGGAGTACTACTGTCCAAATAAAACCTGCCAGGCTTACCAGGCCGCCAATAAATGTACCTATGCCCAGAAAGGTAATCCCAAAATCCACAATAGAAGTAATCAGCATGGGAAGCATGGCAAAGCCAAAAGCAGCCAGCAGCCCCGGACCGTTCCCTGCACCTCCGAACAATTGGGAAATAAGGTTTACTACGGCTGTTGTAAAAAACCAGGCCATTAAGGTTATCAGGAGGCCCAATAGGAAGAAAGGCCCAAGTAGAGCTGACACATCTACACCCAGTAGTAAACCTGCATCAAAAGTATTCATCTCCCTGAAGCCGACGGAATAATTAAACAGGGTAACGAGAAGGACGAATATTACCGACTGGAATACCGGCCGGGCATCCGCCAAATAACTGAAAGTATCCACTGGCTGGGTAAGTGTGCCGTAAATTAGGTCCAAAAAACCTACCTTCTCCACCCGGTCTCCGGAATAAAAACCCCCAGAATGAGTCTCCAGGGATTCTCCGTTAAATTCCCCTGAATACCCACTCTGTTCAAAATCCAGCTCTTCTCCCTTTTTCCCTGAATTACCCTCTTCGCCCCCAACCTTGTCTGTGGCCAGAGGATCACCATTTGGCATTTTTTCCTTATAAGACAATTTCAATCCCCCTTACTATAAATCAAAGGGCACCGCCAGCAGCATTGGACCTGCCGCTTCAGGCGCATCGTCTATGCCCGCTCCCGAAACATTATCACCAAGTCGTAACCCCCATTCACTCCTTAATAATGGACCGAACAGGTCAGGGGTTCCAAAAGTTTTTACTGCCGGTTTGCCTTTTATACCTGCGAGAGAAGCAGCCCCTTCCACGGCATCGTAGTAATTCCCGATTTCATCTACCAGCTTTGCATCCAGGGCCTGCTGGCCGGTAAAAACCCGCCCTGTTGCCAACGCTTCTACCTCCTCACGGGGAAGGTTCCTTCCTTTGGCAACAGCATCGACAAAATCGCCAAATACGTCATCCACTATCCCCTGGAGGATTGCCTTCTCTTCCCCGGTCATATCCCTGGTAGAAGAACCGATATCCTTGTAGGGGCCGCTCTTGAAGACATAAAAATCCATCCCTACTTTTTTATATAATTCTTCAAGGTTTTGTACTGTCATGATTGCGCCAATGCTGCCGGTTAAAGTACCCGTGTTGGCAAAAATTCTGTCCGCCGTTGTGGCAACCCAATAGCCCCCGGAGGCCGCTGTATCCCCCATGGAAGCTACTACAGGTTTTCCTGTTTCCTTCAATTTTTCAATCTCCCGGGCAATTTCCTGAGTAGCAGCCACGCTCCCCCCGGGGCTGTTAATTCTGAGGACCACAGCCTTTATCGTGGGGTCCTCAGCTGCCGCCCTGATTTGGGACATTACATTCTCCGAAGCAGCCACACCCCCAATAAAGCGCTGTTTTCCTCCCATGATAGTACCCTCTATAGAGATTACGCCGACACTGCCATCAGCAGAAGCAATTTTGGAAGGAGGACCGGAAAAAATAGAAGCAGCGGCGATAACCACGGCAAGTGCAATCACGCCTCCGGCAATCAGTCTCTTTCGTGACACTTAATCCAACTCCTTTCAATAAGCTGAAATCTGAAATACTTTTGTTCATTAAGTCGGCACACTTGTTCAGAATTAACACCAACCAGGACATCGAATGTTTTCGTGCCTTTCGCGAACGACTTATGAACACAGGCATACAGCTCTTGGCAAAGCGTATGGAAAAACCGGAGGCACAGGCAGGACGCCTGGGCCAGCCGGGGTGGAGACAGGATGTCGCTTTTTGGGCGGCCCGGTTTTGACCGGGCCTTTGCCTTAGAGATGTCCTGTGTGAATTCCTGGAGTGAGCGAAAGGTTGGGGAAACATGCCCCGACGCTTCGCTCAGGATGCCATGCAAGCTTGTCCGTAGCGGAGCAATACATGCGGGCTTTTACAAACACTTTATATGACACCATTTGCAATATAGTTTTTCGGCACACGCCCCCCAAAAGCCAAGGGGTAGCAGAAGGCTCATGCCGTCACGCTGATTGAAAGCACACTTACTGGTAAAGTATGAAAAAGAGGAGAATACGTTACTCCCCTAGGAGTAATATTCCCCTCTGAAATCCCTATACTCTGATGCAGTACGAACACTCAAAAGTTTTCCCCCCGACAGATACAACCTGGGGAGCCTGCTGCTGGCTGTGGTCCTCCGCAGGAATACTTCAACCGTGTCCCCCTGCTGTATTTGCTCCATTCCTGAAAGGTCCACAGCAGCCACCTGCATCCCTATTCTCCCCACAAGGGGCAGGGACGTACCTTCTTTGGCAACCAAAGGGGTCCCCACCCTCCTGCCAAAATAGCTCAAAACCGTCTTGGCCAGCATCCGCAGCAGGTCCCCGGCGTTTTTCGGCTTAAACTGGGGAGCTATATCAAGGCCGTCTGCAAAGCCAACGGGTATAATCCCCACCCGGGTCTTCTTCTTGGCCTTAAAGTCGCACCCATAACCAACTGCCTCTCCGGGCTGAACTTCTCGCACATGGAGTATCCTGGCATGTGCCGTCCAGGGATCCTTCAGGTCCATTTTTTTACCGGAGCCAAAGGGATACTGTCCGTAAAGGAGGTTCCCGATGCGGACCATGTCCAGATGCATCTGGGGCATGTCCAAAAAGCCGGCGCTGTTGCAGATATGTTTGACAGGTATCTGGAGTCCCTGCTCTTCCAGGGACCGGATAACTTCCAAAAAGACTGCACACTGTTTCTCAACAAAGACCCTATTCGTCTCAGCAGTCGCGGCAAGGTGTGAATATATCCCTTCCACCTCCAGGCCGGGGATATCTGCTGCCTTCCTTACGCAGTCAATTACTTCAAGAGGGGCCATCCCAAACCTGTTCATCCCGGTATTTAATTTCAAGTGGGCTTTGACCGGTATCCCCAGGCCGGAATACACTGAATCAAGGGCTTCCAGGCTGTCCACAGTCACTGTCAATTCCTGCCGGGCTGCTACTGCGGCTTCACCCGGGGAAAGGGGTGCAAAGACAAGAATGGGAGCTTCAATACCCTTACGGCGAAGCTCCACACCTTCATCTACAGTAGTAACGCCCAGCATGTCAGCCCCCGCAGCAACCACAGCACGAGAAACGTCCACTGCGCCGCACCCGTAGGCATCAGCCTTAACCACTGCCATGAGGCGGGTTTCCGGCCGGAGCATGGATTTTATTGTGGTGACATTGTGCCTGATGGCATCCAAATCAACCTGTACCCATCTGGGGCCCACATCCTGCATATCAAAGGGATTCTCTTTAGCCCGCACCAATCCATCCCCTCACAACCACAAAATTTCAACCCTTTCTCCTGGCCCGGAGGAACTTCTTGACCCCGCCGGAATAAACCTTTTCCATAGAGTTGTACGCTTTATAGTAAAAGGGAGAGTATACAAGGTCATATTCCCCAAGGAATTCAACATATTCGGCTGCAAAGCCTTTTTTGAACCGGTACAAACC
>LFRM01312354.1_pt1 | contig 14050 bp, 22 predicted proteins | sample 618341 | NCBI WGS metagenome assembly LFRM01 (sample SAMN03654438, study PRJNA283298) | anaerobic digester metagenome | isolation source: pool of bioreactors CSTR01a, CSTR02a, and CSTR03a thermophilic anaerobic... | place: Denmark: Kgs. Lyngby | collected 2014-05-21 | reverse complement strand
AACAAATTGAAAACTTTTATGAAAAATTAGAAAATTATGAAATCACAGAGCAAAATATGGGATATTATACGAGAAGTTTGAAAAAGATCGTTGAGGGGAGATTTAAATAATATGATGAGCTTTATCTTAGGGTGTTGGGTGGGTTGTTTAGTAACTGTGTTTGCTATAGCATTATTAAGTATGAATGAGGAGGAAAGATAATGGAAACAAAATATACGGTATTATTTTATAAAATTGATAAGACTTATGGTGGTAGTGATTATATTGAAGTAGATTTTGACAATAAGATTTTTGGGACTGGAAATACCAGGTATCATTATGGTAATTTTGGTAATAGTATTGATGTTGAAATGAAAACACAAAAGTCTATGCAAGCCCTGGGTAATGATTTACTTAGGAGGGAATTTAAACAAGTTGGAAATGTCTTAGAATATAATAATAAAAATAAAGAGGAGTTATAGAAAGGAATCGTGATCTAATATCTGTTTTGCAAAAGTGTTGACATAATAAACAAAATATGTTATGATTGATTTAGTGATATCTATTATAAAACATAAAGGAGGAAACAAAATGATTATTGATTTAATTTTAGATAGAAAAGATGGAGTAGAATACGATGAGCGAGATTTTTATCACGATGTTAGACGATATGAGGAGACATTTAATTTTGAACCGTCTATAAGCCTAGCATTTGACTATGGGTTCAATGAGGACATTAAAGAGGCATTGTGTAAGTATATTGATGAGAACGAGTACAATGAAGATGTTAAAGATTATATAAACAGTGTAAACTGGTTAGGGGAGGGAGAGTAATGTTTGAAGTTGATAAAAATTATAGTGTTATGTTTGAAAAACTGTATGATGATGGTGATCGTTTAGTTAATCTTTACCAAGGTGATTTTGGGGGGTTTAGCAGTGAAGTTATAGACAGTATAATAAAGTTACAGTTACGCTATGGGTGGGAAATTGCTAACATTTATGAGGTGGAAAACAATTCTAACCGTATGCAAGATAAAATCATAAGAACATTTGATTATAATGAGCTAAAATTAGTTAATGAAAAATACAAGGAGGAAAAATAATGGAAACAAAATATTATAAAGTAATACAAGTCAAACAAGATGAAACTGTAAAAGTGCATAATCAAACATTTTTTATAGGCCAAGAAGTATGGTACCTATCAGATGACCTAGGTAATACAGATGCTAGATCATGGAAAGTTGAAGGAGTACGGGGAGGATATGGCCATGGCCAACAGTTGCATAATCTGAGTAGATCTAATGGGGCTAACAGAAATGAATTTACAAAAGTTCTTTATGGCTCTAAACAAGAGTTATTTGAGGCAATGATGAAAAGATTAAGTAAGTTACAGGAAGAGATTGTGGAAAACTTTACGAAAGAGGTAGATTAATTGGGTAATCTTATCTTACTCTTAATTGGAATAATAGCAGTAGGATCAACTGACATCGTTGGTTTCCTATGTAGTACAATATGGGATGAATTTAAAGAGAGGAAAAAATAATGATAAAATTAGATGCAGATAGATTAAGAAAAATGGTAGATATAATTAATATGAAGTTTATGGGGGAATTTGATCACTTAGATTTTATACCTATGTGTGATATTGATAATATTCTAGGCTTTGAAAAGATCATTGATATTGTAAAGTTGACCAAGAAAAGTTCCTTTGATCCTGACCATGCTTATTTTAGTTGGAACAGTGATGGTAACTTAATTAGTTTTAGTGATCGTGAAATGCGTACAGTGTTGTATAGTTATTCAGATGTAATTGAGCGAGCTTATGCACTTACAGGAGACACCCAATATCTGTAGTTAGTGAAAGTATTCACTAATTTGTACAATTTGTAATAATATGTTATAATGATTATACCAAATAAAAAAGGAGGAATAAGTATGGAGGAAACAAGAGCAACATTTAATGTTGATGGGTTATCTGCAAGAGAAACCAAGAATGCAGAAATGTTTGTAGCCAATTATTATGGTGAAACTGAAGTAGCCAAATGGGCATTAGGCTTTGTTAAAGGTGGAGTGCACGATGGTGAGTTTATACCCTGGACTGTTATGAATATGGCATTGAAGTTGTTGGACTGGAAATCAACGATTGAGCTAGTTGAAAATGATGAGGGTGGTTACATTTTCAGAGATACCGTATTTATGGAAACATCACAAAAGAAAATTGAGGGTGTGGATGATAAGGGTAATGATATTATAAGAAGTACTGATACCAGTAATAATACAAGTGCCTTTTATGTAAAAGTTAGGATCGTATATTTTGGTGAGGAAACAATTCATGAGTATGCAGTTTTAGATACTGGGCATCAACCAGTGCAATATTTAAACTCACAGTTAGTTAACAAGGCGATACAAAGAAACAAGGCTAGAGCAATATCACTCGTAACTGGCATTGGACTGCCACTGTGGACTAGAGAGGCTATAGAGCAAGAATCAGATGATGTTGGTAAGGAAACTACAGTAGTAATTGAGCCTAAAAAACAGAAGTTGACAAAAGCTAAACCAAATGATACAATGGAAACCGTTCTTGATGGTAATTTAGAGGCAGTTGTTGGGGATGATCTTGAATTAGTCCTAGCAAGAAAGATTGCCGAGAATGTAACTGATGAAGAGTTTCTTGCAAAACATAAAAAGGCTTTAGAGTTTGCTAAGAAAACATTTAATGTAGATTATATGGAAAAGAATATTAATAAGTTAGCCAAAACATTGCTAAATGTTAATGATCTTGAAGGTTTTGCCAAAATGATCTTAGGGGAGGAATAATATGAGAAGATTTAATAATATTGTTAAAAATGCTAATGACATTATGACTGAACTTATAGAATTAAGGCTAGAAAATGATCAGTTTAAGTATGCAGAGACAATGAGGGAAGCCAATGGTGAAAATAAAGATTTAATTAATCAAAAAGACGTTGCTTTTTTAGTTGATTTTGGAAAATCAATGTTAAAAGAAAAATTTAAACAAGAAATTAGATATAATGGTGATTTAAAATTTGATGATGATGGTAATGTTGACAGAACTTTTGGGGAGTGGTATGATGAAAACTTCAGAAGAGAAAAAAATCAAATTGTGCCATCATCAATATCTGCCGATAGAATTAAAGATATGTTGAGAAGTAGTGCCCAAGAATTATATGATGAAGATTATGAAAAAGCTAAAATGGCATGGGTAAGATCACATAAAGAGGAGGAATAATATGGATGGAAATTTAGAGGCTTTAAGAGTATATGAACTTGAGCAAGCAAGAGCAGAGAAAGAACATGATGAGTTTTTAAGAACTGGTAAGACTGCTTGGGAAAGACTGGAAGAAACTGAAGAGCTTAGATGGGAACAGATGCGTGATGATACACTGTTTGAAGATTAAAGGAGGAATGTATGTTTAAAAAAATCATAGAAAAGAGGTTTTATAGGCATTTTGATACACAATTAGTTAATAAAGCCTATAAGATTGAGAATTATATCACACCTCACCTAGAACCATTTAGGGTTATGAGAAAACACAAGCAAGGTTTCAAGATTAAGTTCTTGTTTTTCACTAAAATAGTGTGGTATACCAGTAGAATAGAGTTAATGGAATTTCCTAGATTGATCCTGGATCAATTAGACAACATGGATGTGATTAAGACAAGCACAAACAAGTTTAAATTGCCAATTTATAAGGAAATGAAACTAAGTTTGTTTAAGCCATTGTTGTTTGATGGTACATTTACCATAGCCAAGGCTTATTATGGTAAGAAATATGATAATGAGGATGTTAAAATCTTTGAAGTAGAGTTTATTGACCAAGATATTAAGCCAATAGTTGATATTAATGCAATTACATTGACTAAAGAGGTTCTAATTGAGCTGCTTGATATGCACAATAAGTTAAAAGAAGTGGAAAAACACATAAAGGAGGATGAGTAATGGAAAATAATGAGATTTATGATAAGTTAGAGTTAGCATTTAGGACTATCACAGATGAAATGGTACGGGATATTGATGATCCCATGATGCTACTGATGATGGTGGCGATACAGATTAAGGTAATGCAAGAGTTTTTTGGAGAGGAAGAGTTAAGTAAGCATCTTGTCAGACAAAAAGCCAAATTAGATTTTGAACAAAAAGGAGGAGTACACTAATGATTAATATAAACGTAAAACCAACTGCGATTGAAGGTGGAGGAGAATTTGAAACTATACCTGAAGGAATTTATAATGTAGAGTTAATAAAATTTGAGGAATGGGTTCCAGGAGTAGATAGAAATAAAAATCCTTACCATCGTGCAAAATTTAGACTCAAAATTACAGATGGACCATTTGAGAATAGGCAAATTATGGACAGTTTGTTTGTAGGGGTTAATACACCTAGTTTCGTCTTAGGCAACTTCTTAACCAGTTTTACTGACGGTGAAACACTAATGAACGCATCTGATTTTAAAAACCTTGTCGGTCAAAAAGGAAGATGCAGTATTGAACATAAGGAAGTAACCAAGAAAGTTAGAGACAAAACAACAGGCATTGAAGAGGAAGTAACAAGTATTTATGAGAATGTTAAAAACTTCCTAAAGAAAGAAAAAATAGAAACACCAAATTGGAATGATCTGCCTGAATAGAATAAACTAGGAGGAGTTATATGGAGTATTTTAAGAATTATTTTAAAGATGTCGACTTTGATACTCCTAGTGCAAACGGTGAAGTAAAAGTTGTTTGTCCATTTCATGATGATTCTGATCCATCCATGCATATAAACACTGAAAAAAGCTTGTATAATTGCTTTGTTTGTGGTGCTGGTGGGACAGAGATTGATTTTATCAGTAAGATTGAGGAAATAAACATGGGTGATGCTCATGCTTTACATTCTGAAATACAAACTAGTCCATATAGTGACTGGGATCTTATACAATACCCTAATCTGATCTCGGACCAAATGTTTTTACAAAAGGTCTATGACATGGGTTTGTCCGATAAAACCATAGATGTTTTGAAATTAGGACTTGAGGAAATTGAAGGCCACAAAGTTCTAGCATTTCCTGTATTTTTTAAGGGTGCTTTGGTGGATGTACGTAGATATAATTTTGACAAGTCTGTCCTACCTAAATTATTGGCCAATCCAAGCAGTCGGCCAAAGAATGGGCATGTTATCCCTTATGACACATGGGTTCTAGATGATCGGGACACCTATATCATGGAGGGTGAAAAAGACATGGCTATTGCTAGGGAATTAGGACTAAATGCCATTACATTGACTGGTGGGGCAAAGTCTTTACCAAATAAGTTTGTAATAAATGCTTTTAAAAATAGAAATATCATCATTTGCTATGATAACGATGATGCTGGACGTGAGGGTTCACAGAAATTGGGTGAGTTTCTCGTACCTAGAGTTGCATCAGTCGTTACAGTCAATATTGGTGAGCTAGTTAGTCAAGATAAAGGTGACTTTCATGATTATATAATGGGAGGAGGATCACTTTTTGAGTTTGCAATGCTAGAACGTAAGCCAATAGAAGTTGTCAAGCGACAAAGTAATAAGAAATCATTAAGTGACGTCTTTCAACATAACTTAATAGGAAAACAGATAACTTCAGATATAACAGTGACTGGTGAATTTGCCGACACCTATAGCCTAGATACCTTTGTAGAGGCCCGTAAAGATAATATGGGTAACGGTAATGCTAAAGGCAACACTATGGAAGTGGATGAAGTAAGGTATTGGCAATTAGATAAAGGCAACATGGGAGATATCCTGGGTTTAATTGAAATTGATGCAAAAGATGTAAATGTATTTAATAAACAACTGATTATGCTAGGTATCCCAAAAGATGAACAAGGAATAGAAGTAACAACCAAGATGCCAGTGAGTGTTCACAAAGCATACGTAATAGATAGTAACTTATATATTGATGATGATTCTAGAGGGACAACAGCACCTATTGAGTTATATAGCCTTGATCAGCTAAACGTAGGGGAAACATATGAGATAGAGTATAAACTTTATCCCCATCCAACTAGAAATCAAAAATTAGTAGCAATAGCAACAAAATCAACACCAATCGGAGATAACAAAGACTTTGAAATTGATAAAGAGTTAATGACGTTATATCCAGTTGAGGGTTCTTTAGAGGAAAGAGTACAAACATTGTTTCAAAGTGCTAGGCATTATGTTGCCAAGCATATGGACTTTAATATATGGTTCATGACTGATCTCGTATTTAATAGCGTATTAGATTTTAGGTTTATTGATGATGAAATAATGCGTGGAGCCTTAGATGTATTTATTCTAGGCGATACACAAACTGGTAAGTCAGAAACAACCAGTAAATTAGTTGAGTTGTATCAATTTGGGCACTTTTTATCCCTTAAAAATGCAACAACAGTTGGACTTATAGGTGGTTCTAACAAGATTGATGGTAACTTTGTCAATACAATCGGAGCCTTACCTAGGCAACACAAGAAATTAGTCATAATGGAAGAGTTCTCGGGAGCAAAACCTGAGTTTATTCAATCAATGACTGATATAAGATCATCCAATGTAATCAGAATAGCAAGAGCAAGTGGTGAATTAGTTGCCCCTTGTAAATTAAGGATGATAACTATATCAAACCCTATTGGTAGTGAGGAGGGTTTTCCAAGATCTTTGAACTCTTTCACCAATGCTATTGAGCCTTTGACAGGCTTAATAAGAAACGCTGAGGATGTTATCAGATATGATGGTTTCACACTGGCTCCTAAGTCAGAATATCGTAAGGATCCATTTCAAAATCAACTAACAGGTGATAAAATACCTAGAGAAGTCTACCAACATAAAAGCAAGTGGGTAGAAACTAGGAAACCTGATAATGTTATTTTTGAAGAAGGTGTGGGATCTCACATTTGGAGTAAATCTGAAGAGTTAAATGAGTTATTTGAAAGTAATATCACCATCTTTGGAGTAACAACATACCAAAAGTTAGCTAGATTTTCTGTAGCACTGGCTAGTTTATTGTTTAATGTTGATGAATCGATGGAAAATATCGTTGTTACCAAAGAAATTGTTGATTATATGGTGGCATTTCTTATCAAAAATTATACACATCCATTGTTTAGACTTGATGAAGTCAAGACAAATTGGTTAAAGTATGCAGAATACACTGATGAAGAGTTACAAGAGTTACAGGATATATACAATAGTAATACAACCTTGATTGATTTCTTATCAAATGAATCCTCAACCACTAGGCCAACACTGCAAAGTGTTTCAGGTGAGTCAGGTGACAACTTTAGTCCCTTATTTGAGGCATTGATGAGAATGAGAGCGATTAGCATGCGAGGAAATTATGTTTCTCCAACGCTTAAGTTTAGAAAGATGTTCAGATTGTTAAAAAATGAACCAATAGAAATGCCAAATAAGTATGGCAAGAGTAATGTAAACATAGATTTGACCTTAAAGGGAGGGTAATCAATGGATATAATAAACTTTTTAGTAGATAATGCACTCGTGATTTTGGCATTTATGGCCCTTATACAGCATAATCTAATTGTTAATTTAGAAGATGATGTAAGAGATCTTGAGGCAGTAGTCATAGACTTATTGAATAGGAAGGAGAAACAATGAAACCAGATAAAGAAACAACAAGATTAGAAGAATTAGCCGATTATAAGTACCATCCAAGACTTTTAGAACTTAGATTGATAGGTATTTATAACATATTAGTTAATGAGTATGGTTTACAAAATGCAAATGATGTATTTCAGAGATTGTGTGATACATTTAGATTGCCATACAACATATTGTGGAGTGTAATTTCAAAAGCAAATAGAATACAACACTCTATATACATTTCAAAAGACAGATACACACAAGAAGTTGTATTAATGGGAGAACTTTGGGGAGAAACAAGATACACCGTAGCAACTAAGTTTTTAGGACTTAAGAACTACAATTACCTATACCAATCAAAGGACAAACATAACTTAGATTATTTTGCGACTGATGAATGGCTAGCTGAACTTGACAATGAAGTTACAGTTGCTGGAGTTGACGCAATTAGTAACGTTATCATCAATTTCCTAACATCACTTGAAACATTTTTAAACCTATTTTAAGGAGGTGAGTGCATGATGTTTCTATATCGTAAGTACCAGTACACAGTTAAAGAATTAGAGACAACACAAGATCTTGATGATATGATTACATTATTTAGAAGTATGGATGTAAATTATGCGGGCTTTGACACTGAGACTAATGGTTTAGACATTATGCAAAGTGTGCCATTCCTATTTGTATTTGGGTTTGGAAAAAATTTGTATAGTCTTGACCTTACAGGAAATAAGGAGTTCATCAGTGATGCCTTGTTTATAATCTATAAGATATCTGCTGAGGCCCCTAGACTATTTGCACATAATATGCAATATGATATGAACATGATGGAAAATTTTGGTAAAAAATTGTGGGATGATATCAACCTGGCTGACAGTACAGTAGTGTTTAGGCTTACAACTTATGTGGATGATTTAAAGAATAGAAGTCTTAAAGCAATCGCTAAGGATGTTGTTGATGACAATGCAGATTTTGCTGATAAAGTCATAGGCACTAGCCTTAACAAAATCAATGCTGAACGTAAAAAGATTGCTGAGGCTCACTTCAGAGAGGTTTATAAGAAACAATTAAAAGAAGATGGTAGATTATTTAGTAATGTTTGGGATGCTTATCTTAAAGATCAAGTCCAATTTGTGGAGCATGAGTATTGTGAATACTTTCACGAGTTAGATAAGGTTTATGAAAGAGCAACATACCAAAGTGTCTTTGAGGAAAATAGAAACTTAATGATTTCTTATGCTTATGATGACTTAGTAATGATGTTTGAATACTTGGAAAAAGCTTTACCAATTTTGATGGAAACTGATCCAGGACTGAGAACATTTAATCGTGAGTGTAAAATGTTAAGAATTTCACAAGCACAAGAAAGAACAGGACTTAAAATTGACATTCCCTATATGCTTAATAGCAGAATAAAAATGATAGAATACAAAGATAGAAAGTATCAAGAATTTCATAAAATGATTGGTCAAGAAATATCAGTTGGCCAACATAAGGTTATTAGAGAATTATTTGCTAGCAACTGGGGCACATTCCTAATGAAAGCAGATAAGCAGACGTTTGAGCAACTTAAAAATGCCCATCCTGATGCAATGAAAACAGCTGATCTTATCATAGAATTAAGAACAGTTGATAAATGGATATCAACATATATTGATGGTATGTTAAATAGAGTTGTTAATGGAAGAATTTACACAAACATAGATAACACTGGAACCTTGACTGGTCGTGTCTCTAGTAACCTTCAACAACAACCTAAAGATGGTTTCTACGATGGTNNTATAGTCAACATGAATTAAGAGTGCAAGCATACTGGACTATATTAATAGCAGGTGGCGATTTGAACTTATGTAGAGCATATATGCCATTTGATTGTTATCACAAGCCTTCAGGGCAACAATTTGCCTATGATAATCCACGTATGTTAGAATTATTCAACACAGAGGAGTGGATAGAAAATGATACAGGCAATACTTGGAGTCCAGTTGATTTACATGATGTTACAACACAAAACGCTTTTCCTAACATCAAAAAAGGCACTCCTGAGTTTAATGAACATAGACACTTAGGTAAGATGGCCAACTTCCTTAAAAATTATGGAGGCGGCATGGGGGCCTTAATGGACTCACTTAATGTTGATCGTGACATGGCTAAAAAATTAGATGATGCTTACTATAATGCTTATCCAAAGATTAGAGATTATCAAGCATGGGTAAATGCACAGGTTAGCAAATATGGTTTTGCAGAGAATCTTTATGGACGTAGATATTATTTTAGAAATGCTAGATTTGCTTATCGTTTATATAATTATCTAGTGCAAGGTAGCTGTGCTGATATGCTTAAAGAAGTTCAGTTGGAAATAACTGAGGCTATTAGAGGTTTTGAATCTTATATAGCAATGCCTATTCATGATGAGATCTTAGTACTTGTCAAGGATGGCGAAGAAGAGATTGTGAACATAATCACAAAGATTATGACCAAACAACCTAAAGAGATTCCTTGGGTACCCATGAAAGTTGGAGTGGAAAAATCAAGAGAGAACTGGAGGGATATAGAATGATTGTAATTGGAAATAAAATATATAGAACAGAGTCACCTAATTATCATGAAGTATATAGCGAGCAAGAGATCATTGCCTCTGGGACCTTAGATGAGTGCTCAGATCAAAGTGGTCTCAAGAAATCAACATTAAAGTATTACACAACACCAGGTTATAAAAGTAGAATTAAAAGAGAACCTAATATGACTTATGTTAATAAGAAATCAGCAGTCAGAAATGAAATAAAGATAGTTGCAGTTTACAAAGGTGATAACTTTATCACATCAGGCACACCTGTTGAAGTTTCAGAAACATTGGATGTTGAGTTAGAAACCATAGCACAATGGTTATCTAGAGATACTGATATTTATGGCTACACAGTAGTTGAACTAGAGGGGGATTAAATGAGAGAAAAATATGATATTGAAATAGTAAAAGAAGGTAAAATGATTAAAGTTGAGATGCTTTTAGATGATATGGATATTATTAGTCTAGATGGTATGTTTAGAGCAATGATTGATATGGGAATGTTAACCACTAATACTGCTTTGAAAATAGAACGGATTGATGATTAAATGTTGCCCGAAAAAAAGTTAAGAGTGGAAGTTGTAAATTGGCTAAACAGTAAACGTATCTTTCACTTTAGAATTGAGGATCCTAGTCTTTCAAATTATCCTGACATAGTTCTGTGTTACAATGGTCTATTTATAGGGATAGAGTTAAAGAAAGACGAGGAAACTCAGGCACGTAAAGGTCAATTAAGTGTGCTAAACGAGATAAGAATCTCAGGGGGTATAGGAGCAGTTGTAGGAAGTCTTGATAAATTAAAAGAAATCATAGAAGATATAGATAAGTGGGAGGAATATAATGAGCAAGATCACATTAAAACCATACCAGCAAAGGATTGTTGATGAGCTAGATGGTTTAAATTCAAGAGCCTTGTTCATGGGGACAGGATCAGGAAAAACTTATACAAGTTTATTTATAGATAAAACACTGGAGTCAAACAACCTGTTAATTATCTGCCCTAAGACAATAGTAAGTCAGTGGGAAGATTCAGTTAGAGTCGTTAGCCCTGAAATGAAAATTATGGAGACAAGAAAAACATGGTCAGGGGATAGAATCAATGATGAACTAAAAACATTATTAAAGAAAGACAATAATGTGGTTATTGTTAGTATGTATATTATACACAGTCTAAAATATCTAGAGCAACTGCTTGATCCAACATGGCACATTATCTTTGATGAAAGTCATCGGATGAAAGCACATGATACACGCATTACAAAAACGATGCTTCGTTTAGGTAGATATACCAGATATAAGACAATACTGACAGCCACACCAACCGAGGCTGATTATGGAGGGTATATTGATCTCTACACGCAGCTGACATTTCTAGGTCATTTAAACATGACGAGAAGGCAATTTCTAGATGAATATACTTATGAGAGGCCATTAAATTTACCTCATCTTAGATTTCCAGTTATGGAGATTACAGGATATAGGGAGTCTGTAAAAGACTTGGACAGGTTACTGACTAAGATCGCAAGAGCATACACCCCAACATATACTGATGAACCTGCTGAAAGTTATAAGATAAGTATACCAAGGGCCCCTAAGTATACTAATATGAAATACCAAAGATATTATGATAAAATGGACTTTAGTAATCCAACAAGGATGAGAATTGCCGAAAGAACCATAACAACAGGCACCATCTTAGGTAAAGACATGTATGATGAGTACCTTACTTATGATGACAATACTTCAAAATTAGATTGGTTAGAAGATTTCTTAAAGGATCAAAACAAACCTGTCTTAGTTTATTATCAGTATAATGTTGAGCTTAAAAATCTAGAGGAGTTGGCCAAGAAGTTAAAAAAGAAATACATTGTAATTAATGGAGCCAACCAAACCAAATTAGAAGATATCAAAAAAGGTGGATATGATTTAATTCTAGGTCAATTAGATGCTTGTAGTGAGTCAATAGACGGTTTGCAATATCAAACAAACATAGCAATCTATTTTGCCTTACCTGAGTCCTCAATAGTCTCTAGACAATCAACTGGAAGACTTGATAGGATGGGCCAAAATTATTCAGCAAGGTTTTATTATTTGATCATGGAAAAGACTGTAGATGAAAAAATATGGGAGTTAGTTAAGAGTAAAAAAATGTATAGCCAAAAAACTTTGGATATGCTCGTGTTGCAACAATATGAATAATATGATATAATAGCCCCTGTACTGAAAGGGATGAAAATATGTTAAATATTATTATTGCTTCTGTGCTTCTGTTTACAAACGTACCTATAGTAAAACCAAGTGGGTTTGAAAGTAAACAGGAAGTACTTGGGGGCCAAGAGGATATTTACTTAAATATGGAAGAGAAGTTTGAAAGGCTAGTTGCATTGACACTGAAGAAACAGGAAAAGGAACGTCTGCAAGCAACAAACGCCCAAAGGGTAGTACTAACACCTACAGAGACAGAACCGCGCTTAAAATCGTTTAAAACGCTGGTATTGACCACGTTTAACCTTGAGACAGGTTATGGAACGTCAGCATTATGGAAATCACATAATAATGCAGGAGGAATCAAATGTGGAGCAAATTATTGTTATTATAATAACCCTAGCGATGGTATATCAGCGTTGGAAAACCTTTTAACTAGATACGTTGAAAAATACGGATTTAATTTTGAGGCAATTAGAAGTGTATGGAGTGAGTCAGATGATACAGCGCTGTTTACACAAATGTATTATGAACAGTTAAATAAAATGGAGGATTAAAATATGACAGCAAGAAACAGTATTAGAGCAAGTGCCTTAGGTAGTTACTTTGGTGTGGGTTACAATGATCCCCTTGTTCAGTTAGAAAATGACATGGGAAATGAAGAGATTATATTCTCTTTAGCACAGACACAAGCAATGGAGGTTTCAACTTTACTTGAAGATGGTATCTTGAATATAGTTGAGGCTAGAAATAACTGCTTAGTCACAGAAAGAAACACAGCAGTCTTAGAGGCTATGGATGGTAAGCTTCGAGTTGTAGCCGATGGTTTTACAACTATCAATGGAGTTAACCATGTAGTAGAAGTCAAGCATGTGGCTAGTGGTGAAAATCCAATCTATAACAGAGGTTATCATTTCCAAGTTATGGCACAGATCTTAGCCTATCGTGAAAAAGGTGTGGATGTTAACAAAGGTATCTTAGCCTGTGTGTATCAAGGAAGATATTATCAAATATTTTTGGAATTAACTGATGAAGTAGAAAAAGACATCTACATTATGGTTAATACAATCGTAGCAATTTTACAAGGTGATTTACCTGTTGATATGTACCCTGTGAATATCTTAGAAAAATACACAATCCTTCCTGAAGAATCACAAGAGTTTGACACTGATGATGCTCAAAAGGTTCACGACTTAATTAAGATAAAAACTGACCTAAAAGAATTAGGTACTCAAGAAAAAGAGTTGACTGATTACTTTAAAAATAAGTATAGCGCTCTAGATTATCTAACAGACACAGGTAACAAGATCACAGTTGCTAAACAAATAAGAAAAGGCTCCATAGATTATGCAGCCATTGAAACAGATTATCCTGACATTCCATTTGAAGATTACAGGAAAGAATCTTCAGAATATCAGGTAGTTAGAACTAAATAAACAGATAGAAAGCACCATACTTTAGTTGGGCGTAATATGGAGAGTTCCTGCCAAAGTGGAAATATAAAAGGGAGGCCCAAGCGGCTTCCCTATTTTTTTATCTTATTTTCTAGGTTTCTTTTCAACTAATCCCATACGTCTCATTTCTGTAATTGTAGGGATCTCCATACCTGCATCTTTCAACATCTTGAAGTAAGCCTTGAGCCTATTAAACTCTTCATAGAGCTCATTGGTCTCTTTAACATTAGTATT
>LFRM01238319.1_pt1 | contig 14058 bp, 9 predicted proteins | sample 618341 | NCBI WGS metagenome assembly LFRM01 (sample SAMN03654438, study PRJNA283298) | anaerobic digester metagenome | isolation source: pool of bioreactors CSTR01a, CSTR02a, and CSTR03a thermophilic anaerobic... | place: Denmark: Kgs. Lyngby | collected 2014-05-21 | reverse complement strand
CGTTCAGGATGGTGATTTACTCGAGATAGATGCAAGCGAATCCGAATTAGCTGCATTATCCGGTCCTGACAACTCTCTCAAATCAATTGTCAACACTGAGTATTTCAAGCGTAATTTCAAAATTATCTACCAGGATTCTGATCTCCTGGCATGCGATAAGCCCTCCGGGTTGGTGGTTCATCCCGGCACCGGGCACCTGCATCGCGATACTCTGATAGAGCTTGCCACCGGTTATCTCCTGCAGAAAGGAAGTCTGAAGGAGGGAGAGGAGCCGGCGCTGGTTCACCGGATCGACAGGGATACATCCGGGGTGATCCTTATTGCTAAAAACAAAAGAACCACTAGAAAACTCCATGAAACTTTTCGGCAACATGATATAATTAAACAATACACTGCCATCTGCCATCACAGACCTCCTGAACTGGAGGGGAGAATAGAATTGAAAGTATCCCGCACTCATGAGCAGAAAAGCGGAACAAAAATGGCAGTGGCAGCAGACGGAAAGTCGGCAAAAAGCAAATACTTTATCAGGGAATACCACGATGATCTGAGCAGGGTCGAAGTACTCCTGGAAACCGGAATTACCCATCAGATTCGTGTGCAGATGGCCTATTTAGGGTGTCCCATCGTTGGGGATTTGAGGTACGGAGATCCTGAACTGGATCACAAGGTTCTGAAAAATGCGAGAAACAGGCTTTATCTCCATGCGTTTCGGCTCTCTTTTCCTCACCCAGTGACTGGGAAGAGGATAAAAATCGAAGCTCATGAACCAAAGGAATTCAGTGAGCTTATGAGGCAGGTCGCCATTTAAAGGAACAGGCCATATATGGACCTGAGCGGTGCAAAGACAAACCAGGAAAAAGGAAATATCCGCATCCGCAACATGCTTGCGTCAATAGAGCGGACATTCCTTCCTATCGGAGCTACAATTGGCAGATACCGGATAATCGAGGAGATTGATCGGGGGGGAATGGCCGTTGTCTATAAGGCTTTGCAGCTAGATCTTAATCGTGAAGTGGCATTGAAAGTTATGCCTGCCAACATTTCCATAAACCGGGGGTTTGTGGAAAGATTTCTCACCGAAGCACATGCTGTAGCAAAACTGAGTCATCCCAATATCGTTAACATCTACGAAGTCGCCACAGAGAAAAACACCTACTATCTGGCGATGGAGTATATACCAGGCAAAAACCTTTACTATTACCTTCATTATTACAAGCCAAAGCTGGTTGATGTTCTGGAGATAGTGGTAAAACTTACCGATGCCCTCTCCTATGCACATAAGCAGAAGATTATCCATCGTGACCTGAAGCTCAACAATGTAATCATGAGGGACCGTCTCACACCGGTTCTTATCGATTTTGGACTGGCAAAGGCTTTGGAAGAGGATGGTTCCGGGGGGATTACCCGCACCGGTGAAATCATGGGTTCACCCTCCTATATGGCACCAGAGCGGCTTCTGGGAGGACAGGTCGACCACAGAAGCGACATCTGTTCTCTTGGCATTATGCTTTACGAGATGTTGACTTTCAAGAACCCTTACCTTGATCAGCGTAATCTGCACCAGACAACTATAAACGTCATGGAAGCCCATCCTATTCCTCCCAGGAAGCTGATCCCGTGGCTGCCGGTTGAGATAGAGGCCATAACTCTCAAGGCTATGGCAAAGGACATGGATGCACGCTATCAGTCCATGGATGAACTCAGGGCGGATATTGTACGATATCAGCGCGGTGAACCCGTAATCGCCCAACCCCCGTCCACCTGGTCGATGATCAGGCATTTTGTCAAGCGTAACTGGGCACCTCTTGTGATCGCCAGTCTGATCACTGCTTTTTCAGCTCTGTTTGCTGCATCGATTTATCTCCAGAACCAGAAAGCCCGCTCTCACTGGCAGCTTGCGCTTATAGAGAAGTTCGGGAACAAAGCCGATTCTCCGGAATGGGTATTTTCCGATGCATCCTCGTGGGATTTTAAAGACGGTACCCTTTACTACAGCTCAAAAAAATTCTCATTTGCCAGATTTCAGCGGAGTTTTTCACGCGACCTGCTGATTGAATGTGATATCAGCGCCGATTCTCAGGACCTTTACAATGTGGGAATCTTTCTTTTCGGTGATCACCCTGATTCCGCCTACTGTTTTCACCTGAACAAGTCCGGTGAGGCTTTACATGGCATAACATTCCCCGGAAAGGGTTTTCTCTTTCAGGATATATCTCCTGCCAAAATAGACCTGGGAACGACCAATCACCTGGTAATAGAACGGATCAGGAACTGTCTGACATTTTCTATAAATGGGAAGGTCGCAGCCAGAGTCTGGGATTATCTCCCTCCACTGGGCAAAGGACATGACCGGATCGGCTTTTTCGCCAATGGCTGTGCGGTGAGATTCGACAATCTGAAGATCTACCGCAGGGCTATTCCTGAGGTTCCCAGTCCTACTCTGATAGCTGACCGGTTCTGGGAACGGGGTGATTTCGAAGTTGCACTTGACGAATACAGAGGTCTGCTCCTCGATTTCCCATCAGGCGAGATTGTAAAAGAGATACTGGTGAAAATGGCCGATTGTATGGTACGGCTGGGGAAATACAAAGATGCTTACGAGGTACTCAGAAAAAGCCATTCTATCAGGGAAAAAGAGGAATCTTTTTCTGCCAGGGCATATTTTCTCGAAGGAATTATTTTCAGCAGGCTTGGATACAGCGAGGTAGCTGACAGTGTGCTGAATCTGCTGGCCAGACGTTTTCCTACTCATCCTGTAAACGCTTCTGCAATGACATCAGCTCTCTTGCGCACATCGGATTATTTACTCTCCGGTAAGCCTGCCATAGCTTACCGTGAGATCAAAGCTCTCATGGACCAGTACTCCAGATATCCTGACAGATGGGGTAAGCTCTACCTGAGCCTTTTGCAGTACTATATCGATAAAGGTGAACTGGATACAGCAATGGTGGTTGCAGAGGAGATCATCTCTATTCACAGCAGGGATCCGGAAATACTTGTCGCCGCAAGAAATGCCATGGGACGGATTTATCTGAAGATGGGGAGAAAAGAGAACGCCAGAGTACTTTTTAATCAATTCGTGGCTGCGAATATAAATGCCTCCGGAGTATGGGAATCATGGATGGAACTGGCTGAAATTTACGAGTACGACTTTATGTATCGTGATGCAATAACTGTGTACCAGAAAGTGTTTAAAGAGGGACTGAGATCGACCCCTGTCCCCTGGATGGCGGCTGTAAAGATCGGGGAGATTCTGCTGAGAGATTCAACACAGTCGGGTGATACTTATTTGAAGGAAGCGGCACATGGGCCTCACCCCTTTCCAAAACCACGCCTCATAGCACGTTATTATCTTGGAGAGATAAGTGAAGAGGAGTTCCGGATAGGCTGGAGTGAACTGTATCCTGATGATAAAATGCTGCTGTACCATATTGCACGAAAAGAAATTAGCCAGGGTGAAAAGCGTGCAGCCCAGAATTATCTGTCCAATCTGAAGCTGAGTCTCTCTACTGAATCCTGGGAATATCTCAGGGTGTATAAGATATTGAATTATCTGGAGAGGTGGTAGTCTTCAAGCTGTTCCCATAAAAAGAGCCGTGTGTCCTGCGATATTCCAGATCTCATTTTCATTTGGTAATGCTGCACCATCACCACCGTATTCAGGGGCTTCACTGTACCACAGAAGTTTCCATGATAGTCCCTGCGGAGCGGCGGAAAGCGGTTCTGGGTTGGGAAAGAGCTGTGTTTCCCGCCCCAGGTTTATGATAAGTAAACGATCCTGAGATGGAATCAATCCGAAATACCTCAATAAAAACATCTCTCTTCCAAGCACTGCTCCATCGATACCCTTTCGTCCGCTTGTTCTGAACACGGGATTATTTTTCCTGATTTCCAGAAGGTCGCGGTGAAGGCAGTAAAACTGTTCATTAATCTCTCGTTCACTGAAATCGAGTTTGCTTTTGATAAATGCATCAGGATCTGAGGGCTCCGGGCCGATCGGACCGTTAACAGAAGCGATGCTTTTGANNTCTTCTTCCCTGAGCCGATCTTTTTGATTGCCCTTCATCGTGGTCGGCGAAGTAGTAGAAAAAAGAGGAGGATGCAAATTCCTGACCCTGAAAAATGAGTGGAGTCTGTGGACAAAGGAGAAGGAGAGCAGTAAGGGCGCGGTATCTTCCCGGTCCGGAAAGCCGATGAACTCTTATTCCTCTGCAGGTGTTGGCGATCTGATCGTGGTTTTGCAGATAGTTGATAAAGCATTCTGCAGGGAGATCAAGAGAAGGAGTCCCCCTGTTTTTTTTCTGCCATGTGTAGTACTGCCCCTGGTAGAGGTATCCATACTTGGCAGAAGATATAAACTCCTGAGGTGTTCCCATGTAATCACTGAAATAGGCTTCGGCATGTCCGGTAAGAGCGACCATCGCTGCCCTGTGGAAATCGTCATTCCAGAGCGAATCCAGTCCATATCTGCTCAGCAGTGTGGAATTCTGAGGTTCGCTTTCTCCTATGATAAGGGTTCTCTTTCCTCCGGAGGAACTTCTCACTATATCGCCAGTTTCTTTTATCAGGTTAACAGGCGAATCATCGAAAATCTGCTGAGTGGCATCGATTCGCAAACCGTCAAGATGAAATTCCTCGATCCAGTACCGGGCATTTGACAAGAAATACTCGCGCACCGGACCGCAATTCTGCCCGTCAAGGTTACTCGCCTCGCCCCACTCCGCTTTATGTCTCGATGAGAAGTAAAAGGGACTGAATTTCCTGAACAGTTCTCTTCCAGGCCCGAAATGATTATAAACAACATCGAGAATTACACCTATGCCCAGGCTATGCGCTGTGTCTACGAATCTCCGGAAATGGTCCGGATGCCCGTACATGCGGGATGGCGCGAACTGGAAAATACCATCGTACCCCCAGTTGAATTTACCCTCAAATTCAGCTACAGGAAGGATCTCAAGAACTGTGATACCGATTCTGGAAAGCTCTTCAAGTTCTCTGCTCGCGACCTCCCAGGTACCCTCTCTGGTGAAAGTCCCGATATGTATTTCATAGAGTACATTTCCCTCCTTTAACACGCCTGGCCAGTTTTTGTCGCTCCAGACAAATCTAGTGGCGTTTATTGGTGCCGAAAGTCCCTGTATACCCAGAGGCTGATATCTCGATGCAGGATCGGGTAAAATCTCATCACTACCGTCTATGCGAAAACCGTAAAGAATCCCCGGTGGAATTGCCTCGATTAGAGCGGAAAAATAACCGTTCTCTTCAGGTTCCATGGTAAGTGACAGCGGCAGTTCGGGATTGTGTTTCCCGGAAGACGGGTCGATGGCGAAGACGACCTGAAGCTTTTTATGGCCAGGTGCCCATACCCGAAAGTGGAGACCATCATCCTCAGGTAAATATTCCGCTCCTGCAGGGTAACGTCTTTTAGTGGTAAAACTCAGAGACATATTCTTTTGCCTCCTTAGGGTATCCAATACTGGTAGGACTTTTTTTGCAACTCCTATGCCAGATAAAGGGCTTAATCCGTAATGTCTATAGACATCGCAAGGAGGATGCTATGGGGAAGATCAGGGATGAAATTGAAAGATTGGCAATTTCCGTTAATCAGAAAAAAGAGATTCCACTGGACTACTCAGTGGAATTCGAAAATGAGGGGTTAACGCCGGAAAGCATGGAAAAACAGAAAAAATTCTCTTTCAGGCGCTACCCTGAGATAATGGAAATTAAAAGGAGCGATAAAAAACTGTGATAAATATCACAGTTTTTTATCGCCAAAATAGTAAAATATTAATGCAACACCTAAGGGGAAACAGGATGCTTATAAACCTTGACAAAGAATCTGCTCTTATAGGAGTAATTTCTGATACTCATGGACTATACAGACCAGAGATATCGGAGATTTTCAATGGGGTTGACTACATTATCCACGCCGGTGATGTGGGCGGGATCTGGGTACTTGATAAATTAAAAGAAATCGCGCCGGTACTGGCCATCAAAGGAAACACCGACAAATTATCCTCTATTCCGGGGCTTTCGGTTGACGCAATCTTGAAGACTGCATCAAGCTCGATTTATCTGCTGCATAATATTGCTGACCTTGATCTCGATTCCCAAGCCGCAGGTTTCAATGCCGTTATCTACGGTCATTCGCATCTGCCTTCAATAGAGTTCCACAAAGATATTCTTTTCTTTAATCCGGGGAGCGCCGGACCCCGTCGGTTCAGGCTGCCTATTAGTGTCGGATTGCTCAGGGTTGACGGAAGCAAGCTGAAGCCTGAGATAATCGAGCTTACAGAAACCAGAACGTAAATCTTACATTTCTGAAAACTTGTGAAAATGTTCGATACCCATACCGATTCCGACCCCGAAAAAAACATCTCTAACAACAGCTATTTACGTTTCAGTAAAATATGCCATTCAGAATCGAAAGTGCTTTGGTAGTAAGGGGGAGGAAGATGTTTCCGATACCCAGAAATATGAGGATGATTTCGAGGGTGAAAACAACTCCTGAGAAAAGAAGAATGTTGGTAAAGAGAAGAATAATGCTTTGACGGACGCTTCTGTTCCGTCTGCTGACCATTAACATCTGCCCAAACTTGAGAAGCGTTCTACCCATCAATTCCCCTGAATCTTGCTCTTCTGATCAGAGCTGCTCTGTCACCTTCTTCAATTTTTTCACCTGATAAATTCACGATAACCATGGAGCAGGAATTACTGTTCAGATGAGCTACATAACCTATGCCTGCAAATGAGGGATTATTGACAGGTCTATCTTTGTGATATACTGCAAATACATCTCCCAGCAGGACTCCATCTGCTTCGCCACGGTTAAGAATAAGTGTCTGAAAGGGATACGCCCGCACAGTTCCTTCCACTCTGGTGAACACCTCTGCCCCGATCACTACTTCTGGTTCAACCAGAGTATCGATCTCTTTTGGAGTAAATGGAGTGGATAAGGCAACTCTTTCTTTTCCCTTTACTGGATCGGACATCTCGAACAGCTCAGCGTGAATCCGCTTCGGACCTGCTTCTATGACCCGGGCTCTTGCGACCCTTTTAACCAGATTTGAAATAGAGGAATTGAAGCGGACAAAACGGATCGGGGAGAAGACATCGACAGTATCACCAACCTTGTAACTGGCGCCTTTCTGGGGCTTAATGGAAATGCGCTCAAACCTCTGATATGACACCTGGCTAACTGGTTTGTCGACAATGGCATTACCTGGATAAATGTATCCGGAGGGATCCTTTTCGGTCCATAGAAAAGGAACCGCAGCGAAAAAAGCTGCGCTCAGAGGGTTTCTCATCCGGATTGCCGACAGAATCAGGGAATCCTGATTGTAGGGTGCTGCTTTCTCGAGGCTGTCTCTTATGGATGCAGATTCCATAATCGCTCCCCTGGTCTGGGAAACCATCACAGGCTCAGCATTAGCATCGATAGGCTTCTGCCCTGCAAAGGATTCATTTCTGCCCGGAATGCGTAAGGAATTGCCGGGATAGATCAGGTCAGGATTTTTGATGTAGGGGTTTGCGTTCCAGATAAGAGGCCATTTGAAAGGGTCAGAAAGAAAATGAAAAGCGAGATCCCAAAGGGTATCCCCTGGCTTAATAATATAGGTTGCGTCCTGTGGCGCCTCCGGGGAAGTCAACGGAACCGAGGTGGATAGAGAATCCTGGGCTGATGACAGTGCCGGAAAAGAAAAACTCAGAAAAAGGAAAATATTAAGGCAGAACCTCATAATTACAGTATAAATATGTTTTTCCATGATAACAAGTCAAAGAAATTGATTCCAGTTTTGTGTCAGTCCCCTCTTTGTGGTGACCGTAATCGTGCTCATAATCGAAAAAAGCTAAGCAAGAGAAAGAAACATGACGATCACGATTACGAGCACTGCTTCGCTAAGCACGATTTACCGGATACTGCAGTTTCTGTAATTTATTTTAGATTGTTTCTAAAATGCTGGTAGACAAGGATCGTACAAAAAGGGATTTATCTATGAAACAGGAGTGCATGCCATCATCGCTGAAAATTGTTCCCGGAGGGGTTACAAAGGCAGCGGGGTTTAAGGCTGGTGGGTTGAAGGCGGGAATCAAGGTTACCGGGAAGAAGGATCTTGCTTTGCTGGTCAGTGAGAGGCCATGTACTGCTGCCGGTGCTTTTACCACTAACGCTATCCGTGCATCGAGTGTTGATTGGTGCAGCAATCTCCTCCCCTCATCAGAGATTTTCTCAGTGATCTGTAACAGTGGCTGTGCCAATGCCTGTACAGGTAAACAGGGAGAAGTCGATACCAGGGTTATGGCCGAAGCTGTCGCCAGTGCAATCGGAGTCAGGAAAGAGGCTGTTCTGGTTGCTTCAACCGGTGTCATAGGAAAGTTTCTTCCAATGGAAAAGGTCAAGTCAACGATATCTCCTCTGGTCAGGTCTCTTTCTGCAAAAAACGGGAAGGAGTTTGCTACTGCCATCATGACAACAGACCTTGTCAAAAAGGAGAGTGCGGTTGAGGCATCGACAGGCGGAAAACACTTTACAGTAGGAGGGTGCTGCAAAGGTTCAGGAATGATTCATCCGAATATGGCAACGATGCTGGCTTTTATCACCACTGATGTATCCATAAGTGCGGCGAAGCTGAATAAAATTGTCAAGCGGGTGATAGACATGACCTTCAACAATCTTACTGTTGACGGGGACACCTCTACCAATGATATGGTTCTGGTGCTTGCAAACGGGGCATCGGGTGTGGAAATCCGTACGGCATCAGAGCTGGATCTTTTCCAGAACGCACTTTTTACCGTCTGTAATGATCTATGCAAGAAAATTGCCGCTGATGGGGAGGGTGCGACTAAGAGAGTTGAGATCAGGGTTGCCGGCGCGCTGAATGAAAAAGATGCTAAAAAGGCTGCCAAGGCAGTAGCCAACTCAAATCTGACCAAATGTGCACTTTTCGGCAATGACCCCAACTGGGGCCGGATCTCATGCGCTGTAGGGTATTCAGGGGCTTCTTTTTCAAAAGAGAAAATGACAATTCTTATGTGCGGAGTACCGGTTTTCAAGAATCTCCAGCCGGTTCCTTTTGATGAGAAAAAGCTTCACAAACTTCTAAAAAAGAAGGTGGTTGATATTGACATAAATCTGGGTAAAGGGAAAGCTGCGGCAATCGCTCATACCTGTGACCTAAGCTACGATTATGTCAAAATTAATGCCGAGTATCATACCTGAGCGCTCCTGAAGAAACCGGATGCCTGTTTTCACAGGCAGACGTTCCCTGGGTGACAAGTGCTCCTTACAAATGACACTCTTTCCTCTATTTTATTCCTGCCGGAAGCAGGAATCCAGGAAAAATTCATGTAGACTCGCAGATGAAATTAAAAGAGAGTGGTATTGACAAGTGATTGGATGCCTGTTTTCACAGGCATGACGTCCTGTGGTGACAAGTGCTTATTACAAGCGATACTTCCGATTTGAAAATGTACATTACGGTCAGGAATTGCCTGTTATTCCCTCTTACTATCTTTATCACCAACAAAAACAGCAGATTATTCCCCCCGGTTATGTTGAGTAAATACTCAACATAATCTTTTTATGCAAGATCCTTTTATACAAAATTTGCGTATATTATCAAGTAATAATTCTCAAGAACGGTAACGTCAGAAAGGGTTTACCCTTATAAACAAAAGAGCAGGAAAAATTTATCAGATCTATAAACTGGGCAGAGGGGTATTAAAATGATCAACTTAAACAAATCACTGGCTGTTGCAGCATTGTTCCTGTTTCTCTCCACTGAATCTTATTCTCAGAAAATCGATCTGTCCGGAACTGTAATTTCCGTCTATGGAAATCCGATACCCGGGCTCCAATTGATTCTGGAAGGGGCGCAGATGAAGGTTACCACCGACAAAGAAGGAAAATTCCATTTCCTCCGTGACGGGGGTACACCTGTTAACAGGATACAAAAGCACACTGCCAATAACTCTTCCGAGATGAAGAATTTCATTTACATTGAAAATACCGGCCGGCTTCCATTGTCTCTTTATAATAAAGCGGGAGTTGTTTATGATTTGACAGGCAAGGCGATTTCTCTCCACAACAGAAAAAACGGTTTGCCTCAGGGACTGTATTTTACAAAATCCGAGATGGGTATCGATCGTAATCCCGGTTTTCATTCAGAATTAAATAAAACCGCCTCAGTTGACAATCTCAAAATAACTTTCAATAACAGTCTGCGGCAGACAGTTGAAGTGACATCTTATATAGATACTCTTAACATTCAGCTTACGGATAAGCTTTATGACAGATGGCCGCAAGTCCACGCGGGCGACTCGATGCCTGTCAATCCCGGGCTGCAGGTCGGTCCTTATGTTAGTGGTGTCACTACGGCTATTCATAACAATGGATATGTCGTTATGCTGATTGGTTCTGAACGTCCATCGTGTATAACCGATGAGCTGGCCAAGAGTCGAATTGCGGACCTCGAGAGAGGACTTCGTGAGGTTGTAGAAATTGTAGGGTTCCCTGCCTTCCCGGAGTGGAAAAATGGTTACTTCTTAAACTGGGTTGTTCTCAACACCGGTATTCCCGGTGCTACTCTGGCAAATAATGGCGGATATCAGGGTAATCGCTGGGGACACATGAATTTTGAATCAACACCCCACAATCCGTGTACATGGAGTGAATACGAGGCCGGTGGAGCTCTTCACGAGTGTGTTCATGCTCTTATCGCAGAGCGGTGGGTTTACAACAATCAGGCCTCCGGATGGATACATGAGGCGTTTAATAATTATCTGACAACTATGGCTAATGCATTGGTGCGCAAGAAATACACAATGGGCTGGACCGCATCATTGCATCTCAATATGCCCCATATTCCCGTTGAGTCAATGGGAATGGCTACGGATGACTATGTTGCCGGACCTGCGGATCAGGGTATGAACAACAGGACTTATCACAGTACTCAGCACCGCTATGGTGGAGAAATTTTCTTCCTCAGCCTGTCTCAGGTGATGGGGCGAGGTTTCAATGTGTCACTTTTCACGGTTCCTCAACGTAATAACTCCAAATCAATTCTTCAGGTATTTCATAGTATCTACGGAGATGAGGCTTATGCGACTGCCATCATGTCATATGCTGCAAAGGGCGCTATTCTTGATTTCGAAGAGTGGACCGAGACTATGCGGACTCTGATGCGAAACAATTGGAACAACAATTACTGGTTCTACATGTTCCCGGGTGGTGATGGCACAACAGAATTCAGGCCACCCGAAAAGACAACCCCTCATCATCAGGGGCGAAACATAATTCCCATCAAGCTTGCGTCCGGTGCAACATCGGTAACAGTCGAATTCACTCCTGATGCTGCTGGAAGTAAAGGTACAAAGCAGAAAATGCAGGCACAGTTTGTATATCGTGACCGCAATGACAAACCAGTTTATGGTCCTGTTTTCTCCGGTGGACAAAGCACTATTCAGATCCCGAATGGTGCAAGGAATGATATAGTAAACTTTGTAGTCGCTGTGGTCCATCCCAATGCCACTTCAGGCAGTGATGATAACTCAGGTAAGGGTTTTGACGCACAGGAGCATTTCAGTTACAAGGCACGTATAGTGAGCGGTGGCACAATCGCCCCCACCTCCACACGTCCCTGGTAACCAGTTGTACATTTGTTTCAGGCCATGTTGATTTCCAGATAAATTGTAATTCCGGATTTAAGGCATGGCCTTTCTTTTTATAGTCAACCTGCCATAAAACCTTCTTTCTGAACTGGCTTCAGCTATGATTATACCTGTGCGCGGCTTACTCTTGTTATAAGCGGCATAAAAACTGTATTTTGAAAAAGAGCCCCTGAGGCAAAGTCATGTTTTACCTTAACAGAAGGAATAGTATGAAAAGAGTGCTGGCCATAACCCTTTTTCTTGTCTCGATTACTGCTGTCCTTTATGCTGACGATCCCAATACCCCTTATCATCCGCAGGTTTCAATCATGACCAGCAAGGGAGAGATCGTTGTTGAACTGAGACCGGAAAAAGCCCCGAAGACAGTCGAGAATTTCCTTGAATATGTCAATTCCGGATTTTACGAGAACACCATATTCCACAGGGTTATCAAAGGTTTCATGATCCAGGGAGGGGGACTCACTGCTGATTTAAATAAAAAGAAGACCCGGGATCCAATCCGGAATGAGGCTGACAACCGCCTTTCAAACCGGAAGTATACTATTGCAATGGCACGTACAAATGATCCTCATTCTGCAACATCACAGTTTTTTATCAACACAGCCAGTAACGCACCGCTCGATTTTAAGAATCAATCTCAGGCAGGATGGGGATATTGCGTGTTTGGCAGGGTGATAAAAGGTATGGAGGTTGTTGATGCGATCGAAAACGTCAAAACTTCCTCCAATGGTATGATGAATGATGTACCTGTGGAAACAATTGTGATTACAGGAGCAAAAGTGCTCAATCCTCCTGCTGAAAAGGAAAGTAATCAATAATTCAGGGAATCACAGTCCAGTAAAGAAGGCTCTGGCATGATAACGGCTGCCATAGCCTTCAGTTTATCTGCGCAGATTGATTTCACGCCATATTATCACTGCTGCCCAGCGTAACTGGCCCAGAAACCATCCAACATAACTGATCAAAGAGTTTTTCCTGTTTCCCGCAACCATCCTGCTTTCAACGGCATTTTTATCATCAAGATACTTCGATGAACTCTTTCCTATTGGTTCAGCAACAGGAAGCACTCTTACTCCGCTGGGTTTCATCATCACCGGTAAATCATGGACCAGTACCTTACCCATCTTCTCATGCTCCCTGTACCTGAGAATGCCATTTTTATCCGCCAGTTCAGCCTTGAGTATCTGCCTCATGCTCCTGCGCTCGACAAGTTGAACCGCATTCTCCAGATGTAAATCACGGATAAGATTCTGCCAATAGGAGAGAGAACGTGTTTTTAACACGGATGCAATTTTCCCGGAATCCACTCCATCAGTTAAAACTGCACTGAATTCAGGAATTTTTTTGAAAGCAGTTAATGTTCCTGGTGTTATGGACAGATAACAAACCCGGTCTCTGGTCTTGTAATAGTCGCACAGATTTTCGGGCAACTTTGCACTCTCGTTATTCAAATTGCCTGTCTGTATGTAAATTGCGGAGATAGAAAGATTAGTGGATGTCCGGCTGCCGCCATGCCCTCTTAATCGTCTATAGTAACTCAGTGCCGCAGAAAGAGAGCCGATCAAACCGGTGCTCTGATCGATTATGGGCATCGGAACCAGTTTGGGAACCGGTATTTCTCCGCTGTAACTGTGCATCAGACCGCTTGCTGCCTGTATATTCTGTTCAAATCCTGAATGGTTTTTCCAGGGCCCTGAAGGCTTATATGCCATTATATTTACGAATACTACATCTGGGAAATCTGCCTTCAGAGATTCATAATCTATACCCAGCTTTACTGCTGCTTTTTCAAGGAAATTGTGGATTACTATATCAGGTTTGAATTCTCTGATAATATTCTTCAGTTTTTTTCTTCCGTTTGGCCGTGAGAAGTCGATCGCCACAGAAGATTTTCCGGCATTGAATGCAACATGAAACGGTTCCTCCCAGAGAAGGTGTGTTCCCCTGAGTGACAGATGCAATACATCACCACCGTATTCCGCAAGAAGACGCCCGGCAAGAGGTCCTGCGATAATTCTGCTCAGATCGAGAACCCGTACCCCCTGTAAAGGCAATATTTCTGATGATTGCGGTGAATTTATCACCTTCTCTTCTGTCCATCGCTGCAGAAGCTCTCCAACCGAAAGAGTGGCTCCTTCTTCTGTAGCGACACCACTTCCATAAGACGAATCCATTAGCTTTCCCGGGATCTCAATTGTGGTTCCGTCTGAACGGGAAAAGTTGAGGAACTCTCCTGACTTGGCAACCTGGGGATGGGCTTTCCATTCACTGAAGGATCTGACCATGGTACAGCATAAACCTGCCTCACCAAGGAGTTTCTCCCAGTATTCTGCCGGCTTCTCCAGAAACAGCGACCGTAATGCTCCGGTAATCCTTATTGCCTCC
>LFRM01296592.1_pt2 | contig 14060 bp, 15 predicted proteins | sample 618341 | NCBI WGS metagenome assembly LFRM01 (sample SAMN03654438, study PRJNA283298) | anaerobic digester metagenome | isolation source: pool of bioreactors CSTR01a, CSTR02a, and CSTR03a thermophilic anaerobic... | place: Denmark: Kgs. Lyngby | collected 2014-05-21 | reverse complement strand
GGTGGCGGAAGAGGGCGGCGATGTGATGCGCAAAGTGGTTAGCACCATGGAAGAAATATCCGTGGGCTCCAATAAAATTGCCGATATTGTCAGCATGATTGACAGCATTGCCTTTCAAACCAATATCCTGGCCATTAATGCCGCGGTTGAGGCGGCACGTGCCGGTGAGCAGGGCAATGGTTTTGCGGTCGTGGCTTCAGAAGTTCGTGCGCTTTCCCAGCGCAGTGCCGAAGCAGCCAAGGAAATCAAATTGCTGATTGACGCTTCGGTGGACAAAGTGGGGGATGGTGCCAAACTGGTGGGTCAGGCCGGTGAAACCATGAGAAACATCGTGACTTCCATTTCAGAAGTGACCACCATCATGGGCGAAATTTCTTCCGCAACCGAAGAGCAGGCCACCGGGATTGACCAGATCAACCGCGCGGTGATCCAGATGGATAACGTCACTCACCAGAACTCGCAACTGGTTGAGCGCCTGACTGCCTCAACCAATTTCCTGAATGAAAAAATTGATGAAGCCATGAATACGATGGCCCTGTTTGTGACCAAAGGCCATCGCTCATTTGTAGACCAGGCAATTTATCAGTCCAGGAAAGCCGGTGTTAAAAAATCATCGCCCGCACTGGTTGCCGTTAAAAATGAAGCGCCATCACTTTCATTGCAAGAAGCCTGGAGCCAGCGCATGGAGTTTGGCGAGCAAGACGTGCCCATGTTAACCGAAAGGCCCGATGAAGCGTTGCGTTCTCCGCTCAAACCCCATAAAAAGCAGGATGACTGGGTCTCTTTTTAATTAAAACCCATTCATGATACGCCCCATCTGTTCAAACCCGTTGAAGAAAAACACTTCAAGGAACTGATTCAGATAGGGCAACACGACCATTAACAGCATCATGCTGAAGGTCAGGGTAATGGGGAAACCCACTGCGAAGACTGATAATTGCTGCGCGGTACGGTTAAGTATGCCCATGGCCAGGTTAATCGTGAGCAGGGAAACAATCATGGGAATGGCAATGAGCATTCCGGCAATAAAGATCTGTGTGCTCCATTCTATAAGCAAACCAATGCCATTCAATTGAAGGGTGGCATCGCTGATGGGAACAATTTCAAAAGACCGTGCCAGTCCCGAAATTAAAATAAGATGCCCGTTGCCAGCTATAAAAATAAGCATGGCAAGGGCATTGAGCAGGCGTGACATGACGCTGGTATTGCCACCGCTGGCCGGGTCAAAAAATGAGGCGAAAGAAAGTCCCATTTGCAGGCCAATCAACTCGCCGGCCATATTCACCGCGGCAAACACAATACGCATGGTAAAACCCATGGCCATGCCAATCACTATTTGTTTGGCCATCATGATCATGGCGGCCCAGGAATCGGGCGGAATGGTTTCAAACGGGCCAATAAACGGCGAAATGGCCACCGTTAAAATAACCGAAATGCCAATCTTGACCATCACGGGCACGGTTGATTCGCCCAGTACCGGTGCACTGCCCACAAAGGCCGCGATCCGGCACATGGGCCACAGGAACAGGCCAATCCAGGTGTACAGTTGATCCAGGGTGAAGTTAATCATAAGGGGTAGCGGCTAAGCGGGCGCTTGCAAACGCAGGCGTTTACTGGGCCAGGCCAGGAATGGAAATAAACAATTCCCGTATATAGTCAGTGAGCGAGCCTATCATCCAGGGCCCCAGCAGCACCAATACGGCACCCACAGCCAGAATTTTAGGAATGAAAGACAGTGTCATCTCGTTGATTTGCGTTGCCGCCTGGAAAATGGCAATCACCAGACCCACCACCAGCGTGGTCACCAGCAGCGGGGCCGCCAGCGAAAAGGCCAGACGTAAGGCAATATACGTCATTGACATGATGGATTCTGAAGTCATGCAAATTCCTTGTAAACAGGCGCAGGCCGTGATTATTGGTAAAAGCTGCGTGCCAGGGAGCCCAGCAGCAAATGCCAGCCGTCAGCCAGCACAAACAGCATCAGCTTGAACGGCAGGGAAATGGTGACCGGTGGCACCATCATCATCCCCAGCGACATCAAAACGCTGGCAATCACCAGGTCGATAATCAAAAACGGGATGAAAATCGTAAACCCGATCTGGAAGGCGGTTTTCAGTTCACTGGTCACGAAGGCCGGAATCAGGATCCGCATGGGTACGGCTTCGGGACTTTCAAATTCGGTCAGATTGGCCATATCCGCAAACAAGGCCAAGTCGCTTTCCCGGGTTTGACCAATCATGAAGGCATGGATCGGGCGTGAGGCCCGCTCTACGGCCTGTTCAAAGCTGATCTGGCCTTCATTCAGGGGAACATAAGCCTCTTCGGCAATCTGGTCAAGGACCGGTGACATCACAAAAAAAGTCAGGAACAGGGAGAGCCCGATAATCACGCTATTGGGGGGTGAAGCACCGGTTCCCAGGGCGTTGCGCAGCAAACCCAGCACAATCACAATACGGGTAAAACCGGTCATCATTAAAATGACGGCAGGCAAAAAGCTTAAACCGGTCAGCAAAAGCAGGGTTTGCATGCTGAGCGAATAGGTTTGCGAGCCATCGGGGTTGGCGGCACTGGTAAGTGCCGGCAAGTTCACCTGGGCAAATGCCGGATCCCCCATGAACAAAAGCGCAGGCAACAGGCAAACCAGCAGCATTTTAAGGGGCAAGTGCCGCTTCAGGGCCTCACGAAAAGTCATCTTGCCATCAGTAGAAGAAGTGGGGGGCGATGATACCTTGCCCGGTGAGGAATTGCCAGTGGTCTCGCTGCCAGGAGCACTGCTTTCCGGCGGGGCCTCAGGGGCCGGCATTTTATGCAGCAGATTGATTTGCTGGGCAGTCACACCCAGCACCAGTTGCTCGTTACCCGCCTGTACCACCACCACTTCAGTGCGTGGCCCCAGCGGGGTACGGGAAATAACGGGCAGGGCGGGGTTGCGCCTTATTTTGCCCAGCAGCCCGGTTTTACGGGCCACCATGCCAAACAGGATAATACAGAACAGTACCAGCCCAAGCGCGGCAAAAACCCGGATAATGGCCAGTTGATCCATCATGATCCCTTAATGTGGCTAACCGCGGTTTAGCGACGGTTGAAAGGGCGGTTCAGGCGGTTAAGGCGTTCGGCCGGGGTGATAATATCGGTTAAGCGCACGCCATAATTGCCATTCACGCTGACAATTTCACCCTGGGCAATCAGCATGCCGTTAATAAGGACGTCCATGGGCTCGCCTGCCTGTGCGCTAAGCTCAACCACCGAACCCTGTCCCAGCTTCAGGATATCCTTGATGGGCAGGCGGGCACGACCCAGTTCAACGCTAAGCTGAACCGGAATATCCTTGATGAATGAAAAATCGGGGTGAACCTCTTCGGCAGGAGGAGCGGGATCAAACGACTCGAAAATGGAATCGTGTGTCTGGCTTGCCGTTGCACTGGCCTGTTCGGCCATGGCTTTTTCCCATTCACTGGCCAGATCGTCCTGGTTGATATCTTCAGATGGAGTAGTATTGCTCATGGTTTTTTCAGATTAAATAGGTTTTTCAGCGTTAATACGACCGGCACTCAGGCCATTGTCATCAAGTAAAATTTCATCATCAATGGTGGTGTCTTCAAGCACCACTTTGGGCTCTTCAGGCGTGTCAAAATACGGAATTTCAAGACGCTTGATCACGCTAAGCGCATAGTGTTTGTTAAACGTACCGTATTTGGCACTAATCACCGGAATGCCATCCACGGTGGCCTCTATTTCAGTGGGCAACTTAATGGGCAAAACACTGCCTTCTTTCAGCGCCATCAATTGTTCCAGCGTGCATTCGGTGGTGGTGAAATTGGCCACCAGCTCTACTTCGGTCTCGGGAACCTGGCCCGACAGCTGACGCAGCCATTTGTTTTCATTGCCCTTGACGCTTTCATCCTGAAAAGGCTCGGTGAGCAAGTCCCGCAAAGGTTCTATCATGGAATAAGGCAGGCAGACATTCAGCAGGCCGCCAATAGTGCCAAATTCGATACGAATGGGAGTCACCACAACCACCTCGTTGCTATTGGCAATATTGGCAAACTTGGTGTGCATTTCAGAACGCAGGTAATGGTATTGAATAGGATAAACCGGTTTCCAGGCGTGCACATAGCATTCAAGGGTATGCATCAGAAGGCGCTGAATGATGCGCTGTTCGGTGGCGGTGAAATCGCGCCCTTCCACCCGGGTATTTTGCTTTATCTGCCCGCCAAACAGGGTTTCTATAATCAGGAAAACCAGGGTGGGGTCAAAGCAGAACAGGGACAGGCCACGAAGGGGTTCAAGCCTTACCATATTCAGGTTGCTGGGCACCGGCAGGTTGCGTTCAAATTCGGCAAATGTCTGGATTTTAATGGGCAACACCGAAATATCGGCATTGCGTCGCATGAAACTGAGCAAAACGGCCCGCAGGTTGCGGGCAAAACGTTCATTGATAAGCTCGAAGGTCTGCATTCGCTTGCGAATGACCCGTTCAGGTGATGACAGGTCATACGGGCGGACGCCATCGGGGTACACCTGTTCTTCAACCTCGATCTTGGGCGTGGGTGTACCTTCTATTTCAGCAAAAAGGGAATCTACCTCGTTTTGAGATAAAAACGTATCATAGGCCATTTTTATTGCACAACAAAATTGGTAAACAGTACATTGCTAATGTGCTGGGTATACGGTTCCGGATAAAACGCAGGCAACAATACACGTTTGACCGCTTCTTTAATCAGGTCGGGTGTTTCTTTGTCATGAATGGTTTCAGGGTTCAGGGAAGACAGCTCTATCAGGATGCGGCTACGGGCCTCTGGCAAATACTTGCTTACGCGTTCCATGCTGGCCTGGTCTTCAAAGCGCAGGGTAAAGCCCACATACAGCACCCGCGAGAAACCGTTGCGGTTAAGGGTAACGGTAAAAGGGTCCAGTTCCATGAAAATGGGGTTGGCACTAACCGTGGGAACAGGCGGGACGGCAACCGGCTGGGTGGCCTGTTGGGCCTGTGCCGGTTGGGCGGGCAGCATTTTGCCCATGTAATACCACATACCAGCACCCCCTATGCCAAGGCATAAAATGATGATGATTAGCGTCTTGAAAAAAGAACCCGACTTCGGGCTTGCGTTATTTGTCTCTTTGCTCATGAAGGGCCATTATCAAATCTAAAAAAACACCAGGATCAGCGTATATTTTCGCTGATAAACCGCAAAGCCATTGCCTGGAATAAAGGGGGTTTTCTCCCTTTATAGACCATTTAAGGGATAATGCCAAAAATTGGGCAGTGGCCGGGCCAGGCAGATTTTATCAGGCAAATGAGCCGCTCAGGAAAATATCCTGATCAGGCAAAGGTGTTGATCAGCCCATCATGCTGGCGTGACGGGCCTGTGGCAGGCCCGCCAGCATCGGCCAGGATGCCGGTGCTGCCCTTGGTTTGCCCGGCCGTACCCGGGGCATTATCATCTTCCATCAAAAAACCGTCCTGCCGGTCTTGTTGCCCGACATGGGCCTGGCCCAGGGAAAGGCCTTTTTCCTGCAGGGCCTGGTGCAAATCGGCCAGCGAGTTTTCCAGTGCCTGGCGAACCGCGGCGTTGCTGGCCACAAAGGCGGCCTGGGCCACCCCGTCCTGAATACTGATGGACACTTTAATGGGGCCCAGCTCGGGTGGGTCCAGGCGCATTTGGGCAATATGCGTGCCATTGGCCTGTTGCCTGAAAAACAAGCTTGCCTGGGTGGCCAGTTGCTGTGCCATGGCCTGTGACCAGCCCGGATGGTAAAAAGACGTGCCAATGGAAATAAGCGGGCTGGCGGATGCCTGCGCCAGGGTGCCAACTGCCGGGTTTGCATTGGCGGCAACAGTGGCATCAGGCAGTGTGTCTGATGCCGGGTTGGCCAATGGTTGGGCAGGTGTTTGGTGATTGAAATTTCTGGGGTCTGCCAGGTTGGGCGTTACTGCTTCTTGCGAAAGCCGGTCTAACCGGGCATCACGGATTTGACTGGTCGCCTCTTTATTGGCAGTAAGGTTAACGGCCCGGCCGGCAGCGTTTTGTTTGTCAAGCGCTGCCAGTTGGCTGGCGGTAAGCATTGTATTTTCCGTACTTGACAAAGTATCTGGCTTTTCTTTACCGGAACCGGCCAGCCTGTCTTTAGCAGACGGCGCCAAAGAGCCTGCGGCGGTTTGCGCTTCCAGCTCTGCGTGAGCCGGGTTTTTGCCAGACAGACGGCTGGCCAGATTTCTTTGTGGTTCGATCAGCTGGCTTAAAAGGGTATTTTCAAGAGATGGCTTGCCCTTGTCATCCGCCTTGACACCTGCTTCGGATGTGCCCTGTTGCAGAATGGCGTGTTCTGCCAACACATTGACCGGCAGGGCCTCACTTGGAGTTTGCGCGGCATTTGGGCCATTTTCAGGTGTTGTCCGGTTTTCCGCATCTGCGGTATTTTCGTTGGGTGTTGCAGCCTTGTTTGCCTGTGCTGCATCATCATTAACGGATGCTTTGTTTTCAGCAGTGGAACCGTCATTTTCAGCCTTGCCCGAAGCCCGGTTGTTTTGGGCTACGGGTTCTTTACTGGCAGCTTGGGTTGTCACCTTGCCGTTTGCAGTCGTGTTTTGGGTGGCCGAACTTGCAGGCGATGGCTTGTATTGTGATGAGGCCGGCGCCTGCATGGCCAGAATGCCTGAAAACGTGTTATTGGCGCTGTCGGCATTGTTGCTGCCTGCCGCATTGTTTTTTGAGAAGTTGTTGGCACTCAGGTTGTTGCTGATTGTTGTCATTGTCTTACCCATAAATGTTAACCTCCTGACTGTTGTCGCCTGCTGGCAAAGTAAGCTCGGGCGGCAAATTCGTCATTCATTTTCTGTTCTTGCCGGTTGGCAATTTTCAGCTGTTCCTGCTTTCTGCGGTCTATCAGGGCCTGCATCGAGTTTACCTCGCGGCGGGCTTCAAACCAGGCTTCACGCTCTTTCTCAACCTGCTTTTCAAGCTGGGCAATAATGGCACGCTGTTGCCCCAGTGCCTCTTCCAGGGTTGAAATGAATTTCTGGAAATTCACGCATTGGGCCGAGCTCATGCCTTCCTGCAGGCGGGCCTGCAAACGGGCAATATAATCCAGCCGGTATTCCCCCAGCATTTCAAGCTGTTTGATGGACTGGGTAATATTGGCTTCGGTTTGCGCCACCACGCGTGCCGTATCGTCCATTTTCTGCACGGCCAGTTCATGCAGGGTCTTAAAAGAATCACTACTACGGTTCATAGGGTTAGCCCTGCAAACAGACGGCTCAGTTCCCGGGTGGCTTGTTCCATATCAACCTTTTCCTCAATATCCTGCATCAGGAACTTGCGCAGGAAAGGGTAGCGGTCAATAGCCGTGTCAATCTCAGGGTCATTGCCTTTTTTATAAGCCCCAACGGCCAGCAAGTCACGGTTACGCTGGTACATGGAATACAGTTGCTTGAATTTGCGGGCCATGGCCAAATGCTCCTTGCCCACCACCGCCGTCATCACCCTGGAAATGGAGGCTTCAATATCAATGGCCGGATAATGCCCGGTTTCGGCAAGCGAGCGCGACAGCACCACGTGCCCGTCCAGAATCGCCCGCGAAGCATCGGCAATCGGGTCCTGCTGGTCATCGCCTTCGGTGAGCACGGTATAAAAAGCGGTAATTGAACCGGCGGTTTTACCGTTAATGTTTTTACCATTGCCGGCCCGTTCCACCAAGGCGGGCAGGCGGGCAAAGACAGAGGGTGGATAGCCCTTGGTGGCCGGTGGTTCGCCAATGGCCAGGGCAATTTCGCGCAATGCCATGGCATAACGGGTCAAGGAATCCATAATCAGCAATACATGCTTGCCCTGGTCCCTGAAAAACTCGGCCAACCGGGTGGCATACACGCAGCCCTGGATACGCAGCAGGGGCGACACATCGGCCGGAGCGGCCACCACCACAGAGCGGCGCATGCCATCGGCACCCAGGTTTTGCTCAATAAATTCCTTCACTTCCCGGCCACGTTCGCCAATTAAGCCAACCACAATCACATCGGCCTTGGTGTAGCGGGCCATCATTCCCAACAGGACCGATTTACCCACCCCCGAACCGGCAAACAGCCCCATGCGCTGGCCACGGCCAACCGTTAACATGCTGTTAATGGCACGCACCCCGACATCCAGCGGGGTGTCAATGGGCGCGCGATCCAGCGGGTTAATATACGTGGCGGCCAGTGGGGCCGACCAGACATTTTCAAACGAGCCAAGACTGTCCAGCGGTTTGCCGGCGCCATCCACCACCCGGCCCAGCAAAGAAAACCCTACCGGTAAGGTATGGCCCCCCTGGTTGCTTAAGTTGGCATAAGCGTCATCGGCTGCCTGCAATGGCACCCGGGGTGGCAGGTCGGCTTCAACGGCTTCAACCCGCGCATTGGGCGGCAAGCCTGAAATATTGCCATAAGGCATCAGGAACAGGGTTTGCCCCTGAAAACCCACCACCTCGGCCTCTACCCATTTGTTACCCACCATTTGAATGCGGCAGGCAGCCCCCAAGGGCAAGGCAAGGCCGCTGGCTTCCAGCACCATGCCGGTAGCGCGGATAATGCGTCCGGCACTGGTTTGGAGCGGGCTGTCTTCAACCCGGCTGGCAGCACGCTTAAGCTGGTCTTGCCAGGCGGTAATACCGGAAATGGCGGGGGTTTGGGCAGGGGCAGAGGCGGGCGCGTTCACGGCTTACTCCTGTTTCGTCTGGGGGGCAGGCAGGCCAAGGCTGGCCAGTGCCTGTGCCCAGCGGGTTTGCAAGGTCGCGTCAATCTCGCCATAGGCGGTTTGCACATACCAGCCGCCCTGTTCAATATTGGGGTCTGCTTTCAGGCGGATATGCCCAGGCAGGGGCAGCTGGCCGCTTTTTTCAATCAGGGCGTAATCCTCGGGGTTAAGCTGCACCTCCATGGCCTGGTTCACGCCCGGTGGCTGGGTAATGGCCTGCCTGACCAGCGGAACCAGATGTTCGGGATGCTGTTTAAGCTCTTGCCCAATCACATGGCGGGCAATGGTGGTGGCCAGCTCAATAAGCGCCTGGCCCATGCTGGCATCCAGGTTGGCATACTGCTGTTGGGCCTGTTCGGCAAGGGCCAGCAAACGGGCCTGGTGGGAAGCCGTCAATTCGGCTGCCGCCGCCAGCCCTTCACTGTAGCCCCGTTCGTAGCCGGCATCGTAACCTTCTTTATTGCCAGCAGCCAACCCTTCGGCATGACCGGTGGCATAGCCCTGTTCCTGTGCTTTTTGCAGGGTGTTCCTGCGCTCCTGTTCCAGCTGCTGCTGGCGCACCAGTTCCGGGTCGGGTGCGGCCTGTTGCTGTTCCTGCTGTTTTCTAAGGGTTTCAGGGTCAACAATCGTTTCCATCCGCCAGGGTGACCAGCCGGTCTCGTTTACGGACGGCTGTCCCGCTTTTTTCTTGAAAACCGGGTCGGCCAGCACCAGGGTTTCAGGCAGCTTGTCGGGCTTAGACGTAATCATCATCAGCGGTTTTGCTTAATGAAATCTGGCCGCTGTCGGCAAGACGGCGGGCGATGCCGATAATCGCACGCTGTTCGGCCTGGACCACCGATGCACGAACGCGGTTCATATCCTGAATCTCGTCACGCAGCATTTGTGCCGCACGGTTGGACATATTCTTGAAGAAGCGCTCACGGACTGCCTCGCTGGCGCCTTTCAGGGCCAGCACCAGCATATTGTTGTCGGTGATTTCGGCCATAATGGCTTGCAGGGTCACGTCATCAAGATCGGCCAGGTTTTCGAAGGTAAACATTTCTTCCTGGACACGCTGTGCCAGCTCGGCGTCACGCTCTTGCAAGTGCGTAATCATAGAGGTTTCCAGGCCCGTGTTCATGGTGTTGAGGATCTCGGCCGCAGCACGAACACCACCCATCTTGCTGCGCTTGGCGGTTTGGCCGGAAAGCACATTGTTGAGGACTTCGGTCAATTCGCGCAGCGCGGTTGGCTGTACGCCACCAAAGGTTGCAATACGTACAATCACATCATTGCGTACCCGCTCAGTCAGCAGCGACAGGGTATCGGCAGCCAGGTCGCGATCCAGGTGCACCAGAATCGTGGCGATAATCTGCGGGTGTTCGCCGGCAATCAGCTCGGCAATGTTCGCGGGCTCCAGCTGGTTAAGGGCCTCGATGCCGTTTTCATGCTTGGTCAGGTCAAGAATGTCTTCCAGAATGCCCGCGGCGCGATCGGTGCCCAGCGCCTTGTTCAGAATGGTGCGGATATATTCCTCGGAGCCCATATTGACCGACATGAACTGGTCGGCATCTTTGCGGAACTGTTCCAGCACGGCATTCACATTGTTGCGCGTCATGTTCTTCATGCCAATCATGGCGGCCCCCAATTCCTGAACCTCATGGGCACTCATGTACCGCAGAACGTCAGCCGCGGCTTCTTCGCCAATGGACATCAACAGGATAGCGCAACGTTCCATTTTATTTTCTGCTGTCATCATTGTTTTGATTCATCCAGGTTCTAAGTACCATTGCCACGGCACGCGGGTCTTCGGCCGCAATTTTCATGACCACATTAAGATTGTCTTCATAGTGATCATGCTTGACGGGGATTTCGGCCTTGGCCTTGCGTTCGGCTTCTGCCTGTCGCAACGCGGCCTGTTTTTCGGCCAACTCCATGCTTTTACGGTCTTCAAGTGCGCGGATAAGCGGTTTGAAAGCTTTCAGCCAGATTAACAGGACGGCGATAAACAGCAGCAGGTATTGTCCCAAGGTTTTGGCCAAGGCATGGATTTCCGGATCTTTCCATGCCGGAACCGGCTGGTCTGACGAAGTGAATGCGCTATTGACCACATTCAGGCTGTCTCCGCGCTCATCAGAAAACCCCACGGCTTCTTTAACCAGGGCATTGATTTGCTGCATGGTTTCAGGAGGCAGGGCGCTTGCTTCACCATTTTCATTTTCACGGTAATTGACCACCACTGCCACAGAAAGGCGCTTGATGGTGCCGACCGAATCTTTGACATGGCTGATGGTGCGATCAAGCTCGTAGTTGATGGTGGCGTTATTGGTTTGGCTGGCCGGGTTAAGTATTGTGGTGGCGGTGCCTGCCGTGGCATTGGTGCCAGGCGGGTTTTCAATAGGGGCAACCGGTGGCGCAGGGGGCTCGTTAGACAGGGCGCCCGGTATCCCCATGGGCTGGCCAACACCGGCCTGGGCCGTGCGGTTGGTTTGCTCGCTGCGAATGGCGGCTTCATCGGGCTTCTGGTTGGGGCGATAAATTTCTGAAGTTTGTTCGCGCTGGGCAAAATCCATGCTGGCACTGACTTGCGCATGCACATTGCCACGGCCCACCACCGGCACCAGAATGGAAATAATGCGGGCCGTCAAGCGTTGCTCCAGCTCATCGGTAAACTTAAGGTGCGTCTGGTTGGCGCCAATGCCTTCAAGCCCGGCACTGGAAGACAGCAGGCGACCGCTTTGGTCAACGATAGAGACATTTTCGGCGGTCAGGCCCGGAACGCTGGAGGCCACCAGCCAGGCAATCGCGGCAATCTGCCCGTCACCCAGGCTGCGGCCGGGGCTAAGCGTAACCAGGACCGAAGCGGTTGGCAGTTTCCGGTCACGCACGAACAGGGTCTGTTTGGGAATCGCCAGGTGAACCCGGGCGCTTTCCACCGAATTCATGGCTTCAATGGAACGGGCCAGCTCACCTTCAACCGCGCGCTGGTAGGTAACCTGTTCGGCAAACTGGCTGGCCCCGAACTGGGGGTCGTCCATCAGCTCAAAACCCACGCCGCCACCCTGTGGCAGACCCTGCTCGGCCAGCATCATGCGGGTTTCATGCACCTTGTCGGCAGGTATCAGAATGGCAGAACCGTTGTTATTGAACTGGTACGGTACGTTCAGCTTTTCAAGCGCGGTGACGATTGCGCCACCATCCTTGTCCTGCAGGTTGGAAAACAGCACCTTGTAATCGGGCCCGCGCATCCACAGCAGGCTGACAATGATTAACGCCACCAGCCCGGCGGCCGCACCCATTAATACCGGGCGCGGCAACACCAGCAGGCGTTCCACAATAGGGAAGCGGGCAGCAAGCTTATCCATGCCGCTCATGCCGGTCTTCCTGTAAACCGTAAGGCAGTTAGGGCTGTGAATTCAATAATGACCATGGGAAACAACAAAAGACAATTATCCAGTTAAACTTTTTCAGACAGGTATTATCACCTGCCCGGGTGTAAAGCAATCAGGCATTAAAGCGGGGTTTTTTGGCTTATTCGGGCTATTGAAACCGGGGGACAGGGGGTAATATGAGGATTAATTGCATGTTTGCTTTATTTTCATATTTGTTTTATCAGCCACATCGCTTACAGTCAGGATATTTTTATGCAAGCCATCTCGCCATTAGCCATTTCCGGCATGAACACATTGCAGCAACAAATGAAGGCAATGGCCAATGGAGCAAAAGCCGGTGAAGTTTCCGCACAACTGGGTAGCATGCAGCCCTTTGGGACACAAACCCCAGGCGTCACAAAAGCTTCTTTCGCCAGCGAACTGGACGCGGCCATCAAAAGCATCTCAGCCACCCAGCAAGCCGCCAACACCAAGGCCGAACAATTCATCATGGGCAAACCGGGTATTTCGCTGAACGATGTCATGATAGACATGCAAAAAGCCAGCATTGGTTTTCAAAGCGCGATCCAGGTAAGAAACAAACTGGTCCAGGCCTACCAGACCATCGCCAGCATGCCGATATAATTCCCCTTCTGCGGAGAGGGGTGGCGCGAAGCGCCGGGGTGGTTCTAAGCAAACCAAGGTGCCAATCGAAGCACCAAGGTGGTTCTAAGCAAACCAAGCTGCCAATCGAAGCACCTAAGCAAACCAAGCTGCCAATCGAAGCACCTAAACAACCCAAGCTGCCAATCGAAGCCCCCGGTTAATCCCAACCCCGCTACATCCCCCGCTCAGTTCCTTTCCAGTCCCGCTTCCAGTGAATAAATCCAGGCCAGCAATTCGGCTACTACGGTATACAGTTCGGGCGGGATTTGCTGGTCCAGGTCCACTTGCATCAGCATGGCCACCAGTTCTGGTGATTCATGCACGGGTATGTTGTGCTGTTTGGCCAGTTCAATAATGCTTTGCGCAATATTACCCATGCCCTTGGCGACCACCCTGGGGGCCGGGTCTGTGGCATGGTAAGCCAAGGTGACGGCCGTTTTACGTGTTTCAGGTATGCCAGGCTTGTTCATCACGAATTCTCTTTTTGCTGACTGTCAGACTGTGATTGCCCGGGGTCGGTGAATACTTCGAAGGAGTGGGTTTGCAGGCCCAATGCCTGCAAACGGTTGGTGAATTCCGGCATGCGTTGTAACAGCAGCGATGCGGTGCTTTGATTGTCTTTCAATTTTGGATTATCTATAACCTGATACTGCGCCTGTACGTGATTATTAATAATCTGCAGCATAACCTGGATTTTTCCCAGTAGCGGCAGGCTTAGGGTAAGCGTGGTAGACCATGGTGCATTCGCTTCGCTTTGTTCATGATGGGGAGCTTCATGGGGGGAGTCATTTCGTTCCTCTTCTGGCCTGTCGCCAGGTTGTTGGGCGGCAAACGCTTGTGGGTTGTCTTTCTGGATTTCCCAGGTCATGGCGGCGCCTTGCCAGGCCTCTCCTTGCCAGACGATACGTTGCTGTTGATGCATTTCCAGCTGTTGCTGAACCAGGCTGGCCAAGGCGCCAGACAATGGGGGCGGGGCGGGGGCGGCCTCTGGCTTGCCTTGGGCAAGCATGCTTAAAATTGATAATTGCCGGGCTGCTTGCTGTTGTGCCTGTTGCTCTTTTAACAATTGAGCCTTGGGGTGGCTGGCCAGTTCTTTCAAATTGCCATTGCTACGCAGTATGCGCCACAGGGTGGCCTCATAAGACAGGCCCGGCCGGGCAATTTCGCGGCTTAAGGTTTCACGGATAATTGATGCAAACAGGCTGGATCCCAGCGCCCGTAATGCCTCTTCTTTTAAAGGAGTGCCAGCGCCCGCTGCCTGAGAAGCCGCAGTACCCAAAAAAGACCCGCCCGCTGCCTGGGTGCCTGCACG
>LFRM01301042.1_pt1 | contig 14067 bp, 15 predicted proteins | sample 618341 | NCBI WGS metagenome assembly LFRM01 (sample SAMN03654438, study PRJNA283298) | anaerobic digester metagenome | isolation source: pool of bioreactors CSTR01a, CSTR02a, and CSTR03a thermophilic anaerobic... | place: Denmark: Kgs. Lyngby | collected 2014-05-21 | reverse complement strand
ATCGATGTTTCAACAATTAATATGAATGATCCAAAAACATTATCGTTATTTACCTCGACATCTGCACTGATGATTGATGAACGTAGAGCTCTGGATAAAAACGGAGCAGTGGGTTTGCCAGAGTTTGGAACTAGTTTTGTACGAAGCATGCTTAATGATACGAGACCTAATAAATTTTCTGATTTAGTAAGAATTTCTGGACTTTCTCACGGTACAGATGTGTGGCTAAGTAATGCTCAAGCAATTATTCTAGATGGATTAACCTTGGACGATGTAATTAGTTGTCGTGACGATATTATGACGTTTCTATCGCACAAAGGTTTAAAACCTAAACTAGCCTTTACAATTATGGAATCGGTTCGTAAGGGGAAAGGGTTAAAACCAGATTGGATAGAGGAAATGCAAAAAGTTGGTGTTCAAGATTGGTACATTGATTCTGCTGAAAAAATCAAATATCTCTTTCCAAAAGCACACGCAGTAGCATACACAATGATGGGATTTAGAGTTGCATGGTTTAAAGTGCACCGACCTCTTGCCTTTTATGCTCAATTTTTTTCACTACGATGTACGCATTTTGACATCGAAGTTATGTGTGTTGGAGCTGATGTTATCTTAGCAAAAATCAATGATATCAAAACTCGTAAAGATAGTTATGATTTAGAAATAAAAGCGAGCGCAAAAGAAATTGGCTTATTAACAACTTTGGAAGTAGCCTTAGAAATGGTTTTAAGAGGGTATGATTTTACACAGTTAAACATTCATAGGTCACCTGCTACACGGTTTTGGCCAGATCCAGAAAATCAAAGAAACTTAATGATTCCCTTTAATGCTGTTGAACGTTTAGGTAACTCTATCGCTGAAAATATCGTTAAAGAACGTGAATTAAATGAATTTTTATCCATTGAAGATTTGTCAAAACGAGCTCAAGTCAATTCAGCAGCGATTCAAGAATTAAAACAGCTCAAGGCTTTGGATGGTTTGTCTGAAACTAATCAATTATCACTTTTTTAGGAGGTTACCATGAGGTTTTCAATTATCGTTCCAGTTTACAATGTAGAAAGTTTTGTTATCGGTTGCTTGAATTCCATTCATCAACAACCTTTTTCTGATTATGAAGTGATTATTATAAATGATGGTAGTAAAGATAATTCAGCCAATTTGATAAAGGACTTTATTAAGGATAAACCTTTATTCAAGCTCTATGAACAAGAAAACAAAGGCCTAAGTGCATCTAGAAACACTGGAGTTAGTTTAGCTCAAGGAGAGTACATCTTATTTTTAGATTCAGATGATACAATTATCGAAAATCGATTGCTTGAGTTAAATGATTTTCTTGAAATTAATCCTTGTGAACTCTGTTTATTGACGTGGGAAAACTATTTTCCAGATGCTTTAGTGCCAGTTGTGAAGTATAATAGCCATCGTCATTTCAAAAGAATGAAACACACAACAGGAAGAGAACTGTTATTTTCAATGTTAGATAAACAACCTGACTGGGAACTGTTTGCGTGGGCAATGTGTTATCAAAGACAATTCTATATTCGAGAAAACTTAAGCTTTGTAGAAGGAATCTATTTTGAAGACATGATATTTAACTGGATTGCTTTACTTAAGGCTCAATCTGCAATTACTTTTAGTGATCCTTTTATTCGCTATCTTAAAAAACGTGAAGGCCAGATTACCAGGGATATTTCAAAAAAGAATGTGCAAGATAGAGTCTATGTTTCGCAGTACTGGGTAGATCATGTTAGTGACTATAACTTTACAATTTACGAGAAGTATATGTTTTTATGTCGAATTAGTACGCTGTATTTTTCAGCCATAATTTTAGTCGGTGCATTAAAACCCGAACAAAGAGAAGATATCTTTGAAGCGTTGTATGGACCACTAATTTTATTGAATTATGCGTCGAATGCTTTGATTCAATCACTGTATACTCTTGTGAAGAAAGTTGGATTTAGAAAAACATCAAGGATTATTGGTAGTAAAGCGGTATTTTTCTTTAAGATGTAATTACAACGCTCGTTTAATTAAAAAATGAAAAAACATCCAAAATTTTCACATTAGTGATAGTTGGATGTTTCTTTTATATTTAACAATTTTTAGTTTTACAGTTATCTTACCGATAAAAATCAAGATTGTGTTGCATCTGCTGTGTAATCACTTCAATGATTTCCTCATAACTTTTTTCTTTAAATATCGATGCATCCAAAATTGGTCCATAAACAATTTTCATAACATCATGACCTTTATGTTTTATGTCGAATTCATAAGAATTGATAAGGGTAACTACACATATTGGTTTGTTCGCAAGCTTTGCAGGTTGCAATGCACCAGCTTTTAACAACGACAAGGTTTTTGATTTAGAACGTGTTCCTTCAGGGAATATAAGGACCGATTGGTTTTGTTTCAGCTTATTTGTAGCTTGTCTAAGCATACTAATATTACCTTTTCGGGATTGTCGATCAAAATAGATGATTTCAAGGTTGTTAGCCCAACGGTTGATGATTGGTATTTTTTTGTTTTCAATCTTTGAAATAAATGTCAATGGGTTAGGATACGATGCTACAATCATCAATGGATCAAAAGTACTTTGGTGATTACACACTAAGAAATAAGTTTCGTTAGCTTGAATTGGATTTATCACTTCTAATGAGTAATTCAGAGATAATAAAAGCTTTGTTGACCACAGTTGAGCTCTTTGATAGCGAAAAAACAAATCCTTATTCTTAGAACAAAAAGAGTCTAAATAACTCAAAGGCAGAAACCCAATGGTTTTAAGTAGTTTCATAAGCAATTACCATCGCCATAGCATGTTGTTTCGTATGAGATATTGACACTTGAACAGTATAGTTGTTTATTTGAGTCATAAGTTCCCCATCATTGAGTATTAAATCGATGTGTTTCATTGTGATGGTTTGTTTAAGGGCCTTAGCAATCGATTCTTTCGCACAAAAACGTCCTGCTAAAAATTCTGTTTGTCGCGAAGAATTAAAGCGTTTATACAGGTCTAATTCAAATTCACCAAGGATTCTGTATGCTAAACGATGATTAACGTTTATTTTAGAAATTCGAGCAATTTCTTCGATGTCACATCCTATCGAAATCATGATCCAATTCCAAACATAATCTCTCCAAAACCTAATGAGTTACTCATAACATATGTTAGTTCTTTAGGAGTGTTAACATTTTTGGAAATATTCAAGTCACACTCCTCATCTTGTTGTTGGGTATTTAATGTCGCACAAACTAAGTTATGTTGGATAGAAAGAATACTCAGTATTGCTTCTATGGCTCCAGAGGCTCCTAGCAAATGACCGGTAAATGATTTGGTAGATGAAACAATTAAATTTTGTGATTTAAATAGTGATTTAATAGCAAGTGTTTCTGTTTTGTCATTGAGAGGTGTCGATGTTCCATGAGCATTAATGTAATCAATCGCTTCTGGGTTTAAACAAGCATCCTCTAAAGCTAATTTCATTGCCATCGTAGCCCCAGAACCATCTTCGATTGGAGCAGTAATGTGATGAGCATCACACGTAGCCCCATAACCAACGATTTCTGCTAAGATTTGTGCTTTTCTTTTTAGAGCGTGTTCTAATTCTTCTAAAACTAAGATACCTGCTCCTTCACCCATCACAAATCCATTGCGATTTTTATCAAAAGGAATACTGGCATAATTCTTGTCTGTAGAGGTACTAAGAGCCTTCATTTGCATGAATCCTGCTACTGCTAATGGGGTAATACTTGCTTCTGCACCACCCGCTAAACAAGCATCAAGTTGATTGTACTTAATCTTGCGGTATGCCTCACCAATTGAATTAGTTGCGGCTGCACAAGCAGTTACTACTGACATGCAACTTCCTTTCAAGTTGTGATCTATCGCTACTTGTCCAGCTGCTAAATTAATCAAGGACATTGGAATAAAGAATGGGGAAACACGGGTTGGTCCACGATCAATCAGATTATTTTGAGCATTGCTGATGCTTTCTATTCCACCAATCCCTGAACCTAAAATAACACCGACTCTCTGGTTGTCTAAGAAAGCAACATCTTTCATGGCTTGGATCGCTGCAATTCTAGCAAACTGAACAAAACGATCGTTAAATTTTAACTCTCTTTTATCGAGATACTTCTCAAAATCTAGATTCTTCACTTCTGCAGCTAGCGATACTTTAAAATCTGTGGTATCAAAAGCAGTTATTTCATCAATACCCGATTGTAAATCAAGGATACTTTGCCACATATCCTGTATGTTGTTACCAATTGGACTGACTGCTCCCATAGATGTCACGACTACTCTTCTTTTATCCATTCATTAATCCTCCATCGATTACTAGCGTTTGTCCAGTAATGTAGCTTGCTTGTTCACTAACTAAAAATTTTACTGCGTGTGCAACATCAGAAGGGGAGCCCAATCGTTTAAGAGGAATATTGGCGATTATTTTTTCTTTGGCTACAGTTTCTATAGCATTGCTCATATCACTCTCAATAAATCCAGGAGCAATCGCATTGCATCGAATATTGCGACTAGCAAGTTCTTTTGCTACGGATTTGGTTAAACCGATGATAGCTGCTTTACTTGCAGCATAATTTGCTTGACCAATATTACCCATTATCCCAATAACCGATGAAATATTAATAATAACACCAGATTTCTGTCTCATTAGGATTGGTGTGATTGCTTTTATCGTATTAAAAGTTCCCCCTAGATTGATGGACATTACTTGATTGAAATCTTCAGGACTCATTCGTAGAAGTAAATTGTCTTTTGTAATACCAGGATTAAGAGATAGTTAAAGTAGTGAAACTCTAGTGTAAATTCGTAAGAAATATTTGTTATAATAATACAGCTGTAGAGTCTAAACGGTACATATCTTGAAAAACAATTTCATAGAAATCTTTCGTTTATATAGCTAAATTGTCAGAAATATCATATTTTAGATAATAGTGTTTGAAATTTCTTATAAAACTTGAAAAAAATGTTAATCCTTTAAAAAACAGATATTATTTTCTTTTGTAAATGATAAAAATGTGTTATAATGCTAGCATATAGTAAACAAGGGAGTGGTTCGCCACTCCTTATATTATGTAAAAAAGGAGAAACATGACTCAAATTGAAGAGATAAAACAGCTAATCACACCTGTTGTATCACAACAAGAATTATCTATTTATTCCGTGCGGTTTACAAAACTTGGGCATCAACGTGTTTTAGAGATATTGTTGATGGATAAAGAGGGGCAACTGACTCTAGAACAAGCAGAGACTGTAACTCAAAGTATTTCCGAACTTTTAGATTCGTTAGAGTCACTTGGAGATGAGTATCTGTTAGATATTGGATCACCTGGGGCAGAACGTGAATTGCGAACTGATGAGGAGATAATTAGAAGCGTTTCACGTTATGTATATGTGAAGTTTAAGAATCCAATCCAAGGAGCTGATAGTGTTTATGGAACACTAATTAGTGTAGATGATGAATATCTTCAAATTGAATATCAAGTAAAACAACGAAAGTTGATGATTCAAATACCAAAAGAAAATATTGCTAAAGTACGATTAGCTGTTAAGTTTTAAGGAGACAATGATGAAATTACAAAATTTTATGAATGAAATCGATAGTATTGCTGAGGACCGAAAAGTAGATCGTCAAATAGTTGTCGACGCAATTAAAGAAGCATTAATTAAGGCATTTAGAAAACATATAGAAGTAAGTGATGCTCACGCTGAGGTTATTTTTGATGAAGTAGGAAAGAAAGTAGTTCTTTATCGTCTTTTTGAAGTTGTTGATGAAGTAGAAGATGATGCCTTACAGGTTAGTTTAGACGAAATTAAAAATCCTGAAGAACAATTAATTGTAGACGGTTTCCTGAAAATTGAGCACAATATTGATGATTTTGGACGTTCAGCGGCAAAACTTGCTAAACAAGTATTGATTCAAAAAATACGGGAAGCGGAAAAACAAGCAGTCTATGATGAATACATCGATAAAAAAGATGAAATGATCTATGGTGAAATTCAATCGGTTGAAGAACGATTGGCTTTAGTCAATATTGGTAGAACGATTGCAATTATGCCAAAAGCTCAACAAATGATGAATGAACACTATCGAGAAGGGCAAAGACTTCGTGTCATAATCACCGATGTTGTTAAAGATACCAAAGGAGCTCAAGTCATCGTTTCGCGTGCAGATACTGCGCTAGTAAAGAGATTATTTGAAAAAGAAGTACCTGAAATCTTTGATGGTGTTGTCGAAATCAAAGCGATTGCTCGTGAAGCAGGAGATAGAACAAAGATGGCTGTCTATTCACACAATCCAGACATTGATCCAATTGGAGCATGTATTGGACCGCGTGGAAGCCGTGTTCAAGTTGTAATCGAAGAACTTAAGGGTGAAAAAATTGACATTTTTGAATGGTCTGAAAACAACATAGAATTAATTAAAAATGCCTTAGCACCAGCGAGTGTACTTGCTGTTTATCAAAACGAGGATCATCGTTCGTTAACTGTTATTGTCGATGATAAACAACTTTCCTTAGCTATTGGAAAACGCGGAAAAAATGCTCGTTTAGCAGTTCGCTTAACGAAGCAAAAGATTGATATTAAATCTCAATCTGAAGCAGAAGAGTTAGGAATCGATTTCATGCAAAAGATGGCTGATTACCAATTTGAACTTGATACACGACTTGCTCAACAAAAAGCTAAACAAGCTGCTGACAGAATTGCTAAGTTAGAAGAAGAAAATGCGAAGAAAGATAAAGCAATTGAGCCAATCAGTGAGTTAGAACCAGTTGTAACAGATGAACCTGTTCTAACAGTAGAACCTGTTGACGAAGCAGAACCTATCGAAGAAGTAATTGTTGAACCTGATGTTGACGTTAAGGCTGAACCAGTGATTGAAGAAGTGATTGTAGAACCAGTCAAAAAACCAAAACGAACAATTCGTCAACGTCAAGAGTATGTTTCGAAGTTTGAAGCTCTTGCGGATGTAAGCAAGCAAAACAAACAAGAAACAACGAAGAAACGATTCAAGAAGAAATCAGAGGAAGACGAGCTCAAACGAGTGAATACAGCAGAATTGTTACAAGAACTTGAATATGAAATTAAACCAACGTATACACCTGAAGAACTTGCAGAACTTGATATGGATGATGAAGATTCCGAATGGTACGATAATGTCGATTACGATGAATTCGATGATTATTACGATCAAGAATAATGATGAAGAAAGTTCCATTAAGAAAATGTGTTGTTACTAAAGAACTTCTACCAAAGAAAGAGCTGCTGAGAATTGTAAAAACAAAAGAAGGAAATGTCTTTGTTGATACTACTTCAAAAGCAAATGGTAGAGGAGCATATATAAAAAAAGATCTCGACACATTACAACTCGCTATCAAAACAAAGGCATTATCAAGAGCACTCGAGATTCAAATTGATGATTCCATATATGAAGACATCAAGAAGGTTATTCTCGGTGAATAATTTTCTAAACACTTTGGGTTTGTGTGCTCGTTCAAGAAAAATCGTATCAGGTGATCTTTTATACAAAAAGATGAGTCAAGTTAAGTTATTAATATTAGCAGTGGATGCCAGTGAAAGAACCAAATCTCAAATTCTGAAAAAAGGACACTTTTACAACATTCAAGTCATTGAAAAATATGACTCAGAAGAAATCAGTAAAGCAATTTCACTCAATAATCGTAAAGCAATTGGGATTATAGATGAGGGGTTTGCTGAATTATTAAGAAATTCATAGAAGTAATAGGAGGTTATGTTTATGAAAAATAGAAATACTAGAAATAGAAACAATCGTCGAAATAACCGGTCGAATCAACCTGCTTTTAAACCAAGAGCAGAAAAAGTCACTGAGATTAGTTATCGAAGTGGAATAACTGTTGGGGAGTTGGCTCACAAGTTGAACCGAAGTTCTTCTGACATTATTAAAGTGCTTTTTATGTTAGGAAACATGGTGACCATCAATGATGTGCTTAGTGATGATTTTGTTGAACTTATCTGTATGGAATATAACGTAACTGCAACTAAAGAAGAAATTATTGATGTATCATCTCTCGATGACATTATCGTTGATGATCCAAAAGACTTAGAAGAAAGAGCACCGATTGTTACAATTATGGGTCATGTTGACCACGGAAAAACTACTTTACTAGATTCAATCCGTAGTGCCAAAGTTACAGCAGATGAATTTGGTGGAATCACTCAGCACATCGGTGCTTATCAAGTAAAAGTCAAAGGTAAAAAAGTAACGTTTCTAGATACACCAGGACACGAAGCCTTTACATCGATGCGAGCACGAGGTGCTCAAGTAACAGATATCGTTGTTATTGTTGTTGCAGCGGATGATGGGGTAATGCCTCAGACACGGGAAGCAATTGACCACGCGAAAGCAGCAAATGTACCGATGATTGTTGCAATCAATAAAATGGATAAACCAACCGCTAATCCAGAATTTGTCAAAACAGAACTGATGAATCTTGGTGTAGTCGCAGAAGAATATGGTGGAGATACTGCGTTTGTTGAAGTCAGTGCACTTAAAAAAACAGGGATTGATGATTTGTTAGAAAATATCTTAGTCCTTTCAGAATTACTTGAACTGAAAGCGAACCCAAATCGTATCGCTTTAGGAACGGTTATTGAAGCACGTCTAGATAAAGGACGTGGCCCAGTAGCAACACTGCTTGTCCAAACAGGAACTTTAGAAACCGGACAATCTTTAGTTGTTGGTGCTGTTCACGGACGTGTTCGTAAAATGGTTGATGATTTGGGCCGTGAAATTAAGAAGGCTGGTCCATCAACACCTGTAGAAATTATTGGTTTAAGTGATGTACCTGAAGCTGGTGATCTGTTTAAAGTATTTAAAGAAGAGAAACAAGCACGTTCCGTTGCAGATTCTCGGATGCAAGAAAAAATCGAAAGTGAAAGAAAGAAAAGTTCTGCAGTTAGTTTAGATGAATTATCGAAACGATTAGCAGAAGGAGAAATCACAGAAATTCCAATTGTTTTAAAAGCGGATGTTCAAGGATCAGCTGAAGCAGTAAAAGATGCTCTAGAACGTATCGAAGTTGGCCAGTTTAAAGTGAATGTTATTCGCTCGACTGTTGGCGCAATTACTGAATCAGACATTATGTTAGCAACTGCATCGAATGCAATAATTTATGGATTCAATGTTCGCCCTAGTGCGTTAATAAGAAATAAGGCCAAAGAAGAGGGTGTAGACATTCGCCTACACAACATCATTTATAAAGCTGTTGAAGAAATGGAAGCAGCAATGAATGGTATGTTGGATCCTGTCTTTGAAGAAGTAATTTTAGGGCAAGCAGAAGTTAGACAACTATTCAAAGTGTCTAAAATTGGAACGATTGCTGGTTGTATGGTTACTGATGGAAAAATGGTCAAAGATTCGAAAGTGCGACTCATTCGAGATGGGGTCGTTGTCTATGATGGTCAACTGGGATCGCTAAAACGTTTTAACAATGATGTAAAAGAAGTTAAGTCTGGATTCGATTGTGGACTCACCATAAAGAACTTCAATGACATTAAGGAAAATGACATTGTTGAAGCTTATGGAGATCAAGAGGTTACTGACTAATGAGCATCAAATTAGAGCGAATTGAAAATCAAATTCGAAAAGAAGTATCATCAATTTTACAATATGATATTAAAAATCCAAAATTCGGATTTGTAACAGTAACTGATGTTGAAGTAACACGAGATTATTCATTTGCAACAATCTTTGTGTCATTCTTAAATACAAAAGATTTGATTGCACAAGATCGATTGGATGAACTCAATCGGGTTAAAGGCGTTGTTCGTACAGCACTATCAAAACGATTAACAATTCGAAAAACACCAGAATTAATTTTCAAAATAGATGAATCCTTTGATTATGGAAGTCGTATCGACGATATTATTTCTAAGTTGTAAATTAAAAGGTCTAAACCTCTAGGTTATAGACCTTTTTTAAATGATGTCGATGGTTATAAACGATTAATATAGTCATCACAACAACGATTAGATTACAAACTAGTATGATGATTCGGCTATCATAGATTTCGCCCAACGCACCCGAGAACAGTTGACCAATAATCATTCCGGTTGTCGTAATGGTTTGAAATGTTCCGTTGAACCGAGCTCGATAATTATTGTCGACATAGGTTTGTGTTGACGAAATCCGAATGTTAAACGATGTAACAGACAATAGTCCGATAAAGAAAGCACTGAGTACAATTAGAGGTTTTGGGAAAAACAGATGAAATCCATGTAAAAATGAAATGATGATATAAACACTAAAGGCAATGTTGTATTTCTTATGTTGAGGAAGTTTATATCGATAATGAATCATTCCTCCAAGAAAACGACCAACAACATTTGCCAGGTTTACAATGCTGTATAGAGTTGCTCCTAATTCGACATTGTTATCGTAATAAGGAAGCTCTAATGTCTGAGAAACACTAGTCTGTAATAGCGAATTAGTAAAAAAATAAGCAACAATGACCATAAGTCCTGGATTCATTTTTATGTAAGTAAAGCCTGATTTGAACTGATTAATAAATGATTCTTCCTTAACTGTGCTCTTAATTTGACTTTCATCTGTTTTAATTTTAGTTTCAAAAATTGCTGCAACCAAAAAGGAAATAGAGTTAAACAAAAAAATAACCTCAATCCCTATGGTATCTCTTAATAAAACAGCGAGTGGTAATGTCATACTTGCTAGTGGATAAATCATACTAGATATTGAATATGCTTTTGAAAACTGACCTTCAGCAATTAAAGTTGGATATAAAGAGTCATAAGCTACTGAATAGATAGAATCGATGCTTCCAAGCACCATAGCGAGAACTAAGAAAAACGGGTAGGAAAAATAACCATTCTTTACAACAATAAAAATGAATAAGAACAAGAAAGATGCGAAAAAATCTAGACTGTAAATAGTTTTAAGTCTAGATCTTTTGTCCAAATAAGTTCCAGCAATGCTAGGAATAATAATTCTAGGTAACGAGTACGCGATTAAGTAAATTGCAAAAGCAAGTGTTGATTTTGTATATTGGTTGACCATTAAACTCAGTGCAAAGCTAGATAGGGTATTCCCTAACATGGATACAATTGTACCAATTGTAATAATAGTAAAGTTCTTATTCCATAATGGTTTTATCATTTTATCACCTTTAGCTATTATACGCTGTTCAATTATTTAATCAATAAATTGTTTGAGAAAAGATTGAGTTTCTAGCTCTTGAGGATGTGTAAAGAGTGTTTGTGGATCATTTTGTTCAATTATGTTTCCATCTTTCATAAAGATGATTCGATTTGAGATGTTTCGTGCAAAACGCATCTCATGAGTAACAATTACCATGGTGATGCCTGTCGTTGCTAGGTTTTGGATGACCTCTAATACTTCATCGACCATTTGAGGATCAAGTGCAGAAGTTGGTTCATCAAGCAGCAATACCTTGGGATTCATACTGAGGGCCCTAGCAATCGCAACACGTTGTTGCTGTCCACCAGAAAGTTGGTTAACATTTTTATCAGTTAAGTTTTCTAAACCAACTTTTTTTAGATTAGTATAAGCAATCTCGATTGCTTCTTTTTTATTGCGTTTTAAGACTTCGACTTGGCCAATTACACAGTTTTCAATTACAGACAAGTGATTAAACAAATTAAAGTTTTGAAATATCATCGTTACTTCACTGCGATACTTGCTGATATCAAAGCCTTTTGTATTAGTATTGATGCCTTGATATAAGATATCCCCTTGTTGATAGCTTTCTAAATGATTAATGCACCTTAAACAGGTTGATTTACCACTACCACTCGGACCTATTATACTTACAATTTCGCCTTGTTTGATACTAAACGATATGTCTTTTAATACTTCTTGTTCGCCATAGTTTTTTACCAGGTTTTTGATTTCAATTATAGCCATTTTAAAGTGCTCCTGGCATCGTTTGGGAAGTAATGGTAGTTTTACGTGTGACTTGTAATTTCTTTTCAATTAGCATAAGTAAACGAGTCACTGTAAAGGTCAAGATTAAATAGATAATCAATGCAATAAAGTAAGCCGTCGTAAAGTCATTTGTTCTGCCTGCATTCGCCATGGTTTGATAGTAAAGTTCTGTAACTTGAATAGCATTCAAGACGGATGTGTCTTTAATGTTAACAACGAATTCGTTACCTATAGAAGGAAATGCGTTCTTAATTGCTTGTGGAAGGACAATTTTTCTAAAAACTAAAGAACGTTTCATCCCTAAAGCAAGACCTGCTTCACTTTGTCCTCTTTCAACGGATTGAATTCCTGATCGCATAATTTCAGCCATGTAAGCTGCTGTGTTAAACGAAACGACCAGGATTCCTGCTACCATTGGTGTCCATCGTAAAATTTTGTACAATCCATAATAGACAAAAACAGCTTGGACCATCATTGGTGTTCCACGAACAAATTCGATATAAAACATTGTTAATAGAGAGATAAGTTTTTTAAACAAACGAACGAGAACATTGTCGTATTCATCAATTTGTATGTTTCTAAGCATCGATAAACCAAATCCCAGAAATAAACCTAAAGTTGTTGCAACCAATGAAATAATTAAAGTGTTTTTAGCACCGTTTAAGAACAAAGAAGAGTTGTCATTAAATACTTCGAAAGCTTTTATAAACATGCTTATTCTCCTTGTTCTGCGTTAATTGCCTCTTGCATCCAAGTATCACGAGAAGTCTGATCAATTTGAGATAATGCTTTGTTTAATGCTACCAATAACTCATGATCACCCTTACGAATTGCGATTGAAACAGCTGTAGTAATATCTTCGCTCTGAGTAAATCCCTGACCTTCTTCAAACTCAATCATCATTAAATCAGGGTTAGTAGCTAAAATGGATTCTGCTGTTGGTTTTTCAGCAGGTGCTCCATCAGCTGTTCCAGATTTTATTGCATTAACAATGAGTGGATACGATGTTAATGCAGGTTGGTGGTTGACACCTTCAATCTGATCAATAATCAAATCATAGTTTGTTCCCATTTGACCAACGATATTTGCTCCAGAAAAGTCTGATAAAGAAGTAGCTGTCGCATATTTGGAATCTTTTGAAACTAACATTACATAGTCTGATTCATAGTAAGCATCAGTAAAATCAACTTCTTTTGCTCTTTCTTGAGAATAACTCATTCCAGCAATAATTGCATCGATAGAGTCCGATTGAAGGGCAGGAATCAGTCCATCCCATGTAATTGCTTTAATCTCTAATTCTTTGTTTAAAGAAGTCGCTAGTTTTTTAGCAATGGTCACATCATAGCCTTTGCAATAACCATTCGCTGAAGGGACATGAACCGATCCTTCATCTTTATCACTTTGTAACCAATTAAATGGTGCATAGTTGCATTCAAGACCAACTACAAATTTGTTTTCATCATTTTCTGTTGAACAACTTGTGAGTAATAATACTGTTAATACTGCTACTAATAATTTTTTTAGCATTATAATGCTCCTTTCAAAAATAAAAGACCAGGCTAGCTGATCTTGTTTGAACAAAATAGTCTAGCTCCTCTTCCTTGAAGGAAGGAGTGATATAGGTGTTCCCTATATCCCCACAAATGATTTATGCCTAAATCATTTGTTCGGCAGTGACTACCTTTCAGCTTTTTCTTCGTCTGCCGACTCGAAAGCTTACTCATCTACACTGCAACCTCTAATAAATCTTTTATACAGGTAGTTTAACAGACTCTTTGTATTAGTCAAGCTTTTTCATTCTTTTTCTGAAAGATTTTCAAATCTGGCAGTTATGTTGTTAATGAATCTGAATTTTCGTATAATAAGAACGGTGATTTTATGCAAGGGATCGTATTGATTAACAAAGAAAAAAATATGACATCTTTTGATGTTGTTAAAAGAATAAATCGTTATACACATTTGAAAGTTGGGCACACTGGAACCTTGGACCCTCAAGCAACCGGTGTACTTGTTTGTTTAGTGAACAATACAAAAGTATTAAACTTTTTGGACATGTCAACTAAAACATATCGAGCTCAACTTTTGTTTGGTAAAAGAACGGATACTT
>LFRM01401178.1_pt1 | contig 14069 bp, 12 predicted proteins | sample 618341 | NCBI WGS metagenome assembly LFRM01 (sample SAMN03654438, study PRJNA283298) | anaerobic digester metagenome | isolation source: pool of bioreactors CSTR01a, CSTR02a, and CSTR03a thermophilic anaerobic... | place: Denmark: Kgs. Lyngby | collected 2014-05-21 | reverse complement strand
CAGAAACTCGGCCTCCTGCGCAGAGGCGAGATGCACTTGTTTCATGCGTGCTAAGCGTTACGGTGATTGGGGGCGCAGACTCTTTCTCTCCCTCATTCACATCCCCCATCCGATAGACCCGCGGCGTCCAGTTCACCTTGATTTCATCGGGCAAGTCATCAAAAGAGCGCAGATCAATGACGTATTTGATCAGCAGGGTTTGTGGGTTTTCGTACTGATATTCGATGCCAAGATCCCCGGATTGACCATCAACGTCTGCCGTCATAGACCAGACGACCCATTTGTCTGTGCCGTCCTCAGCCGATTTTTCCTGCGGCTCGCTAATGGGTAGCCCGCTTTCGTCTCTGAATGCATCGTACTCCATCAATATCACATCGTTTGGATCGGTCACCTCATAGGCGACCACAGCATGCACCGCAATGCCGTCGCATACTGCATCTCGCACATGGGCGCGGACAGCGCCAAAATCGCCGCCCTCCTGCACAAAGCCCGATTGCACGGCATCGGTGATATCCTGCGTTACGTCTTTGCCCTCAAACATGAAATCCAGTACCCCCAGTTGATGCATGGCAAACGCTGTGCCGCATAATAAGATGACCAATATCACTGCCAAAGCAATGCTGAAATGACTTTTCTTCACCATAGAATCCTCCTTTATAGAGGCCAGTGTATCGCGCATGCCTTCTTTGTAGGACTCGGGCGCTGCGCCAAAGGCGCTACGCATTTGATCCCTGAGCTTCATCTCTTGTTTCTTCATATTCACGCCTCCTCCTCTTCCAATATGCCGCGCAACAGCTGGCGTCCCCGACTGAGTCGGGACTTCACTGTGCCAGATGGTATGTGTAGAATTTGAGCGATTTCACTCACTTGCGCATTCTCCATATAATACAGCGCTACCACCAGACGAATCTTTTCGGGCAGCTGCATCACCATATCCACCGCCGATGAATCGGTCGGCGAAACCGCGGTTTCGGGCATGGTTTCAGTGAGAATGAGCCGCCTATTCTTGCGCAGCAGCGTATGGCATTCGTTCACCAATATGCGCATGAGCCATGGGCGAAACAGCGACTCCTCCCTGAGGGTATTTCGTTTTTCCCATGCCTTAAGCAGGCAATTTTGCATCGCATCCTGCCGATCAACGGGTCGCCTCAGCAGCGTTGCGCTCACACGATGCATCGTGTCCGCAAGCAGGAACACCTGCTGCTCAAAGAATATTTTTGTCATATGCATACGCCCTTTCTTGTAGCTACATCTCTATGACGCACAAATGGCTGCGATCGGTTCAGTATGACTATTATATATTGTCAGGCGGGACATGGCTAGGGGGAATTGTACGCCAAATCCTTGATAGCACTGCCTTTGCACTGTATAATTCAAAAGGACAATCAACCATGTCCGCCGCGGATGAGATCAGTTGGAGGAGGCAAGTGCTATGGATGAACTTACGTTTACGACCAGCGAGCCCATGGAAGCCATCACGGACGAATACCGTGCGCTATTGGAATCGCTGGGCGATGACGATGAATGCTGCTACCTGATATCCGAGTCCAAGGAAACGGGCGAGCGCATCGGGACATGCAGCTTCATCGCAGACGATAAGCGCAAGCGCGGCGCAGACGCGGCGGCTGTGGAATATCACTGCGAGCTGATGCTGTAGGGGATGGTTCAGCGCGGGGACTCCTTGATCAGATATCACGCTGATAGGAACATAATCAAAAACAGCTGGGCTGCTTCATGCATCATCAGCTGTTTTTTCTTTACATTATTTGGATCATCGCGCTCGGCTTATACCCATGCGCTCAGCTTCGATTCTGCGGCATATCAGCAATGGCGTAGCAGTTTTACCAATAAAATCCGCCTCTCCCCATTTGACAGGGAGACGAAATCATAGTACAATACATTTAACGCTTTGGTTAAATGAAGAATGATGGAGGACGCCAACATGCGCTTGCAGGACACGATGAAGGCTTTGGCTGATCCCACTCGCCGCAAGATTTTGCAGGTTTTAAAGCAGGGACGGCGGTCGGCAGGGGAAATCGGAGCTGAGTTTTCCATAAGCGGAGCGGCGGTTTCCCGTCATCTGGCACTGCTCAAGGAGGCGGACTTAATCCGCTGCCAGCGAGAGGGCAAGTTCATCTTTTACGAAATTAATCTAAGTGTGATACAGGAGGCGCTGGCGTGGCTGGCGCAGCTAGGGGAGGATACTCATGAAACAGACTAAGATTTTCACCTTTTTTGTCACAGGCATCATGCTGATTGTGGCCGCGGTTTCCGTTTTTTACATGCCCGACAAGATTGCTGTACAGTGGAACGCAAACGGGGTCAGCAATACCATGAGCCGATACATGGTGTTTTTACTGCCTGCGCTGTGCTTGTTTGTGTTTTACACCCGCACCCAACAAATGAATCGGCAGGAAGCTGCCGCCCAAACCGACTGGGTTGGTTTGCTGGTGCCATTGTTTTTGCTTTTAATCCTTGGGACCATCGTTGCCAACGCCTTGGGCTTTGTGGATGTCCTCAGCTTCAATTCCGCCTTGGCCGAAACAATTTCCATGCTGGTTTTAGGCTGCATTCTTGCGGTGATGGGCAACGCATTGCCCAAGCATTCAATAAACTTCGCGATTGGGGTCAAGGCCGTCCACGCATATGCCAGCAGCGATTTGTGGACCCAGACCCAGCGGTTTGCCGCAAAGCTATGGGTGATTGCAGGGCTTACGCTGATGCTGGCAGCGTTTCTGCCCTTCAAGGGCAAGGGGGTACTCATCCTGCCGACGATACTGCTACTGGCGTTGTTGCCGCGGCTGTATGCAAAGTATCGGTATGAGAAAAGTATCGGGGACAAAGCCTCGAAATAAAAACTTTCGGGCATATGTTAAGGGGTAATCAAGGGGCTGTTGCAAAACAGCTGTTATCTCACAAAGTAATAGTAAATACATACAAAAATTCACCTGCGAATCAAGTAATTCACAGGTGAATTTTGTTGTATTGAGTTTTAGCTTTCGTGCTGCTGACAGACAATAGGATGCTACTTGAGCACTACCGCGGCATACAGCTCCAAATGTTCCACCGTCACAAGCGTGGATTCTCCCTTTATCTCCATATGGACTGCATTTCCATTGAGGCTGGTGATCTGCGCGGCGGCGAACGGGACTTCGATCACGACCTTCGCCATTGGGATCGGCTCTTCAATCGTCGTGCCGTTAAAGCCTGACAAGTTCACGAGCTGCAATAGCGTGCCCTCGCCGCAGTCATCCAAAAACATCTCCACGCTTGGATGCGCATCGGTCTTGAGCGCGCGCGCCTTGGGGACGAAGTGGTCGATGGCATCGATGAGCAGCTGCTTGTGGTCTTGGAAGCCATGCTGATAGTAGAAATAGCCAAGCTGCCACGGGATCACGAGCGTTTGCTGTGCCTCGCTGTAATACATGCAGCCCTTGTCCGTGATGGCAGAGCCATAGGCACGCTCGGCAGGGCCGAAGGTTCCCTTGCTCATATAGGGCAAAATGGCGCGGTAGGTCGGTGCATCCGCAAAGCCAATTGCGCCGCAGAGGCAAACCCAGTCCTTATCAGCAAACGAGCGAAAGATATCCTTCTCTTGGGTATACATATATGCGCCCGCGTTGTCCGCCTCGGTCTGGGTGATTTGCAGCGCAAGCTCGCCCGCGATACCCTCGGGGAGAGGCGCATCGGCCGCGAGCACAAACAGCGGGATATTCGCCTTATGCACCGCTGCCACTGCCTCAGCCGATATGGTTTTGACATCGGGGACAATGACGAGCTGGTAGGGCGACAGGGTTTGGGGATGCTTGGCGGTATGCTCATCCAGCAGAATATCAAAGATGATATGCGCTTCCTTCAGCGCCTTAAACACACCTAGCATGTCCTTGTTGTTGTCGTGAATCGGGCTTGCGGATGCGCTTCGCATGATCGCAACGCGTGCTTTGGAGACCATGCTGCGATAATAGCGCTCGTTTTCCTCATGATAGTGGAAAACCTTTTGGGCACGCCTCAGGCTCGCGCGATCGGGATAGTCGGCAAAAATGCCGTTGATGCAAAAGTCCACACAGCCACCGCTCGCCATGTCCTCATAGAGGCGGATTTCCGTCAAATTAGGCGAAACGCCCGCATAGCGCCAGCGCAAATCCGTCGCGTTGATCACGCAATTCGCCATCAGCTGATCAGGCCAGCTGTGCCGCGCGGACATCACATTGAGCGAGGCGCTCATCAATGGGAAGGGATACGCCCTGCCAATGCCTGTGTTTGACTCGTTGCGAATCATATCCACCTGATCCACGCTATACGTGCACACGCAAAGACCCGGGTAATGCTGCTTGGTGAATGTGCAGATATTGGCCAGTGCGCCCGCAACGCTCCCGCGCTGGAACTCTTTATAGGCGGCATGTGCAGGCTCTGAGCTGTCCTCGGTATCGGGCAGTTCCATACCGTATTGCTCTTTGAATTTCTTTTGGCAGCAATCGCAGTGGCAGACGCCATAGTTATTGCCATAGTAATCCCAGCCTGAGAAGCCAAAGGCGTTGAAGAATATGCCGTCCATGGACGGATAACGCTCGAGCGCTTCCCGAATGATTTCCAGCGAGTATTCCTGCTGATACCAGCCGCTGATGCAGGTCGTCACCGTGTCCTCGCACCGCAAAATGCGGCCGTCCAGCGAGCGGTAATACCAATCCTTGTGCTCCTCATAAAACTTTTCATGAGTGCGCCCAAAGTCAAAGCGTCCGATTACACGGATGCCCTCCTTGTGGCATTTTTCCATGATCTCCTCGATCAGATCGCGCCCCTGCGGCAAATACGGGCTTTCGCATTGGAATTCCAGACCCGTTGGGAAAAAGGATGTAATCCCGCCCACACCGATCATCGCCACATTGCAGCCAAACTCCTTGAGCGTTTTGATCCAGTCATCCACATCCATGGCCGCGTCGATGTCGCGCATGTTATTTTGAATCATTCGAATCGGGTTTTCTTGCCACCAAGCCATTGAAAATAACCTCCCTTAGTGCTTTTGAAAGCCTTAGATGATTAATGGGTAAAGGAATACGTCAGCTGCGCAATGCCCTTTTCCTCGTCGGTAGGGATCACCTGTACGGTAACGCCCGATGCCGCATCGGAAATAATGCCCTCGCCGCGCAATGCGTCGTTCTTTTCGCTGTCAAGCTTCACGCTCAGCACGCCCAGCTTGTCGCATACACCCTTTCGCACCACCGATGAATTCTCGCCGATCCCGCCCGTGAACACCAGCGTATCCAGACCGCCCATCTCCACGTAAAAGCTTCCGATATAGCGCACGATGCCATCGATGAATACATCCAGCGCCAGCTGTGCGCGCTCGTTGCCTTGAGCTGCGGCTTCCTCCACATATCGCAGGTCTCCGCTGATGCCCGATATGCCCAGCATGCCGCCCTTGTCGTGGATGCCCGCATCGATTTCCTCGTCCGATACACCAATCGCTTTGAGATACGGCGCAACCTCGCAATCCAAGTCGCCCGTGCGGTTTGCGTGCAGCAGTCCCGTTTGCAGCGACATGCCGAAGCTCGTGTCGATGCTATGCCCGTCCACCACCGCGCATACCGATGACGAGCCGCCCAGATGGCAGGTGATCGCCTTGTAATGCGCGCCCCTCTGCTTTTCCAAGCAGGAAGCGATATAGCTGTTTGACGCGCTGTGATAGCCCAAGCGCTGCACGCCGTAGTTTTCGTACCATTCATAGGGCACGCCGTACAATCGGCGGCATAGCGGGATTTGGCGGTGAAAGGATGTTTCGAATACGCCTAGGAACAGGCTGCTTGGCAGCTGCTCACGCATGCAGGCAATGGTATCCAGATACGCCCTATTGTGCAGCGGCGCAATGGGCAGCCATTCCCTCATCCCTTCCAGCACATCCTCCGTGAGTTCATGGACATCCATATGCCCTTTGGATACCGTCGCCTTATACCCCACGCGGTCGATTTCGCCCACCGCGCCCAGCACGCCATGTGCAAAGTCCGTGAGGTTTTGCAGGAAAAGGGCGATACCCGTCTTGTAGTCAGGGATTGACAGCTTCTCTGCCTGTACTTTCTTTGCGCTTACTTCATTGACATATTCAAATAACGCGTCATCCAGACTGCCTACCCGCTCTAGCTTTGCGCGTGCCAATACGGTTCCCTTTGGCATGTCGTACAGTTTGAACTTGAGCGAGGTGCTTCCTGCGTTACATACGAGAATTTTCATTTGTTTCCCTCCTGTTTGCGCCTCCGGCAGCGACAATTGTGCGCGCCAATGCTTCGGAGGTCTGTTTGAGCAGCGCCTCTACATGCGCCACTGAGAATGCATAGGTCATGGGCTTATCTGCGATGCAGTACACCCCGTCGATCCCATGCTCATATACCGCTTCCGCGCCCGCGCCGATGCAGCCCACCAATGCGGTCACGAGCGGGCAGCCCTGCGCCTTCGCCCGCTGAGCCACCCCGACAGGCACTTTGCCGTACACGGTCTGTGCGTCCAGCTTGCCTTCGCCCGTCACGACCCAGTCCGCGTCCTTTGCCTGCGCGTCAAAGCCCAGCATATCCAATATCAAATGAATGCCGCCATGGAACTTCGCGGGCAGCAATGCCAGCATGCCGCCGCCAAGTCCGCCTGCTTCACCTGCGCCAGGGGCGTCTTTCATATCCGTGCCCGTCTGCTCCGCAAGCTTTATCGCCCAGTTTGCCAAGCCCTGATCCAGCTGCTTTACCTGCTGGGGGCTAGCGCCCTTTTGAGGTCCGAATACGGCGGATGCGCCGATATCCCCGCATAGCGGATTGCATACATCGCTCGCCAATAGGAAGCGGCAGTCCTTGAGGCGCGGGTCGAGGTTGGTAAGATCAACGGTATGAAGATCCCGCAGCGCACCTCCGCCAAAGGCGAGCTCCTTGCCCGCCTTGTCCCGAAGGGACGCGCCTAGCGCCTGTGCCATACCTGCGCCGCCGTCGTTGGTCGCCGAGCCGCCAAGCCCCATGATGATGGTCGTGCAGCCTTGATCCAGCGCGGAGAGAATCATCTCGCCCACGCCATACGTCGTTGTGTTCATCGCATCTAGCTTTTGGGTGGGGATGAGCAATATGCCCGAGGCGGCGCTCATTTCTATGACCGCCGCTCGATCCTTTGTGATGGCATAAACAGCCTCCGCCAAGTCGCCCAGCGGACCTGTGACACGGCATGCGCGGCGCTCCGCGCCTTCAAGCCCTGCCAGCACCGCGTCCACCGTGCCTTCCCCGCCGTCAGCGACCGGCAGATTGACTGTTTTTGCCTGAGGGAAAGCCTTCAAAATGCCCGCACATACGGCCTCTCCTGCCTTCTGTGCACTGCAGCTCCCCTTGAATGAGTCCATGGAAACCAATACTTTCATATGCTCATCCTTCCGTGGCCTGAGGCGATTCATCAATCAGTATGGCTGCGTAATCGGTCAGCAGCGGCAATGTGATGGTGATGGTATCGCCATTGCGCACAATCGGCAGCGTCTCTCCGCTGCGCAGTTCCGTCGCTGACTTTGCCGCTAGGGCAGGGACGGTCACGTGGATTTCGCTGATGGGCAGGGGCTGAAATACGCTGCGCCCGTTATACCCCGTCAGGTTGACAAATTGAATCATACGCGCGTTTTCTCGTCCGTCATAGAATATCTCCACCATATCGGGCGCGTTGGTCACCAGCTGACGCTTCCCAAGTATATGGTCAATGAGGTCCAGTATGATGTCCCGATGCTCCAAGAATCCGTTCTTGAAATACAACCGCCCTGCTTCCCACGAGATCAGCGCATTGCATCCGCTTTCCGTCTCCTTGAGTGCGCCTGTGCAATAGTCCGTGGGGCAGCCGTAATTGCTGATCTCCACAGGACCGTGAATGCCCGGCGCTACATAGGGCAGGAGGGGATGCTCTGCCTTGAGCAAACCAGCCGTCCCGTTGATCAATATCAGGCGGCGGTTGGGCACGCGCCCAAACATCGCCTCATCCTCGCAGCGGATATAGGCGCCGCGGTTTTGAGTTGCGATTTTCTCCAGCTTGGCGCCAAATAGACGCTCCAGCGCTTCGGGGTCATTGCCAAACGCGCCGCCCGTTGCCAATACCGCGGTTCCTTTGGGGATCAGCGCTGCATCGACATGGCTTCCCGGGAAGATCATCAAGCGGTATGGATGCGCGCTCTTGCCGACATGGGGCTCGGTGATCTCGTCAAACTCGTAATGTACTTCCTTGAGCATCTGAAACAGCCCGCGATATTCATCCGCCGATCCGTCTTCCTTAAAGAAGGCGATATCGGGGCGCACAAGCGCGATATCTGCCAAGGATTCCCGCACGCCCATGAGCGATTCGTGCTGCTCGTGAAAGCTGAATACATCGCGCACGCCCGCTTCATTGCAGTCCTCTGGATAATCCCTAGGCGTTCCGACGATGCACCATTCAGGCTGACCGCCCGATGCCAAGTTTTGCCACAGGCGCAGCTTGTTAAGCGCTGGCGATACGCCCATGAAACGCCAGAAGATATCCGCTGCGTTGATCACGCAGTTTGCGCTGCGGGCTGTTGCATTGTTATCGTTTGTCAGGCGGCAGTTATCGGACGAGGAATAGAGCCAGTAGGGCAGCGCCCGACCCAGCGCGTAGTTTGATTCGGTATGGGTCATGTTCACATAGTCGCCCGTATCGTGGGTGCATATGGAGATATCGGGGGAAATCTCCTTCACAGCGGAGGTCACGCGCTCCATGATGGCTTTGATGACCTCATCTTGGAACGCACGATAAGCCGCTATCGCAGGGTCATGCTCGTCCTTTGGCAGCTCAAGCCCCGTACGCTCCCCAAAGAGCCTTCGGCAGTTATCGCATTGACAGATGCCGTGCTCCACCCCGTCATAATCAAAGGTCGTGAAGCCGAACATATTGATGTACAGACCGTCCACAGGGTATTTGCCAAGGCATTCCCGCAGCATCGCAATCGCGTGCTCCTGCTGATATTCCCCGCAGATACAGGCATGCACCATCCCGTGGTAATTCACGATCTCGCCTTGATCGCTTAGATAGAGCCAATCGGGGTGATCAAGCGCGATTGATTCATGCACCTTGCTGAAATCAAAGCGCGTGATGACGCGGATATTCGCCTGATGGCATTTCTCAATCACATCGCCCAGCATATCGCCGTCCCCAAGGTAGGGGCTGACATAGGCGAAGGGAAGTTGGCTGGGATAGTACGAGACAATGCCGCCCGCGCCGATCATAACCGTGTTTGCATGCATGCCCGCCAAGTACTCAACCAGTTCATCTGTATTCACAGCCGCGTCATTTTGACGCAGGTTAAATTGCACCATGCGCATTTTGTTTTCCATCCACCATCCACCCATGTCAGTCGCCTCCTTCTTTCTACTACATTCCCATCATTTCAAGCAGCTTGAGCATCTCATCATCGCCGCCGGCCATGGGCTTCCAGTCAACCTGTATGACCTGCGCGCCCTGCTTTTGAATCGCCTCGCCAAAGGCGCTCACGCCGACATTGACAACGACCAATTCCTTCGCATCAAAAAGCTCTTGGAGCTTCTTTGTATCTGTTTTCATTGTTTGCCTCCATTCCTCAGCGCCACGATTTTACCTGCCAACCGTGCAGCCAGATAGTTGGTTTGACATACCAAAACGCCCGCTTCCTCAAGCTTCGCACGCTGCTCTCCCAGGCTCTGGAAATCGCTGTCCGTGCCGCAAATGGATGCCACAACCGCCAACTTCCTGCCGTCGGCCGCCGCTGCTGCCATGCCCTGCTTGATGTCCTCAATCACAACGCCCACAGGGTCCATATGGGCGGACACCGCGAATATGAAGTCAAGCAGCAGCACGCATACCTCGGGGTCGCTCGCTTCTTTGGTGATGAAGGGGCGGCGCACGCTCGGTTCCATGGTGGGGTGGGGCTTGCCTGCCGTGAATTCGTCCTCGCCGCAGTCAACACAGCTGTTTTGGCAGCTGACAAGGGAGTCTTTGAGGCGCAGGGATTCGCGCAGAGGCGCATTGGAATACACATCGCCCGCCAAGGCAGTGAACGCATTCATCGCTTCCTCGCAGTATTTGCCGCCTGTGAACAGGCCGCGGACGTACTTTTGCTCGGGCTTCATGCCGACAACCGCCGCCGCTGCCATTTCGTCCAGCTCTGATTCGCTTTGCAGCATCGCCTTCTTGCCCACGAGCTCCAGCGCCTTCACCGCCACCTCATCAAGCGTTGCGGCATAGATCGCGCCTGAGCTTTCCACAACCTTGCGCTCACAGCCCATGAAGCATGCGACAACCACCTTGGAGCAATCCTTAATCCTTGCGAGGATTTTCGCCAGTATTTCCTCATTGGGCTTGCGGGAAACCAGCAGTATGTACTCGGTCGCGGGATCGTTTTCCAGCGCATCAATGCCCATGAGCATCGATATGCCGCCCACAGGCTGCTTCAAGTCGCCGCCGCCCGTGCCGATGATTTGAGACGCGCCGCTGCCCGCCGCCTGCAGCAAGGCACCCACATGCTGGATGCCAACGCCCGTTGCGCCGCACAGACCAAAGGGTCCGCGGTCTGTGACGCTGCCCAGTAGGAACGCAACGCCCGCCAGATTCACAACGCCGCAGTCAGGTCCCATCACCAAAAGCCCGCGGGACTGCGCGAACAGCTTGAGCTCCAGCTCGTCCTCGGGGGAGATATGGCTGCTGAATAATATGACGTGAAGCCCTGCTTCCAGCGCCTTCATCGCCTCCGCCTTGGCATATTCGCCCGGCACGGAAATGACGCAGAGCTGCGCGTCAGGATACGCGCGAACAGCGTCCTGTGTGGTATCAAAATGCTTGGACGGATTGCTTTCCTTCTTGCCGCGCATCTGCTCAAAGGTCGCTTCAACCGCTTCGGTGAATGCTTCCTCGCTCTGCGCCTCCGCCACGATGATCACATCCATGATCCCCGCCTGCTCTGCGAGCGGATTGCTTAACCCAAGGCTATCAAACAGCGCTTTGCTCGCTGCGTTACCCATCGCGATATTTCCCTTGCCGATGCCGTCCTTTTCGCAAAGAATGCTGGTCGCCAGCAGCAGCTCTAGGGAATCATGGTATTCGTTTTTTCTGATTTGAGCGTATTGTTTCATTCCGCATTGTCCTCCATTGCCTTTTGTCCAAGCGCAGCGAGTGCTCCCTTGAACATCTCCATGGGCAGCACCGCGCAGCCAGAGCCGCCCTGTCCGCCGTCCTTGAGCGTGGAGCCGCCGTGGCTGATGGGCGTTTTATTCAGCGCTACCACGCGGCGAACGTCAATGCCCACGGGCAGTCCCTTGCCCTCATCCCACGGGACGGGCGCGAAGCGATGCTCGCCAAGGCTGAGCGAACGCGCGCAATCACTGCGGCGGCGAGCCTCTTCAAACGTACCGCCTGTCATCAGCACATACGCAGGACCCGCAATCGCCGAGAAGCCGCCAAGGCCGTAAACCTCCGTCACGCAGCTGTCGCCAAGGAAGCCCAAAATATCGTCCTCAGTCCATGTGGGGTTGATAAACATGCCCAGAATCTTAGGGGCGGGGGCTGTGAACCATTGATTGCCCATGCCCGAAACCTGAATGCCCAGCTCCACGCCGTTGCCGCCAAGACCTGCAAGGACTGTGGAATAGGGAACCTGCTTCATCGCCATGGTGCAGCTTTGCACGCCAGCCATCATGATATGAAGGAAGAAGCGGTCATTGGCGGCGAGCACGCGGATCACTTCGTCGCGCTGGGGCACGTCCACCTCTGTCAGGGCTGAGATGAGCAGCATATTGCACGCCATGGAGGATGCGGGCTGACGCGTGTGATTTTCGTCTCCCATACCCGCCGTGCGCGCCAGAATTTCCTTGAGGTTGATGCCGCCTTGATGGCGAACCGCCGCGCCGAGTGCAGGGCAGAAAACATCCCTAAACCAGCAAAGATCCGCTTCGATCGTATCATCATAGTATCCCCAGCGAAGCACTTCGCGCTTTCCGCCCGGATGAGGCGTGCAAAAACCGCATGCCCCTGTGAGCGTGTCGCGCACGACAATCACAGGCATGGAGGCACTCACAGCCATCGCCGCGCCGCAGGCACAGCCGTAGTTCTGTCCAGAATCAATCACGATTTCGCCCGCAAGTACCTTCTGCCATGCTTCCTGCATATCCTTTGCCAAACCGTCATGCACAGCCGCGCCGCTGATCGCTACGCGTACGGGCTTTACGATTTGATCCGCCGCAATGACAGGACCTGCGTACAGAATCATATTTTTTTGCATATTGGGAATAACGTCGCCTGCAGGCTGCACATCCACCCATGTGGGTTGACCTTCAAGCATAATTTTCATCACTTCTTGGTTGGCTTGTTCGATTTTTTCCCGAATGTTCATTAACCCAGCTCCTCTTTCAGGCGCGACGGCGATCGGGGCAGGGTGATTGCCCATCTATCACAATCACGCATCTATTTATATTCAGTATAGGAGGTGGCTTAGCAAAAAGTAAACTCTCAGTTTTTGAGCTATGCTATGAAATTTGCAAAAATAGGCGAACAGACAAAAAAGCATCATCAGTTTTTGCACTGATGATGCTAAAAAGTCCGATTTGACAGCGAAAATTGATGTAATGGGAGATTTTTACTGCAAATATGCCATATGAAGCCGCATTATGTGCTGTGAATGGTTCGGTACTCGCTGGGGAGGATTCCCTCGTAGCGGCGGAAGCAGCGGGACATGGTCAGGCAGCTGATATAGCCCACCTGCGCCGCGATATCCTTGATCGTCATGCGGGGATCGTCCAAAAGGCGTTTGGCATCGTTGATGCGCAGCTTATGAATATAGTCAAGCAGACCAATACCATACGTGTGTTTGAACTGCCTTGAGATGTAGGAGATGCTGATATTGTACTCGGACGCGATGTTGCCAATGCTGATATCGGGGGATTTGTAGTTCTTTTGCACGTATGCGAGCACGTCGTCAATGACGGTTGTGGTGGGCGTTGCGGCCTGCGCGGACATCGTCTCGATCAGGTCGAAGGTCTTGCGGGCGGTCTCCTTGAAGCTGCGGATGCTGCGCACCGAGTCCAGCGCTTCCAAATTCACCAAGAATTCATGCGCAAACTGCGGATCGTTGATGATTCGATTGCTGCTGATGGCATGGGTGATGAGCCCCGATATGGATTTCATTTGCAGCTGGAAGCTGGACAGGTTTTGGCTGCATCCGTCCTTCACCGTATCCACAAGCTCCACGAGCGTGCGGTATGCCGCCTTGTAGTCCTCGATCAGCATTTGGTTGGTAAAGCTGGTTTTGAGCTGAATTTGCTTTTCATAGTGCAGGTCGCTATGGGGAAGCCCTGAGAGGTTCTCATAGTACAGGCAGCTATTGCTTCTGCCCGTCATCTGCGCATATTCCAAGCAGACCTTTGCGTCATGATAGGACTCGGACAGACCGCTTAGATCATCCTGCACCGAGCCGACTGAAAACGTGACCACCACGGTGAGCGAATTGCTGATAAAATCAAAAGCTTCCTTTATACAGTTCTTTAGCGCAGGCTCGCGCAGCTCCTGCGCATGGGCATTGATGATGCACACAAAGCTTCTGGAGTTAACGGCGAACGTGCTTCTGTATTTGGGGCTGAGGCAGGACTTGAGCGTGGTCATGATCAGGTTATTGGCCGTTTGCTCCACGCGGTCGCTGTCCCTGTCATCCACCGTAAGTTCATTGCGGTCGAAATTCTCGCACGATACCAGCACCACCGCAAAGCCGCCCTCCAAGAACGGAATCCCATAGTCCTTGCAGGTTTGATACAGACCCGCCTCGCTCGCGCCCCGCTCGTTGAGAATCTTCAATATGACGTGGGAGCGGATTTCGTATTGCTTGGTGATCAGCTCAAAATTGCTGTCCTCCAAGCGGCTGACCATTTGGTTGATGTTTTCCTCGATCAGCTTATACTCGTTGGTCGGTTTATGTACCTTTGGGTCTGTGGTTTGGATGAGCTGTTTGCATATTTGCTCAATGGGGGCATACTGGCGCTTTGCGAGCAGCACCGCCAGCAATACGCTGAGCCCTACGCCTGTCTCTTATACACATCTCC
>LFRM01076017.1_pt1 | contig 14077 bp, 8 predicted proteins | sample 618341 | NCBI WGS metagenome assembly LFRM01 (sample SAMN03654438, study PRJNA283298) | anaerobic digester metagenome | isolation source: pool of bioreactors CSTR01a, CSTR02a, and CSTR03a thermophilic anaerobic... | place: Denmark: Kgs. Lyngby | collected 2014-05-21 | reverse complement strand
GGACCAGATTGGGTGGCTTTCTGAGAAGAAGGAGCTTGTTGTGGCCGTTACCGACGATGCCGCTCCTCTTATAATGTTCGACGCCGGCGGCCATGCTTCCGGGATGCTCGTTGACTATTTGGATTATTTCCGCCGGGATTATCGGATAGAGATCAACTATGTGCCCGTTCTGAAGCGGGATTTGGAGCCGGTTCTCATAGGCGGACAGGCGGATGTGGCCATTGCCATGCATGACCTTGCCCATGATCAGACGATTTCCTACACTATGCCCGTGGTGGAGACCAAGGGTGTTTTGATGTATCAGAACACTCTGTGGCTTGAGGCATCGCCGGAGGGGCAGGATTTAGTCATCGCTTGCGTTGAGGGGGACCCTTCGGTGGAGACGCTTCGCAAATTTTTCCCCAAAGCCGAACTGCTTTTAGAGGACAGCACCAGGGATGCGGTGGGTCGGCTTAAGTCCGGGGACGCCAATGCAGTCGCCGGCAGCGAGACCGCGTTAAATTATTTTTTAGGCATGGGTTACCTTTGGGACAATCCGGGCAATCATTACCTTTCCGAACGCCCAGGCAGGGATTATATTTCGGACAACCTGCTGCGGGCGGACGGATATCTCTATGAAAAAAGCTACTGCCTTGCTGTTTCCGCTGAAAACCATATCCTTTATGAAATCTTGAACAACGCCATTTATTACATGGACAATGCGCAAGTGCTTACGGATCTTCAATCCAAATGGATGGGAATGTCTTATCCGCTTTATACGGAAAGTTTCGTGGAGGAGTTCGGCATCATCATCCTCATTCTTTTCGCCGCTGTTCTCTGTGTATTCCTTGTGTTTTACCAGTCTAACAAGAGCCTGTACGAAGAACTGCAGCAGCGGATGGAGCTCCTGAGGGAAAGCCAGAACGAAATGCAGACCACCTTTGACGGCGTCACCTATTACTTGGCAGAAGTGAACAGGGAAGGCAGGATTGTGGACATCAACAAAGCTTTGGCCCAATACCTGCAGATCCGGCGCCACAATGCTATCGGTCTCAAGCTGGCCGAGCTTTTCGGCGCAGACGAGGTTGCGAGCAGCCGGCTTTCCGAGCTCATTGAAAAGACCTTCCTGGAAGAAAAGGAACACGACACGGAACTCACTGTGGGCCGTGGGATTTATGAGGCCCATTCCTTCACCATTAAAGACACCCGCGGCAAGGTTGAGAAAATCCTGCTGATGATTAAGGACGTGACGGATCAGCGGAGCGCAGAGCGGCAGATGCTTCAGGACAACAAGATGATCGCCATAGGCCAGCTGGCATCGGGCGTGGCTCATGAAATTCGAAACCCGCTGGGACTGGTCCGCAACTATTGTTATGTGTTGAAATCCCTTGATAAAGATGACGTGGCCACCCGGGAGGAAGCCATTAAAATCATTGAAAAATCCGTGGAAAAAGCGGGCAGGATCATCGAAAACCTGTTGAATTTCTCCAGGATGACCTCCAATAAAAAGGAACTGGTCAATCTCTATGTTCACATCAGCAATATCATCGAACTGCAGAGGAACTGGCTGGATAAGCGGGGCATTGCGGTATATTATAAATTTGTTGGCCCTCATGATGTGGTGGTGAACATCGAGGCCATTGAATTAGTTCTGATAAACCTTATCTCCAACGCGGCAGATGCCATTTCCCAGAAGGACGGGGCGGACGGGAAGAACGGGCAGAACGGTCAGGACCGCCAAAGCGGGCAGAACGGAGCAGGCGGGCAGGACGCCAAGGACGGGATGATTGAGGTTAAATGCGAGCATCAGGAAGGACAGCATATCCGCCTCACTATTAAGGACAATGGGGAAGGAATACCGGAGGAGATCAAAGAAGACATCTTTAACCCGTTTTTCTCCACAAAGGAAAAGAAGGAAGGAAGCGGGCTTGGGCTCTACATCGTATATAATGAAGTCAACAAGATGCAAGGGGATATTAAAGTGGACAGCCAGGAGGGCGAAGGGACCACTTTCACCATAACCATTCCAGTGGACAGGAACAGGGATTTGGCAGAAGGGCAGCAAACAATTCCCCCAGGGGAAAGGAGCAATATATAAATGAACAAAAGAGGTCTTAGAATATTAGTCGTGGACGATGAACCGGACTACTGCAATGTGATGAAGGTAATATTGGAAGCCAACGGCCACATGGTCACCTGCGATACTTCCGGTCAGGCGGCTCTTGCTACTTTGGCGAAAAAGAGTTTCGACCTTGTTATAACCGACTTGATGATGCCGGAGATCGACGGCAGGCAGTTAATGGCGGAGATAAAAGAACGCTATCCGGGCGTTGAGGTCATTATATTGACGGCTTATGGCAGTATTGAAAATGCGGTAGACGCCATGAGGGAGGGGGCCTATTCCTATGTTACGAAGGGCGGCGATCCGGGAGAGCTGCTGCGGGAGATCAGCAAGCTCCGCGAAATGCTGGATTTGAAGCAGGAAAACCTGCTTTTGAAGGCGAAAATGAATCAGTATGAGGCCATGCTGGAGACCAAAAGCCCGCTTTTTCAGAGCGTGCTCGCCACGGCGAAAAAGGCGGCCAACAGCGATTCCAACATTCTCTTGTTGGGGGAGTCCGGTGTGGGCAAGGAGATAATTGCCCGCTATATTCATGAGAACAGTCCCAGGGCGGATAAAACTTTCATGGATTTGAATTGCCATGCCATCGCGGCCACGGTGCTGGAGTCGGAGCTGTTCGGGCATGAAAAGGGCTCGTTTACGGGGGCCATGACCCGGAGAATCGGGCGTATCGAGGCGGCGGATTCAGGGACGCTTTTTCTGGATGAGATCGGAGACATCCCCTTGTCCATGCAGGCTAAACTTTTGAAAGCCATCGAGACGAAGAGAATTTACCGGATGGGCAGCAACGAAGAGATCGAAGTGGATTTTCGACTTGTTTCCGCCACGAATAAGAATTTGGCGGAGGAAATCGCGGCGGAGCGCTTCCGGGAGGATTTTTACTACCGGATCAGCACCATTGTGATCCGGATTCCTCCTTTGCGGGAGAGGAAAGAGGATTTACCTCTTTTGATCGACTATTTCTTCAAAAAATCCCAAAACGAGATGAAGAAAACCATCAATCATATTGAACCGGAGGTTATGGATGCGCTTCTTTCCTATCATTATCCGGGAAACATCCGGGAATTGAAGAATATCATTGAGCGGATTGTGGTGCTGTCTGAGGACGGGGTGATTCAAATGGATTCGTTCCCGGCTCCTTTGCCGGCTGCGGGAAATGATGTTAAGAGCATGGTGCCCCTCGCAGAGGAGAAAAGCCTGAGGGAGATGCGCAAGGAGGCGGAGACCATTTATATCGAAAACATACTTAAGAAATATAATTATGATATGAACAAATCCGCCGAANNAACCGCCGAAGTGCTGGGAATCACCCGCCGGCAGCTTTTGAATAAAATAACCGAGTACGGAATCAGCCGGAGCGAGAATTAAAAAATCAAAAGGGACAGTCCCTTTTGATTTTTTGAGCTTAAACTAAAGGCAAAAGGGGTTGCCCTTTTGCCTTTTTCATTTTTGCATTATGCCCTTGCCAGGGTGTCAATGGCGATTTTTGCCTTCATATCCATTTCGCGGATCATTTCTTCCATTTCCGTTGTGAGGGCTTTGGACTGTTCTCCCAAAGCTTTTATCTGCTTAGACACTTCGGAGAAGCCTTTCGCTGTGCTGTCGCCATACAGCCTTGAAGGATTTCCGATTTGGCAAATGCCGTGTTTATCCCTTCTTGCCACGCCGACATACTTGTAAACGGCTCCGTCGATGTCTCTGTGGGCAGGGGGTTGTGTGACGATGGTGTTGGGATTGCTCAAAATCGCCATGAATGCGCCTGTCTGTCCGTCGTTTTGGAAAGCAAAGCCTGTCCCCCTTCTCTGTTTGTGTGTTCCACTACTCCTCTTGAGTCGGTGACCCAGACTTCGGCAACTCCTGTGTATTCAGTCAACTTGACAATCTGGTCGAAGGATTTATCGGGCATCCGCTCTACTACCATAGACATGAGTTTTGCTTCGATGACCATGTGGGTGTTGAGAAGATTGTCGAAGTCCTGCTTTTCGTTGGTGGAATGGGCGGCTTCGATGGACGCGCTGACGCCCAGGAGACTGGTTTGTTTCGCGATGCTGACCAGATCAGACAGGGGCGAAAGCAGGTTTTTAAAGTATTCCCTCAGTTCCTTCAAGCCTTCTCTGAGTTTTCTTGCCTGGGCTTTGACGTCTTCGGTTTCATCGAAATTCTCGGACAAAGTGTTGAGTTCGGTGATTTTGTCGATCATCCCTTTTGTCTGAAGGTTTACTTCTTCGGAGATGTCTTTGGATAAATCGGCAAGCCGTTTTGTTTCTTGGGCGATTACACCGAAGCCGTCTATGGCTTCCTGGCCGGAAGGCTTTATAAAGTGTGATGAAAACTGAATCAGGCCCGGTTTGTCGATTCTTGAGGCTGCGGCAACTTTATATTGTATATCGCCGACTGCGCTTGCGGTGGCCGGTAATACCACTTCTGCATCGGGGCTGTCTACAACTCTTAAGAGAGCAGGCGTGCTGATGCGGGTTCCTTTTTTGCTGGCGTGGTTTGTGAATTCGATATTCCCGTTGCCGTCGGTTACGTAGAATTCTTCGATTCCGATTTCTTTGGCAAATTTCGCTCCGTCGGTATAAATGATATCCGGGTCGTACTCCAGGATTTTTGCCAGCAGCTTGGCCTGGATCAGTAAATTGTTGCCGACAATCTGTTCGAAGCTTGCCAGAAGATCTGAGGCATGGATGGCTTCGATTGTGGCGTTGAGGGCCAGTAGGTTTGTCTTGTTGGATATATAATCCACGGAACCTATTTTTTCCGACAAATCCTCAATTAGTTCTTGATAGTTTTGGATCACCTCGCGGATAAGCGAGAAATTAATCATATTGCCGATGCCGATATAATTAGTTTCCATAGAATCACCTGTCTCCTTGATTATAACTTGATAATATAACATATGGTTCCAGATATCTACCTTTTTCCGGCTTTTTCGGGACAAAATCCGAATTAAGGCGAAATAAGAAAAAATAAAGCTAATAATAATATCGGCCACCGGCTGAAAAACTTAACTTGCATTTGGTGTCTGACACTTTTTACAACTTGTTGCAGTTGGTGTCTGACACTTTTTACAAGTGTTGCAGTTTTTTCGGTTGCGATACAAGGGCTGGTGGAATAATATAAACGTATAAAATTCAGGGTTGTCCGTGATGGATAAGGGCCAAGTCGATGGATAGATGGCGAGTACAGATTATTATATCAATTGTAAATTGCTAATTAACGATATATTGAATGAGATATATGGCGCTTGAGGTTATGAGAATGAGGGCGTGGGGCTTGAGGAACTGTTCGCCGTGACCAGGCGCCGAGTGTCGATTATTATATCGATTGCAAATCGCCAATTAACGATATATGGAATGGGAGTATATGGCCGAAGCCTAAGGATACGATTTTAGGATAGGGTGTCGAAGATATCACTTTAAGATATGGGGTCTGAGGCTTGAGGATATATGTTGAGGACATGAGAATGAGGCCATGGTCTGAGGATACGGCTTGAGGATATGAATAAGGGTAAGGGGCTAAGGATATGGCTTAAGGATATGGACTTGGGGATGACTTGGGGATATGGGTTGAGGATATAGAGTTGTGGTATATATAGTAGTACTAGAAATGTAGCGTTGATAGGACGGAGGAAAGGAAATGAGTCCGAGTCTGGCAAAGCTTGTGGAACGGGATCTGCTGAGCAGGCATTTTCTGAAAGCGAACAGCATTACCAAGAAACAGATGCAGAAATACCTTTCGGGACAGGTGTTGGAGGAAGGTTTCCGGGGTCTGGAGCGAAGTGACGGGTGGCAGACGAAACGTGCCCCGGTTGGCGACGGCAGGAAAGAGAAGAGCGTGGCACTTAGATGCGATGACCTTGCGTCGGCTCTTTTGCCGCTGCTTAGGCGGATTTCCCATGATCCTGAAAACGGCTGGTGCCAGTATATTTTGGACACGAGTTTGCAGCTTCTGTTTCCGCAAGGGGAGGAGTTTCAGGAATCCAGGGAAATGAAGCTGGCGAAAAATATCATCCTCCAGACGATCCGAACTGTTATCGATCAGCCGGGACATATTGTACCGTTTGTACCCTGCGAACGGGCAGATGATGAGTCATGCAAGCCGGAATATTACGTACCGGGGCAGGAAAACATCATCCGTTTCCTTGACCCGAAAGAGATCGAAAACTGTAACGGCCGGTGGGAATACGAAAGGCTGGTCCGGTTTTGGGAGCAGAATTACATCAACGAGTTCATGCTGCTTTACGGCGAAGAAACCGGCTTTAACGTCATCGGCCATCTCCACCATGTTCACCGTATTGCCGTCAACATCAGCCGGCAGTTGAGCCTTGCCGGCGTGCCCATAGATTTAGCGCTGATTTCCGGAGCCGCCGTTGGCCACGACATCGGCAAGTTCGGCTGCAAAGACTGGGAATACGAGCGCATTCCCTATCTGCACTATTACTATACGGATCTTTTCTTCAAGACTAACGACATGCCCACCATCGGGCACATTGCCACCAATCACTCCACCTGGGATCTGGAGCTGGAAAACCTGTCCGCCGAATCCCTGGTGCTCATCTATGCGGACTTCAGGGTCAAGAGCGTCAGAGATGATTCCGGCGCGGAACTCACCCGGGTCTATACCCTGAAGGATTCCTTCGACATCATCCTCAATATGCTGGACAACGTTGACGAGGCCAAGAGAAAGCGATATGAACGGGTCTACGCAAAACTGCAGGATTTTGAGGAATTTATGGAGAGGTTGGGGGTAAGCACCGATCCGGAGGATCCGGTTTTCAGACCTGCCGAAATGAAATACGAACCTCTTCTGAGCAGCAGGGAGTCCATCAATCGGTTGAAGGATCTGGCCATTGAGCACAATATCTCCGTTATGAAGATATTCAATGATGAAGTGGCTTTCGGCAATCTGTTGGAGGCCGCCAGGTCGGAGAAGCAATGGAAGCAAGTCCGGGCCTACATCAATATTTTCTACGAATATTCCACTTACATGACCCAGAAGCAGAAGCAGATGACCATGCACTTCCTCTACGAATTGCTGATGCACAGCGAGGGGGATATCAGGCGGCTGGCCGCCGAGGTCATGGGAATCTTTATCGCCAATTTCGATGAGGAGTATCGGAAAGAGATTCCCGACGGGGTGGACATGATCGGTTCCGAGATGACCACTCTTGAGCTATGCGATGAATACCTGGGCAAAATCATCTTTCCCGACCATAAGATTACGGAGGTTCACAGGCGGTGGATCGGATATACGCTGAAGATTGTCATCAACACCTTGCTGGACCGGGTCAACGAAGAGGAGAAAAGAAAGTATTTAGAGTTGATCGTCGGATATTACAAAAGAACCAACGGCAATATTGATGACGCCACCACTTTTATCCTGCTGGACTCTATGCTTTACCTGCCTTTTGACGCGTGCACGGAAGAGGAGCGGCGCATCCTGCTGGATTACTGTTTCTGCGCGGTGAAGAGAAATTCCGACGAGGTGCGGCTCGGTGTGCTGCGGGTGTTGGAATATTATGTAAGGAGCCTGCAGGGGATTGCACCGGTAGAGAGCATTCCTAATGACAACTGGAGAAAAGGGACTTCGGGCAATGTCCGGGACAGCGACATTCGGGAGAGTCGGGCCCCAGGAATTCCCGACGACCTCAGGGAGCGGATCATACAGCTCGTATCGGCACTTTCCATGAATTATACCAGCAGCACTTATCTCCGTTACCGCATTCTCAGCATGTTGGGCTACGATGCTGCGGAACTGGAGAAATACCGCGATATCCTGTTCGGGGAGGGGGAATCCACTTCGGATCTCTTCTTAGAGAATTTGAAGGTAGGGACTCCCTGGGTTCTTAAAGCGGTAAACATTGAATACTTCCTTGACCGGCTCCGCAGCGGACGAAGGGAAGAAAAGCTTCACATTGCCACCCACCTGTCCAACTTGCTGAAAGTCAGCGAAAAAGTTACGGTGCGGCACTCCGCCGGCAACGGGTTGAAATATGTCACCACGCTGTTGACCTTGGATCAGCGGAACGAAATCGTCATCGAACTCACCAAGGGTTTGGAGATCGGTGAATACCAGTTTTCCAAATATATTCCCGAATATCTTGGCGNNATCGCCCTGTTCCTGCACCCCAACGAGCTTGATGAAATGATATTCCGGCTGGAGAAGCTTTTAGAAAACCGGAACGAAAGGATCGTTACGGTGGCGCTCAACACCATCGGCGTGCTTCTGGCCAACTATCCGTCCTATAAAGACCGTTTTCCTGAAGAGGACGGCGTTTATAGCAAGAGGAGAGAAACGCTGGTGGGGCTTCTGCTGCGCGGGTTGGCCAATTACGATCCGCTGGTCAGCCAGGAGGCTTTACACGTCATAGGAAAATACATTTTCGGAAATCACCGGCTGACTCTGGAGGAGAAAAACACCATCTTCAGACTGCTTTACAAGAAGATGATGGTGCTCATCACCGAGAGGGAAGAATCCCGGCTGGAGTTTTTCAACAACGCGGCGGCGCTGAACCATATCTACCGGTTCATTTCCGATTATTCCATTACAAACGGCGGTTTCAGGTATCCGGAATGCGAGAAGATCGCCTTTTTCCCGGGGACTTTTGATCCGTTTACGCTGAGCCATAAGGGCATTGTCCAGGAGATTAAGAAGCTGGGATTTGAGGTCTATCTGTCCATCGATGAATTTTCATGGTCCAAAAAGACCCAACCCAGGCGCATGCGGAGAAAGATTATCACCATTTCTACGGGTAATGAGCGAGACGTATATGTGCTGCCGGACGAGATCCAGATAAATCTGAGCAACAAGAAGGATCTGGCGCTGCTTAAGAGCCTGTTCCCCGGAAAGGACATTCACGTGGTGGTGGGAAGCGACATCATCGCCAACGCGTCGGCGTACAAGAAGCCTCCGGAGTCGGGAAGCATTCACCATTTCAACCATATCGTGTTCCTGCGCAGCAGCGCGGCGGAGGGAACGGCGGAGTTTGACAGGGATTATTCCGTTATCCTGGGCCAGGTGACGGAGCTCAGGCTGCCCACCCATCTGGAGGACATCAGCTCCACCAGGATTCGGGAGAATATAGACCTGAACAGGGATATTTCCAACCTCATCGACGCCGTGGCCCAGAATTATATTTACGATAACAGCCTTTACCTGCGGGAGCCCCAGTACAAGAGCATCGTAATGACCAAGGGGATCAAGATAGAAAAGGTCGCTTTTGGCGAGGACCTGATCCGCGAACTGACCGGAACCCTGCTCAACGGCCGGAAAGGGGTGGCGGAAGTTGTCGCTTATTTAAAAAGAAAAGGCACCGTGGGCATCGTGATCCGCGATGGGGAGAAGCAGAATAAGATAGTGGGGATGTCGGCTTTTTCCAAGGTGGAGACGGCGGACTTGTACCAGGAGTTTATGAGCCAGGCGGTGGCGGCTTACCTGAGGGAGGCCGGCACCGGCAAGAGAGTGGTCATCGGTGCGCTTTATTTTGATAGCGATACGAATATCAGGGATCCGCTTCAGCTGTTGCTGAGTGAGACCCTGTTTGAGTGCGTGAAGGAGGATTTCACCTATGCCATTTATCACCCTCGGGGGAACAAGGAGATTTCCCACCGGATGGCAGAGACTTTGAAACGGCAGGGTTTCAAGAGGGTGGATGGCTTCAAAAGGGCGGAGAGCTCCAGGCGGGCGGATGACCCGGCGAAGGACGATGTGATTTTCACCGTGGACATGAAGTTTCCGGTGGTGGTCATTCAGAACATGGAGTCGAAGATCAAGTACCCTTTCAACCAGAGCGAAAATATATTGAGGGTTATTGATCGGGCCCACGAGAACCTTCAGAAGACCCTGACCATGATGTATCCGGATACGCTGATACTTTCGGTAAATCAGGAGATCATACATCACAAGCTCATCGGCATGATTACGGCCATCAATCAGGTGCCGGTGGAGCCTCAGACTCCCAGGGTTCTCGGGGATCTGATGTGCGTGCCTTTCGGGCAGATTCTGAACGGGTTTGCGGTGCCAAATACGGTGACGAAGACCCTTCATACGGAGAAATATTTCGATCCGGGCATCCGGAAGTTTACCATTAAGGAATACCCCAATTATTCGAAGCTGATCAATCAGGTGAGGACGATCAAGTCCTTTGACATGGGCGTGATTTTGGTGGACGATCTGCTGCACAAGGGGTACCGGATCAGGGAGCTTGACCCGCTGTTTAAAGCGGAAGGTGTGGATATCAAGAAAATCGTGGTGGGAGTCCTGTCCGGGCGGGGCAAGGATCTGATGACGGTCCAAGGCAGGGATGTGACCAGCGCCTATTTTGTACCGAACATGAGGGTGTGGTTTTTGGAGTCGGCCATGTATCCTTATATCGGCGGCGACAGCGTGGAGCGGCCTGGAAGGGAGGAGAATTCGGGGCAGTTCAATTCGATAAATCTGATTTTGCCTTACGTGTTGCCTACATTTATGAATGATGTGCCGCGGAACAGGGTTTATGATTTTTCCATGGAGAGCCTGAAGAATGCCCGGGAAATTTTGTCCGAGCTGGAGGAGGAATATAAAGAGCTTTTCCAGAAGAACCTGACTTTGAAGAGGCTCGGCGAAGCCATAATTTCGCCCAGATTTCCTGATATTGGGTCTTGCATGGCGTATGATTTGAATTTGGCTCCGTCGATTTTTGTACAGAACGATATAGAGAGGTTGGCTCGGCTGAAGGACACGTCGGGATTTGAGAGATAGGGTCGGACCCGTCTGCCTGGTTGGCACTTGCTTACATAACAAAATTTTTTATGACCAAAGTTGTAAAAAGTGTCAGACACCAAATACAAAGACTTGTAAAAGGTGTCAGACACGGAATGCAAGACACGAGATGCAAATTGAAAGGAGCGGTATGAACTATTTATCCGAGCTGATGGGTCTTTCTGCTGAGACCGGCAGGAATATTAAAATTAAAGGAGTTTCTTTTCCCAAGGATCGGAAGCTGACCGTAAACATACTGGCGCTGGGCGATGTGGGCGGTGCGCTGTTAACGGGGCTGCGGGTTCTGGGAGGTTCCGTCCTGGGCGAGATCGGAATCTACGATTTGAATCCGGATGTTATGAAGCGGTATGAACAGGAGATGAACCAGATTGCTTGGCCCTATGATTACGACGGGATGCCGCCGGTTCGGATTTTGAAGGAAGAGGAACTGTTTCAGGGGGATGTGTTCCTTTTCTGCGCATCCAAGGCGGTGCCGCCGGTTACAAAAGTTAAGGATGTACGGGAGTCTCAAAGCATCGGGCCGGAACAGGACGTCCGGATGGTGCAATTTGAGGCCAATAGGCCTTTGGTTGAGCACTATGCAAAGATGGCATCAAGGCAAGGGTTCAAAGGGCTTTTCGGCGTCATATCGGATCCCGTTGACCCGCTTTGCAAGGCGGCATTGATGGCGTCCGGGCTTGAGCCCTGGCAGATTCGCGGGTACGGGCTCGGGGTCATGAACAGCAGGGCTGCATATTATGCTAAGAAGGACGGTCGCTTTGCCCGGTTTCTAACGGAAGGGCGGGTTTTCGGGCCCCATGGGAAGGATCTGGTGGTGGCCGATTCCGTTGAGAATTATGATCATGAGTTGTCTGTGGAATTGACCCGGCTCACCGTTGAAGCCAATTTACGGGTGCGGGAGTTGGGGTTTAAACCGTATATTGCTCCTGCTTTTTCTTCGGGGGCGCTTTCTGTGCTCTGCACGCTGATGGGGGAATGGCATTATAGTTCATTTTATATCGGAGACGGCAACAAGGGGGCATTTCTGGGAGCAAAGAACCGGCTTGTTGACGGTGTGACAGAAGTGGAGAATTTGCCGTTGCCGCCGCAATTGTTCGATCGGATTCGCTGCGCCTATGAGAATTTGTGCGGGCTTTAGCAATGAGCCCAAGAAAATTTGCGGGCTTTAGCCATGAGTCTAAGAAAATTTGTCCAGGCTTTTACTAAGGGTTTATGGTAATTTGCGGCTTTATTCAAGAGCCAAAAGGGGAACAAGTCAGGAGGGAAGTGAGATGGAACAGCTGACGATCATCAGGCCGGCTTGCCGGGAAAAACGTAAGGAGAAGCGGCTGTCCACCATTTTGGAAGGCAGTACGTCCGGATTGTCCTGCGAGGTTATCAATACCATTGAGGAGCTGGAGCAGGCTGACCTCAGGAATAAAAGGATTCTTTTTGCCGTTTCGCTGGGGGTATCGGGGATCAATCTGGAACTGTATGCCATGCTTAAGAAGATACGGACTACCGAGGATATGTTCGAGGGGTCTGTCGCGGGGATCATCGTCGATGGGGACAGTGAGCTGTACACGAAGTCTACTGCCAGGGATGTAGTTTTCAGCGCCAACCTTCAGGGGTGCACCTTTGTGGGGAGGCCTCTTGTGGAGGGGACCGGCTCTCTTGAAAACTACAACATCATTGCGAGAAATCTAGCCACGGATCATTTGAATGCCTACATTCAGTCGGGCCATCAACTGGTCAAAAGGGTTAAGGAGTACCGGTATACGAAGAAAGATCGAGCCAGGTTACTGGTGCTTCATGCCAGTAATGTTGCACACTCGAACACTCTTTTGCTGTGGTCGCTGGTTCGGAAGAAGCTTTGGGAGGCCGTAGGGCCGTTGATTGAGATTGAGGAGATTTCGCTGTTGAACGGCGAGGTTTATGACTGCATCGGGTGCCCTTATGAAACCTGCCGCCATTTCGGGGAGAATCAGAAGTGCTTCTATGGAGGGGTTATCGTGGACCGGGTGTATCCCGGCATATTGAAATGCGACGGCTTGCTGATGCTTTGCCCCAATTACAACGATGCTATCGGGGCGAATTTGGCGGCTTTCGTGAATCGCTTGACTGCCCTCTTTCGGAGCAATGATTTTTCGGATAAGCGGATTTTTTCAATTATTGTGTCGGGGTACAGCGGCGGCGATATCGTAGCACAGCAGTTGATCAGCGGCATTAATATGAACAAGGCTTTTGTGCTGCCGCCGAAATTTGCGCTGATTGAAACAGCCAACAATCCCAAAAGCGTGTTGAAGATTCCCGGCATAGAAGAGCACGCCGGGGATTTGGCGAATCGGATTATACAATATATTTGATGGAGTCAGCGGATGGAATCAGCGGGGACGGTTCTTTTTGGTTCCCGCCGGGCCACCGGAAGCCAAAAAGAACCGTCCCCTGCTTGTTTTTGTAAACTTGCATTCGGTGTCTGACACCTTTTACAACTTGCTGTATTTGGTGTCTGACACCAAATACAAGTTTGGGTTACTTATGTTAGTTTTATTGTTATAATGGATCTGTACGAGCCGGCGACAAATTCATAATTTGTCCCTACATCCAATTTGCTGCCCGCGATGGGAAAGAGCATAGATTGACAGACGGCTTATTAATAAAAATAAAATAATAAATGGAAGGAGCTTGAGCGTTGAACGACACATTAAAAGTCATTACCGAACGGTATTCCTGCCGTGATTTTAGGGATGAAATGCCTTCGGATGAAATATTACAGGCGATAGCGGATGCCGGGATTAAAGCTCCCAGCAGCATGAACAGGCAGCCGTGGCGGGTGATTGTTGTAAAAGATTCAGAATTGATAAAGGACATAGAAGAAGAAACTTTTGCCCGTATTTCCGAAATGGAGGACAAAACATTATACAATAGAATTGTTGAACGCGGCGGAAAGGTGTTTTACACCGCGCCTTGCATGGTTGTGATACCTGTTTTTCCGGATGAAAGATGCCTTTCACTGATAGATTGTGGGATTGTATGCCAGAATATTACGCTGGCAGCCACTTCTTTAGGGGTAAACAGCGTTATATGCGGACTGGCCCGCCTGGCTTTTTTGGATGACTGCAAAGCTGAGGAATTTAGCAAGCGCCTGAGATTTCCTGAGGGCTATGTGTTCGGGATTTCGGTATTATTAGGATACGCTAACACATCGAAAGCCCCCCACGAACCGGACAAAGA
>LFRM01224878.1_pt1 | contig 14083 bp, 13 predicted proteins | sample 618341 | NCBI WGS metagenome assembly LFRM01 (sample SAMN03654438, study PRJNA283298) | anaerobic digester metagenome | isolation source: pool of bioreactors CSTR01a, CSTR02a, and CSTR03a thermophilic anaerobic... | place: Denmark: Kgs. Lyngby | collected 2014-05-21 | reverse complement strand
AGGTTTTTCCTATTCGCTACTCTTTTTTTAATTTTTGTAACACATCTATTGTAATCCTACAGTTTTTTACAGTTGTTTTTTTATTTTACTCTTTTTTTTCTCCTGTATATATGTTATACTTACTAAGATAGGGGTGTACTTATGGCAAAAATCGTTTCCATTATCAATCAGAAGGGCGGAGTCGGCAAAACGACAACCGCCGTGAATCTTGCAGCGGCACTCGGCGCGGCGGGAAAGCGTGTGCTGTTGGTTGATATTGACCCGCAGGGAAACTCTACAAGCGGTTTCGGAATAAGCAAGCGGAAAAACGACAAAACCTCATACGAGATGCTTATAAATAATCTGCCGGCGGGGCAGACGGTTGTGAAGACCGCGTTTGCCGGGGTTGATATAATTCCGTCAAATATCAATCTTGCCGGAGCGGAGCTTGAAATGGCGGACATGCCCAAGCGCGAGGCTTTGCTCAAGACGGCTCTTGCGCCGGTGGTTCAGGGCTATGACTTTATATTTTTCGACTGTCCGCCCTCACTGGGGCTGATATCTATAAATTCCCTTTGCGCTTCGGATACGTTTCTTGTTCCGATACAGTGTGAATACTATGCTCTTGAGGGGCTTTCGCAGCTTATGGCGACGGTTCGCCAGATAAAAAGAATGTATAATCCGCTGCTTGAGCTTGAGGGCGTGCTTCTTACAATGTATGACGGCAGACTGAATCTGACGCAGCAGGTGGTAGCAGAGGTGAAAAACTTCTTCCCCGGCAAGGTGTATGCTTCGGTCATACCGAGAAATGTGCGTCTTTCCGAGGCACCGAGCTACGGTGAACCGGTTATGTATTACGACAGAGCCTCCAAGGGCGCGGAGAGCTATTTTGCCCTTGCTCAGGAATTTCTTGCCGACCAATAAACTGTTTACGGAGTTGATATAATGCCTGAAAAGAGAAAAGGACTCGGGCGCGGGATAGATTCTCTGTTCGCCGATAATTCGGTCGAGGAGATTTCTCCCTCAAGCGCCGTAAAGCTGAATATAAACGAAATCGAGCCTAACCGTTCGCAGCCGAGAAAGCATTTCGACGAGACGGCACTGTCCGAGCTTGCCGACAGTATATCGCGTCACGGTGTGCTTCAGCCCATTGTGGTGCGTCCGTTGCCCGACGGCGGTTATCAGCTTGTGGCGGGTGAAAGACGCTGGCGCGCTTCGCGCATGGCGGGTCTTTCAGAGGTTCCCGTGGTGGTGAAGGAGCTTTCGGATTCCGACGCTGCCGAGATTGCTCTTGTTGAAAATCTTCAGAGAGAGGACCTTGACCCGATAGAGCAGGCAGAGGGAATACAGCTTCTCATGAGCCGTTGTGACTATACTCAGGAGCAGGCGGCAAAGGTGCTCGGCTGTTCACGTCCCGCTGTTGCGAATACTCTGCGGCTTTTGAATCTTCCGGCGGATGTCCGCGAAATGGTAAGCAAGGGTGCTTTGTCTCCGGGACATGCCCGTGCCCTTTTGAGCATCGGCGACGAGGCATTGATGAGAGAGTGCGCAAAGCTGATAGTCAAATACGGCCTTTCCGTGCGCGAGGCGGAAAAGCGGGCGCGCTCAGCCGCCCCTGTAAAGCGTACGGTGAAAAAAGAGAAGCGAGATGTGTATTTTGACGAGGTGGAGCTTTCTCTTGCGGAGGCTCTCGGCAGACGTGTAAGCGTAAAAACAGGTACCAAAAGCAGCTGCGTGGAGATTGAGTTCTTCGGCAAGGACGATTTAAAGTCCCTCATTGCTCTGTTTGATGAGGATTAAAATAATTTCTATATATCGGAGAGGTTAAAAATGCTTGATATTAAATTTGTAAGAGAAAACCCCGAAATTGTAAAGCAAAACATCAAAAACAAGTTTCAGGACGCCAAGCTTCCCCTTGTGGATGAGGCAATAGCGCTTGATACAGAATGCAGAGCGGCAAAATCGGGCGCTGACGCGCTGCGTGCAAACCGCAACAAATTTTCCAAGGAAATCGGTGCGCTTATGGCTCAGGGCAAGCGCGACGAGGCGGAGGAAATGAAAAAGAAAGTGACCGAGGCGGCACAGCAGCTTGCAAAATTTGAGACTGCTGAAACCGAGCTTTCCGAAAAGCTTACGTCGGTTATGATGAAGATTCCCAACATCATTGACCCGAGTGTCCCTATCGGTAAGGATGACAGTGAAAATGTTGAGGTCACACGCTACGGCGAGCCGCTTACTCCGGATTTTGAGGTTCCCTATCATACCGATATAATGGAAAAACTCAACGGTATCGACCTTGACTCCGCAAGAAAGGTCGCCGGAAACGGATTTTACTATCTTATGGGAGACATAGCACGTCTTCACTCGGCGGTTATTTCCTATGCGCGCGACTTTATGATAGACCGCGGATTTACCTATTGCGTACCGCCGTTTATGATAAGAAGTAACGTTGTAACCGGAGTTATGAGCTTTGCCGAGATGGACGCAATGATGTATAAAATCGAGGGAGAGGACCTCTATCTTATCGGCACAAGCGAGCATTCCATGATAGGCAAGTTCATCGACACCATACTCACAGAGGACGAGCTTCCCAAGACCCTGACAAGCTATTCCCCCTGCTTCCGTAAGGAGAAGGGCGCGCATGGACTTGAGGAGCGCGGCGTCTATCGCATACATCAGTTTGAGAAGCAGGAAATGATAGTTGTCTGCAAGCCCGAGGACAGCAAAATGTGGTTCGACAAGCTCTGGCAGAACACGGTTGACCTTTTCCGTTCGCTCGACATACCCGTGCGTACGCTTGAGTGCTGTTCGGGAGACCTTGCGGACTTGAAGGTGAAATCCGTCGATGTTGAGGCGTGGTCGCCCAGACAGCAGAAGTATTTTGAGGTCGGCTCATGCTCCAATCTCGGCGATGCTCAGGCACGCAGATTGAAAATACGCGTAAACGGCGCGGACGGCAAATATTTCGCTCATACGCTCAACAATACGGTTGTGGCTCCTCCGAGAATGCTCATAGCCTTCCTTGAGAACAATCTCAATGAGGACGGCAGTGTCAATATTCCCGAGGTTCTCCGTCCGTATATGGGTAATAAGGATAAAATAGATGTTTAACGATAACGATAAAAGCCGTGATACGAGGGATTCCGAGCCCCGTGAGCGCGATGACATTATAATCGGAAGAAATGCCGTGGCGGAGGCGTTCCGCAGCGGCAGAGCAGTTGACAGCCTCTTTGTCGCAAGGGGAGAGCGTTCGGGCTCGGTATCCAAGCTGATTGCAATTGCCAAGGACAAGGGCGTTGTGGTCAAGGAGGTCGACCCGAAAAAGCTTGACTTCATGTGTGCGCACGGAAATCATCAGGGCGTTATAGCGCAGTGCGCCGTCAAGGAATACTCCGAAATCGATGACATTTTTGCGCTCGCACAGCAGCGCGGAGAGTCTCCGTTTATAATCATATGCGATGAAATAGAGGACCCGCACAACTTCGGCGCGATAATACGCACCGCGGAATCGGCGGGGGCACACGGAATAATCGTGCCTAAGCGCCGCAGCGCTCCGTTGAGCTACGCGGTGGGTAAGGCATCTGCGGGTGCGGTTGAATATATGCCGATAGCGCGCGTGGGAAATCTTGCGTCTGCTATGGATGAGCTCAAGCAGCGAGGCATGTGGATTTACTGTGCGGATATGGACGGCGAGCCCTATTACGGCACGGATTTGCGCGGAGCCATAGCTCTTGTAATTGGCTCTGAGGGCTACGGGGTCGGCAGACTTATTAAGGAAAAATGTGATTTTTGTCTCTCGCTTCCGATGAAGGGGAAGATAAATTCCCTCAACGCTTCGGTTGCGGCGGGCATAATAATGTATGAAATAAGCCGTCAGAGGCTTCTGGACAGATAATTTCGGTGGGAGTGTTGGAAAGTGGGAAGTGACAGATTTTCATCGTCATTCTCTTATGATGACATAGTTGAAAGCACAAAATCCGGCAAGAAATGGACTCTTGAGGAAATTGACGCTTTGCTTGCGGACTCCAAGCCCGCAGGTAAGACGAACAATGCTCCTGAGGAGCAGACACACGCCGAGGATGTTGCGGAAATACACTCTGAGCCGGCCGCTCCCGAAAACACGGAGCCGGTCAAAGCGGACGTCCCCGAAAAAGAGGAGCCCGCCGAGCTTTCACAGAAGACCAGGGTCGTTCCCGAAATAGACCCCAGACCCAAGCATAATTCTGAAATAAAGCACAATATAAGCCGTACGCATATAGAACGTACGGGCAGTATAGATGTCACGCCGGCGGTTGCCGGAGCGATGGAGACAGACAAATACCGCGAGCGCTTCATAAACCGACCCGTGCAAAAGCTTGAAAAAACGGCGGAGCACCAGTTCTCCGAAGCGTCCGCCGCTCCGGTGGAGCGCCCCGGAATCGTGAAGAAAAAAAGTCAGTTCCGTCACACGGTCGGACTTGACCCGTTGCCCACAATAGTTTCCGCCGAGGATGAGCTGAAATCAATCGAAGGCTCGGAGAATTCGGAGAAGGCTTTGGGTTCCGATGTGAAGACGAGGGACCGCGCTCTTGAAAGGGGCGAGAAAAAGCCGGAGAATGAAGAGCCGATAAATCAGATAAAGCTTGCAGGCTTTGACGAGCCTGAGGACATAGAGCAGGTTGACGAATACGCCGTAGAGGAGCAGCTTATAAAGGCGAGAAGGGCGAGAGCCAAGAACTTCAAGCTGTTTTCCTCACAGCCGCTTGAGGATGTTTTTTCCGGCACCGATGAGGACGAGGACGAGCAGGAGGATGACATTCAGGCGTATTCCGGCGAGGCGAGTGTTCCCGAGTATGATGAAAATGATTCAGAGGAATACACCGAGGAATCGGAGCGGAAAAGCAAACGGCATGCGCTTAATATAGGCAAAAAAGAATATACATCCTCAAAAGACAAGCTGAAATTCTCCTACATTCTGGAGAAGAAGCGTTCCGCCGGTTTGCTCAGGCTTATCCTCACATCGGCATGCGGAGTAATCCTTCTTGTGCTTGCGCTCATTCCCAAGCTTTCCTCAGCGTCATTTGAGGCGTTCGGGAGCGTGACGGGTTATCTCATTTGCAATATATCGGTGCTCGCCGTTGCGGGACTTATAAGCATAAAGGGTTTTGTTTCCGGAGTTCAAGGTGTGATTTCAGGCTCCGGCGTAACCTCCGACCTTTGCTCACTTGCGGTTTATGTTTTTGCACTTTTACAGAATCTGCTTTTCTTCCGCTTCCCCCAGAGCGTTGTTGACGGTCTGGGCGTTTATGCGGCAGCGGCGGTGGTTCCGCTGATACTTAATGCGGCGGCAAGGTATGTTGAAATAGTGAGAATCAGCAAGACCTTCGATTTCTGCGCCTCCGACAGGCAGCTCTATGCAGTGAAGAAAATCGACGGTGAAAATGAGGCGTTCGAGATAGGCAGAAGTCTGCTGCTCGGAGAGCCGGATGTAAGATATTCGGCAAAAATCAAATTTCCTTCGCATTTTATGGAGCTGTCTACGCTTGAATATCCCTCAAGGCGGCTCAATACCCGTATGCTTCCCGCGGTAGGCATCGCTGCACTTGTTGTTGCGCTGATAACCGGAATCGTTACAAAAAATTTCATGGCGGCGGTCACAGCTCTTTCGGCGGCATTGTGTCTGGGCGTGCCGTTTGCCTCCATGCTTTTTGATTCCTACTCTCTCTCAAGCTGTGTTTCCGGACTTCTGAAGAACAATGCGGCAATAACCGGCTGGGCAGCTGTGAGTGAGTGCGAGCGTGCAAATGCCGTGGTTCTCGACGCGTCCGATATTTTCAACCTTGATGACTGCAATATATACGGCATAAAAACCTTCCACTCCATGAGGGTGGACGAGGATATACTTTATACAGCTGCAATGATAATAACCTCCGACGGCCCGCTTACCGACATTTTCGACCGTGTCATACTCGGTCGCCGGGAGCTTTTGCCGGAGGTCGAAAGTCTCGCATATGAGGACAAGCTTGGGCTTTCCGCATGGATACATAACCGCCGTGTGCTTGTCGGCAGCCGTGAGCTTCTCAATAACCACAACGTTGCAATACCCAACAAGGAGTTTGAGGACAAGTATCTGCATGACGGACGTATGCCCCTGTATCTTGCGGTTGAGGGTAAAATCGCGGCAATGTTTGTTGTGAGCTATCAATCCGATGCGGAGATATCCTCACTGCTGAGAAAAACGGAGCGCAACGGTCTTACGGTTCTGGTTCGTACCTCCGATGCAAATATCACCGAGGAGACTATCGAAGGAGCGTTCAGGCTTCCGCCCAACGAGGTCAAGATAATAAATGCCGTGGCAGGCGACATCTTTAAGAACTGCCGCGAGGAGGAGCTTGAAAGTGCTCCGGCATACATAATTCACGACGGAAAAACCGAAACCTTCCTTCGCTCGCTTCTGGCTGCGTTTTCAATGAATTCTCTCATTCATGTTTCCGCAATAGTTCAGACTGCGGCGGCGGCAATAGGGCTTGCGGTGCTCGCAGTGCTTGCGTTTGTGTCAGGTCTGTCTCAAATAGGTGCTGTACAGATAATTGTTTATCAGCTGTTCTGGACAGCGGTCACGCTTGCAATACCCAAGCTTAAAAAGTTATAAATCATCTGCATCCTGAACCGGGTGCTCTCCGTGCTCCGGCGTTCCGGTATAGCTTCCGTTTACGTCCGATTTTATTGCGTCGGTGTCGTCCGCCCATTCACGTATAAGCCTTTGTACCGGATTTTTCTTTTCGCTTTTAGAGTTTTTTCCATCAGTTTTCATAAAAATCACCCCGCAGCTTATTATTGCCTATATTATTTTTAATAATTTGTTAATATCTGTTGACAATTTGTACTTTTAATAGTAAAATTACGGTGTATACGGTACCAAATAAGGGCGTATCGTTCAAAACAGTCTATATTATATTTGAAAGGAAATGATTCCCATGAAAAAGCTTCTCGCAGTTCTTCTTTGCATTGTTATGGCTTTCTCTCTGTCAACATCAGCATTTGCACTTGACGGAATCGGCGACGCTCTCGGCGGACTTGTCGGAGACTTTGATCCTTCCATGATCACTGAGCTCTTCGGCGATTTCGACCTCGACGGCATTGTTGACACCATCAAGGGTCTTATCGGCGGCGGCACTGATGATCCCACTCCCGATCCCGAGCCCACTCCCGATCCCGAGCCCGATCCCGATGACGGCAGCGATGAGCCCACTCCCGATCCTGACGACTACAACCCCGACACGGGCGTTGTCAGCGCAGCGGCTGCTGCTTTCGTTCTTGCTTCTCTCGCTGCTGTTGCCGCGAAGAAAAAGGAAGACTGATTATTGCGGAATTACAGGGGGTTGCATAATGCAGCCCCTTGTTTTATTTTACTGCGGCTTTTGTTATGCCGCATTGAAAGGCGATTATGGATTTTTTTGAAAACAAGGAACAGCCCGAAAGAGCTGTTCTCGTAAGTCTTGATACCGGAGAATTTGATGCCGAAAGCTCGGTTGCGGAGATGTCGGAGCTTGCGCGTACCGCCGGAGCAGAGGTGTTCGGAGAGGTTATTCAGAAAAAAGACAAGCCCGACCCGGCAACCTTTCTCGGCTCGGGCAAGCTTGATGAACTAAAGCAGCTGTGTGATGATAACGACATTGACCTGCTCATTTTTGACAGCGAGCTTTCACCGTCGCAGCAGAGAAATATCGAGAAGCTCACAGACGTGAGAGTTGTGGACAGAACCACTTTAATACTTGATATTTTTGCCGCAAGGGCGTTGAGCGGAGAGGGCAAGCTCCAGGTAGAGCTGGCACAGCTGAAATATTCTTTGCCGCGTCTGGGAGGGAAGGGTGTTGAACTTTCGCGCCTCGGCGGCGGAATAGGAACACGCGGCCCCGGTGAAAGCAAGCTTGAGAGCGACAAGCGACATATACGCCGGCGTATAAACGCGCTTGAGCAGGATTTGAATGAGCTTGAGCAGCGCCGCAAACGTTATAGGGAGCGCAGAAAGAAGGACGGCGTGACAACCGTTGCGCTCGTCGGCTATACAAACGCTGGCAAATCCACGCTTATGAACACCCTCACCGATGCCGGAGTGCTTGCGGAAAACAAGCTGTTTGCCACGCTTGACCCTACGGCGCGCGCCTTGACCCTGCCGGACGGCAGAAGCGTGATGCTGATTGATACGGTCGGTTTCATACGCCGTTTGCCGCATAAGCTTGTTGAGGCGTTTAAATCCACACTTGCGGAGGCGGCGGATGCCGATTTGATACTCAATATCTGTGATGCCTCGGACGATGAGTGCGCAGAGCAGCTTGCGGTGACGCTTGACCTGCTCAAGGAGCTCGAATGTGAGGGCAAGCCGGTTATTTCGGTAATGAACAAGTGCGATCTCGCACAGGATTTGTTTTCAATACCGGTGATAGGGGATACCGTGAAAATTTCAGCGCTCAACGGCACAGGTACCGATAAGCTGCTTGAAACAATCGTGCGTATGCTTCCGCCCACAAGAAAACGCGTAAGGCTTTTGCTCCCGTTTTCAATGGGCTCGGATGCCGCAAGGCTCCGCGCCGATTCGGCGGTGCACTCCGAGGAGTATACACCCGACGGGCTGCTGCTCGATGTTACCGCGGATATACATGAGCTTGAAAGGCTGAAGGATTATATACAATAAAATCAGGAGGCTCAACGCTTTACGGCGCTGAGCCTCCTGTGCTGTATAGGATTTTGTTTATTGTGCAGCGTCTGCGTCGAAGTTTATAAGTGCGCTGCCGCCTGTGACCTGGGGAAGCTTGCCGTCCCACTTCTGAATCTTCTCATATTCGACAATTGTGTCGCTGAGGGATTCCGAGAGCTTGCGGTTGGCCTCCGCCTGAGCCTCTGCCTTTGCAGTTATGGCGTTTGCCTCAGCCTCAGCCTCAATCACCTTTTTCTTTGCCTCGGCTTCCGCGACGACGATTGCCTGCTCCTGCTCGGTCTTTGTCTTTATGAGGTTCTGCTCGGCGACCTGCTTTGCCTCGATGGCCTCGTTAAACTCGGCGGAGAAGGTGAAGTTGACTATGTTGAAGCGCTCGATTATAATTCCGTTGTCCTCAACCTTTGCCTGGAGAGTCTCTTTGATTTCCTGACCGACCTGTGCACGCAGGGTTATGAGCTCCTCGGCCGTGTATTTTGCACTTATGGATTTCAGGCTTTCCTGTATCTGGGGAAGCAGGAAGCTGGTTTCGTAATCATTGCCGATGTTGCGGTAAATATCGTCACTTTCGCTCGCCTTTATGCTGTAGTTGACTGCTATTGTGCTTGATACCGCCTGAAGGTCCTTTGAAACCGCCTCTGCGTTTTGTACGTTGCATACCTTTATCTGGTTTGACATGCTTTCAACGCGCTGTACGAACGGGATTTTCAGATGGAAGCCTTCAGCAAGAACGTTGTCGGAAACCTTACCGAGGGTTACAACCACTCCGGAATGTCCGGGCTTTACAACTGTTGCCGAGGAGAAAAGCACGATTGCTGCGAGAACTACAACAAGTATTGCAATAAATGCTTTGGGTGATACCTTTTTAATGTTTGCTCCGTCTACGAATATTTCTTTTTTTCTCATGCTGCTGTACTCCTTTCAAGAGTCTTTATTTTTTCAAAATTTTTTTCCGCCTGTTTTTGAAGCTCGGATGAGATGTACGCCATGGTCATGGTCATAAGTGCCGTGAAAAGTATGTCACGTGCCCGTTCGTGCGGAGGAGTGTAGCCTGACATGCTCTCATTTATCAGCTCTTCGGCATGCTCGTGTGTAAAGCAACCGGTTTCTTCAAGCCTGCATATTACAAAGCAAAGGTAATTGTAAAGCTCTCTGTCCGGAATTATGTCATCGCTTCTGTCATCCACGCGGCCGTTGACTATGCGCATCAACCTTGCTATGTCCTCAAGACGAAGTGTGCTTTTGAGCATGTTGATAATTATTACCCTTGCCGTCTGCACCTCGCCGTAGCGTCGGTTTCCGGGGTTTTCAACCCACCCGCGCTTTACCCAGTTCTGGATTGTGGTCGCCTCTGTGCCGACAAGCTCCGCGAGCTGCGAAAGTGTAAGTCCGCCGGTAGCGGCAAGCACCGTACCTATGCTGCCGAAGGCATTATTTTCATCAAAGCTTTGAACAAGGGATGTTCCCGGAATATTTCCCGTCATGCTTCTCCTCCTTTACGCCGATTGTGATTTGGGTCGATATAACCCTGATTTGGTTCTCTTGCTCTTTGCTCAGCGTGGTATGATAATATTACAAGTTCACTTGAACCTCAAGCGCCGTCTAAAGACGATTTTGATGAAAAATCCGCGAAAACAAGGCAAAAACCGCATTTTGCTCTCGTTTTCTCATTTTTTCAAGTTTTTTGTTTTGAGGCTTTTGGTTCGGATTTCGTTTTTTGCTTCAAATGTTGCGAACAGACGACAGTTGTGATAAAATAAAAAATGCCCCCTGCATGAGCAGGGAGCAAAAATGATGTGTTCAGACCTCTGCGGCCTCAAAATCCGAAGCGCCGTGGCCGCATATCGGGCACACAAAATCCTCGGGCAGCTCATCTCCCTCATGGAAATAGCCGCAAACCGTGCACACAAAGCCCTTCTTCTTTTGCCTCTCTGGCTTGGGCTTTATGTTGCTCTGATAGTAGGCGTAGGTCAGCGGTTCCTTGTCGGAAAGAACCTCACAGTCGGTTACCTCGGCGAGAAACAGCGTATGTGTTCCGAGGTCGGTTGAGGATATTACCTTTGCGCTGATGAAGGCGCTTGAATTCTCTTCAAGGCGCATCGTTCCGTTTGATGTGCGCTTGCATGGGATTCCTGAAAATTTGTCGGCATTGCGTCCGCTTTGGAAGCCGAAATTTTTAATAAGCTCAAATGTAGTTGAAGCATCGAGCACCGAAACGGTAAACACACCTGTGTTTGCAATCATATCGTGTGTAAGGTTGCCCTTGTTTACGGCAATCGTTATACGGTTCGGCTCGGTTGTAACCTGAACGGCGGTGTTGATGATGCAGGCGTTATCCTTGCCGTTTTCGGCTGCGCAGAGCACAAACAGCCCGTAGCTCAGCTTGTACATAGCTTTGTTATCCATAATTATGACCATCCCTTTCGCAGAGGCACAAAATTTGCCGTTTGAAAGATTTCTCTTTCGACCTCCTGCGTAAACCTTATCACATTTTTGCATCAAAATCAATATAAATAAAAAGGATGATAATTTTGAAGTATCTTCTTCCCGAAAAAGGCATATTTTACAAGGCAAATCTTCATTGTCACTCAACGCTCTCGGACGGAAGCCTTACAACCGACGAGTTAAAGCGGGCATACATGGAGCAGGGCTACTCTGTTATTGCGTTTACGGACCACGATGTTTATTACGACCACGCTGCAATGTGCGAAAAGAATTTCCTTGCAATTACCTCATACGAGGCGGATATAAGCGACTGGTCGGATTCCGATTCACATTCGCGCCGCTGCTATCATTTTAACTGCTATGACAAAAACCCCTGTGCGGACGGTAAGCCTCTCATAGAAAAACCGGAGTACAACGATATAAACGGTATAAATGAGTATATCCGCAAGCTTAACGAGGCGGGCTATCTCGTGTGCTATAACCATCCGAACTGGTCGCAGCAAAATATGGAGGACTATAAGGATTTAAAGGGACTTTTTGCCTGTGAGGTGTTCAATTACAGCGCATATATAGACGGCATAGACGGAAACCAGGAGGTTCCCTTTGACACTCTTCTGCGCAGAGGCAACAGGCTCGGCTGCGTCATGGCGGACGATAACCACGACCGTGCGCCGTTTTTCACACCTATGAATGATTCCTTCGGCGGCTTCACAATGATAAAAGCACCGTCGCTTAATTATTACAATATCATGCGTGCCCTTGAAAACGGTGACTATTATGCGTCAATGGGTCCGAAAATCAACGCCTTATATGCGGACGGCAACACTGTTAAGGTGGAGTGTTCTCCGGTACGCAGAATAAGCTTCACCACAAACGCGAGGTCTGCACAGTGCTTTATTGCCGAGCGCGGCGGCTACCTCACAGGTGCCGAATTTACCGTTGAACCGAAATACGGCTATGTCCGTGTGCAGCTTGAGGATTACGCAGGTTTAAGAGCAAATTCAAATGCATATTTTATTGAGGACATACTAAAATAATTATGTAAGGGGAGCTGAAAAATGAACAGGATTATTGTTGCGGGAGGCGGTCACGGCGGAATTGCCGCGGCAGCGCTGCTTGCCGAGCGCGGATATGATGTGACGGTTTTTGAGCGCAACAAGCGTGAAGAAATGGGCTATGACTGGACGGATATCTTTGCCGGCAAGGCGATGAATATTGCCGGGATGGAGTTCCCCGCGAAGGAAAAATACTGCTATAAAAACAATATGACCTTCTACGGACCTTCGCTGCGCGTGGCTCTGCGTCAGAATGTTCCGGCGGAGCAGCTTGAAATACAGATGGAGCGCAGGGATATTTACAACCACATCATTTCGCACGCACAAAGCGTAGGCGTGAAGTTTGAGTGGGAAACCGCCGTTGACGGACCTGTTATGACCGGAAACCGCGTAACCGGAATACGCACCTCAAAGGGTGTTGAAAGCGCATCACTTGTGATAGATGCCGCAGGACTCGGCTCAACCGTAAGAACACAGCTTCCGCCGTTTCTCGGCATACAAAGCCGTGTGGGCGCATTTGAGCAGTTCTATGTATACCGCGGATTTTTCAACAAGACCGCTGAGGTGCTTGAGGACAAATATAAGGTATTCATCTTTCACGGCGGAAAGCTCGGAATAAGCTGGGTCGCCGCGGAGGAGAATCATACAGATGTGCTCATCGGCAGGTTTGAGCCCTTCGGAATGGATGAAGTAAATGCAACTCTTAATGCGCTTCGCGTAACAAATCCCTGCCTGGGAACACAGCTTTTGAGAGGCGGCAGATTTGTAAACATTCCAGTGCGCCAGCCCTTGGGAATGCTTGTAGCCGACGGCTACGCCGCGATAGGCGACAGCGCGTTCATGACCGTGCCGATTATCGGTTCGGGCATAGCAAACAGCCTGAAGGCGGCGAGAATGCTTGCAGATGCTGTGTGCGCGGATGCGTCCGGAGCATACAGCGCACAGACGCTTTGGAAATATCAGCGCGATTTTTACAAGTCACTCGGCAACGGACTCGCGCAGCTTGCGTGCATAAGGCGTATGCTCGTGACTCTTGAGCCGCAGGAGCTTGATTATATCTTTGAGCACGGCATACTCAATGCCGATGACATGACAATCGGGGCGGACTCGGTAAATCTCGGCTCATTTGTCAAGGGTACAAGATTTGCCGATATAAAGCTCAAGTTCAACGGCGTCACCGGCAACAGACAGGTGATGAAAAAGGTTATGCGTATGGGTAAGGAGATTGCGCAGGTTTCGGCAATTACGGCTGTTATGCCGCCGCGTTACGAATATACCTCTGCAATGAAATGGGTAAACAGCTATAACGCTTGCTTCAAATAAGGTGTGACTGTGTTTTTGAGGGGGAGCACACCGAAGCGCCGCCTTTGAAGGCTCCTTAGAAAAGGAGCTGTCCGCGAAGCGGACTGAGGATTGATAAGCAGATAAATTTTACCGCAAAGCCTAAAATCAACCAAACCCAAAAACCAATTAAGCAACAATCCTCCGTCAGGACTTCGTCCTGCCACCTCCTTTCCAAAGGAGGCTTCCGATAGGCGGAAGCGCCGCGGGCTATAAGTTAAATGCTACAAGCTACAAACAATCCTCCGTCAGGACTTCGTCCTGCCACCTCCTTTCCAAAGGAGGCTTGCGTTCGACGTAAGCACTACAAGCTAACCCCCGCCTCCGGAAAACGGAGGCGGGGGTTCTTATAATGTCAAAGCTTATTTTATTTCAACCTCACGGTGGTTTGCCGAGGAGTCATAAATGCCCTGCATAATTTTTGAGGTATTGATTGCAAATTTTATATCGTTGCGGTTGCGCTCGCCCTTTGCAACGCTCTCGGCAAAATCGATAACCTCGTCGTGATGAATACCGTTGCTGTTGTAATCGAACGAGGTTCTTGTGAGCATGCCGTCCTTAGTTGAAT
>LFRM01170536.1_pt1 | contig 14085 bp, 13 predicted proteins | sample 618341 | NCBI WGS metagenome assembly LFRM01 (sample SAMN03654438, study PRJNA283298) | anaerobic digester metagenome | isolation source: pool of bioreactors CSTR01a, CSTR02a, and CSTR03a thermophilic anaerobic... | place: Denmark: Kgs. Lyngby | collected 2014-05-21 | reverse complement strand
TGAACCAATTTCAATTCTAATTGGATATCCTTTTACTTCAGCTTCTGCAAATTTAAAACCTGGTGATTTATCAGTCTTATCAGTATAATAAGTTAAATTATTTGATTTTATTTTTTCTTCTAAGTTTTGTACTAAAGAAAGAACTTCTTCTGAATCACCTATTGGAATTATTCCGATTTTAACTGGGGCAATGTTTGGAGGTAATACAAGTCCTAAATCATCACTATGAACCATAATAAGCCCACCGATCATTCTCGTAGTTACTCCCCAACTAGTTTGATATGGATTCTCTAAAATATTATCTTTATTTAAAAACTTTATATCAAAAGCTTTAGCAAAACCTTGCCCAAAATAATGACTAGTTCCATTTTGTAGAGCAATCCCATCATACATCATTGCTTCAACTGTATATGTTTCTTCTGCGCCTGCAAATTTTTCTTTATCTGTTTTTCTTCCAGGAATAACTGGTATTGCTAGATAGTTTTTTTGAAAATCAGTATAAACATTTAACATCTGTAATGTTTCTTCTCTGGCTCCTTTTTCACTAGAGTGCATAGTATGACCTTCTTGCCATAATATTTCTCTTGAGCGTAAGAATGGTCTAGTTGTTTTTTCCCATCTAACTATAGTACACCACTGATTATATAAAAGTGGTAAATCACGATATGATTTAATTATTTTTTTATAATGCTCACAAAATAATACTTCACTAGTAGGTCTTACAAGCATTCTTTCTTCTAATTTTTCATCTCCACCATGAGTAACCCACGCTACTTCTGGAGCAAATCCTTCAACATGAGCTTTTTCAATATTAAAAAGACTCTCTGGTATAAACATCGGCATCTGCACATTAACATGACCTGTATCTTTAAACATTTTGTCTAAAACAGATACCATATTTTCCCATATAGCATAGCCATAGGGGCGAATAATCATGCTGCCTTTCACTGACGAGTAATCAACTAAGTCAGCTTCACGAATAATATCATTGTACCATTTCGCAAAATCAACATCACGACTTGTGATATTTTTGTTGTTCTTTTCCATAAAATCTCCTTCATTTCTAGCGTTATTATATCAAACAATAATTTCTTGTTCAAGAATTAAATATATTTCATGTTTTTCTAAGATAATATCTTGAATTTCAGTAATTAATTTGATAATATCTTCACTTGTAGCGTTATCTTTATTAATAATAAAATTAGCATGTTTTTCTGATACCATCGCCCCACCAATAGAGTATCCTTTTAATCCTTCATCTTCAATTAATTTACCAGCAAAATAACCTACTGGATTTCTAAAAACACTACCAGCTGATGGATACTCTAGAGGCTGAGCATCTATTCTTTTTTTAGTTCGATCTTTTATAATCTCAAGTAACTCTTCTTTATTACCTTCTTCAAGTTCTAAATAAGCTTTTAATATTATTACTTTATCATCTTTAAGAGTAGTATGACGATATGAATAATTAAAATCATCTGTAGTAATTATTTTTATTTCATTATTTATTAATACATCTAATTTTTTAATTAAAGGCATTAAAGAGCCTTCATAACAACTAGAGTTTCCTATAATTGAAGCTCCTATTGTTCCAGGAATACCAGCAGCCCACTCTAAACCTTTTAAATTATTATTCACTGTATCAAGAGATAATTTATTGATCATATAAGAAGAACCAACCTCTACATTATTTTCTTCTATTATTAAATTATTAAAATTTAATTTTATTACTACCCCATCATAAAATGATGGTAGTATTATATTTGAACCATTTCCAATTATAAAATATTTTTCTTTTATTGCATCTAAGTATTTAATTAATTCTTTTAATTTTATTACATCATTAACAATAATGTAATATTTAGCTATAGATTCTATTTTATAAGTATTATTGTTTTTTAAATTAAAATTATTATACAATTCACCATATTTTTTCAATACTCTAATCACCTACTATCATTATACTAGAAAAAATCCTATTTAGAAAACAAACTAGTATTTTAGTTTGTTTTTTTGGGATTAATAGTATAATTTTCAGGATCTTTGTAATTAGTAAATTCTTGAAATTCAGATTCATAATTTAAATCATATATTTGATTTATAAAAAGTTTCATCATATCAATATATTCTTCTTTATCTTTAATAAGACTGATAATATCTATATCATTTATATAAATATTAAAGTCTATATCATCAAGTTTATTATATATTAAACCTGATTTAGCAGCTTCTTTGATAGCGGTATAATATTCTGGTGAATATTCTTGACCAGCTTTATATTTTATATCAAAGCTATTTAATAAATCTTTGAAATTAGGATTATATTTATATTTTATTATATTATTTTCAATTTCATCTAATTGAAAAGATTGAATATCAGCAAGTCTTAATAAACTAATAAATAAGCATATAAAATCATGATTAGAAAAAATATTTGTCATTTAATCCTCCACTTCAATACTAAGTTCTAAATTATTTATTTTATAATTTTTTGATAAGTTTTTAATATCTAAATTATTAATAAATAATGTTGCTTTAAAATCTTTTAATCCAGCATTTAATGCTTTTTGTAATTCTGGTTCTAAACTGATATTTAAATTTTTAATTGGGGTTTTTAAAGTAACATTGGCATCAGTTTTAGCACCTCTAGCAATACTTATTATTTCAAGTAATATATTACCAAGTTTTTCTTCTTCTTGAAATTCATAATTTAATTCATTTATTATTGTAATATGAATTGATTTATTATTATGATATATTTCTTGAAATATTTCTTCAGTTATAAAAGGAAAATATATACTAAATTTTTGTAATAATTTATATAAAATAATATAGATAGTTTTTTGACCACTATAACGTTCTTTTTCACCAAACTCTTCAGGTCGATATAAACGATGTTTAACTATTTCTAAATAGTTATCACAGAAGTTCCAAAAGAACTTTTCTAATATATTAAGTCCTAAACCAACTTCATATTCATCTAAATACTTTAAGAAAGTTGTTTCCATTTCTTGATATTTACCTAAAATCCATTTATCAAAGAATTCAAATTCAGTAAATTCTTGATCTTCATAGTCAGTTAGATGCATTTCAACAAATTTAGAAGCATTATATATCTTATTAACTAGTTTTTTACCTCTTTGAAATGTTTCTTCACTATAGGTCATATCAGTGCCTAATCTACCCGATCCTGCTAAATATCTAACAACATCTGAAGAATATTCTTTTATTAAATCTAAAGGCTGGCTCTTACTATTACTTTTGCTTTTACTTATTTTTTCACCTTTACCAGCTAATACAAATCCAGATATCATAACATTATTCCATGGTCTTTCATTAAAATGATGAAAACTTTTAACTATGGTATAAAAGTCCCAAGTTCTTATAATATCATGAGCATTAGGTCTTAAACTCATTGGTTTTAAAATATGTTCTAGATTATTTACCTCACCATGTTTCATATTAATTAGAGGTGTAACTGATGATGTAGCCCATGTGTCCATTACATCTTCTTCAGGAATAAATGATCTAGTGCCACAATTTAAACAAACATCTATATTTGGTTTATCTACCAGAGGATTAACTGGTAATTCAGATTCTAAAGCTAGAATTGGGGTTTTACAGTTTTCACAATACCATACTGGAAATGGAACTCCAAAATATCTTTGTCTAGAGATACACCAATCCCAAGCAACTGTATTAACCCATTCTATATATCTTGTATGCATATGTTTTGGATACCAGTTTATTTGTTCACCAATTTTTAAAAAGTCTTCTTTATAGTTCATAATATCAATAAACCATTGTTTTAAAATACTATATTCAACTTCTCTTCCGCATCTTTCATGAACTTGTACTTCATGAGTAAGTGGTTCTTCTTTTACTAAATAACCACCTGATTTTAAATCTTCTATTATTTTTAAGCGGGCTTCTTTTATTTTTAAGCCCCCATAATCTTTAATATCTTCTTTTATTTTTCCTTCTTCTGTCAAAATATGTTTTAATGGTAATTTATATTTTTTATACCATTCGATATCTGTCTGATCTCCAAATGTACAACACATAACTATCCCAGTACCTTTATCTGAATCGACTTTTTCATCAGCCATTATTGGTACTTCTATATCAATTATAGGAATAATTGCTGTCTTACCTATTAAATGATTTCGTTCATTATCATCAGGGTTTATAAATACTGAAACAATAGCTGGAAGTAATTCTGGTCTAGTTGTTGCAATTAAAAATTCTTCATTATCTTCTTTAGTTTTGAATCTAATATAATTAAAGCTTGTTTCAAGAGTTTTAGTTTCTAGTTCAGCTTGAGCAATAGATGTCAAACATTCAGTACACCATAATGCAGGACTAGTTTGTTGATATGCTCTTTCTTTATTAACTAAATCTATAAAAGATGCTTGACTAATTTTAATAGTTTCAGGACTGATTGTTTTATAAGCAAGTTTCCAATCTGTACTTACTCCACTTTTACTAAATAGATCTTTGAAATCACTTTCATATTTATCAGTAGTCTCATAACAAAGACGGTTAAATTCTTCTCTTCCCACTTCTTGAGCTTTTTTGCCTATTTCTTTTTCTACTAATCTTTCACTAGGTAAACCATTATCATCAAAACCAAATGGATAAAAAACATTATATCCTTTTAATCTTTTATACCTAGCAATCATTTCTGTTTGAGAATATGAAAATATATGCCCAACATGAATGTTACCATTTACAGTTGGTGGTGGTGTATCAATTGAATAAACTTCTCTTCCATCTTCTTTAAATTCATAAATATTATTATCCTGCCAGTAGTTTAACCACTTTGCTTCTTTTTCTTCAGCATTATACTTCTTATCTAACATTATTAAACCTCTTTTCTATATAATCATTTATTTTATTAAAATATCCTTCATAAATATCCTTTGTTTCCAATTTATCATACATTTTTTCTATATATTGTTTTTCTTTAATATATTTTATTGAATAATCATAATTTATATCATAAACAAACGCTAAAGTTGTAATTATGAATTCACCATAATTAGTTATATCTTCTACTAAAATAGGTTTTTCCTCTAAGAACCTTTTGCGAATTTTTGGTGATATAATATTTCCGTAATCATTATTATATGTATATAAATCATTATCAATTGTATGTAGATATAAAATATCTATTTTATCAGCATCTCTTATTAACTTAGCATGTTTATTATTAACTTCTTCAGGTAATTCTAATTTGTTATGATAGTAAACTGCTTGATAAACTGTTTCACAATCTTGTTTATTTATATTAAACTTTTCTATATAATTATTTTCTTTTAGTATTTTAACGCCATAATCACCATGATCGAATTTATTTTGACCGTATTTTTTAAATTTTGTCCACTCAGTAAATCTACCAATATCATGTAATAAACCAATTTGTTTCGCTAGTAAAATATCAGCATATGACCAGTTTAATTTTTCGGCTATTAAAGCACTCATTACTGAAACTCTTTTGGAATGAAATATTTTTCTATTTATTCCTTTATCAACAAAATCAAATGAATAAACATAATCATCAAACTCTTTATACATACTGCTCCTTTTAAAAATAGCTATAAATGTAAGGGTGATTAATAATCACGGTACCACCTTACTTTTATAACTATTGTTATTCTTTAATATTTAACGCATATCGACGATTTTTCTCAATTGCAACATTCTTATATATTTATTATTAACTTTCACCATATGTTAATTCTCTTCAAATAATTAATATAATACTCCTCAATCTCACTGAAAAACTATATTTATTATATATTAAATCAACGAAATATGCAAGTTTAAGCTTTTACTAGTTATTTTATTTATTCACTTAATAAGATGTTTTTAATATCTATCCAATCTTTAACTCTTTTAATTTCTAAATCTATCATAATTTTTTTCATAAAATCCTCCTGTTGATTAAAAAGAATATAACAAAAAGATATTTATATTTCAATATATGCTTTTTCTCATATTAAATTTTATAAATAAATAATGGCGCTAACAGAGAAAAAAGTAATAATATAAAAGGAAGTAAATTTAAAACTAAACTAATATATGAAAATATTTTCTTATCACTTTTCCAGCCTCTTCCGCCTAGAAATAATGATACTAGCAGGATAGGAAATCCTAAACTCCAGTAATAGATTATCATTAACCACCATACGGCTCCTGAGCCAGATTCATCAAAACTACCACCAGAAACAATTATACAATAAATAATAAGTAGATATGGAATTAAGGCTAACATAAATGATGCTACCGATGAAATATTTCTCTTTTTATTAGATACCGGACTTTCTTCATTTGTTATTTTACTTTCTTCAACATCAACATTATCAGGTATTTTATCGGTGGTGATGGAACTAGCTAATTTATTATTTTGTACTTTCATTTCATTAATTTTACAATTTGGACAATAATCTAAAGTTTCTGGTAAATCTTTGCCACAATATTCACAATGCATACTATCAACACCTCTATAAATAAAATTATAATTACTCTTCAGTTTCCCTGAAAACTTAATTTTATTATAAATGTAGTATATAAAATAATCAAGTTTAAGTTNNATCAAGTTTAAGTTGATAAAGAATAGTTTTTGAAGTATAATTATAGAAGAATAAAATAGGAGGTAACTTTATGGTTCAAGATACTTCTCATAACGAAGTTGTATTAGATGCAGCCCAGTTAACAAGTACTAGTTCTAACCTAATTAGCTTTAACTTTGAAGAAACTCCTATTACAGATATCGTTAATATGATTATTTTAGATGCTATAAAACAAGGAGCATCAGATATTCATTTTGATCCTTCTAATGAAGGACTTAAAATTAGAATTAGAGTTGATGGAACTTTATTTGATTATAGTATGGTTCCTTTATATGTCCAAAAAAACATGATTACAAGAATTAAAATCATTGCGGGAATGAATATAACTGAGTCTCGTACTCCTCAAGATGGAGCAATTAAAAATAATTTAGAAAACACTAATATTGACCTTCGTGTATCTAGTTTACCTACTAATATAGGTGAAAAGATAGTTATTCGTATTTTAGATTATACAATGTCATCAGCCGGTATTGAAGAATTAGATTTTAATAAACCTAACTTTGAAAAAGTATTAAAAATGATTGCTGAACCAAATGGCATTATTCTAGTAACAGGAGCTACTGGTACTGGTAAATCAACAACTGTTTATTCTATATTACAAAGATTAAATACTGAAGATCGTAATATTATAACTGTTGAAGATCCTATTGAAATGAACTTAGAAGGAATAAATCAAGTTCAAGTTATTTCAGATATCGGCTTATCTTTTGCAAATGCTCTTCGTAGTATTTTAAGGCAAGACCCGGATATTATAATGATTGGGGAAATTCGTGATGATGAAACAGCTAGAATAGCTGTTCGTGCATCTATTACTGGTCACTTAGTATTATCTACAATCCATACTAATAACTCACTTAATACAATTGAAAGATTACTGGATATGGAAGTTGAAAGATATTTATTAGGTTCGGCTTTAACTGGGATTATATCTCAAAAACTAGCTCGGAGATTATGCAAAAAATGTCGCGGATCAAGAAAAGCTAATGAATACGAAAAAAATATTTTTAAAAAAGCTCTTAATATAGATATTGACAACATTTATGTCCCAGTAGGATGTCATGAATGTCATGCTGGATATGCTGGCAGAATTGCAATTCATGAAGTATTAAGACTTAATCAAGATATCCAAGATGCTATTTCAGGAGGTATCGAAAAATCTAAATTAAGAGAATTAGTATATTCATCGGGTACTATTACAATGCTCCAAGATGGACTAGCAAAAGTTGTCGAAGGTGAAACTACTTTTGAAGAAATTATTAAATTAATTGATTTAGAAGATGATTTAGGATCAAACAGTAATTTAGGATTAGAAAATACTATCGAAGATAGTATAATAAATAATGAAAATAGAGATTACGATTTTTTAGAAATCTAATCTCTATTTTTTTATCTTTCAAGTTTTTGTTCTTTAATCCAAGCAGGTCCAAATTGAATGGCTTTGAAGGTATCTCGATTATAGTTATACGCTTTGTAACCTAATCCCATGCACCATTTCACAGTTCCATCTGGATATATCTCTTCACCAGTATCTATACAGAATTTGGGTTCTTTATCATTTGTAACTAAATAATAATCATAAGCTATTATTGCTATCCAACAAAATAACAATAACGAAATAATTAATCCAAACATTTTTTTTATCATTTAAACACCTTCTCTTACTTAACAATATATTACCATATTTTTCCAATAAATCATATATTAGAAAAAAAAGTAATAATTAATTACTTTTTGGTTGGATTTGTTTAAAATATTCAACAAATATATTTGATAATTCCATTTTTTCTTCACTATTCATCGGTAATAGTGGATTTCCATCTACTCTTTCAGTATATGAACTTAAAGATTGCTCAAGACCTAAGACTTTACCACCTTTTACAAATAATACAGTTGGAAAATATAATCTTTTAATTGTATCATCTTTTAACCCGCGATATTCAGGAAGAAATTCATCTAATATTTCGATTAATTTTAAATAATCTTCAGTTCCTTTTTTATCAGTTATTACTTTTCCTCTTTTATTTAATGATAATGTATTTCGGTCACTTTGATTACTAAAATAGTAAATGTTTTCTAATCCATAATCTATTGCAGCTGAAGCTAGCACTGGAGTTAAGTTACGACACCATGGACATTCTGGAAAACCAAAATATATTACACCTGTTCCATTTTCTAATATTTCAAAGATTTTTTCATATGTTGTATATTCTACTGGAACATATGATGGAAGTTCAACAGTTAAATACATTTGATCATTTGAGTTACTAGTATCATTTAATTTTTCATATTCTTGTTCAAAGTTTAAAGAATCATTGGTAATAACATAGGATTGTTTTGAATCATCTTGTTTATCTTTTATAAACTTATAAAAGATAGGACTTGCTAGTAGTAATATTATTAAAACTCCAATTAATATTTTTAGCTTTTTATCCATAAAATCCTCCTAAGATTTAATTTGACTCATTACTTCTTCAGCAAAGTTTTCATTTCTTTTTTCAATACCTTCGCCTACTTCATAACGGATCATACTTACTACTTTACCATTATTATTTTTTACATATGTTTCTACATCAATATCTCCATCTTTTACAAAAGGTTGATGAATTAAACATATTTCTTTAAAATATTTATTTATTTTTCCTTCAACTATTTTTTCTGCAATATTTGATGGTTTGCCTTCATTTATAACTTCTTCTGTTAATATTTTCTTTTCTTTTTCTACTACATCATTAGGTATATCATCTTTAGAAATATATTCTGGTTTCATAGCAGCTGCTTGCATAGCAACATCTTTTGCTACCTCATCATTTGCACCTTCTAAAACAGTTAAACTAGCAATTTTACCACCCATATGTAAATATGAACCAAATGTTTCATTATCATTTTTAGTAATTACTTCAAATCTTCTAAATGATAATTTTTCACCAATTTTAGCAGTTTTTGCTATTATTAATTCATTAATAGTGCCTTCATTAGTATTTAATTCTAAAGCTTCTTCTAATGTTTTAATATTACTTTTTAAAATAGTTTCTCCAATTAAATCAATCATATTAGTAAATTCTTCATTTTTACTAACAAAATCAGTTTCACTATTAACTTCTACCATAACAGCTTTATTATTATCTATATATATATTTGCAAGACCTTCTGCTGCTATTCTTGAAGCTTTTTTTCCAGCAGTTGCTACTCCTTTTTCTCTTAAGTAGTCTACTGCTTTTTCTAGGTCTCCATTAGTTTCAACTAATGCATTTTTACAATCAAGCATTCCTGCTCCAGTCATTTTACGTAATTCTGCAACTAGTTTTGCATCAATCATCTTTATCACCTTTCTATTTTAAAGCTTTAATTAGCTCATCTTTTTTCATTGTACTATAGCCTTTAATTCCTTTTTGTTTAGCTAAATTCTTTAATTCAGTAACTGTCATTAAAGTAACATCTGCATCTTCAACTTTTTTTTCTGCAGCTATTTTTTCTTTAGTTGATTCTTCATTTAAGGATTCAACTACTACTTCTGTAACAGTTTTAACTGGCATTGGTTTTTTATCTTTTCTTGGTTTTTCTTCTTCAGTTATATAATCAACCATCTCTAAATTGCGTGATTCACATATAGCATTAGTTAATACACCTAAAATAACTTTAACAGAACGAACTGCATCATCATTTCCAGGAATAATAAAATCTACATCATCGGGATCACAATTTGTATCAACGATTCCAAAAATAGGAATATTTAATATTCTTGCCTCGCGAATCGCATTAATTTCTTTTTTAGGATCAGTTATAATTAAAGCATCTGGTAATTTTTCCATATCACGGATACCACAAAGTACTCTATTTAATTTTTCATATTCTTTTTTTAGACCGATAACTTCTTTTTTAGGTAATACTTCAAATAAGCCATCAGCTTCCATTTTTTCAATTTCTTCTAATCTTTTAACTCTTCTTCTAATAGTTCTAAAATTAGTTAAAGTTCCACCTAGCCATCTCTCAATTACATAGTAAGACTGGCTACGTTCTGCTTCTTCTTTAGATGCTTCCGCTGCTTGTTTTTTAGTTCCAACAAACAAGAAAGATCCTCCATTATCCGCAATTTTTTTAATTTCTGCATATGCTTTTTCAATACATTCTGCAGTTTTTTCTAGATTAATAATATAAATATCATCTCTAGCAGTAAAGATATACTCCTTCATTTTAGGATTCCATCTTTTAGTTTGATGTCCGAAATGAACACCTGCTTCTAATAAATAATTCATAGAAACAACAGCCATATAAAACACTCTCCTTTGTTTTTCATCCATTTACCTCTTCTTAAATTATTCAACCTCATGGCCACTAGAATAATTCAATCAGTAAATGTGTATATTTGGTATAAAAACCATTACTATTGTAGCAAAAAACAATAGCTTTTACAATTAAATCATATGCAAAAATAAAATAAGTGTGTAATAATGAATTATAAATCTATTTCTATTCCTACTGGGCAGTGATCACTACCTAGTACATTATCATATATATAGGCATCAATTAGTTTATCTTTTAAACTATTTGATATTAAAAAGTAATCTATTCTCCAACCGGTATTATTCTCTCTTGCTCTTCCCATATAACTCCACCATGTATATTTATCTTTAACATCCTGATTTAAATATCTAAATGTATCTATTAGTCCATGGTTCATCATATTAGTAAATTTTTCTCTTTCTTCATAAGTAAAACCTGCATTCCCTATATTAGCTTTAGCATTTTTTATATCATTTTCTGTATGGGCTACATTTAAATCCCCACATATTACTACAGGTTTAATTTTTTCTAAAGATTTAATATATGCTAAGAATTTATCTTCCCAGACTATTCTATAATCTAAACGAGATAAATCACCTTTAGCATTTGGTGTATAAATAGTTATTAAATAATATTTAGGAAATTCTAAAGTAATTACCCTACCTTCATTATCTTCTATAAAAGGATCTAACCCGAATTTAACACTAAGTGGTTTTTCTTTTGTATAAACCATAGTTCCTGAATAGCCTTTTCTTTCAGCTGGATTTAAATATTCATGATAATCTTCTGCATCAAACTCTATCTGATGTTGGAGAGCTTTTACTTCTTGTAAACAAAATATATCCGCATTTTCTTCATAAAAGAAATCTTTAAATCCTTTTTTTAAGGCCGCTCTATATCCAGCGACATTCCATGATATCATTTTCATAAACTTCAACTCATTTCTAGTTAAAATATATCATATATTTTTAAAAAAAGATATTCTAGTATTTTGAATATCTTAATTTTAAAATAAGTGGATCGATGATTCTTTTTTTAATTGGAAGCCTTATAATATTATGGTTATCATCTATATTAATAAAGATATCATATAATTTATTTATTTCTTTATTATCTAAATTATTATTAATAATATTAAATATATCTTTATCAGTTAATATAAATAAATCATCATATTTAATTAATCTTTCTTTTATTAATAATTTAACTATTTCAGCTAATGTAGACATTGAAAAATAATCTTCTTCGCTGTGAGTTAAATCATTAATGATATCATTGAGCTCCACTAATTTATCTGCTTCTATTACATCAATAAAACTAAATTCATCTTGATTATATTCATTTTTAATAATTATTATATTATCATAGATTTCTTTTATCTCCTGTAAAGTAATATTTTTAGCCCACACTAGACTAGATAAAAATATTCCGTCTAATCTATCTGCACATAACATGGGTCTTTCTCTATCAACTAAAGGATAATTTTTATAATCTATCATTTTATCTATATTATATTTATGTAAATTAATTAACTTTAACATTTGTTTATCTTCTTCAATAACTTCTTTTAATTCTATTTCTGTGCTTTCTTGTTTGATATGATCATTATTTAAATAATCTATTACATGTCTAAGAGCAGGAGATCCTGCATCATGAAATAAAGCTGCTAAAGTTTGATATTGGTTAAATGTGCGCCCCCAAACCATTAAAGCTGAGCTTATTGAGTGATCTAAAGTAGATAGATAAAATTTAAAATCATATACCTTTTTATTGCCATAATCCATACCACAAAAATATCCTATATCTTTTAAACGCATCATAGTTTTTGTCTCAATAAAAGGAATTAAAAAACTAGGAAATACTGGACTTAAGATTTTAAAATATTCTTTAATTTCTGGATTTAAATTATTATAATATTCATCAAAACTCATATTCATCACCTTTTAAGTTATTACTTTAACTTAAATATAACCAAAAGTCAAAATAAAAACAAACTAGTTGTTTTTATTTAAGTAAACTATTTAAATTTCGTTTATATAAATCCCAAATATTAGCTTTACCAACATTGTTTTTAACAGTAATATCAAAAGTTGATATTACTTTTCCTGACTCAATAATTTCTAAAGAACCAACAACTTCTCCTTTTTTTATTGGTGCTTTTATTGTTTCTGTAATAATATTATATGTATATTTTTTTTCTTCATTGATATTTTCTAAATTTGTAGCGTTTTCTTTTAAAATTATTTCAACATTTTTAGTTTTACCATTAATTACTTCAATAGTTCCTAAAATTTTATTAGTATCAACTATTGTTTTTACTTTATAGTTACTAAATCCATAGTTTAATAATTCAATTATATTATTATTTCTAGAATTAGGGGTTGGTTCTTTCATTACTACACTTATTAAGCGCATATCATTTCTTTTAGCAGTTGCTGTTAAACAGTATCCTGCATTGTCTGTAAAGCCTGTTTTTAAACCATCTAAACCAGTATAATATTTTATTAATTTATTAGTATTAACCATCCAAGTAGAGCTTCCATCAGGTTTTTTTAAATATTCTTCATATATAGTAGTGTATTTTAAAATATCTTCATGATTTAATAATTCTTTAGCAATAAGTGCTATATCTTTAGCTGATGAATAATGATTATTTTCATCCAGTCCATGAACATTCATAAAATTAGTATTTTTACAACCTAACTCTTTACACCTACTATTCATTTTAGCAATAAATGCTCCAGTTGTTCCTGAAATATGTTCAGCCATAGCAACTGATGAATCATTTGCACTAGCTATAGCGATGCTTTTTAGTAATTCTTCAGCTTTCATTTTTGAACCTGATTCTAAAAAAACTTGACTACCACCCATGCTTGATGCATTATTTGTTATAAGTACTTCATCAAATAAATTTATTTTCTTTGTTTCTAGAGCTTCCATAATTAAAAGCATTGTCATTAATTTAGTCATACTAGCAGGAGCAAATTCTTCATTACTGTTTTTTTCATATAATACTCTACCAGTACTTACCTCCATTAAAATACTAGAGCCAGCTGTTGATGCTATTTCTTCTGCAGATACAGCTAAAGGAAATATTAAAAGTATCCAAATAAGTAATAATTTTTTCATAACTTCACCTAAATAATATTATTCTTTAAACAAAAAAAAA
>LFRM01404922.1_pt1 | contig 14089 bp, 9 predicted proteins | sample 618341 | NCBI WGS metagenome assembly LFRM01 (sample SAMN03654438, study PRJNA283298) | anaerobic digester metagenome | isolation source: pool of bioreactors CSTR01a, CSTR02a, and CSTR03a thermophilic anaerobic... | place: Denmark: Kgs. Lyngby | collected 2014-05-21 | reverse complement strand
CCTTTTCCTATCTCGGTCCCCATTTTTTTGATTAGAGAATTACTATGCACATCCTTCAGTTGTTTGCCTTGTTGCATTTTATGCGCAATGCTTTTACCCAAAGCATACCAATTGCCTTTGGCGGGAATGATCACTAATTGCAAAGCCGCTCCCTCTTCTTCGGTTTTAAATTTACTCAGAGAATTGGATACTTCGTTAAGCGGATCAACATCCATCATCTCATAAGTTTTAATCGGCAAAGCATATTTGTTTTTTAAACCCAAAACGGCCGAAGCGGTAAAACTTCCGGGAGAAAAAATCGTATAATCCGGAACTTTTTCCACTGAGGCGTTGGGAAAGTAACTATGGATTTGTTTTTCGATGGTGGTTCTTAATTTCTTGGGCAGAGAAACATAAAAGAAAATTTCCTCACTGTCGGAAGGATTGGCGATCTCCAAAGAAACACAAGGATTATCATAAAACAACCCCCACCAAAAAGGCTTTTTTCTTTTTATCCTGGCCAAAGTCATTAGGAGTTGCTCCATAGAACCGATCTCTTCTTTCCACGAATCTCCTTGATTATTGCCGGAAGAATTTTTTTCTCGTTTGTCGTTTTTCGCCACTTTTACCACCTCCAAATCGGTATTCATAGAATAATTAACTTGCGCCCTGAAGCGCAAAAAACTCCTCAATACCAAATACAAACCGCTGAAAACGGCCACTGTTCCCGAAAAAACAATCAAAGTAATCAATAAAAAATCAACATTCAACATCTTTGTTTTTAAAAATTTATTTTTATTTTTCTAATCCGACACAACAAGCGGATTATTCCTCGCTGATCAAATTCTTTTCCAATAAAGCCTTGTGCAATTCTTCCGAAAGCAATTTGTCGTGCATCATATCCAAAACATAATTATTATCTAACTGACGGGCCACTTTGACTGCATGCGTCACACCTTTGAGCGTAGCCAATTCCACCAAGTGATTAATACTACTTTCGGCGTCCATCTTTTTTTGCTTGATTATTTCCGCATCCGTCTCTACAACTTCATCATCTTCGTCTTTAAATACCCCCGATGAAGGTTTGATATAATTGGCGTCTTTTTCCGCTCCGGAAATTTCTTTGGCTATTTCTTTTTCCGGAGAAAAAATTTCTTTTTCTTTTTCACTGCCGGAACCGGATTCATAACCTCCGGAAAAATCCTCTTTTTTTATTTTTTCCAAATTCTCCGTCGCATCGGGATTGGGAATTAATTTGCTTTCTTCAGCCATAAACTTATTTTTACCTTTTAAATTAATTATTCTTTATATCCTCCTTTACCTCCTCGACAATCTTTTCTATTATCATATCATAATCAGGAATTTTTGCACCCAAAAATTCTTCAATACTTTCAACTCCCTCGCCCCGCTTCAACATTTCTCTGAAATTCTCACCGTCTTCGGGACTCAATTTATCGATTGTAGCAATAAATATCTTTTTTAAAATAATTTCTCCGATTTTGGCCAAAATTTCATCTTGCTTTTCTTGGGTTAATTTATCAAAACCCAAATCCCTCATTATTTCTTCTTTTATTTTGTCTTGATTTTCGTTGCTCATATTTTTTATTGTTTAGGGATTAAATTATGTTATTTCAATATTTCTCAAGGCGTTTTTGAACGATTCCAATCTGCCTGTTTCGTAAAGATTTCCCATAGCCCGCAAGACATAGCTCCTAACATTGCCGTTTCCGTTGTAGGCGATACTATTATCCCCGCCATAAGCGGAAAAAGTCTGTCTAAAAACATCAAACACCCCGCCTTCCGGTTGATTGACCACACTTTCCTTTCCGATTGAATTTATACCCCTAAAAACCTCTCCTAAGCCGGTATTATCTTTTAATAACTCCGGCAATTCACTGGTCGCAAAATTATTAAAAAATTCATCCAAACTCATCCGTGCTTCAGCCGAATTAATTTCGGGAGATTGCACCTCTCCGACTTCAACCGCTCCGCCTCTCAATTGATTTCTAATATCTTCCAAACTCTTTTCCAAATCAAAGTCCGAATTTTCTGCCTTCATCTCCGCAAGTACCGCTTCTCTAAATTTTTCATCTTCTCTCGGGATAATTTCGCTCTCATCACTACCGGCTGATTCACTCGCTTTTGCAGTCGGATTCTGTGTTATTCCCTCTTCTTCTGCAGTTACTTCTTTCTGACTTCCTTCGATTTTCTCCGTTTGATTTCCCTCGGCTTCCTCAAAATTATTTTTTAACTCTTCAATCGATTCAGGATTGCCTCCTAGATTAAATTTATCTTCTAACCCAACAATTTGTATATCCGCTTTATTGCTCAAATCGACTTGAAATTCGGTTTCAGTGGAAACTTGATCAAAATTATAACCCGGATATTGTTCTTTTAATTCACCCACAATTCCGATTGCTCGCTTATCGGCCCATTCTTCCACACTGGCATATTTTTCCGGATCCCAACCCATTTTTCCTTCGGTCAGTTGTTCGTAGTTTTTAGCCAAAAATTGGGCCAAAGAATCTTTTATCCCTTTGCCTTTAATTACTTCAATCTGCTCCAGATTTGACTCGATATTTTCCGGGTGTGTCGAAGCGCTCTCAACTTCCGATGGCGCTATCAACTCTTCTGATGCGGGAACCTCCGCCTTGTTCTCTAATGGATCGCTCACTTCCGGATTTAAATTTGCCTTGGGCGCAATCGGTCCTTGATGAGTATCGGTTCCGTGAGGGGAAGTTTTAATTTGTGATTCACCGACTTCTCCCAAACCTCCCTCGGGAGATTTTACACCAGAATCCTCAATTACCATTTCACTAATCGGTTCAATATTAAGAGAGGCTCCCAACACCCCTAAAGACTTCTTTATCGTCTCAATTCCCTCACTCAATAAACCACTCTCCCTTAAGTATTGACCACCAAAGTAAGTCGTCGCCCCAAGAGCCGCTCCTTTCACAAAAGACAATCCCAATCTTCGATAATAATCCTCAACTTCTTTCCTGGCAGATTCCGGAATATTTTCCAAGGAGATATTCAACTCTCTTTTGATCAACTCTTGATCAATTTTTCCTTGCAAATCGATAATTCTCCTCATCAGTTCTTCGGAACCGGCTTTTAGATCTTTTTCTTTTTCGATAACATTTTTGGTTTCCGCTCGCTTATAAAATCCTTTCGAAGCCACCGCCACTCCCATCGAAACAGTCAAAGCTCTAATTCCCGGCGCGTGAGAAGCTAAAAAAGACATCGCTCCGCCGACCGCAACCAGTCCTCCTCCGAAACTAAAAAATTTGGAATGAGTTTTTTCCGTAATCCACTTCTTGGGCTTTCCCAAAAGCTCACTGTATTTATCCACCAGGTCCGAAGAACCGACACTTAAATCTCTCTTCATTGACTCCCACAAAGGATGTTTTTTAAATTTCAAATCTTCTTTGGCGCTCATTAAGCTAAGCGTCTCCCCAAATTTAGCATGTCGATACATAATTTCCGCTTCTTCCGAATCCTCGATTCCCTCCAATTCCACAATAGCTTCCATATAATTTTTTAACGCCCGCTCATAATTTTCCTTATAAATTTCAAGTTCTTTTTCAATTTGATAATTTTTATCCACTGAAGCGAAATTTCGGAAAAAATTCTTCAGACGGGAAATCTTGATCCCCACCTCGTCTTCTTTTTTTAGATATTCCTCACGAGATTTTTGCAATTGCTCGCTCAAAACCTTCAAAACTCTTTTCTTTTCAAGTCTTGCATTCTCTTCTTCTTCACTGTTCCCCATTAAACCATTCTCCGACTTTTCTACACTCTCGGCATTTTCATTTGTTTTTCCCTCCACTTGTTCTCCCTCAAAGTTAAAATTTTTAGACAATTCTTCATTGAGAACATCCTGCTTTTCTCGAGCGTTTTTTAACTTTTGATTCCGCAAAGCCTCAGCCAATTTATTACCCTCCAAACTCAAAATTTCATCTCGTTCTTTCCTAGGCAAATTAAAGAAATATTTCAAATCCTCATCACTGACACCGGAAGAATGGAGTTTATCATACGACTCCTGGACATAAGATTTACTTTTTTCAGATTCCTTGTCTTCATCTTTTTTTTCTATCTTATCTCCTCTATCATCTTCAAGCTCCCCGGCAATTTCCGCTAAAACTAAATCCACCATTTTATGAATAAAATCCGAAGATCGTTCTTTGGACAAAGCATCATATTTCTCTGCCAAATTTATCATCTCAACTTTCAAATATTCTCTGGCATCTTCAAAACTTTTAAATCTTCCACTCTTAATAAATGCAGCATTTAATTCCAGGCAGCCTTTCTTCAAGTCCTTAAAAATTTTCTTTTCTTCCAGATTTAAATTTTCCAATTTAAATCCCGTATCCTTTTTCTCTTCATCGTCCTCTCCTTCAATATCTTTATCTATAATATCTTTCTCACTCAGATGTTTCTGGATAGCCAATAAAATTTTTTTTCTTTTTTTACCGTGTATTGTTTTTATCCTTTCATCCAATCCTTTCTTTAAAATTCTAAAAGCCTCCCCTTTTTTATCCTCCCCCTCATAATCCCTCAATGATTTTGCAGCTATACCTTTAATACTTTTAATTTCTTTTAATACATCTTCTTCCCTAAAATTACCAAAATCAGCTCCGGACATTAATCCCTCAAGATAATTTAGCACCTCCTTGTATTCTTCAGAAATTTCTTTTGCAGATCTTCTCCTTCTTGCGTTTCCTTCAATCACTTCCTTGATTCCTTTTTTCTTTTTTGAGGGATAAACCTCCTCAGTACCAGCACCTCTTTGAGATGCCGCTCTTTTTCCCCTAATCTTATCGCCCATCTCTTGTGAAAAACTAAGGATATCTTCTGTTGTTTGTCCTGTTCCCATAAAATTATTTTTGTTTCTCAAAATCACTTTTAATTTTATCAAAAATAGCATCGATTAAAAATATTAATCTGTCCTCACTCACTCTCTCATCTTCTAATATTCTTCCGATTTGAATTTTTGTTAAACCAATAGCCATAGCATTTATTTCATCATCTCTTAAAAATCTCCCACTTTTATGTTTCAACATTCCTTCCCAAAATTTCTCCTCAATAAAGTCTTTTGCGATATCTTCAATAATTGCCTTCTCTTGTTTGGTTAATTCAAGTCCGGCTTCAACCTCGCTGACAGTTTCCTTTTCCACATCGTCAACTGCGACAGCTTCTCCTTTCTCGAATCCCGTATTAAGTCCAGAAACTTTTTCATAAATGCCATTAATAATATTGGCGATTGATTGGTTCTTAAAAATATGTTTGTCTTTTTCTATGATCGATTTGGCATTATTAAAAACATTTTCATATTTGGATAATCTACCCTTAAGAGCTTCATCCCCCCTATCTTTCAATTCTTTTATAATAACTTCTATTTCCGACATACGCTCCTCAACAAGCTCTCTAATATGCGCTTCATCTTCGGGAGAAAGAAACTCTTGATCATTGAAATCAGCGACCTCTTCTCTCTCGTAACCTCTTAAATAGTTCTCAAGTTCCCCTATTTTTATCTTTTCATTTACAGGTTCTCCTTTTTCTCTTTTTCCGCTATCTACTACGGCAAAGTTATTGATATTAATCCCATCTTCTTTTTTATTATCTTTGATATCTTTTCCAATTTCATAACTCAATATCTCAATTGTTCCGATAGGGAAACCATTCTTGCTCTTCTTGAGATAAATCGTTCCGGGTTTTCCAAATTTTTCCTCCAAAAAATTTATAAATCTCTCTCTTGGTCTCCTGTTGATTTCTTTAATAACCGGGCTTTCCGATCCATAATATTCTTTAATATTCAAATCTTTCAAAGGAGAATTATTTAAAGAATCTTCCTTTTCTTTCTTTTGATTATCTTCTCTATTTGACCTCCTTTTTTTGTACTCTTCTTCCCAATTTTTACGAGTCAAAAGAAAAAATTTGTCATAAGCTTGATTTAATTTAACTACATCTTTTTGAGTCCTTGAATCATTATCAATGCTGGTAACTTCATTTAACAAAGAAATAAACTCATTTCTCTTATCTTCTAGTCCGCTAATTATTTTCTTAGATTCGGGAAATGCTTTTTTGAAGTCTTGTAATTTTTTATCAAAATTGTTTATCTCTTTTTTAGAATCAGCCAATAACTCTCCTATATGAGCATTAATCATTTCCCGAGAATTATCTTCTTCTTTAGAGTCACCTGTGCTATCCCCATTGAACCCATCTTTGCTTTTTTCTTTCTTATTCGGTTTAAATAATTCATTTAAAAAATCAATAAAATCAAGACTCAGTACACCTGCCTCGTCTAAAACAGCCTGACTAATATCCGGCTTCCTGTTTTTATCTGTTGGACTAATTTTTTCCAATATTTCATCCTTTCTTTTAAGAAAGCTCTTTAATCTGATCTCATAATTCTTAGTTGTCTCCAATTCTGGCGAAAAACTCTTAATCTTTTCCTCACCTTGACTATAATTCACCTCAACTACACGCAAACTATTTTCAATCGATTTTTTTAGTTCTTTATCTTTTTCGCTCAATAAATCATTACCACTTTCAACAACTTCTATCCCATCCATATTATCAAATTTAACTCTGTACCATGAAGTTCCTGTTTTTATTAAAAATGCTCCGTCTTTGCTCTTTCGAATACTAGCCACAGCGGATGTTCTAATCCCTTCGGATGCTCCAAATTCAACATAAGAAAATCCCGCTTTTTTTAATATTTCACTATTAATAGTAACCTCCGATTTATATCCCTCACCGATTATACTGGTTATATTATCCTCTATTTCTTTTTTTTCACAATAAGCTTTCTTCCCTATAGTATTGCTAACCCGCTCAATCCCGATTGATTCGGCTAACTCTTTTTTAAATTCGAGCTTGATTTTTAGCCGGTCTATTCGTTCTTTTGTAAGCAACATAGCCTCCTCAATTTTCTGGATAATTTTTTGTTTTTTTTCTAAATTTTTCCCCTCATGATTTCCATTTTCTATATCTTTTTGAATAGTTTCAATTTTATCTTTTTGGGCTAAAAACTCCGCGGTAGCAACCTCTATCTCCGCTTCAAGTCTTTTTACTTCTTCTTTTGCAGCTTTTATTTCTTCACTAACTTCCAGCGATTCAAAACTATCTGAAGTATTGTTGTCAGGACTATTTACTTTTCTTTCATTTTCTTCTTCCATACCAAAAAAGTTAAAAAAGTTATTTGCTACTTTTAAATTATACCACAACTTTATTTTATCAACAAAAACTGTTATCATATAAATATCAAGAATTCTAAAAAATAAAAATAAAAAAATGAAATTGGAAAATAAAAAAATCGTAAACTTGATTTTATTGGTTTTAATTTTAGCTTTTGCCTTTTTGGTCCGCGTTTACAATATTGAAAACGTACCATCCGGAGTTTATCCCGACGAGGCGGTCAACGGACTTGATGCTCTCAACTCCCTCACTACCGGAGATTATCAATGGTTTTATCCGGACAATAACGGCCGCGAGGGGTTAATGATGAATTTAGTGGCTTTATCTTTCAAGATATTCGGGGTTTCCATCTTTGCCCTCAAATTACCCTCCGCCATTTTTGGAGTTTTGACCGTTTTGGGTACTTATCTCTTGACCAAAGAACTTTTCCGCAGTCGCCGAGCCGGGCTCTTGGCCGCTTTCTTTACCGCTTTTTCCTTTTGGGCGATCAACTTTTCTCGCATTTCCTTTCGTGCCATTATCTTGCCTGTTGTTTTAACTTTTTCTTTTTATTATTTGTTTTGCGGTATCAGATACAATAAAATCATTCATAACCTGAAAAACAAAAAGTTTTGGCAAACCTCTATTTTTAAATCCCAGCTCTGCTTTATGTTGGCCGGCTTAATCTTCGGTATCGGACTACACACCTACATTTCTTTTCGCATCGCTCCGGCTATTCTCATCCTTTCTTTTATCGCCCTTTGGATAACCAAAAAAAATTTCTGGCGAGACTACTGGAAACACAGTCTGATTTTTATTTTTTCCGCTTTGATCACTATGGCGCCGATGTTTTACACCTTTTATCAACACCCCGAATACCTCAGTTCTCGTACCGGCAATGTCTCCGTTTTTTCACCGGAAATGAATCACGGAGAACCTTTCAAAACCCTGTTGAAAAGTTTGAGTTTAAGTTTGGTGAAATATAATTTTTGGGGCGATCAAAATTGGCGGCACAATTACCCTCCTTTTCCGATTCTCAATCCGATTTTGGGAATCACTTTCCTGGGCGGATTAATTTATTTGATTATCAAATGGTTTCATCTGTTAAATCTGAGATTTAAACATAAAATCCGAGATCGTAAATTTTATGTTTATACTTTTATTTTGGCTTGGTTTTTTATTATGCTCTCGCCGGAGTTTCTTACCGCCGAGGGACTGCCTCACGCTTTGCGTTCCATTGGAACCTTACCGATAACTTTTATTATCGCCACTGTTCCTTTTTTATGGCTTTTGGGTAAAAAAGAAAAATACGGCCACGGCCTCAAAATCATTATTCTTTCATTTATATTTATTGTCGTTCCTTTTGTCGGGTTGTTTGAAACGATCAAATATCATTATTTTTGGGCCAACAATCCCCGTCAAGCGCAATCTTTCGAATCCGGACTGATTGACGACTCTTACTATATTCGCAATCTCTCCCCGGAAACCCCGGTAATAATCATCGCCGAAAATATGCAACGCATTCCGATTAAAATGTTTAATTTCCAAAGACCCGACACTTCCTATTATCATCAAGACGAATTGGATAATTTACTTAACAAGGAAATACCGGACGGAACTGTCTTTATCCTGACTGGCAAACAGCAATGGGTGGCCGACAAAATCATCCGGCGCTTTCCGGAAATGAATCTTTTTATTTATACCGATGACACTATTTTTAAAGACAAAACCTGGGTTATCAAAAAAATAAATTAATTTTTAATTAATTCCTTGATTAAATATTTAAGGAAAAAATAAATGAAAAACCGAATAAAAGAATTGCTTCATTATTTCAAAGAAAAACATGTAGTAGTCATTACTCTTGTTTCGATTGTTTTTTTGACTGTTTCTTTTTTAAACGCTCACAATGACGCCGCCACCTTTGATGAAATCGCCCATATTCCGGCCGGTTATTCTTATCTCACCCAAAACGAGATGCGCCTAAATCCGGAACATCCGCCGCTCATCAAAAACCTCTCCGCTTTTCCGCTTATTTTTATGAATCTCAATTTCGACCTCACTCAACCCTTTTGGAGCGGAGATTTACCCAAAAAATGGGATGAAGGTCAATGGGCGGCCGGTCGTCACTTGCTTTGGGAAAACAATAATGATCCGGATAAAATAATTTTTTGGTCTCGAGTGCCGATTGTGATTCTCTCTCTTCTTTTGGGATTGTTTATTTTCAAATGGACCAAGGAGTTGGCCGGAACATTAGCCGGACTTTTGGCTTTTGTTCTCTATTCTTTTGACCCTAATATTTTGGGCCACAATCACTATGTCACCACCGATATCGGAATTATGACTTTTCTGGTTTTTTCTTTTTATTATTTTTTGAGATTTATCAAAAAACCGACTTGGAAAAACACTCTTGTCGGCGGATTTTTCCTGGGCTTATTTTTCTTGGCCAAATTTTCTTCGATACTGGCTTTGCCTATTTTCGGCTTGGTGCTTATCGGTTATCCGCTTGTAAAGAAAATTGATTCAAAAGAAAAACGCCTAAAAATTTGGCTGGGCTATTTCGGCAAAGGATTGGTTGCCCTAACTCTTTCCTTGACTATGATTTGGGCGGTTTATCTTTTTAATACCTTCAAAACTTCTCAGGAAACAATGACGCGATTGATTGATTTTAACGCTCCCGCTTCGGATCAAAATATCAAAAACGTCTATACTCGCAAAGTTTTACACGGCCTCAATCAAAGTGCTCTGACTCGTCCGCTCTCGGAATACGGCATCGGAGTTAATTATGTCTTCCGTCGAGTAGCCGGAGGAAACGGGGCCTATTTTTTGGGGGAAGTTTCCAGTAGCGCTTTTACCGCTTATTTTCCCACCGTCTTTTTACTCAAAGAAACCCTCCCGCTTTTGATATTAATCCTATTAACTTCAATCTTCACTCTTTATCAAATTTTTTCCAAGTTTCACCTCCGCTCTAAAATATTATTGCGACACTCTTTTCGCAATTTTGTCGCTTGGACCCGTCACGGAGTTGTCCAATACACTCTTTTTGCTTTTATTATTCTTTATTCCTATCTCAGCATTACCGGCAATTTAAACATCGGACTCAGGCATTTATTCCCCATCTTTCCTTTTATTTACATTTTGGTGGCCAAAAAAGTCAGAGATTTTTTCAAAACTTTCAAAAGTCACCAACTGATTTTTGCCAAATATCTCCTAGCTCTCCTTCTTATTTGGGTTATCCTTGAACCGATTGCCAATTATCCTTATTATATGTCTTATTTTAATCAAATCGGTGGCGGACCGAAAAACGGCTATCATTATGTCACCGATTCCAATGCCGATTGGGGACAAGATTTAAAAAGATTTCAGAAATTCCTCGATCAACATCCGGAAATCGATAAAATCAGACTAAATTATTTCGGCGGCGGTAATCCGCGATATTACTTGGGAGATAAATTTATTGACTGGTGGGACAGTAAAAGACCGCTTGAAGCCGGCTGGTATGCCGTATCAGTCAATCATTTGCAAGGCAGTATCCATGACAAAACAAAAAAAGACGAAGATTCCTGGCGCTGGATAACCGAATATGACCCGCTTTATCAAGTCGGCACCTCGATTCTGATCTACTATATTCCGGAAGAACCATCCGAATAAAAAACAAAAAAACCACCGTAAAAAATCGGTGGTTTTTTAAAAAATTTTTTTACCTTGAAAAATCAATTTATCCGTTCTTTTTATAACAAAAAATATAACCGATTTATCGGCTAAAAAATATTATAAAATAGTATAAACATCATTAGATAAAATAAAAAAATAAATCTCAAACTGCTTGTTAATAAATTACCGGGGGCTTGCCCCGGAGAATTTTTTTGATTAAAAAATCCTCATTCCTAAAATCCAAATTACACCGAAAAACAAATTAGCATTTTAATTCCACGCACTAGAGCGTGGACGTAAAATACTATTTTTGTTTTTTTATTAAATTTAAGAAAAAAATATTTGTTATAATAAATTTCCGGCAAAGCGAATAATTATTCCTCTTTTTCTAGTTCTTCCGCTTCAATCTCTGTTGGATTATTTTCCAATTCTTCACTCTCCTTTTTTAATTCTTCCTCTTCTTGCACCACTCCGCCAATCATCCGATAAAAAACTTTATTTTCACTGCGCAAATCGATATACTCCAAATCATTCAATTCCTTGAGCATAATTTGTCGATTCAAAAGTGTCTTTAGCGTATAAACCGATTTTTCAATCGGAAACTTGGAATTCAAATAAATATCCCACCCCTTTTTGGTTTGTACAATCACTTCTTCGGAAATTCTCGATTCGGTCCGATACTCGTTCAAAATTTCCAAGCCGGTTTCAGTTTTTACCGCTTCCTCTATCTTGATTATAAAATCAACATACCTGGGAAGAAGCACATATTCTCCTTCATTGATATCTTTGCCACTCCCGTCAATCAGTTTCACGATCGGACCGCCTTGGTTTTCCATCTCCGAAGAATTGGCTTTCTTGTAGGCATATCCGTTTTCATCGATAAAATAGCAATCCCCTCTCGAACACAAAAATAAAATCAAGTTTCGCTCCTCCATTTCAATTTTCAGTCGGCTGGGAAATTTTTTTTCCACCGATATTTTTTTTATTTTTTTAAACTGTGTCTTTAGGTTTCGCTCTAATTTACTCGAATTCAAAAAAATAAAATTTCCCCGAGAAAAAATTTTCCAATATTTGGCGTTTAATTCATTCTCAATAGCGGTATTTAATTGTTCTGAAGGAATTGAGTTGTTGCCCGTCAAATCAACATCATTAATCCGCAAAAAATCCGAAAAAAACAAAGAATAAATCAAAACCGCTCCAAAAATAAAAGTTAAAATATGACTAACCGTCGCTAATCGAAAAAAATTTCTAAATTTAGGGACAATAATTTTTTTTTCTTCTTTTTTTTTCGCCCAATGTTGTTTTTTTTCTCCCGTCTTCATACTACAAAATTAAAAACAAATTTTCCAAAATTAAACGCGCATTCAAGCTGGGATTTTTTATCTTTTCCAAAGTTTTATCAATCTCCCCGATAATTGCGTAATTTTTCTTTAATAATTCGGGATTATTCAAATTTTTGTAAGCCTGCACGCGAATCATCCAAATCCAAAACTCCAGCTTCTCCGTAGCCGAATTAATATTCTTGGCATAGTTTTCCGCCAAATTGAATTTTTCCGCCACACTCATTTTTTGCAAAAGATTCAAGTCCCTGATTCCCGCTTCCCGTTCAAGATAAACCTCTTCATTTTTCAAAAACCTCTCCACCTCACCCGGTCGCCCCATAGAAAAAATAATCATTTTTTCGGAAAATTTTCTATTTTCTCGCTCAAAGCCTTGTCTTATTTCTTCCAACGCTACCAAATTAAAATTCACCTTTCGACAACGCGACCGGACGGTTTTCAAGAGCATACTTTCCTTATGGGTAACCAAAATTATCACCGCCGAACTGTTGGGTTCTTCCAAATTTTTCAACAATGCATTCTGCGAAGCGTTGAGCAATCTATGCGCGTCATTGATTATCAAAACTCGACGCTGACCGATGGCGGGAAAAAGTCCCAACCTTTTTTGCGCCTCCCTGATTTTTTCCACTTCGATGGCTTTACTTTTTATAACTCCCCTTTTTTCCACTATTTCCGGAGCCAAAATTTCCAAATCAGGATTTTTGTTTTCTGTTTCAAAAAATTCCGCTTTCAGCTCCCGCTCTCCTTTTATCAAAGCCTCGGCAAAAATTCGCGCGATAAAAAACTTTCCGACTCGCTCCGGACCGCTAAAAAGATAGGTTTGCGCAGCTTTGCCTTCTCGTAAAGAATTTTCGAAAAACTTTATTTGTTTCTTATGTCCGATTATCATAAAAATTTCTTTTCCACTCTTCCTTGATTAAATTCAAAAAATTATTTTTAAAATTCTCTTCGCCGAATCTTTGCGCTTGGGCTCGGATAAAATCCCGATCGTAGTCTCTTTCTTTTTCCAGAAACCTCCTTACTCCGTCAGCCAAAACTTCCACCGTCTGGGCATCAAAAAATTCTCCGGTCCGACCCTCTTTCACTATTTCCAAAGCTCCCCCGGCTCGCAAAGCGATCACCGGCACCCCGAAACTCATTGCTTCCACCGCCGTTAAGCCGAAATCATCCACCGCCGGAAAAATAAAAGCTCTGGCGTTTCGATAATATTCTTTCAATTTTTCCTCACTTTGCCAGCCTACTACTCTGATATTTTTTTTGGCGATTTTTTTTATCTTCTCCGACTCCGCTCCCTCTCCGACAATCACCAAGGGCAAACCCATCTTATTGAAAGCTTCCACCGCCAAAAGAACTTTTTTATAAGGCGACAGCCTGGAAACAATCAAGAAATATCCGCCTTTTTCCTTTTTAATTCGAATCTCTTCTTGACTTTCTTTAATAAGATTGATGCCGGGATAAATAACACGAGAATCCCGACGATAATATTTAGCCACTCTCTTTCGAGTAAACTCGGAGTTGGCAATCAAAATATCCGGACGCTGAGCCGCCTCGAAATCCCACACCCGCAAATAAGTCAAAAACATCCGCTTACAAATTCCCGCTTTTTGACCGGCATCGGAAAAATATTTTTCTCCGTAATCCCAAGCAAACCGCATCGGCGAATGCAGATAAGCGATATGAACCGTATTTAAACGAGTAACGATTCCCTTGCTCCAAGCCCCCGAAGAAGAAATCACCAAGTCAAAATCCCGCAAATCGAATACTTCCGGCGCTGTCGGCAGTAAGGGTAAGAGATATTTTTTTCTTTTTTTGATAAATTTGGGGAAACCTTGCAAAAAAGAAGTCTTGATTTCCTTGTTTTTAAATTTTCCGCGCATCTTTTCTTTATCATAGAGGAGGGTAAATATCGGCGCTTGGGGGAAAATCTCGCAAATCAAACC
>LFRM01342504.1_pt2 | contig 14089 bp, 14 predicted proteins | sample 618341 | NCBI WGS metagenome assembly LFRM01 (sample SAMN03654438, study PRJNA283298) | anaerobic digester metagenome | isolation source: pool of bioreactors CSTR01a, CSTR02a, and CSTR03a thermophilic anaerobic... | place: Denmark: Kgs. Lyngby | collected 2014-05-21 | reverse complement strand
CCCTGCCGCTGCAGCTGCTTTTGTTGTTTCACTGCCAGCGCTGTCGCTTTTTTGTTTCTTTAACACATTGAACGCGCCCTCACCGTCTCCCGCAGCAGTCTCGCAATGATCAACAGCGCGCAGCCTGTTACCTCACCGAAAACTTGTAGACCGTCGTGTGCCTGTATTCTTCTCCTGCCTTGAGGAAAGGTGATGGGAAATGCCTGTGTTTTGTACCGTTGGGGAAATACTGCGTCTCAAGGCAGAGAGCGCTCCTCTTGTCGTACACGGCGCCGCCCTTGCCCGTGACACGGGTTATCATGTTGCCCGAGTAGAACTGTATGCCGGGCTTCGTGGTGTACACTTCCATAAGCCTTCCGCTCTTCGGATCATAAAGCTCGGCAGCTTTTTCAGGCTCTTTCCCGCTGACGTTGAGTACCCAGTTGTGGTCATAACCCAGTCCGCAGGCTATCTGCTCATAATCCGATCCGACACCTTCCCTTACCGGTTTCGGCGTCCTCAGGTCCATCGGGGTGCCCGCCACGTCCCTTATTTCTCCGGTAGGGATACATTCGTTGTTTATAACGGTGAATCGGTCCGCATTTATCATTATCAGGTGGTCCAGGATGTCTCCGGACCCGTGGCCGGACAGGTTGAAATACGCGTGGTTGGTGAGGTTCACGACAGTGTCCTTGTCAGACACGGCGAAATAATCGATCCTGAGGCTGTTGTCATCTGTGAGTGTATATGTGACCTTTACATCGAGGTTCCCCGGATAATTCTCTTCTCCGTCCGGGCTCAGGTACGAAAGCTGCAGCGCCTGGACGCCGTCCTTTTCGATCGGCTCGGCCTGCCAGACCACCTTGTCGAAACCGCGGTTCCCGCCATGCAGGTGGTTCCTTCCGTCATTTTTAGCCAGGTGGTATGTCGCACCGTTCAGTTCGAATTCAGCGTTCTCGATCCTGTTCCCATGCCTGCCGATGATCGCCCCGAAATACTGTCCCAGTTTCAGATACTGCTCCAGGTTGTCATATCCGAGGTTCACATCATCTATATGCCCGTCCCTGTCCGGTACATCGATGCTTACGATTATCCCGCCGTAGTTGATGATACCGACGGACATGTTGTTCCTGTTACTCAACTTGTACAGGTAGATTTCCGTACCGTCCGGCATTTTCCCGAAAAGACTCTTTTCAATACCCATAAAAATACCTCCGTTCGAAAATGTGTGCCTCGCTGGGCAGGGAACCTGGTAAGATTCCTCCAACACCGGTTTGCTTGCTGCAACACCGGTTAAGTTCCCGCAACAAGTATTTTACCATATATTATCGCCTCTACCAAACATTATCGTCATGCCAAACCGGTAAAACATCGTCGGCACATAGCTCCCACCACGACGCAGTGCCGCATCGACCCGGTGCTACGGTCCGGTAACATGTCGATCCGGTCCTACGGTCCAGTGTTGCAACGATCTGGTGCTTCCGCCTGGTACTGCACCGACCTTGTGCTGCCGCCTGGTACTGCATCGACCTTGTGCTGAAGCCGGCAACACATCTATCCGGTCCTACGGCCCGGTACTGCATTGCCAGCACAAAGCCGGGAACTACGCCCCGACATCCAGACCCTGTACCACATCGATCCGGTATCATGCCGGGAAATAACCCCCCGCGTGCTTAATTTTTCAAGTTTTGTCCACCGTATTGAAATTTTTCATTTACTATAATGCGGTATAGGAGATATTATGTTGACTGTTATTGGTAAATTTCAATAAAATCGATGGGAAAAGTGCTGAAAAGTTTAAAAAGTTCACACCTGGGGTGGCAAAAAATGCAGTTGGTGAGGTCAGACTGACCTGGGCCGGGTTGCCTGACCGGCTGGCACGGATCGACGACCGGCTGACCCGGATCGGCGGCCGGGCTGGCCTGGCTGGCACCAATCAACGGCCATGTTGGGCCGGATCAACGACAGGGCTGGCCTGGCTGGCAGCGACCCCACAGGAGACCCCGGGGAAATAGTATAAAAGGCTGCCGACACCCAGATGTGGCGGCAGCACAAGTCCAAACATCCTGCCACTGTGCCACTGTTGTCACTTCTTTATGTTCTTTATCGCTTTTTCAGCGAAGCTGTTGTCCACCAGTTTATCATACGGCGCCTCCTTTTCGAGTTCGCCGGCAGTTTTCATCACTTCCTGCAGCAGGTCCAACGACTCCTTCTTCATGATCGGGTCGGTGCACCATGTATCCTGCTCCTTGTAGCGCTTTACAACGGTGACGAGCAGATCCATGTCGGAGTCTGGGAAGGAATCCTTCAGGGCTTCAGCCACCTCTTCCGGCGTGTGGGTGTCCACCCATACCTGGCCCCTGTAGATGGCATTGGTGAATTTCTGTATGATCTCAGGATTCTTCTCTATGTAGCTTTTCTTCGCATAATAGGCAGTATACGGGATCTCGCCGCTGTCGCGCCCTATCGAAGCCACTATGTATCCCCTGCCTTCCCTTTCCAGCGTCGAGGCCACAGGCTCGAACAGCGCCACGTAATCCCCCATGCCCCCGGTGAACGCTCCGGCCATCAGCGCGAACTGGGTACTGGTATCAAGCTCCACATCCACGCCAGGCATAATGCCGTGCTTTTTGAGCACATACTCCAGCGTCATTTCAGGCACTCCGCCTTTTCTGCCGGCAATGATGAACTTGCCTTTCACATTGGTCCATTTGAAGTCCGGCTCGGGCTGCCTTCCCACCAGGAAGGACCCGTCGCGCTTCGTCAGCTGCGCGAATACGACCGCATGGTCCTCCTTGCCTTCATTATAGACATATATCGCGGCCTCCGGCCCTGAAAAACCGATGTCCGCCTGGTTGGAAAGCACCGCTGTCATCACCTTGTCTGCACCCTGCCCGTTTATCAGTTCGATGGACAGGCCCTCCTCCTCGAAAAAGCCGAGATTGAGAGCAACATACTGGGGCGCGTAGAATATTGAATGCGTGACTTCATTGAGCCTTATCTTTACAAGGTCTTTTTCTTTGCATGCCGTAAAGCTCATTATAATGCTTATCGCAAGTAAGACAGCCAAGAGAACTCTCACGAATTTCATCCATATTCCTCCTTCCGGCCGATATCTTTATACTTTAACCCTGCGCCTGTCTGTCTTTATCCCGCACCTGTCCTTATGCCTTTATCCTGTACCGGCGTGTGTCTGCCGCTCTTACCGGCGTAATGGCCTGTGTGCCGTTTTACCAGCGCTATGGCGTATATTTACCGCTTTTTCACCAGCGACTTTTCGATATACACTACGCCCTGGTACATGAGGGCTGCCGCTATCGAGAGGATGATCACGCTCGTCATTACCAGGTCCAGTTGGAAAACCTGCCCTCCATATACGATCAGGTACCCGAGCCCGGCTTTCGAAACCAGGAACTCGCCCACTATGACGCCTACCCACGAAAGCCCGACGTTTACTTTCAGCGCATTGATTATTACAGGGTACGACGACGGCAGCACCACCTTTGTGAGAACCTGCAGCCTGTTTGCCCCGAAAGTCCTGACCAGCTTGATTTTTTCCCTGTCCACCGACACGAAGCCGCTGAGCACTTCCAGTATCGTCACGATCAGCGAGATGGTAAGCGCTATGGCTATTATGGAAGCCGGGCCGGCGCCGATCCAGACTATGAAGATCGGACCGAGAGCTATCTTGGGAAGGCTGTTGAGAACTACCAGGTAAGGTTCCAGGACCTTCGACAGCAGTTCGGACCACCAGAGTATCACGGCTATCAGCGTGCCCGCCGTAGTCCCCAGCATGAACCCGATCACCGTTTCAAGGCATGTTATCCCGGTATGATAGAACAGCTTGCCTTCCCGGTACAGGCTGGCGACGGTATCCGCTATCCGTGACGGCTGGCTCGTGATGAACGGATCGATCAGCTTAAGGCGCGCCAGCAGTTCCCAAAGGGCGAACAGGGCAACCAGCAGGAACAGGCGCAGCACAAGGATGAGCGTCTTCCTCCTCCTGACCTTTTTGAGGTATTCCATGTGTTCTTTTGAAATGCCGTTGCTGTTCATACCGATCAACTCCCTGGTTCCGCGTCATAACTGTAAACCGGGCCGCCGGATCCATGTGTCCGGGCAGCTAAACGTGTATATCAAGGTCCTTCCATATATCGTTGAAGTAGTGCCTGAATTCCGGGGCTTCCCTGCAGCTCATCGGGGTTTTCTTCTCGCATGTCAGCTGGACCCGGTATATCTCCTTTACAGTACCGGGCCTTTTGGTGAGTACCACGACGCGGTCAGCCATGCTGATGCTTTCCGCGATATCGTGGGTGACCATTATCGCCGTTTTGTTTTCCCGCTTTATGATCGAGTGGATATCTTCGGCCACCGCCAGCCTGGTCTGGTAGTCAAGCGCGGAAAACGGCTCGTCGAGCAGCAGTATCTGCGGCCTGACGGCCAATGTCCTTATGAGGGCCGCCCGCTGCCGCATCCCACCGGAAAGCTGGTTCGGATACTTATCCCTGAACTCGGAAAGGCCGTAAGTTTCAAGGAGTTTCAGCACATACTCCTTCGTCTGGCTGTTCAGCGTGCGGGTGATCTCAAGACCCAGGATGACGTTCTCGTAAATGGTCCTCCACTCAAACAGATAATCTTTCTGGAGCATATAGCCCACCTGGTTGCCAGGTCCGGTCACGGGCTGGCCTTCAATCATCACCGACCCTTCGGTGGGCTTCAGAAGCCCGGCGATAAGAGAAAGGAGCGTTGATTTGCCGCAGCCGCTGGGGCCGACGATGCTGACGAATTCACCATCTTCAACGCAAAGGTTTATGTCCCTGAGCGCTGTGATCTCACCGTTGAGCGAATGATACTTCATGCTGAGATTATGTACTTCAACTACCGCTCCCAAAATACCACCCTCCGAACCAGGTACTGCAAGCTGTCAGCCGCATGTCAGCCTCGTCGCATCCTGGCGATCCGACGGGCAGGAATATTATGTACATTACAGTATATAAATCCGGGGCTCAAACAGTGAAAGAAAATGCGCATTAAAAAACAGCCGCCTTGCGGCGGCTGTCCGTATGGACCGGATATCAGGGTCCGGTCTGTTACCTGGGACACCGCATATCATCGGCTGAACCGTTTCCCGAAATACCTCATGAAGCGGTTCCAGTCGTACCTGCCCAGGAAATGGGTGCCGCGGCGCAAATGGTACGCTACGCTTCCGCCATGCAGTTCATCTCCCGGCCCAGGATAGCCGGAAACGCCGTCCGTACCGCCTGCTGCAGTCTGCGCACGGACATCTTCCCGGCTTAAGCCTTTTGCCCCCAGCATCTCGTATACCCTGCTCACCTCGACACAGCACAGGTATTCCGACTGCGGGTCGCACCATTCGTCTTCCGATGCGCTGGCGACATAGAGGAGCCTCGGGGCAATAAGCGACAGCACGAAATGCTGGTCGAAAGGCATTTCATCTTCTCTGTCGGCATATTTTCGGTAATTATCACAGAACCAGTACCCGAAAGCGCCGGTAATATTGCTGACATGCTCACCCTTTTTGCCGCGCGTTATCGCTGCGCCGGAGCATCCCGAATCATTGGATATGCACCCGGCAAACCTTTCATCCTGCGCAGCACACCACAGGGCCGTTTTCCCAAGCCTTGAATGCCCGGCGACGACTACTTTCCCCGGGTCTATGTCGTTCCTGGACCAGAGGTGGTCCATCACCCGTGACGCAGCCCAGGCCCACATCGCTATCTTTCCCCAACTGTCGGGATCGCGGCGTCCGTTTCCGTACATTGCGGCAATGCCGCCCGAAAACCCGTCGTCAGTATCAGGAGCCACGTCCGAGTAGCAGAACGTCGCCACCGCAAAGCCCCCGTCCAGGATCTCCTCAGCGGGCAGGCACATATCTGCAATGTGCGGACTGAATGAAATGAGCAGGAATACCGGAGGGCAAACCGGGTCCTTCGGGACCGCAAGGCTGAACGGGAATGAAAATTCCCCGCCTGGCGTGTCAAAACCCAGCCTGATATTGTAATATGCGGCTTTTCCTCCAAAAGCCTTTTCATCGCCAAACAGGACGTCCGCCCGTACTTCTTCCGGCGGAGGCGGCGAAAAACCATACATCTCACGGCTCAGCAGTTCAAGGATCTCTTTCCGGCGTTCTCTCCACAGTTCCGGGCTGTCCGCGTATCGCCCGTCATCCATGCGTAGAACGTCAGGCAGATTGCGGCTGCCCAGGTCGTCTGTCACCATTCTGTTCCCTCCAGTCCGAAATCACATCCTGTTGACATGGCATCCGGCGCGATGCGCTGCAGGGCCTGATACAGCACCCTGCTGCGGTCACGGCATTCCGGCACTGCCATAATCACAGCACTTTCCTCCTGCTATAATTATAGCACTTCGGCCCTGCCACGGCCATAGCACTTCGCCCCTTTCCCAGATGACGCTTCGGCCCTGTCTCAGCCACATCACTTCGGCCATAGCCTGACCGTGCAATAGATATTTCTTCGGAATAGTTTCAACGATTTGTCATACGTTGCAGAATTTTTTAATTATGTGGTAAAATGTACTAAACGGTGACAAGTGATGAGATCCGGGAGGTAAATATGTATTTCCGTACCCTGGACGACTTTAGGTTCTATATTGAAGCCTTGGACTTCAGATCCTCCGAGCAGCTTATGATAATGGCCGGAGACAGATCGGCCCAGCGGATACCTGAACTGATAGATCTGCTTAATAAGCAGAAAATCAGCTTTTTTGGTGCCATTTTCCCGGAGATCATTATTGGGAACAAGACCTGCAGGGAAGGGTACGTGGTCGAAAAACTGAAGCCCGTATACTCGGCCCTCGTTTTTCCCTTCATGATGAAGTTTTCGCAGGACAGGAACAAGTTGAAGGGCTCAACGGCCATCGTTTTCGTGGACGGCCTGTCCGGCAGGATGAAAGATCTCACCGACACGGTCTACGACAAGCTGGGCAACTGTGTCACTTACATCGGCGGAGGCGCCGGATTCCGGGATATGAAGCACCGGCCGTGCATATTCAACAGCACCGGCATATACAAGGACGCACTCTATATCTGCATCGTCAGGAACAATTCCGCCGTCGCCGTTGAGCACGGATGGAAGATCCTGCGGGGTCCGTTCTACGTCAACAGATCCTACGACAACGTGCTGTCAGTCCTGGATAACTGCAGCGCATTCGATGTCTACAGGCATGTCATCGAGGAAGAAGAACACCTGACGCTGTTCAGGGAGGATTTCTTCATATATGCCAAGGATCATCCATTCGGGATCCTCGATGAAGACGGGACAGTGATCGTCCGGGATCCGGTAGCCGTCAATGACGACGACGAGATCATTTGCGTCGCCGGCATCCCTGAAGGTTCGGACCTGTACATACTGCACGGTGATGCGGACACACTGCTGGAATCCTCGTTGCGGATAACAAGGGCCAGGGGAAAGATGAGCGACCGTCCCAAACGGTACCTGCCGCTTTTGTTCGACTGCGTGTCAAGGGCCATGTTCCTTGGAAAATATATCTTCGAAGAGCTTGACAACATCCAGGCCAATCTCAGTCATGGAGTCGAAGGCGCCCTTTCCATCGGGGAGATAGCATGCAGGAAAAACGGGGAACTGGTCATCCACAACAAATCCACCGTTCTGGCACTGATGGAGTTGTGACGCAGGTCCGCTGCCGACGGCTTTGCCGGGTACGAACTTACGGTCTGGGGACACATAAAATTTCAGCGTAAAGGATGATCCATATCAGGACTTTCATCGGTATCGACTTCAGCAAGGAATGCAAGGAATTCATCTCCGAACTGCAGCAGAGGTTCAGGAAATATTCGGTCAGGGGCAGATGGAAGCGCATAGAGAACTTTCATCTCACCCTGAAGTTCCTTGGTGAGATAAGCACTGAAAGGAAAAACCAGATAGACATGGCCATGAGCAGCATCTGCAGCGCTTTCAGGCCTTTCAGCCTTGAAATCGCCAAAGCAGGGATATTCAAAGGCCATGATAAGATACGCGTTTTGTGGCTTGGAGTCGGGGGCGAACTCGATGCGCTGCACCGGTTGGCCGGCAGTATCGACAGTTCGATGTCCTCTCTGGGATTCCCCCCGGAAAACAGGCGCTACACGCCGCACATCACCATAGGCCAGGATATCGTGTTCGAGTGTCCCTTCGAAAACATAGCGGAATCCATCGGCGAGATATCATATGGCCCGATAAAAGTCGAAAAAATAAACCTGTTCAAAAGCGAACAGATCCGGAACAGGCGTGTCTATACGATAGTTTCGGAGTATGACCTGGAAGGCGTCTGAGCAGACATGCGTCATTATGGCGTATGAGCAGNNATGAGCAGGCATGCACCCACGCCGGATGCACTCACGCCGCATGCACACGTGATGCATACGTGCCGACCGTGCCTGCGCCATTTCAGCATCCCGCTCCGGCATCGGTACCGCGTTTCCGATCCAGGCTTTCGGCATCACGCTCCAGGATCTCCTGCCGCCGGCGGAGTTTCCGGCTCTCCGTCTGAGCCCGCCAGGCCGAAGTATTCCTCAAGGGTCATGCCTTTTTCAGCAATGTCCATAGCGGCATCCCTGCCTACATACCTGAAATGCCACGGTTCATAGTCATACCCGGTGATGCCTTCCTTCCCTTCGGGATACCTCATGATAAAACCGAACCTGGCTGCATTTTCNNGGAGGATATGTCGATCGCCAGACCGGTCTGGTGCTCGCTGCGCCCGGGCATAGCACTGACCCTCATGGCGGCGTCCAGGCCCATCTGGCTTACATGCTTGTTGAATACCGTCTGCTGGAGTTCATATGACCTGAACCCTGAAACGGCGCACAACTCGATCTCCTCTTTCCTGGCGGCTGCAAACATTTCGGCCAGGGCGTCGGAAGCTTCCTTCCGCAGATATCTCGCTGCAGCCCTTCCGCTGTAAGTCACCTGCAGCCTTACCAGGTCATCCGGCTTCCAGTCTGCCGGAAGGATCCGGGTCTTGTTGACGATCACGAAATAGCTGTCGCAGCTGTCTATGTCAGCCACTGTCATGTATGCCCTGCTCACAGGACCGGCGGGATTCCCGGATGGATCCGTGGCATCCCTGGTATACTCGTCATTCGAGGTGTCCGCAGCGTACCAGGCATCCCGGGTCTTCGTGGTATCCGAGGCGCTCCCGGTAACCTTGTCACCCCTAATATCCGCGTCACCCCGGGTATTCCCGGTACGCCCGATGTTCGCGGCACCACCGGCATTCCCGGCCCCTTCTTCGACGCCATTGCCGCTGCCGGCTGCTTTCACCGCTATACCGCTGCCGTCGCTCACCCCTGCATTGTCCCTGGCACCTGCCTTGGTACCGGTTTTACTGTCAGCTTTTTTATCGGCCCCCGTGACGTCTGCCGTATCATCGATGCTATTGCCGGCACCGCTGCCATCGCCGCTACTGACGATATCATCGGCATTGCCGGCGTTGTTCGTATCTCCGGCATCGCTGCCGTCAACTGCGCCACTCTCACCGACGGCGGCACCGTTCCCGTTGCCTGTACGGCGGCGGAGCCATATGGCGACATTTCCGGCTGTGACGTTATCGAGCTTCAGCCCATTGCCCCTGACAGGATCGATATATATGGTCCCCTTTACGTCAAGGTTGCGCAGTGTAGTGTTTTCTGCGAACACATGGACATCTCCTTCGACCACGGCATCTGTTAACATTATATTTCCTGCGGTGACCAAAACGTTCTTCTTAATGACAAACAGGCTCTCCTTATCCCGGGGTTCATAAATACAGCCGGCTACATCCAGCACAAGATCCTCCGTGACTACCTTCATCATCTTGTCGCCGTTGCTGCCTACCACTTTCACGAGTATGACCTGCCACCCCACGGCAGGTTCTTCCTTTGGATCGGCCTGCTCACCGGCCTTCTGTCCGATGCCGCCGGCGATGACCTGCACCATGCGGACTTCTACTGTATCTTCCGGGCTTTCGGCGGCCGAACCGGCGCCGGCTGCCTGCACGGGCACTAATGCGCCGTTTATAGATATCAGCATGGCAAGGATGAATATAAAACCTGCTTTGAATTTCCTCACAAAAACTCCCCCCGGAACACGACAGCCGGCACAGCCCTCCCCGTCTCCCGGAAAAGGCTGCCCACAAAACCCGTATATTTAAAGTCTATACATCAGTATACATAAATTGATCCAAGGAGTAAAGGTGCATGGCACATCTGTCAACAAGGCGTTTATTGATAAAAATCCTCCCGATGTATTGCAAAAGCCGACACCGGAAGGATTTTCAGAAGCCCGTTCCAGATACTCATTCCAGCCTCTTCCTGAACTCCGCTATAAGGGCTTTCAGCACTTCGACGACGTCACCCGTTATACCGAAGGTCGCGACTTTGAAAATCGGGGCGTCCGGGTCCTTGTTTATGGCAATGATCGTATCGGATGACGACATGCCGGCAAGATGCTGCACAGCGCCTGATATCCCGCATGCGAAGTACACCCTGGGTCCGACGGTCTTGCCCGTCTGCCCGACCTGGTGGCTGTAATCCACCCAGCCGGCATCAACGACGGCGCGTGATGCTCCGACGGCGCCGCCGAGGATATCCGCAAGTTCTTCCACCAGCGCGAAGTTCTTGGGATCGCCGAGTCCCCTGCCCCCCGACACGACGATATCGGCTTCGGTAAGGCTTACCTTTTCACAAAGCGTAGTCACTGTGTCGATGACCTTGACCCTGGTTTCCCCGGGCATATCCACATCCGGCCTTATGATCTCCCCAGTGCGCGATGGATCCGGATCCGGCGCTTTCATCACCTTTGGCCTTACCGTTGACATCTGGGGCCTGTGGTTCGGGCATATGATGGTCGCCATCAGGTTGCCTCCGAATGCCGGGCGGGTTTGCAGCAGCAGCCTCCTTTCAGGGTCGATCCCGAGCTTCGTACAGTCGGCGGTCAGGCCCGTATTCAGCCGCGACGCCACCCTAGGCCCGAGCGAGCGTCCGTAAGTCGTCGCTCCCAGGAGCACGATCTCCGGTTTATACCTGCTTATCAGCTGTGTGAATATGTCGGCATAGGACTCGTCGTTGAACTGCTTCAGCAACGGATGTTCCACCAGGTAAACATTGTCGGCGCCGAAAGATATCAGCTTCCGGGCTTCAGCCTCTACCCCGTCGCCCAGCAGTACTGCCGAGAGTTGCTCCCCGAGCTGATCCGCCAGTTTCCTCCCCTCACCGAGCAGTTCCGGCACAACACCGGCGACTGCCCCGTCCTTCTGCTCCGCGAACACCCATACGCCCCTGTATGCAGAAAGGTCGTCGCGTTTCCCGGGCTCATCCTTTACGAGTTCGATCGCCCCGAATTTGCACGAAGAAACACAGGCCCCGCACAAGGTGCAGTTGTCCTGTATCACTGCTTTTTTATCGACTATACGGATGGCATCGAACGGGCATGCTTTTACACATAGCCCGCATCCGCAGCATTTTTCCGTTATTATCCTTATACCAGCCATTAAACAACCCCCAAGTATATTACATTCAGCATCCTCCGACCGGGAACCGCATCGACATAAGCTTGTCGACCAGCTTCCTGGCCTGCTCTTCGGCGTCCCCCTCTATCATTTCGCTTTTGACTTCATGGACAGGCACGAAGGTTTCGATCACCTGCGTAGGTGAACCTTTCAGTCCGCAGAGATTTTTGTCAGCGCCGACGTCGTCTGCCGTCCAGACGGTCACCACGGCTTTTTTTGCCCGCATCATGTTTTTGAGCGACGGCAGCCTTGGCTCGTTTATTTCCTTTACAACAGTGATGACTGCCGGAAGCGGCATTTCTATCACTTCGTAGCCGTCGTCGGTCATCCTCTGGCACCTGATGGAGTTCTCGCTTATCTCCTCTATTTTCCTGACATATGTAGTATGCGGCCAGCCGAGCTTTTCGGCGAGGCTCGGTCCCACCTGCGCGGTATCCCCGTCCGTTGCCTGCTTGCCGCAGATCACCAGGCCCACGTTCCCTATCTTCCTTATGCCCATCGACAGCGCATAGGAAGTCGCCAGCGTATCGGCTCCGGCAAACGCCTTGTCGCTGAGCAGTACTGCGTCGTCCGCGCCAAGGCCGATGGTGGTTTTGAGCAGTTCCGCCACAGACGGTATGCCCATGCTGATCACCGTCACCTTTCCGCCAAGCCGCTCCCTTATCCTCAGTCCTTCCTCCACCGCATGCATGTCGAATGGGTTGATTATCGCCTCGACTCCCTCGCGGATGATGGTATTGGTCTCCCTGTTCATTTTTACTTCCGTCGTGCCCGGAACCTGCTTGACACATACGACTATATTCATTTGCTCATACACTCCTGAAGCGTAGTTTGTCAAAAAACACCCTGTACCGGTACGGTCACTTCTTCGACAGTCCCTTGATCAGCTCAAGCGCTATGACGTTTCGCTGGATCTGGTTCGTACCCTCGTATATCTGTGTTATCTTGGCGTCGCGCATCCTCTTCTCCACGGGATATTCCTTCATGTAGCCGTAACCGCCGAGGATCTGCACGGCGTCGGTCGTTACCTTCATGGCCGTATCCGAAGCGAATACCTTGCACATAGCGGATTCTTTCGAGAAGTCCTTCGCACCGCTGTCGATGTAGCGGCATGTCTGGTAGACGAGTGCCCTTGCAGCTTCGATCTGGATCGCCATATCGGCGAGCATGTGCTGGATAGCCTGGAACGACGATATAGGCTGGCCGAACTGCACTCTCTGCCTCGAGTACTTAAGGGCTTCGTCGAACGCCCCCTGCGCGATGCCGAGCGCCTGTGCCGCCACGCCGGGCCTTGTCCTGTCGAGGGTCTTCATCGCTACGAGGAAGCCCATCCCTTCTCTGCCAAGCAGGTTTGCCTTCGGTATCCTGCAGTTTTCGAATATAAGCTCGCTGGTGCAGGAAGCCCTGATTCCCATCTTGTTTTCCTTTTTACCGAAAGAGAACCCCGGGGTGCCTTTTTCTACGATGAACGCCGAGAATCCCCTGGCTCCCCTGCTCCTGTCGGTGCAGGCTATGATGGTGAATATGTCGGCTTCTTCGCCGTTGGTGATCCATTGCTTCGTTCCGTTGAGGATATATTCATCCCCATCCTGCACGGCAGTGGTCCTTATCCCGGCAGCATCACTCCCGGCGTCGGCCTCTGTCAGTCCGAATGCAGCCAGTTTCCTGCCCGCCGCTATATCAGGGAGGTATTTCTGCTTCTGCTCGTCATTCCCAAAAAGGATTATCGGATATGTACCGAGCCCGGTCCCTGCAAAAGCCAGCGATATCCCGCCGCAGGCCCTGCTGAGTTCCTCGACCACCAGTGCCATTGCAAAGACGCCGCCGCCGAGCCCGCCGTATTCTTCCGGGATGTAAACACCGCACAGATCGGATTCCGCGAGGACCTTGACTATATCGTGCGGGAACCTTCCTTCCTCGTCGTACTGGATGGCGACAGGCGCGATTTTTTCATCGGCTATCCTGGCAGCCAGTTCCTTTATCATCTGCTGTTCCTCGGTCAGGAAATAATCCATGATACACACTCCTTTTCCCGCGGGGCTGAAGCAAATGCCCTGGTACAGTTCGGCCTCCGATTTTTTCCGGCAGACAGCCCGGCGTTGTATTATTTAGTATTTAGCTTTGATTTAGTATTTGATATTATTATCTGGTAATAATAGCAGATATTTAGAGTATAATACAATTTGCATTACAGCGCAAGAGAAACCAGGGCCAAAATCTGTCATCCCGGGATAACGCTACTTTTGTGCACTTGATAAATGCTGCTTTTTTATACATGCTTAGCTAAAATTCCGGCAACCTGCATGTTCAAAATTGCAGGTAATGCGTACGGCTTTGAAAATTTTCGTTTACCATATTTCGCTTTGCACGATATTATGTAATCCGATTTTGAAACTCTTCAATAATATTTCCGAGAAATACACACATTAGCTGCAAATTTGCATAACAGGATCGGCAAGGATCCAGGTAGCCGGCGGAAAAAGTCCGGGTACCCGGCGGAGAAATCCAGGTAGCCGGCCGGCGGAGAAATCCAGGTATCCAGTGGTAAAAAAACCCGGTGCCCGGCGGAAAAATCCAGGTATCC
>LFRM01253115.1_pt2 | contig 14089 bp, 12 predicted proteins | sample 618341 | NCBI WGS metagenome assembly LFRM01 (sample SAMN03654438, study PRJNA283298) | anaerobic digester metagenome | isolation source: pool of bioreactors CSTR01a, CSTR02a, and CSTR03a thermophilic anaerobic... | place: Denmark: Kgs. Lyngby | collected 2014-05-21 | reverse complement strand
AAATCGGAAAACACATCCATCACCAGGGACGTCAGCGGCGAGGGCGTACAGCAGGCGCTGCTAAAAATGCTGGAAGGCACCATTGCCAACGTTCCGCCGCAAGGCGGGCGCAAGCACCCTCAGCAGGAATTTCTGCACATTGATACGACCAATATCCTCTTCATTTGCGGCGGCGCCTTTGACGGCCTGGAAGGCATTATCAAAACGCGCATGGGCAGCCGCATTCTGGGTTTTGGCGCTTCCGAGAAAGACGAAACCGTCAACGACGAGTCAGTCACGCTCAAGCATGTGCAATCGGAAGACCTGGTGCGATACGGTTTGATCCCGGAATTGGTGGGCCGCCTTCCGGTCGTGGTGTCTCTTGATTCCTTGGATGAAGATGCTCTGGTGCGTATTTTGACAGAGCCGAAGAACGCCTTGGTACGGCAGTACCAGCATTTGTTCGCACTGGACGGCGTAGAACTCACTTTTACCGACGATGCCCTCAAGTCTGTCGCCCACAAGGCGATCGAGCGAAAAATCGGCGCTCGCGGTTTGCGCGCCATTTTAGAGAACGTCCTGATGGACACGATGTTTGATTTGCCCTCCCACAAAGAGTACAAAAAGTGCATCGTGACTGAAGACGTCATCGAAAAGAGTGCTGTGCCGGAACTCATCAAAGAGCTGCCCGGTGCAGCACCAAAAAAAAGAGTCAAACTTGAACCCAAAACGTCGATCGCGGGAGACGCTTCCTAAGGCAAAACTCCGCAGTCAGAAAAGACGCGCTTTGCCTCTTCCCGTTCAATCGGCGAGAAGAGGTTTTTATAATCGGGAGGGTGTATGAAAAAAGAACAAGTGACGCGCATGCCGCTGATGCCGCTCAGGGGGATGATGATTTTTCCCCATACCGTGCTGCACTTTGATGTGGGGCGGGTACAAAGCGTTGCGGCGGTGGAACGCGCCATGCTGATGGATCGCCGGCTTTTCATGGTCACACAAAAGGAAATTGACGTGGAAATGCCCACGCTGGGAGATATGTATGAGGCGGGCACCATCGCTGAAGTGAGGCAGGTATTGCACCTGCCCGGCAACAATCTGCGCGTATTAGTGGAAGGCGTCGGGCGCGGGTTCCTTATATCCCTGCAAACGGAGGAAGGCGCGTGGGTTGCCGAGCTGGAAAGCATTCCGGCTTTTGACATGGCGGAGTTGACTCCGGACATTTCGGCGTTGATACGTTTGACCAAAGAGTATTTTGAGAACTTTGCCCAGAGCAGCGGCCGCATCTCGGCGGACCTGCTGCGATTGGTGAAGCAGATCGAAGAGCCCGATACTCTGGTGGATACCATTGCCTCCAACGTCATGAACGAGCTTTTCGATAAGCAGGATATGCTCGCGGAAGCGGATCACACGAACCGCTTGGAGAAAATGTGCATGTTCCTGGCTAAGGAAACGCAGATGGCCGGAATCGAAAAGATGGTGCAGTTGCGTGTCAAAATGCAGATCGATAAGAACCAAAAGGACTATTATCTTCGGGAGCAGCTCAAAGTGATCCAGGAGGAGCTGGGCGATGAAGATATGGAGCAAGTCGATGAGATGCGCGCCAAAATGGAGAAAACGCCCCTAAATGATGAAGCGCGCGAGAAGGTGGAGAAAGAACTGGACCGGCTGGCGCGAACTGCCCCCGGCACGCCGGAAACCACCGTCAGCGAAAACTACATACAGTGGATATTGGATTTGCCTTGGGGCAAATACACCAAGGACCGTATCGCGTTGAGCCGCGCGCGCCGCATTCTGGATGAAGACCATTATGGCATGGATAAAGTGAAGGAGCGTATCATTGAGTTTCTCGCCGTTCGCTCCATGCGCACCAAGGATGATCCGGATCAATCCATGAAGGGATCCATACTGTGCTTTGTGGGCCCTCCCGGCGTGGGAAAAACGTCCATCGTCAAGGCTATTGCACGCGCCATGGATCGCAAGTTTGTGCAGATGTCTCTGGGCGGCGTGCGGGATGAGGCTGAGATTTTCGGCCATCGTCGCACCTACATCGGCGCCATTCCCGGGCGCATCATTTCGGGCATCAAACAGGCGGGCACCATGAATCCTGTTTTTCTGTTTGACGAAATTGATAAAATGGGACACGACTTCAGGGGCGATCCCGCCAGTGCCATGCTGGAGGTGCTCGATAGTGAACAAAACAACCATTTCAGGGACCACTATTTGGAAATTCCCTTTGATTTGTCCCGCGTGATGTTCGTCACAACGGCCAACACCGTAGGGGAGATACCCGCTCCCCTGCTGGACAGGATGGAAATCATCGAAGTCACCAGCTACACTGAAGAGGAAAAATTGCAGATCGCCAAGAAGCATCTGTTAAAACGGCAGATCAAGGAAAACGGACTGCCTGCGCGCAGTGTACGCATGAACAATGATTCTTTCCGCTTTGTCATTGAAGGTTATACAAGAGAAGCGGGCGTCAGGACGCTGACCCGCACGTTGGCTTCTATTGTGCGTAAAGCGGCCGTGGAAATGCTGGATACCGGTGCTGCCACTGTCAGCGTAAACAAAGAAAAAGCTCGCAAGTATTTGGGACCTGAGCGCTTCCACCGTGACCCGCTGGGCAACAAGCCCGCCATCGGCGTGGTCAACGGTCTGGCGTACACTGAGGTAGGCGGAGAAATGTTGGCGGTGGAGTGCGTGGTGATGCCCGGCACGGGCAAGTTCAGTTTGACGGGGCAGTTGGGAGATGTCATGAAGGAAAGCGGACAGGCAGCGCTTAGCTGGGTGCGTGCGCATTCCAAGAAATTTGGCCTCGCAGATGATTTTTCGCTAAAGAACGACATCCATATCCATGTACCGGAAGGCGCGGTGCCCAAGGACGGGCCGTCTGCGGGCGTTACTATGGCTACGGCATTGGTATCCGCTCTCACCCAGCGCGAAGTGCGGCAAGGGCTGGCGATGACGGGCGAAATAACCTTGGCGGGGCGCGTTTTGCCCATAGGCGGCGTGAAGGAAAAACTGCTTGCCGCATTCCGAGCCGGCATCGATATGCTTTGTCTGCCGGAAGACAACAAAAGGGATGTGCAAGAATTGCCTGAAGAAATACGCGGCCGCTTTGACATACGCTACGTAAGCCGCATTCGCCAGGTGGTGGAAATAGCCCTGGAAGAAGAGACACACGATGGAGATTAAATCAGCGAAGTTCGTTACTAGTCTGGCCAATTACGGGCCATTCACGGGCAAGGGATTAAAGCAAATTGCAATCGCGGGCAAGAGCAATGTGGGAAAAAGCTCGCTCATAAATGGTTTGTGCCGCGCTAAGGGGTTGGCAAAAACCAGTTCCACGCCCGGCAAGACAAGGTTGATAAATGTCTTCTTGATCAACGATACTATCCATCTTATCGACCTGCCCGGCTATGGTTACGCCAAAGTAAGCAAATCGGAGCAGCAGCGCTGGGGCAGCATGATGCAGGGCTATTTCGAAAAAGCGGACGAACTCAAAGTGATGCTGCTTCTGGTGGATATCCGCCATGAACCCTCCGCCGGCGATATAGAGATGGTCGAATTTCTTCGTGCCGGACACATTCCTTTCATTGTCGCGGCCACCAAGGCGGACAAATTGTCAAGGGCGCAGCGGCAGAGATCGCTGATGATCGTGGCGCGCACCCTTCTGGTGCAGCCGTGGGAAATCACTCCGTGGTCTTCTCAAACGGGTGAAGGCCGCGAGGCCCTTCTTGCGGAACTCGGCAAGCATCTGGACTGATTGCGGCGTTGAGTCGTTTTATGGTATACTCACACAAGAAAGACGAACAACAAAAGAGGTATAGCCATGCTGCACGTAAAGATTGTTGANNGCCGCCCATCAGGAAGAAAGTGATGGCCGCGTTGCTGCGCAGGGATAATGATCACAACGGCAGCATTCAACGGTTCTTTGTGGCGTACAAGGATGAGAAGCCTATCGCGCGCGTAATGGCGGGCACGGACAAACAGCCTCTAACGGGGGAAACGTTCGGCTGGTTCGGCATGTTTGACACATTCAATGATATAGACGGTGTTCGTGCGGTGATGGACGCCGCTGCAGCGTTTTTGAGGGAACGTGGCGCGACTCGCATCGCAGGGCCGTTTTCGCCCGATAATCCCATGCTCAATATCGGCGTGCTCGCGGAAGGGTTTGCCGGCGCGCCTGTTCTTTATAACCCTTACAACAAGGCCTACTATGTCTCACTTCTGGAAGACTACGGGTTCAAAAAGGAAAAAGACTATTTGGCCTTTGATATCCCGGCAGAAACGCCGCAGCTTGACCATGTCGTTTCCTTGGCGCAGCGTGCGCAGCAGCGGTTTGGCTTCCGCGTGGAGGAGATTCCGGGCCGCTCAATAACGCTGCGTCTGGCGCGCGACATTGCTCAAGTGATGACGGAGGCGGACGATGACGACCAAAGCGGCCCCACCGCCCAAGACATCCTGCATCTATTTGACAGCGTGCGCCCGGTGTTAAGACATGAACTGTGCGTGATGGCCTATGCGGGCAGCCGGCCCATTGGCGTTATGCTGGCATTTCCAGACAATACGCCCTATTTGCAGGCACTGGGTGGCCGCGAAACGCTGCTGAGCCTTTTGAGGGTGGCGCTTAGGGGCAAAAATGCCCAGTGTGTGCGTTGCCCCATTCAGCATGTGGTGCCCGAGTATCACAACAAAGCCGTCAACTTGGCGATGATCGTGCGTGCACTTCAAAATGCGCAGAATATGGGGGTTCAGCGCATTGAGGGGTCCGTGGTGGCAGAAGACAACGCGGCATCCATCAATAATTCGCTGCTCATCGGAGGGAAAGTCTATCGCAAGTATCGCACTTTCAGTTTGGCACTGTAAATTTCGGGAATCGCTTGCGCTTCATGTGCAAATGTGCTATCATCTCGTGTGTTGACTTAAAAGAGGGGGATTCCTATGTCAGGCATTCAGTTGGTTATGACCATTGTTCTCATGGCGGTTACGGCCGTCCTAATCATTTCTGTGTTGCTACAAAAAGGGGACGCAGAGGGCCTTGCCGCGCTGGGCGCATCCTCGGGTGACAGCTACTTTGGCAAAAACAAAGAAAAGAGCAAGCAAGGGAAAATGGCCTTGTTGACCAAGGGTTCCGCTGTCGTTTTTGTGGTGCTTTGCCTGGTTATGCTGTTCATCTGATTGCACTTTATACGTTGGAGGCTGGCGCTTTGCGTCAGCCTTTTTGGTTCGCACCGGGCATTTGGAGGTAAAGGGTGATCGTACTTAGCGCACAGCACATCAAAAAGTCGTTTGGCGTCAATCAAGTTCTGAAGGATGTCAGTTTTGTGCTGCAGACAGGGCAGCGGCTGGGGTTGGTGGGCGTTAACGGCTCGGGTAAAAGCACGCTGCTGCGTATCCTGACGGGTGATCTGAGGCAGGATGACGGCGCCATCTCCCTGCAAAAAGGCATGCATATCGGTTATTTGGCGCAGGCTTTCCAGCCTCAAGCCGGCAAAACTGTCTACGAGGAACTGGAGAGTGTCTTTGAAAGCGTTTTTGCGCTGGAAAAAAAGATGCGCAGGCTGGAAAAGGAAATGTCGGTCTGCGAAGATGAGGAAATGCTTGATCGCCTGAGCGATGATTACGCGCTCGCTGTCCAGAGTTACGAAGGCGCGGACGGTTATGCAAGCCGCTCGCTGATACAGGGCGTATTGGCGGGACTTGGCTTTACGGCGGAACAACATCAGCAAGAAGCGGCAAAACTAAGCGGCGGCGAACTGACGCGGCTGAGTCTCGGCCGTTTGCTGCTGCAAAAGCCGGATATCCTTCTATTGGATGAACCTACCAATCATCTTGATTTGGACGCGCTTAAGTGGTTGGAGGAGTTTCTGTCATCTTATGCGGGCGCGGTGATGCTGGTTTCGCATGACCGCTATTTTTTGGATCATGTCTGTACCGATATGGTGGAACTGCTGATGGGCGTCAGCGAACAGTACCGGGGCAACTACTCGCGCTATATGGAACAGCGCGCCGAACGTTTTGAAAGCCGCACGCGGGCGTGGGATCAGCAGCAAAAAGAAATAGCCAGGCAGACAGCCATCATTGAGCGTTTTCGTTCCTTTAACCGTGAAAAGTCTATTCGCGCCGCCGAAAGTCGTGAGAAACGCTTGGATAAGATGGCACGGCTGAATAAACCGCTGGAGGAAAAGCAGATCGTATTCCGCTTTTCCGTGCGCCGCCGTATGGGGGAAGAGGCGTTGCTTGTCAAGAACCTCGGCAAGTCTTTTGGCAGCCGGGCGCTGTTCAACAACGTCAATCTCTTTTTGCAGTCGGGCGACCGTGCTGCGCTGATTGGCGCTAACGGGATTGGCAAGACGACGTTCCTGGAATGTCTGATGAACATGCAGTCGGCAGACGAGGGCTACGCCGAATTTGGCGCTAATGCCGATTTGGGCTATTATGATCAAAAGCAGGCGCGGCTGCACCCCGACAAGACCGTTATCAGTGAGGTATGGGATGATTTCCCGCGCCTGACGCAGACTGAAGTTCGCAGCGCACTCGGGCTGTTCCTGTTTTCCGGGGATGAGGCGTTTGCACCTATCGCGACGCTGTCCGGAGGGGAGCGCGCACGCGTGGCGCTGACCAAGCTGATGCTCAAGAAGGACAATTTCCTCTTGTTGGATGAGCCGACCAATCATCTTGACGCTGACAGCCGCGAGATGCTCGAAAGTGCGCTGGATGATTTTGAGGGTACCATTTTGGCTGTGTCGCATGACCGATACTTCATCAACCGCTTTGCCAATAAAGTGATTGTAATGGAACAGAGCGGACTTAGGGTTTATGAGGGCAATTTTGACGATTATATTAAGGCTGTAGACAGGGAAAAGCAGGCGCATAATGACGATATGCAGCCCGGCATGACACGCACACAGATGGCCAGGCAAAGGCGGAAAAACCGGCAGGAGCAGGAAGAACTTAAGCTTATGCAAGCTGCTGTTGTTGATGCTGAAAAACAAGTGGCGCTTGCGGAGAACAACTTGCGGCGAATCGAGCGTGAGATGTCTTCCCCCGACTTCTATGCCAATGAAGAAAACGCCGCCAAAGCCGCCAGGGATTACCGCAGCGCGCAAAGCGCGCAGGAACAAGCCTACGCGCTTTGGGAGCAACGGGAAACGGAGCTGATGGCATATGAAGACTCATTCGCCGAAACGGCGCAAAATGTGCCTTAAAAGAATCGGAAGCATAATAATGCAGGATAGTGACGGATTTACGCAAAAACCCGTTGACAAGCATTTTTCGCTATGCTATGATGCGTCCAACGATTGAAGAGGAAGGGAGGCTTTCACAATGCAAATTACCGCTATGATGATGCGAATGTCCATGATGATGTGCGAGGCTTCCCCGCGCTTCTTCTGTTGCGTCGCTTGATCGAAATTCTTTAATGCGTTCATCAATGCCCGCTTCGCAGGAGTGCGAAGCGGGATTTTTATATCCGTAAAGGGGGAGCGAACCGGTGGAAGAACAACGGAAGGTACCTGTGATAGCGATTCGGGAGCTTAAGAAGACCTATCCGGGTGCGGACGGGGAAGTCAAAGCACTGGACGGCGTGACCCTGGAAGTGAGAGAGGGGGAGGTTTACGGCATCGTAGGAATGAGCGGCGCGGGCAAATCCACGCTGATTCGCTGTATCAACCGTCTTGACACCCCTACCGCGGGAGATATTCTCTATCGCGGGCATAGTGTCCTCACGATGGGCAACAAGCAGCTGTTGGCAACCAGGCGTAAGATGGGTATGATTTTTCAGCAGTTCAACCTGTTCATGCAGCGTACGGTGGGTCGCAACGTGCGTTATCCCCTGGAGTTGGCGGGTGTATCCAACGAGCAAGCGGAAGAACGTGTGGCGGAACTGCTGAAGATCGTTGATCTGGAAGACAAGATCAACGCTTATCCCGCCCAATTGTCCGGAGGCCAGAAGCAGCGGGTGGCGATCGCCAGGGCCTTAGCCTCCAATCCCGATGTGCTGCTGTGTGATGAAGCCACAAGTGCGCTTGATCCTATGACAACACAAAGCATCCTGTCACTGCTGCAAGACATCAACATGCGTTTGGGCATCACCATCGTCATCATCACCCATGAAATGGCGGTCATCCGGCAGATCTGCACTCGGGTCGCCATTCTGGATGACGGCAAGGTGGCGGAGGAGGGACCGGTCAACGAAGTGTTTGTGCACACCAAGTCGCAAGCTGGCAAACGATTGTTCGGTATCCTTCCCGAATCGCCCGACGAAGACCCCGGCATTCCGGCACTGCGCATCGTGTTTGACGGTGCATCCCGCGAAAAGCCCATTATCGCGAACCTTATCAAACAACACGGCGTTCTTGTCAACATCCTGTCCGCCAACATGAAGCACATAGGCGGCAAAACATACGGGCAATTGCTGATAGAGACGCCCAAGGACGAAGAAGAAAAGCAGCTTGTTACCCGGTATCTGACGGAACAAGGGCTGACAGTGAAGGAGGTGAATGCACAATGAGCATGGACAAAATGCTGCCGCTCTTGTGGCAAGGGCTCGTCGACACCCTCTACATGACAATACCGGCAACGTTCTTCGCCTACCTCATCGGTATGCCTCTGGGCATACTTCTGGTGGTGACACGCAAGGATCACATTATGCCGGCGCCTCGCTTCAACACAGTGGTCGGAGCGCTCACCAACTTTCTCAGAAGCATCCCCTTCATCATCCTCCTGGCACTGCTGTTTCCGGTGACACGCGCCATCATGGGACGCGCAACCGGTACAAAAGCGATCATTTTCCCGCTTATCATCAGTGCGTTCCCATATGTTGCCAGGATGATCGAAAACTCCTTGCTGGAAGTAGATCGGGGAATCATCGAGGCTGCGCAATCCATGGGTTCGAGCAACGCTGAAGTCATTTTCAAAGTGATGCTTCCCGAAGCGCTTCCCTCCCTCCTCAACGGCGGCGCTATCTGTATGGTAACCATTCTTGGCTATACCGCTATGGCGAGCGCGGCGGGCGGCGGCGGCCTGGGCGCTATCGCCATCACCAAAGGCATCAACCTGCGTCGTGAGGACGTCATGTATGCCGCCAGTATATTGCTGGTCATCCTTGTTCAAATCATCACCGTGTCCGGTACCCTCACCACAAACAGACTTGACCACAGACAACGGTAATCCCATCATAAAACAAAAGGAGAAAGATTATGAAACATCTGAAGAAGGCATTGGTTCTTGTCCTGGCACTTGTTCTTGCATCTACCACCGCTCTGGCTGCCGAAAAAGTCATTATCGGCGCGACGCCCGTTCCTCATCTTGTCGTTCTTGAGTTTATCAAAGAAGATCTTCTGGCGCTGGGTTTTGAATTGGAGATCCAGGAATTTACGGAGTATCCCATTCCTAATCCGGCAACTGCCGCAGGCGACTTGGACGCCAACTACTTCCAACATGCGCCTTATCTGAATGCATATAACGCCTCGGTAGACGAGAAAGAGCAACTTGTGGCCGTTATCGGAGTGCATTATGAACCCTACGGCATATATGCCGGCACCAAAAGCAATCTGGATGAACTGGCTGAAGGCGACCACATTGCTGTAACCAACGATCCTTCCAATGAAACCCGTGCTCTGCTGCTTTTGCAGGAAGCCGGCATCATCAAGCTGGATGAAAGCATTACCGCTGATTCATCCGCTACCAAGGAAGATATAATAGAAAATCCCAAGAACGTCGTCATCGATGAATTGAACGCCGAGCTGATCCCTCTGGCGCTGCCCGATGTGGCGTTTGCCGTTATCAATGGTAATTACGCGATCGGCGCCGGCCTCAGCCCCGCCAAAGACGCCTTGCTGCTGGAAGCGGCTGATGGAGAATCCGGCAAAATCTACACAAATTACGTGGTCGTTCGTCCCGAAGATGAGAATGCGCTTTTTGTCGAGGCTTTGCGCAGTGTCCTGCAGAGTCAAAAGACCTATGATTTCATCCTTAACAACGAGGACTTCAAAGGCGGCGTTATTCCGGCGTTTACTGTACCTGCGCCCGCAAATTAACGTACATGTGCTGCAAGCCCCCGCGCTGTGCGCGGGGGCTTGCCCATTGAGCGCCGGTCTGTGTTATTATGAGATAATGAGACATAAGGAGGGTGACCGATGGCAGCCGAAATTTCGCGTGAAAAAGCTCTTGAACTTCTGAAGGAATACAACAAAGAGCCTTTTCACATCCAGCACGCACTGACTGTCGAGGGCGTCATGCGTTACATGGCTCTTGATCAAGGCTATAATGACGAAAAGGACTTTTGGGCCCAGGTAGGGCTCCTGCACGACATCGATTTTGAACGCTGGCCTGAGCAGCACTGTCAAAAGGCACCGAAGCTGCTTAAGGAAGCCGGGTTTTCCGATGGCTTTATCCATGCCGTACAAAGCCATGCGTACAATTCCTGCAGCGATATTGCGCCCGAACATCAAATGGAAAAAGTGCTGTACGCGGTGGATGAACTGACGGGCCTTATCGGTGCGGCGGCGCTGATGCGCCCAAGCAAAAGCGTTAAGGATATGGACACCAAGAGCATTAGAAAGAAATTCAAGTCCAGGGCGTTTGCGGCCGGCTGCTCGCGCGACGTGATCATCGCGGGCGCAGAACTTTTGGGATGGGAGTTGGACGAGCTTTTTGCAAAGACCCTGTCCGCTATGGCGGCGGACGAGGAGCGAGTGCGCGACGAGCTTTTGGCGCACACGGGAGAAAGCAACGCATGAAAGAGTGGCTTCCTCTGATCTCTGACAGCAGGATCGTCAAGGACAGACGACATTTCCACCAAAATCCGGAATTATCCGGGCAGGAATTCGCCACCGCGGATTACATCGAAAAACAGCTGCAAACAGCGGGGCTTTCCGCCTTCAGACCCGTACCTACGGGCGTGGTTGCCGTTATTGAAGGTGCGCACGCCGGCAAAACGCTGTTGATCCGCGCCGATATCGACGCCCTGCCTATGCAGGATGAAATCCAGAAACCCTATCGCTCCAAAGTCGCGGACGTGGCGCATACCTGCGGACACGATGCCCACACTGCCATGCTGCTGGAGACGGCGCGGGTGCTTCGCCTATTGGAGGACGATATATTCGGCAAGGTCTTGCTCGTTTTTCAGCCCTCCGAAGAAGTACGCGAGGGCGGGGCACTGCCTATGGTGGAATCCGCTATGCTCGGAAAAGTGGACGCCGCATTGGCACTGCATATACAGCCCGGCAAACCGGCCGGACAGGTCAGCATACGCGGCGAGGGTGCCGCAACCACGGCTTCCGACAGCTTTTACATAACCGTCACAGGTACAGGCGGGCACGGTGCCATGCCTGACAAAGCTGTGGATCCTATTGTAGTGGGCGCCGAAATCGTCACCGCGCTTCAGACTGTCATCAGCCGCATGTGTCCGCCCGGGGAGACCAATGTATTGACGGTGGGAAGCTTTCACGGCGGTTCTGCTTATAACATCATCCCCGCGCAGGTCAAACTGTCAGGCGCTATTCGTACCGTGTCACACGCCAGCCGTGCGCTTGTGAGGGACGCCATTGAACGCATCGCCAGTAATGTCTGCGCAGCTCACCGTGCAGTATGTGATTTCCAATTCGATCCCATAACCCCTGCCGTATTTAATGATGCGGTGTTTTCGACAATGGTTCGTCAAAGCGCTGAAACGGTTTTGGGGCGGCACAACGTTTCGGACGCTCCATTGTCCAGTGCGTCCGAAGACTTTTCCCGCTTTGGGACTTTGGCGCCCTTGTGCCTTGTCTGGCTGGGCGGTGGTGAAGGGAAGGATGGGTTTGGGTTTGCCAACCATCATCCCAGGTTTAACATCGACGAGAGGACGCTTTTTTCCGGTGTTAAGCTGGAAGTGCAGACTGCGCTCGATTTCTGCGCCCAAAAAGCGGATGGTTAGCAACTGATGCAGTATATTTTTCTTAATTTCCTCGCCATTGAGGCGGGCGGTATACTGAGTTTGCTCCTTAGAAAAAACGTATCCACCAAATTGCTCTCTGCAGCACTGCTTGGCGGCAACCTGTGCATCGCTATAGTGGGCTTGCAGGGCGCACTGGGGACGGATAACACATTGCTCATGCTTATTTCTGTGGTGCTGGGAGGGGTTCTGGGGACTTGGCTGGGCATTGACAGAGCCTTTGGGCGCTTCGGCGATTGGCTTGAGCAGCGCGCAGGGCAGAAGGACGAGGGCTTTGGCAAAGCGTTCGCCACGGTTTTCATTATCCAGGCGGTAGGCAGCATGGCGATTGTGGGACCCGTCAATGCCGCGCTCAAAGGCGATGCCGGCATTCTGGTTTTCAAGTCGGTACTTGATTTTTCTTCCTCACTCATCTATGGCGCTATGCTCGGACCGGGTGTGCTGCTGTCAGGTCCCGCTGTATTCATCTACCAGGGTGCGGTTTACCTGCTGGCAGGTCTTTTGTCTCCCCTCATGACGCCGGATGTTATTAACGAAATCAGCGCGATCGGCAATTTGCTGATATTTGCTTTGGCGCTGGATCTGCTGAAGATTCGTTCAATCAAGGTCGCGGACTATCTTCCCGCCATGCTGGGTCCGATACTTTACTATGTGGTGAACCTACTGGTTTAGTTGACCAAATGCCGTTTATTGGGTAGAATGTTTGGGTCAACAAACGAAGAGAGGTGAAGAATTGTCAGCACTTAAAAGCAAATTGAAAGAGGTACTGCAGGCGATTCTGCCCGTTGTTGTCATCGTGCTGGCGCTGCATTTGACGATCGCGCCGCTCAGTGAAGGTTTGATTCCAAAATTCCTTGTTGGGGGGGTGCTATTGGTTGTCGGGCTGACCATTTTTCTTTTTGGCGTAGATCAGTCCATCGACCCCATCGGCCAAAACATTGGCAATATGCTGACAAAATCAGGCAAGTTGGCGCTGGTTGTCACAGTCGGGCTGGTGCTGGGTTTCTTCATTTCATATGCAGAACCCGATTTGCATATTTTAGCCGTACAGGTGTCGGACGTTACTAATGGGCAGTTCGGCCGCACGCTTATGGTAGCGGTCGTATCCATCGGCATCGCCCTAATGATGACGTTGGGGATGCTGCGTATCCTCAGGAATGTTCCGCTCAAGTTCGTTTTTCTCATGGCTTACGGGCTTATCTTTGTTTTGTCCCTGTTTTCGTCAGAAGATTTCCTTTCCATCGCCTTTGACGCTTCCGGCGCAACCACCGGCGCATTAACCACACCGTTTATGCTGGCGCTGGCGGCAGGCGTTTCTTCGATGAAGAAAAGCAGCAAAAAGGCTGAAGCGAACAGCTTTGGTCTTGTGGGAATATCCTCTACCGGCGCCATCATCGGCGTTATGGTTACAGGACTGTTGATGGGCATAGACAAGCTTAACGGCACCATGCCGCCCCCCGTGGCGGTAAATGAGAGCGTACTGAAAGCATATTCCAGCTTGCTGCCGGTGATTGCCAAGGAGATACTGGTGTCTCTGGCTCCTATTGCCATTTCCTATATCTTGTTTCAGATTTTTTCCTTTAAGGAATCAAAGCGGCGCGTATCCGGTATCATCATGGGATTACTGATGGCGTATACAGGGTTGGTATTGTTCCTCACCGGTGTCAACGGCGGCTTCATGCAAGTCGGGCGGCAAGTGGGTAGCACCCTGGCGGGTATGGACAGCATGGCGCCTGTACTGATCGTATCATTTCTGCTGGGGCTGGTGACCGTGCTGGCCGAACCCGCCGTTATCGTACTGACACACCAAGTGGAGGAAGTGACAGGGGGCCACGTCAAGCGGCCGCTGGTGCTGATCTTCCTTTCCCTTGCGGTGGGGCTTGCCGTACTGATGGCGACGCTGCGCACCCTCATACCGGAAATCAAGCTCTGGATGTATCTGTTAGCGGGCTTTGGCAGCGCCGTTGTACTGGCGTTTTTTGTGCCTGACCTGTTTGTTGGGATGGCTTTTGACGCGGGCGGGGTTGCGTCCGGACCCATGACGGCAACTTTCAGCCTTGCTTTTGTACAAGGGATCGCCATACAAATTCCCACAGCGGACATTGTGACCGACGGTTTTGGCATGATCGCCATCGTTGCTATGATGCCGGTTCTGGCACTGGAAATACTGGGACT
>LFRM01332446.1_pt1 | contig 14090 bp, 11 predicted proteins | sample 618341 | NCBI WGS metagenome assembly LFRM01 (sample SAMN03654438, study PRJNA283298) | anaerobic digester metagenome | isolation source: pool of bioreactors CSTR01a, CSTR02a, and CSTR03a thermophilic anaerobic... | place: Denmark: Kgs. Lyngby | collected 2014-05-21 | reverse complement strand
AAGGTTGTTGACGATGAGGGCAGACATAGTAGGCTGTCCACCAGGCATCACCCTGGTGGTGCCTTTGATGCCATAATTCATGTCGGCGGAGGCTCATTGTCAACAACACCGTAACACCGTGGAATAAATGTGATTTCGAGTGGGCGTCCTTTCAGGATTGGTGAAATTATTTTTTCCCTACAGTGGGTTGACACTATCATATGGCACACAGGAATTTGACATAAAAGTTGATTGCCTATTATAATTGTAGTCAGTAGGCCATAGGCTAATGAAAAGCCTAATTAAGAGCCAAAGGGAAAATTTAAGAAAGGTAAGGTATCTGCAGAAGATGTTCAATTAATTCACTTAACCAGGAAAATGTAGTTTTGAGTAAGTCGTTGGGAAACGGCTTAGTAATCATGCATTTTTCTGTGAGTGGATAGTATTGACTTCTGTAGATGGTTTTCGCTAACTATACTTGCTGTAGATTCTGTTGCCCGAGAGAATACTATACTTTTTGGGATCAGATCATGGGCAATAGAAGATATAGTTCTTTTGGTATGGTTAAGATCTGCAAGGATACTATCCTCTCCGGTAAATTTAGGAGGGGTTTTTTTATGTTGTTAGTAGAATGTAGAAATCTAAAAAAATCATATGGAGATCGCCTGATTTTAGATATTGAAAATCTTTGCATATATGATCAAGATCGCATTGGTGTTGTGGGAGTAAATGGGGCAGGAAAAACAACTCTCTTGAATCTACTAAGCCAAAGAATAGAGCCTGATGAAGGATGGGTAAAACTTTATGGGAAATGTTCCCTCATCTCCCAACTAGAGACCCCTGAGGAAGAAACAATTCAGCCAGAAATGGCTTCAAAGTTTAAAGTTCCCCAGACCTATCGGGAGAGTATGAGCGGAGGGGAAAAAACCCGCTTTAAGCTGGCGGTCAGCCTAAGTCAAAATAATGCGATTATTTTCGCTGATGAACCCACTAGCAATATGGATATAGAAGGGATTCAATTAGTCGAAAACGCCTTTGCCGGATTTTCTGGGGCTTTAGTCCTGATCTCTCACGATCGAGATTTGCTAGATAGTCTATGTACTAAAATTATCGAAATAGAAGAAGGGAAAATCAAAACCTATTCTGGTAACTATAGTGAATTTATTAAGCAAAAGACTGAGGAGCGAGAGCTAGCACAATTTGAATATGAGCAATATGTTAAGGAAAAGAAGAGACTAGAAAGAGTCATAATATCTGCCCGAGAAAAAGTAAAATCAATGCGAAAAACTCCCCGCAGGATGGGTAACTCTGAAGCTAGACTCCACAAGATGGGAAATCAAAAAGCAAAAGCTAATTTGGATCGTGCAATTAAGAATGTGGAGGCAAGAATTCAACATTTAGAAGTTAAGGAGAAACCCCCAAAAATCGAAAAAATCAAGTTAGACATTGGGGATGTTCAGAAAATATATAGCAAAGTTATCATTGAAGGAAAAGACCTCAACAAGAGCTTTGGGGAAAAAGTTATCTTTAAAGATGCTCAGTTTCATTTGGAGAATGGAGCTAAGGTAGGTTTAATAGGTCCCAATGGGTGTGGAAAAACTACTTTGCTAAAAATGATCCTGAATCAAGAGCCCCCAATAAGGATTGCTCCTAACGTAAGGATTGGTTATTTCAGTCAGGAGTTAAGTATCCTAGAGGAAAATAAGAGTATCCTCGACAATGTTATGGCAGAAAGCATTTATAAAGAGAGTTTTGTGAGAATATTATTGGCCCGTCTTCTTTTCAAAGGAGACAGCGTGTATAAAAAGGTTAGAATTTTAAGCGGAGGGGAGCGGGTTAAGGCTTCCTTTGCAAAAATAATATGTAGTGACTTTAACCTTTTGATCCTTGACGAACCTACAAACTATCTGGATCTAAACTCTCTGGAAGTGGTGGAAGAAGTTCTGCGGGAGTATGAACACTCCCTGCTCTTTGTCTCTCATGATCGGCGCTTTATAAATTCAGTAGCTAATCAGATCATGACCATCGAAGACCACAAGCTAAAAACTTTTAAGGGTAGCTTTGAAGAATATATGGCTAGTAGGACTGAAGTTAGAGACAGGGAAAAAGAGCAGATCGAGGAAGAAATCTTACTATTAGAAACTCGTTTGACGGAGGTAATAAGTAAAATTTCTCTGCCGTCCCAAAAGGATGATCCAGAGCTTTTAGAGCTAGAATACCGTGAAATTTTAGGGCAAATCCGCCATTTGAAAAATCTCCTTGAATAAATCTAAATACAAGATCTACTTTTGAGCTTATAGAACCAGGGGGACGTACCTTGCGGTGGTGATTAGTTTCAGTTGTCTGGGGAAGCATGAAATTTGAAAAGAGTGACAGGAAAAGCTGTTCAGGTAGACGACAATTGTGAAAGGTAGTAGGCATATTCCAGCGGCTTTTGGAAAATAAGCTGCTTTTGGGGGATAGCTTCCAGATCTTTATAAATAGACTTTTGTGGCTTGCCGTTTACTTCAATAATCCAGGGTCGGTTATTCTCGTCAAGAATAAAGTCTACACTTAACTCGCCCAAAAGTCCCAGACGCCGGTCTAAAACTTTGGCAACGCCAATACTGATTTCTTTTAGTTGTTCCAGCAAAAAGGTTCCGGCCTGCCCTTTTATTTTGGGTAAGAAGTTTTCGGCAACGTAAATTCCCTGAAAAGCACTTGTATTAAAGTATGATTCGTAGGCGAGTCTGCAGGCGGCAACTGAAACTTGCCAGTTGCCGCTAATGTTTTTTTGCACCAAAAAACGCAGATCAAAAAAACAATTATCCAGCTTGCTTGATTCAATTCCTCTTTGCATAATATATTTTTTGCTCGGAAGTACGTTTTGCAGTTTCTGCCGGCTATCTTCATTTTGCCTACAGATATACCTGGGCGGCAGGCTGTGTGTGGAAATATAGATTTCACTGTTTTCCTTTTGCTCCAGTCTGTACACATGCCTTCCTTTGTTTCCGTAAACAGGTTTTAAAAAAAGCAGTTTCCATGCTTCCAAGTAATCAGGCAAAAGAGAAGACTTATACATAAAAGTCTCCGGCAGGTAGGAACTATATTCTGATTGGGCCAAAAATGAAGATACACGCCACTTATTAAAAAAGGTAACTGTGTTGAAAATTTTGTCTTTGCCCATTATTTTAAATAGATTTATTTCTTTTGCTGTTTTATTGTAATAGCAATTATATACGACAGCAGGCGGACTGACAGTTTTTTCTTTCCAGCCGTTTTTTGTTGGCAAAAGGACGGTGACAGTACGTTTTTTTACCGAGACGGCGTCCGGAGTAAAGGCACATAACTGTAAGCCTAAATCCTCGGGACAGTACTTTTGATATAGTTGCAGGATTCTTTTTCTGAAACTTTTCTTTGCCACCATAATGCCGATCCGTGGATAATTGCCCAAATTGCGTCACTTCCTCAGTATTGCTTTTTTATCTTATCGAAAAGTAAGAAAAAATGTGCCTAAAAGTTATATAAAAAATTGCAGAAAATTGCTACACCTATTTGTTTGCTGGTGCATAGACTATAAAAAAAGCCAAAGGAGTGAAGCATATGGGTCAAATACCCGGACCGACCGGACCACCCGGACCACCTGGTCCCCCTGGACCAACAGGACCACCCGGACCTCCTGGTGCCACAGGCCCTACCGGCCCCATAGGTCCCACGGGAGCTGCAGGCCCCACCGGTCCTACTGGAGCTACAGGAACCACCGGACCTCCCGGGCCAACTGGAGCTACAGGAGCAACAGGAGCCACAGGGCCGGCCGGTCCCACAGGAGCCATAGGTCCAACAGGACCCACTGGTGCGACAGGGCCTACAGGCCCTATAGGTCCGACAGGAGCGACGGGACCTTCAGGTCCTCCTGGACCCGGAGCGATTATTCCCTTTGCTTCAGGGCCCACTGTCTCACTGACGACCCTCCTGGGAGGCTTGGTCGGGACACAGGGTTTGATAGGATTTGGCAGCAACGAACTTGCGACCGCCGTCGGCGGTATCATTGATACCACTTCTCTAGACAATGTGGCTTTCATCATGCCGCGGGACGGGATCATTACTGCTATCTCCGCCTTTTTCAGTGTGAATGCGGCAGTGAACTTGCTTGGCTCAGAGGTAACGATTTTTGCGCAACTTTGGAGTGCTATGGACAGCAACCAATTTACACCTGTTCCCGGTACCGAGGTGGCATTGTCACCGGCGCTCACAGGGCTAGTCAATATCGGAACCACTGTCAGCGGCAACCTTCCCGGTCTTAACATTCTGGTAGCGGAAGGTACGCGCTTGATGCTGGTCTTTTCTGCCCGCGTCACCGGCGGTCTTGATCTGGCGACAACAATTATCGGTTTCGCCAGTGGGGGAGTTGCCATAGATTAAAAAACTAAAGGGGAGAGATGATTCTCTCCCCTTTAGTTTTAATTTTGCCGTTGAGCACAATCACGCGCCATAGACCGGCAAAGAGTTGGTACCAGGTTAATGGCCAGGATGCGTTTTTCCGGAAAATTTAGCTGTAACTCGCAGCTTGCGTTTTCATTATAGCAGGGGCATGTTAAGGCAAAAGGCAAGAAATGTTAAGAGGATGTTAAAACTGCTGCTTAGTGCAGGAAACTTAACGGACGAAAACGAAAATGTCCATACGGTTTGTTAGGTTAAGTGGAAAATTGTTGCTGCGTAGTTTGCAGCTAAGAAGTGTTATAATAAAACAAGCAATGTGGCAAAAGGAGAAATACGATGGAAGATTTACTCAAGTTCTTACAGGAACATAACGTAAACCAAAAACTCATTGATGATGCCCTTTATTTTCGCAACTATTATCAAGTGGATGAAAGCTGCCGTGATCGCATTCCCCGGCCCTCAACCTTCTTTTACGGTAAAGATGTCTGGGAGATGTGTATTGCGGCTTTACTGGAAGGGCAAAACCTGTTAATCAGCGGTCCCAAAGCCACGGGGAAAAACGTTTTGGCCGATAATCTCTGCTATTTATTTGGCCGGCCGCAGTGGAATGTTTCCTTTCATGTGAATACAGACAGTTCCACTTTAATTGGTACCGATACTTTTATTGATAACCGTGTCCAGCTGCGCAAAGGGGCAGTCTATGCCTGCGCCGAACACGGAGGATTTGGCGTTTTTGATGAAATTAACATGGCTAAAAACGATGCCATTGTGGTACTTCATTCGGCTTTGGATTACAGAAGATTTATTGATATCCCCGGTTATGAAAAAATTGCTCTGCATGAGGCAACACGTTTTATGGCTACCATGAACTATGAATATGCCGGGACAAAAGAGTTAAACGAAGCGCTGGTTTCAAGATTTCTGGTGGTGGATATTCCCAAGCTTGACAAAGAGAAACTGATGCTGATCTTGAAGGGTGAATTTCCCGATGCCGATGAAGAAAAATTAAGCCAGTTTGCCGGGTTGTTTTTAGATTTGCAAACTAAAGCCGAACATAATGAGATCTCCACCAAAGCCGTTGACTTAAGGGGTATTATTTCCTGTCTGAAAACTGTCAGAAGAGGTTTAAAACCCAGACTGGCCGTGCGGATGGGAGTTGTGGGCAAGGCCTTTGATATCTATGAAAAAGAGATAGTGGGAGATGTGGTGAGAACCAGAATACCAAGGGCATGGGAGCCTGAAGACGTTTTCCCGGATAGAAAATAAGCGCTTGCGCAGCAAGGATGAATAAATAACCGCCGGGAAAGTGGGTGTTACTGTGGAATATCCCGATTATGAACTGAAAAACAGATTGAAAAATATGGCCTGGACTGTGGCGGGAAGTTATGAAGATGATATAGATATCGCTGACAGTTTTGCAGCCGCAGGCGTTCCGGCGGATATTGCCGTCTTTCATGCCGCCAAAGCCGGGGCCAGAAAAAAATATATCGACTGGGACCTGGTTAAAAAATATGTAAGTTTTAAAAAAAAGAGCGGCTGTGACGCTTACACGGTGCTGGGATTAATTGAACTGTGTACGGATGTTATGGTTGAGGAAAAAGTCTTTGCTGAAAGACCCGGCATGGAGGAAATGCGCCGCGAAGCCTATGAGAAACTCCTGGAGAGATTTGTACGCATTCATCTTAGCGATCCCCTGGAAAAAGTCAGATACGCTCTTGTCCTAGAGCAAATGGGCAAAAGCGCTGCTTTTGACGGCAAAACACTGCGCTTGCTAAGGGATATCAAGGAATGTGCCCATGTTAAAGAAACAAAAGAAATCATTTTACACACCGAAAGACTTTACAGTAAATATTTCTCTGATTTATGTACGGAAAGCAATTATATCGAGGAAGAAGAGCTAATCAACAGGGTGGAAGAATTAAGCAGGCCTGAGCAAGACAGCAGTTTCGCCGACTTTTTGTTTGAGGAATTGTTTAAAGAAAATGATATAGATCAAGAAACGAAGCAAGCTGTTGACCGGATTAGCGAAGCGTTTTTAGTGGAGTCCATCGGTGAATTGGCACTGCAAAGCGGCAATGCCGGAAAGCCCCGGATAGTTTACGTTGACGAAGAAAAAGCCGGGAAAATATACAGCAAAATTGAGTACTACTACGGCAAATCTTACCTGACACCTGAGGAAACGGCCAGATTGCAGCAAAAAATCTGTACAGGTGTCCATTTAGGCTGCAGGGTTCATTTTACCGATGGAGTCTTAAGAACAAAAAGCAAAAATTTATTCCAAACCAAACTGGCAGCGAGGCATAAAGAAAACAACCTCGCCTATTACCGTCAAAAACCCCGGGTATATAAAAGAAATATCATGAGGCTTAAGCAGGTAATACAGCAAACGATGGTTGCGGAAAACCAGAAAACAGTTATCCCCGCCGATCATGGCGTTATTGTGGCAAATAGATTGTGGCGGGTCGGCAGAAGCAGGAACAGCAAACTGTTTAACAAGGTTGTAAACAACGAAAAGGGCAGGTATGTGGTTGATATTTTGCTGGATGCCAGCGGTTCCCAAAGGGCTAATCAGGGGAAGGTGGCTGCGCAGGCGTATATAATCAGCCGGGCTCTCACTTTAGCCAAAATCCCCAACCGCGTTCTCGGCTTTAACAGTTTTCTGGATTATACCATTCTGAGAAGATACAGGGATTATGACGATCCTCCAAGGAAAAGCAATAATATCTTTGAATATTTTGCCGCCGGGAACAACAGGGACGGCCTGGCTATCCGCGCAGCCTGTGCGGGCCTGAAGGAAAGAGGAGAAGAAAACAAGATTTTAATAGTGCTGAGTGACGGCAAGCCTAACGACATCAAGATTTCAAAGAGCGGGCAAAGAACAGTACAAGGCGGAAAGCTTTATAAAGGAATTGTGGCCCTGAAGGATACGGCCATGGAAGTGCGCAGGGCCCGCAATGAAGGCATTTTGGTTTTAGGTGTGTTTACGGGCAGGGAAGAGGAACTGTACGCGGAAAAATATATTTTCGGAAAGGATTTCATGTATACCAAAAACATCGAAAGGTTCTCAGATATAGTAGGTATTTTCCTGAAGCGGGTTATTGAAAACTATTAGAACGAAACCGCTTCCCCTGTTGCAAAACGGCATAATAAAATAAGACCGGGCGGCTATCGGCGGCTGACGCCGTTTTAATTTATAAGAAAGAGAGGTTAATAAAAGATGGCGGTTTTTGATATTACCTTCTATTCAAACTCCCTGAACCGGCACACCCAGCTGACGGCAATAATCCCTATTGACATGCCGGAATTCCCCGGCTTCCCCAAACCCGATAAAAACAAGCTCTTTAAGTCTCTTTACCTTCTGCACGGCTATTCCGGCAACCAGAGCGACTGGCTGCGCGGCACGCAAATTGAGCAGTTCGCAATAATGCATCAAATTGCCGTCTTTTGTCCTGCCGGCGAGAACAGCTTCTATCTTGACGACAAGGCGCGGGGCGCCATGTACGGGGAGATGATCGGCCGGGAGCTGATTGAGTTTACCCGCAGAATATTCCCCTTGTCTGCCGAAACCAAAGATACGGCTATCGGCGGCCTGTCCATGGGCGGTTACGGCGCCATCCGCAACGGCTTTAAATACAACGATGTCTTCGGCAGCATAATCGCCCTGTCTTCCGCCCTGATTACTGACAATGTAGCCAAGGGCTTTGAGCAGGAAAACAACCCGATGATATCTTCCGGCTATTTTACGCATACCTTTGGGGAGCCCGGCAAAATCAAGGGCAGCGATATTGATCCCGAAGCATTGGCCAGGAAGCTGGTTGACAGCGGCGCTGCAAGGCCCAGGCTCTACATGGCATGCGGCACCGAGGATTTTCTTATTAATGAGAACCGGAAATTCCACAAGTGTCTCTTGGAAATGGGATATGAGCATACATACATAGAGGCTCCCGGCATGCACAGCTGGGAATTCTGGAATGAATACATTGAAAAGGCAATGGTCTGGCTTACAGGGCAGGATAGGCCGCAAGCCTGAACAAAAAAGCAAAAGGGAAATAAGCAGCCCCGCAAGGGGTTGCTTTTTATATAAACCTGTGAAGTCAGCCGGGTTGGATACTGCGTTTTGCCGTTCGGAAAATTAAAAACCGCTCAAAGAGAGAACGCATTTTACTTTAGAAGGAGCGGTGTGCTGAAGACCGCAGCGGGTAATATATTCGCCCAGCGGTTATTTTTTTGTTGTTAAAAGAATATGTAAAAAAGGAACAGGCTGTCCGCCTGGCAGCTGCCAAGTCATGGTAATCAATGGCTTTAGCGGTAAATATGATTGTATTTAACAGGATAATAGTGAAAAATGTGCTAAAAAAATTCAGGAGGTAATAAGATGAAAAAGCTTAGAAAATTCGGTATCATCATGCTTGTCGCCATTATTGCGGTGTCACTCCTGTACGGCTGCGGGGCCAAAGACACAGAAAATGAGTCCGCAGCAAAAGACCCCGCAGCAGGACAGGAATCCGCAGGGAAAGAACCGGAACCGGAGGTGCCTAAAGCGCAAGCCTATGGGCCGTATGATTTTAACCCTGATCATGAAGTGTATGAAATAGTGGAAGCCAACAGGGTCCCCTGGCAGGGTATGTACTTTACCGAAACATGGTCCCGGGCGCACATTGACAAGGCCATTAAGCCCAACAATGTTAAAGACAAAGTAAAAGTAGGCTATGTCACATGGAATAACAGCACCCCGTTTTTTGCCATCTCTGAAAACCACCTTAAAAGCCTGTGCGAGCAGTGGGGCTACGATTTTGTTTCCCTTTGCTCCAACGGCGATCTCAACCAGCAAATTGCCAACATTGAGAATATGATCACCATGGGTGTGGACGTGATTATCGACTGTGACTACAGTGTCGAAGCAGAGCTGCCCGCCATACAGAGGGCTGTCGAGGCAGGTATTCCGGTTATCGGCTACGGCCTGGTCTTCCCGCCCGATTCGCCCGTCATTACAACAAGTGCATGTGCATATTATGAGCAGGGCTTTTTGGTGGGTATGTACATAGCGGACTATTACAAAGACGATCCGGACCTTAAAGTGGCTGCCATACCCGGTATGATCGGACACCCCATCGGCGAATCAACACTCAATGGCTTCCTGGGTGGCTTTGTTTACAAGAGAGCAATCAATATGGGCAAGCCCTTCCCTGAAAGGGAGGACGCCATGCTCTATGGATACAACCTCCACCAGGAGATTGTCAAGAACGCCAGGTTTTCCGATCCCGACCATGGATGGGAAATTGTCCAGTCCATTGACGGCTACTGGAGCCAGGACGGCGGCCTTGCAGCAATGGAGACTATCCTTACCTCGCATCCTGATATTGAGCTTGTTTGGACCGCCAACGACATAGAAGGCTTCGGAGCCATTCAGGCGATGGAGAATGCCGGCTATGAGGTGGGTAAAGATATTCAGATTTGCAGTGTGGGCGACGGTATGAGAGACGCCCTGCAATTGATAAAGGAGGGCAAATATCTCTGCATTACGCTGGCCAGCCCCTACACTTATGTCGGCACCTGCGCCCGCCTGGTTTACAGGATATTCAGCGAAGGCTTCGACGCTACCAATCTGACGTCAACTACATATATAGCTGATGTCCTTGTCACAAAGGACAATGTGGACGAGTGGATGACGGATGATGAATTCACGACCCTTCCGGATGCCGAGTTTATAACCATCGGTGAGTATTAGACAATTTAGCGCGTACGGCAAGTTCCTGCGAGCCGCAGGGTTCGCAGGAACTGCCGTGCGGGGAAACGGGAGAGAGTTATGGCGGAAATGCAATACCATGTTGAGCTGGTCAATATTTGCAAGTCATTCGGGGGAGTCCGGGCGTGCCGGAATGTAAATTTCCGCGTCAAAGCCGGGGAGATTCACGCCTTGGTCGGAGAAAACGGCGCCGGCAAGTCAACACTGATGAAAATCCTGTCGGGCGCCTATGCCAAGGATAGCGGCGATATTTACATCGGGGGCCAAAAAGTCAATATCAACTCCCCAAAGGACGGTCTTAGCCTTGGGATATCCGTCATCTACCAGGAGTTTGCGCTTGTTGGTTCACTGACTGTGGCGGAGAACATTTTTATTGACCAGCTCAGCGAAAAGGGTAGGCTGATAAACTGGAGGAGGCTGCGTGAAAGGGCGTCAAGCGCCCTCGAAAGCCTCGGCTTTGGCAGCATTCCGGTTGACAAGGCGGTTTCCGAGTTAAGCGTCGCCCACCGGCAGGTTGTGGAGATTTGCAAGGCCCTGGCCCGCGATGCTTCTGTGCTGATTTTAGACGAGCCGACCTCGGTGCTGGCTTCCGGCGAAGCAGGCCAGTTGTTCCGACTCTTAAGAAGCCTGCGGGACAAGGGCGTCACCATTATCTATATTTCACACAGGCTGGAGGAAATTTTCAAGCTGTGCGACAGGATCACAGTCATGAAGGACGGCTGCCATGTCGGCACCTACAAAACAGCGGAGCTTGACGAAAAAGAGCTTGTCAGCCTGATGATCGGCAGGACACTGGAGAGCTATTTCCCGGCGCGAAAGCCAAAGATCGGCGAGACGGTAATGAAGCTGGAAAACATCAGCAGCGGCAAGACTGTTAAAAATGTATCCTTCGAAGTTCGCAGAGGTGAGGTGCTCGGCATTACCGGGCTTGTGGGAGCGGGGCGCACGGAAGCGATGCGTGCGGTGTTCGGCGCCGATCCGCTGGACGGCGGCCGGGTTATCCTGAACGGCAGGCAAGTCAGGTTCAAAACGCCGGAAAGGGCCGTTAAGCATGGCATCGGGATGCTGCCCGAGGACAGGAAGGCGCACGGTGTTCTTTTGGAAATGCCTATTCGCACAAATATCACCCTTACCAGGCTAAAATCATTTACCGGCCCTCTGAAAATAATCAACAGGAAAAAAGAAACCAGGTATATCGAAGATTTGGTAAAAAGGCTATCTATCAAGGCCGCATCAATTGAAGACAATGTCAGCAGCCTCTCGGGCGGAAACCAGCAGAAGGTTGCCATTGCCAAGCTTCTGGCTTCAGATTGCAGGATTCTCATTCTTGACGAACCGACCCGCGGCGTCGACGTAGGTGCTAAAATCGAGATTTATAATATTATCAATGATCTTGTTGCCAATGGGTTTGCCGTCATTCTGATTTCATCAGAAATGGCGGAAATCATTGGCATGTGCGACAGAGCAGTCGTAATGAAAGACGGCAGTGTCGCTGGTATACTCGATAAAAACGAACTTACCGAGGAGAATCTGATTAAATATTCAATGGGAGTTAATTGAAATGAAAGCTGATCTTAAAACAACTGTGGGAGACTTGAAAGGATCCGCCAGGATACAACGAATGCCGGTAAACGACTTTTTTGTCAAGAACAATGCGCCCATCATACTGTTTATACTAATCATAGTTTCATCCATTGTCTCCGAGAATTTTTTAACCTGGCGGAATATTACGACTGTCCTCTTGCAGCAGGTGCCCTATTTTTTAATCTCAATGGGCGTCATGCTGACCATAATGACCGGCGGCATTGACTTGTCCGTAGCCGCCGTCGCAGGCTGCAGCAATGTCGTTGTAGCCATTTTGATTACAAAATGGGGACAGGACAACGTGGGAATGCTCTTTGTCTGCATCGCCCTGACAATTCTTCTGGGCTGTGCCATCGGCGCCCTCAACGGCTTCTTTATCGGGAAGCTGCGCATGGCACCGTTTATTGTAACGCTTGCCATGATGTCGGTTGCGCAGGGCATTGCCTACCTCGTGTCAGGAGGAGCGCAGTTCCGTATGAAGAATGAGATCCTTTCCGCCAGGGCGCTAACCTGGTTTGCCGCCTATAGAGATCCTCTAATAGGCATGCCGGTGCTTGTCTATGTCACACTGGCAATAATTCTTGTCCTCTGGTTTGTTATGCGCTATACGCCCTTTGGGCGCCTTATCCTGGCGGTGGGCAGCAACGAGTCGGCCGTCAGGCTGGCCGGCATCAATGTGACAAAATATAAATTTATAGCTTATGTCATCAGCGGGGCACTGGCTGCCGCCGCAGGCATCATTGTTACCGGACGCAGCGCGCTGGGTTCGCCGCTGAATGCCGTGCAGAGTGATTTTGCCCTGTCCACTGTTGCAGCCTGTGTCATCGGCGGTGTAGCCCTTGAGGGCGGCAAAGGCACTGTCCCGTTTACGGTTGTCGGCGTCCTGATTCTGGCCCTCATCACAAACGTCATGAACCTGGCCGGCCTGGCGTCTTATCCGCAGTATGTGGTAAAAGGCGCCGTTATAATTTTCGCCATTTTTCTAAGCAGGCTCGGACGGGAGGACGGGTAAAGCTGAGAAAGAAAAGCCGGGGCACAGCCTTCCTGCCGGTTTGGCAGGAAGATTTTTTTGAGCCGTTGCCTGCTTGACTTTGCATGTAGAATAAAAATATACTGGTATTAAACTATACTTAATATTTTATTAATTCCTGTTTAAGCAAATGTTTGCAAAGTACTGAATTATTTTGAGGAAAGGAGGCCGCTGACTGCTTTAGGTGAAAGAAAGGTTTACCGGTATTGCCGGCAGTTGGCGCAGGCGCCGGCTGCTCTGCTGTAAATAACTTATGAAAGGACTGAAAAAATGTACGAAAAGTTAGTTTTTCCTTTTCCTGAAGAGTACAATGAAGTTGTTGCAGAAGGTGATGACCCCGATTTTGTCGTCAAGCCGCAGGCTTATTTCAGGGGGGCGTCTCAAATTCCGGGATCCAATTTCAATGTCGGTTTTCAGATTTTTGTCAAACCGTTTTTCCTTGACCGGGTTCAACATCGTCACCCTGCAGATGAATACCTGATCTTTTTGGGCGGCTCATTCCCCAATGTTTTTGATTTTGACGCTGAAATCGAGTTGACAATAGGCAAAGTCGGCGAAGATGCGGAAGCATTCGTTATCAACAGGCCGACAATCGTCCGCATACCTGCCAATGTCTATCATTGCCCGCTGAATTTCAAAAAGGTTAACAAACCGGTATTTTTCCAGGCCGCCTGCATGATGCCTATGTTCGGCGGTATTTATGACACGCCGGAGGGGCCGAAAGAATTGTATTACAACGGTCCTGTCCCGTGCAAGTATAACGCCGCGAAAAAGTGCGATGCCTGCGGAAAATGCCTTGAGGAGGACTGGAGATAAAAAACAAGCCGGCTTCCGGCATTTTCACCGGAGAGAGGTGTTGTCATGCCATATATCAGAGTAAGCCTGGCTCAAAAACTGCCTCCTGAGAAACAGGCGGAGCTGGTAAAGGGGCTGGGTGAGGCATTAAGCATTATTCCCGGCAAAGACGGGCGCGGCCTAATTGTTGATCTGGAGGACGGTAAAACTATATATTGCGGCGGTGTACGGCAGGAAGACTTCGTCTTCCTTGATGTACGCTACTATTCAAACTTCGCGTATAAGATAAAAAAAGAGTTCACCGTCGCCGTCTTTAATGTACTTAACAAGGTGCTGGGCACACCTAAAGAAAAGATGTTTTTAACCATAAATGAATATAACAGTTGGGGCGGATTCGGCGACTTCAGGGACGAGTATTATTCTGACTGAAAAATGTTATTATCCGCACAAAAACGGCTTGCCATAAGGGCAAGCCGTCAGACTGTAGACAAAAATGGCCTTTAGGCAACCAAACCTAGAGGCCATTTTCTTTTCAAA
>LFRM01182608.1_pt1 | contig 14091 bp, 11 predicted proteins | sample 618341 | NCBI WGS metagenome assembly LFRM01 (sample SAMN03654438, study PRJNA283298) | anaerobic digester metagenome | isolation source: pool of bioreactors CSTR01a, CSTR02a, and CSTR03a thermophilic anaerobic... | place: Denmark: Kgs. Lyngby | collected 2014-05-21 | reverse complement strand
TTGAGGTAATCGCACTTCAAATTGTTCGATTAATTTTTTTCGCGCACTATCGTTTAAGGTTTTCATTTGATTAAAATCTGTGATTCCCTGATTAAGATAGTCAAAAACTTGTTTCCCTCTAAAAGCGCTTTCTCCTTGATCCTTCAACCATGATTTAAGCTCTTCTAACGAATAATCTAATATATTTTTCATCTTTTTCCCTTTTTAAGTCTGAGTACTTTCTTCATAAGCATGGATAGTTTACCACAAATCTTCTCATAATTCTTTAATAAATGTTTACAATTCATTAAAATTTACATTTAAATGATAGTTTTTTCTATTTTCGCACAAAACAACTAATAAAGAAACCATCCATAGTCTTTCCTGGAAGTATGGTGACAAAACCTTCCTCACTATAAATAAAATGATCATGTTCACCATAGTCAACGGGCATTACTCTAAAATCAGGATGATTTTGTAAAAACCATCGAGCATTGTCTTCATTTTCTTCTTTATTTAAGGTGCAAGTAGAGTAAACTAAAACTCCTTTTGTACTAACATATCTGGAAGCTGTCTCAAGTAATTCCTTTTGAAGAACCGTCAAGGATTCTAGTTCTTTCGCAGTTTTCATATACTTAATTTCTGGTTTTTTTCGAATAATCCCCAGTCCCGAACAAGGAGCGTCTAATAGAACACTAGAAGTTTCCACCATATCTTCTTGAAGAAGTTTCGCATCATGCTTTTTTGTGTTCATGTTCGTTAAACTTAACCGATCAATGTTTTCCTTAATAAGTTTAATCTTGTTATCATACAGGTCATAGGCAAAGACTTTAGCATTGTCTCCAACTAATTCTCCTAAATGAGTAGCTTTTCCTCCAGGAGCAGCACAAAGATCCATGTAGCTTAGCTCTTGGCTTTTAAGAAGTGGTGCCACTAACATTGAACTCTCATCCTGTACAGTAAGTACACCTTTTTGATAAAGTTCATTGTGAAGAATGTTACGTCCTCCGGTAATTTCAATACCATAGGGAGAAATATTCGTTTTTACAGCATCATATCCTGCTTCTAAAAGATCATTTAGCGCTTCATCTCTGGTCATTTTTTGCACATTGACTCTAAAGGTAATGCTGGGTCTTTCATTAAGACCTTCCAAGATTTCTACAGTTCGCTCTCCATATTGTTTTTCAAAAAGACTTATCATCCAAATTGGAAAGGAATAGGTCTTAGATAATTCATCTAGATGGTTTTCAAAAGTTAAGGGAATATCTTTTTTTCGTAGATATCCTCGTAGCACTCCATTTACAAAGCCAGAAGCTTTCTTTGAAAACTTCTTTGAGAGCTCTACAGCCTCATTAATCACAGCATAGGATGGTACTTTATCTAGGTATTTCAACTGATAAATAGAAATACGAAGTAGATTCAAAATCTTATGCTCTACTTTTTTCAGTGGTACAGTCATATGGGTTTTTAAAATCTCATCAATGGTGATTAAATATTTTAAAGTTCCGTAGGTTATTTCAGTTACTAGCCCCACATCTTCTTTTTCTAATTGTACAGAAGAAAAGGCATGATTCAACGCTAAGTTTGAATATGCCCCTTGATTTAAGACTCTTCCTAAAACCTCCACAGAAACTTCTCTGGCGTTTTTATTCATAATATAATTTCTCCTAATCTCTTCTTCCGCGAAGTACTAACAGTCTAACTAAAGTCATGATAGACGAGAAGGCTGCAGCCACGTAGGTCAGCGCTGCGGCATCAAGGACTTTCTTAGCTTTAGGGACTTCACTCATCGTAAGGATTTGTGTATCTCCTAATACGGCCAAGGCTCGGCTAGATGCATTAAATTCTACCGGTAGCGTAATCAACTGAAACAAGACTACTAAAGAGAATAAAATAATTCCCACATCCATAAGCCCCGTAATTCCGAAGATTAGTCCACCTATGATAATAATCATGCTAAATTGAGACCCAATGGATGCTAGAGGAACCATAAACCCTCGTAATTTAAGCGGAGCATATTCTTGGTCATCTTGAATGGCATGACCAGCTTCATGGGCCGCAACACCAGCGGATGCGATGGTAGCTTTGTCATAAACATCTTGAGAAAGTCGAAGGACTTTTGTTCTTGGATCGTAATGGTCCGTTAAATTCCCTCCAATTCTCTCAATAGCCACGTCATAAAGTCCTGCTTGATCTAAAACTCTGCGAGCTACTTCTGCGCCGTTTAATCTGCTTTCTAGACCTTCTCTAGAATAAATATTGTAAGCACTCTTTATCTTACTTTGAGCATAAAGACTTAAGAGTATGGCCGGAATTAAAAAAATCATAGTGGAGTCAAAATAGAATGGAAACATTTACTCATCACTCCTTTTAAAATTGGTTACAGAAAATGAATTTCCATTAAGATAGGTATCTATCATCATGGCTTTCTTTCCTGGCATTTGCATTTTTACAATTAATAAAGCACCCTCACCTGTGGCAACTAAAATTCCATCAGGGCTAACGTTTAGAATTTCCCCTGGACTTTTCCCTGTAGACCCCTCTTCAACTTTGGCTTGAAGAATTTTCACTTTATCCTTTTCACTATAGGTAAAAGCTCCAGGATATGGAGATAACCCTCTAATTTTCTGGTTAATCTCTTTCGCACTGCGAGTCCAGTCAATTTCCATATTTTCCTTAGTTAATAATGGAGCATAGGTGGATTCCTCATCGATTTGTTTAATTGGAGTAATCGCACCCTCTACTAACCCTTCCATGGTTCTGATTAACAAATCTCCCCCATTTTCACTAAGGGCATCGTGAAGCTCTTCCACGTTCATTTCATCATGCAGATTAACTTCTTGTTTTAGGAGCATATCCCCTGTATCTAATCCTTTATCCATTAGCATGGTGGTAGAGCCAGATATCTTATGCCCTTCCATTAGTGCAAAGTTTAGCGGGGCTGCCCCTCTAAGTTTAGGCAAAAGACTAGCATGAAGATTAATTGAACCATATTTAGGAATGTTTAAAACTTCTTCACTTAAAATTTGCCCATAAGCCACAACAATAATAAAGTCAGGCTCAAGAGCTTTCATTTCATCGATAACGTCTTGATCGTTTCGAAGTTTTAGAGGTTGTAGAACTTTTAAGTTCCGATTCAAGGCTTCTTGTTTTATTGCAGATGGTTGTAATTTTTTTCCACGTCCCTTTGGCTTATCTGGTTGGGTAATCACTAAGTTTACGCCAAAATGATCATCAATAGCTTTTAGAGAAGGGACGCTAAAATCTGGGGTTCCCATAAAGATAATTTTCATTTTTACGCCTCCTTAGACACCAGACGGTAAGAAACAAGTAGTTCATCTCCTTGGTCTTCTGGTTCGAAGTCTTCAGGCATATCCACTAACTGGTCAGTAAATAGAATGCCCTCAAGATGATCATATTCATGAAGAATACATCTGGCTAGAAGATTTTTTGCTTCAATAACAAACTCTTCTCCATCTTCGTTCATGGCTTTGGCTTTAATATATTGAGCTCTCTTTACCACCCCAGTTTCTCCTGGAATAGATAAGCACCCCTCTATATCAAGATATTCTCCTTTTGTTTCTAAAATTTCAGGATTAACGAAGCACAATCGTACTTCTCCAACCCCTACCGTAAATATTCTTTTTAAAATACCCACTTGAGGAGCAGCTAAACCCACTCCATCTTCATGATCCATAGTATGGAACATGTCTTTCACCAAAAGTTTTAACCTTGGCGTCATTTCTTTCACCGGTTTTGCTGTTTTACGCAATACAGAGTCCGGTACCGTTCTTAAATCTCTTAAACCCATTTTTCTCTCCTGTTTTGTTTTATTTTTACATCATACTACTGGGATTTAGATCTAAACTGACCTTAATGTCCCTGGAGACGGCCTTTACCGTCAAGTGAATTAAATCTTTAACCTCCATGGCAATTTCGTCTGTAATGTCTCCTCTTAAAAGGATTTGCCATCGATATTCATTTTTTATTTTTGATATGAGGGACGGTGTAGGTCCCATCACACTTATCTTATCATATTTAGCCAAATTATTTCTTAAAACAACCCCTATTTCTTGGACTTTTTTAATCAGGATATCTTCATGGGTTGAGGAAAATACCCCATGAAGAAGTTTAGTAAATGGAGGATTTTGAAGTTTCTCCCTCATATGAATTTCCTCTTGGAAAAATCTGATAAAATCATGATCTCTAGCTGACTCTATGGCAATGTTTTCTGGAGAATAAGTTTGAATAACAACAAATCCAGGTTTATCTCCTCGACCAGCTCTTCCAGCCACTTGAGTAATGAGCTGAAAAGTCTTCTCTGAAGCTCTATAGTCCGGGAAATTTAAAGAAAGGTCAGCAGCAAGGACTCCCACCACCGTAACTTCTTCAAAATCCAACCCTTTACTAATCATTTGAGTTCCGATTAAAATATCATACTTTTTAGCTTTAAAATCTTGATACATGGTTTCGTATGAGGTTTTTCCCCGGGTAGTATCCCGATCCATACGCATTACTTTAGCTTCTTTAAAGGTTTCCTTAATGGCTTTTTCTACTTTCTCGGTGCCTGTACCAAATTGTTTAATATATTTAGACCCACAAGTTGGACAGGTTGGAGGCATGTTTTTTCTTGCTCCGCATTGGTGACACATTAAGGTATGATTTTTATGATATGTCATACTAATATCACAGTTTTCACATTGAAACACAAATCCGCAGGACCGACATGAGACAAAGCTAGAGAATCCTCGACGATTTAGAAATAGAATAATTTGCTCTTTCTTATCTAGGGCTTCTTCCATCTTTGTCATCAGCTCTTTTGAGAAAATAGAGCGATTTCCTGAGAGTAGCTCTTCTCGCATATCTACCACTTCCATGGTTGGAAGCTTTCCTCTAGTCGCTCTATTTTTAAGCTCTATTAAGGTAATCTCCTCGCTCTTTGCTCGCTGATAACTCTCTACAGAAGGAGTCGCAGATGCTAAAATTAGTTTCCCTTGATTTTTATCCATCATATATTCCGCCACTTCTCTGGCATGATACTTCGGACTCATTTCGGATTTATAACTACTTTCATGCTCTTCATCAATCACTACTAATTTAAGATCATTAAAAGGAAGAAATAAAGCAGATCTTGCTCCAATGGCCATTTTCACTTTCCCACTTTTCACCCGATGCCATTCATCAAATCTCTCCCCATCACTGAGTCGACTATGAAATATGGTTATGTTTTTTCCAAATCTTCCTTTAAACCGCTCTATCATCTGAGGGGTTAAACTAATTTCTGGTAATAAAACAATACTGTCATGACCCGCTTCTAAGTTTTTACGGATCATCTCCATGAAAATTTCTGTTTTTCCTGAGCCCGTAATTCCATGTAGTAGATAGGTTCCCGGAGCTGAGCCCATGATATCCACCGCTTGAGTTTGCTCATCATTTAAAATTTTAGGCCCATACGAGGCATATTCCTCTATATTATAACGATGTTCATTTTCAGTAGTCACCTCTAAAAATCCATGTTTAATTAAGGTGTTTACTGAACTTAGGCTAAATCCTTGTTTTGTGAGATCAGCTTTTATAAATTCCCCTGGATGATTTCCTATAACCTCTACAATAGCTTGATAACGATCGGTATCCATTTTACCCTCTAAAGGTTTCAACTTATACAACGCTTCTCGGGTTTTAGGTTTCATCCCACTTAATATCCCTCTTGGAATCAGTAGTTTGATGACATCTAAGTACGTGGCTAAATATCGTTTTCTTAGTTCTTCTATAAAATCTACTTGTTCTGGTCTAAAATAAATTCCCTTATAAACCTTTTGTATTTTTTTTATTCGTTTAATTTCTTCTGAAGGTTCTTCCATTAAGGAAAGAACGAAACCATCGATTTTTTTATTGCCCATACCAAAGGAGATTTCTACCCTTTGTCCTATGGATACCTCTATGTCTTCAGGCACTTTATATGTAAAAATCCGGTCCATAGCTAAAGCTTCATTATTCACGATTATTCCTGCATAAGACATGGTTTCCACCCCCTTTAATAACTCATCTATTATAGCATCAAAGGGCTTTCTCTTCCATGAACTCTTCTTTATTATTGGAATATCTACTAAAATACTTATTCGGAGTTGACGTTAGAACTCAGAAGTGATGAAAAATATTTTTCTTCATTATAGGGAGTCTTTTTACATTTTTTATTAGAATATACCGAACGATTTTTGCTAAATCAGGAATTATAGTCATGGTAAACAAAAGAATTATGATGAGTTTGCATTTGTAAACGATTATCACATGCTATTATCTAAAATGAGCATTATTCACGCCTATACCTGCTATTTGTTATCAAAAAGCATAATTAAAAATAAATATAGGAATTTTATTGACACTTCAATATTAAAGTGTTAATATCACTTCAAGGTTAATACGAATGTTAACCGACTAAAATAAAATAATAGACGTCGACGAAGATAAAACTGTCAAGAATTAATCTACAGAGATTCGGGATATGCTGAGAACCGGAGAGATCATGACAGACAATGCATCACTTTTGAGTCTTGTAGCTGAACATTAAAGTAAGCTATAACGTTGCCCTCGTTACGGGGCCAGGTTTAATAAACCGATTAAGGTCATAACTAATAAAAAGTTATGATAAATGTAAAGTGGTACCGTGCCTAGCACCTTTATATTGTCCAAAAGGACAAGATAGAGGTTTTTTTCATATCAAAAACGAAATCATACTAAATTATTTGGAGGGATTACTCATGAAAAAAAGTTTAAAAGTTCTAACATCAGCTCTTGTTTCTACTCTAGTCTTAGCAGGATGCGCATCCGGTGGAAACACCGCAGATGGCGATACTGTGAAAATCGGTCTTAACTATGAACTCTCAGGAAATGTATCCACATATGGTACAAGTCTTGTGGAAGGAATTGAACTGGCTTTTAAAGAGATCAATGCCAATGGAGGCCTCCTTGGTAAACAAGTAGAAATTGTTAAAGTTGATAATAAGTCTCTAGGTGAAGAAGCTGCTAATGTATCTTCGAAAATGGCAACTAGAGACAATGTAGTCGCAATTTTAGGCCCCGCTACATCAGGAAATACCAAAGCTGCCCTTCCACCTGCAGAAGAAAATAAGGTTCCATTAATCTCTGCATCAGCTACGGCTGATGACGTGACAGTGGATTCTAATGGTAAGGTTAGAGAATATGTCTTTAAAACCTGCTTTAGTGACTCCTTCCAAGGTGTTACCATGGCAAACTTCGCAGCAAAAGAACTTGGTCATCTAAAAACGGCTATTCTTAGAGATAATACTTCAGACTATAGCCAAGGATTAACCAATGCTTACAAGGAAACTTACACAGGACTAGGCGGAGAAATCGTTTCTGAAGAAGCTTACCAGGCAAAAGATACAGATTTCAAAACCTTGCTAACCACAATCAAAGCTTCTAATCCAGATGTCTTATTTGTCCCTGGCTACTACGAGGAAGTAGGACTAATCATCAAGCAAGCAAGAGAACTTGGTTTAGATATACCGGTACTAGGAGCTGATGGATTTGATTCTCCTAAACTTTTAGAAATCGCAGGGGCTGAAAACCTTAAAGGAACTTACTATTCTAATCACTACACATCTAGTGACACATCAGAAGATGTTGTAACTTTTAGAGATGCCTTTAACAAAGAATACAGCAGAGATCCAGATGCCTTTAACGCACTTGGATATGATATGGCTTACCTAGTAGCAGATGCTCTTGAGAGAGCTGGCGAAGTAGACCGTGAAAAATTAAAAGATGCTTTAGCAGCTACTAAAAACTTTGACGGAATCACCGGAAACTTAACCATGGATGATTTTCATAATCCGATCAAATCTGTAACTATTCTTGAAGTCGTAGACGGAGTTCCTACATATCTTATGAAGCAAGAACCCTAAACGATAAAATTAGAAGAAAGGATATCAGCTGCCTATATTATTAAGGCAGCCTTGTCCTTTTAAGGAGGTAGATCTTTTTTGGAGAGAATAATACAGCAACTTGTAAACGGCGTATCCCTTGGTAGTATTTATGCCCTAATCGCTTTAGGTTACACCATGGTTTACGGTATCATAAATCTTATTAACTTTGCCCACGGAGAAGTGCTGATGATTGGCGCTTATATCGGATTTGCCTTGACTGGTATTTTTGGATTTTCTTTTTTCCCTGCCCTATTTGTTTCCATGGTCGTGTGTGGATTCTTAGGCGTAATTATTGAGAAGGTAGCTTATAAACCTCTAAGAGGTGGTTCAAGAATTTCTGCTCTCATTACAGCCATAGCTGTATCATTGTTTCTTCAATATACCATGATGTATTTTGTTGGACCAGAAAGTAGGACTTATAGTAATGTCCTTCCCGACATTCAGATTAACGTATTTAACAGCGGAGCTGTCATAGATATCAAAAGCATTTATATTGTAGTAATCACTGCAGTGCTTATGTTGATTCTTATGTTTATTACAAATAAAACCAAAGTGGGAAAAGCTATGAGAGCTCTATCACAAGATAGAGATGCCGCTGAGCTTATGGGAATAAACGTAAATAAGACCATATCTTATACTTTTTTTATGGGATCTTCCCTAGCAGGAGCTGCCGGGGTCCTAATTGGAGTTTACTACTCCACCATCAATCCACTTATGGGTGCAACACCAGGACTTAAAGCCTTTATTTCAGCTGTTATCGGCGGTATAGGAATTATCCCTGGAGCGGTATTTGGAGGATTCTTCTTAGGATTGGTGGAAACCTTTGTCAGTTCAATTGGAGGTTCGCTCTACAAAGATGCCGTCGCTTTTTTCATTCTTATTTTAGTATTACTGATTAAACCCACGGGTTTAATGGGTTATAAAGATCAAGAAAAGGTATAGGAGGACTAAATGAAAGAAATTATTAGCAAAAAAAATCTTTTCAAAATTCTTTTCATCGTTGTCTTATACTTAACTGTCATGATTCTTATGGGAGCCAATGTGATTGACTCCTATATCTTTCTTAACATAGTAAGCATCGGTATCAATATTATTTTGGCGGTAAGCCTTAATTTAATTACTGGATTTACAGGTCAGTTTTCTCTTGGCCATGCGGCATTTATGTCCATTGGCGCCTACGCTTCAGGTATACTTACGGCGAAACTAGGACTTCCTTTTATCGTCGGAATCATTGGTGCTGCTCTGGCTGCTGCCGTAGCTGGCCTCCTCATCGGTATTCCTACCTTGAGACTTAAGGGTGACTACTTAGCTATTGCCACTTTAGGCTTTGGTGAAATTGTAAGGATCCTTTTTCTAAATTGGTCTTATGTTGGAGGAGCCATGGGGCTTAACGATATCCCACGATATACGAATTGGACATGGCTTTTTGCGATGATTGTTGTTACCTATCTCATTATTTCTAACTTTATTGCCTCATACCATGGACGAGCTGTTATTTCCATTAAGGAAGATGAAATAGCCTCAACCTCCATGGGGGTAAATACCAGCTATTATAAAGTTCTCGTATTTTCCATAGGAGCCCTCTTCGCAGGAATTGCAGGCGCTCTCTATGCTAACTATTTTTATTTTATAAAACCTGATTCTTTCGGATTTATGAAATCTGTAGATATCTTGGTAATTGTTGTACTTGGCGGCTTAGGCTCCATCAGAGGGTCGATTATAAGTGCTATTGTACTTTCTCTAGTTTCTCTATCTTTGCAAGGTATTCCTGAGCTACGCATGGTCATCTACGCTGTGGTCTTATTCATTATGATGGTATTTAAGCCACAAAAACTAGTTCGTAAATTCATGTCTAAATTTAGAAAGGAGGCATAATCATGGAAAATATTTTACAAGTTACTAATCTTTCAAAAAGTTTTGGTGGAGTTAAAGCTGTGAAGGGAATTGATCTTGATATCGTTAAAGGGGAAATCACAGGTATCATTGGGCCTAATGGAGCAGGAAAAACTACTCTCTTTAATTTATTAACAGGTATTTATTCCCCCACGGATGGGAAAATCTCTTATAACTTAAAAAAGAAAGTTAAAACCAAACTATTAAAACCTAAGGACATGGCTGGTTATGGTGTAGCTCGAACGTTTCAAAACATCCGTCTGTTTAAAGATATGAGTGTTTTTGATAATGTTCTAATTGGGTTTCATAGTAATATGAGCTACGGGGTATTCCCCTCCCTACTTCGCCTTCCCCCTTTCTTTTCTGGTGAAAAACTAGCTGAAGAAGAAGTTTTGTCACTCCTTAAGATTTTTAATTTAGATCATAAAAAAGATGAATTGGCTAAGAACTTATCCTATGGAGATCAAAGAAAAGTAGAAATTGCTAGAGCTCTCGCGGCTAAGCCTGAAATTTTACTCCTTGATGAGCCTGCTGCAGGAATGAATCCTTTTGAAACAGCAGAATTAACCCAACTCATTAAATGGGTTCGAAATGAATTTAATCTAAGTATTATTTTGATTGAACATGACATGTCATTGGTTATGAAATTATGTGATAATATTTTCGTTTTTGATTATGGTAACTTAATCGCTAAAGGAGATGCTACTTGCATCCAAAACGATGAGAAGGTGATTAAAGCTTATCTAGGGGGTGGTGAGAGTGCTTAAACTTGAGCATCTTTCTGTCCACTATGGAGCTATTGAAGCCCTTAAAGACGTTACCCTACATGTAAATGAGGGAGAAATCGTGGCTTTGATTGGAGCTAACGGATCAGGTAAGACCACTACGCTGCGAACAATTTCAGGACTTCTGAAAAAAACCTCAGGGAACTTAATTTATGAAGGTAAGGATTTATCTAAAATCCAAGCCTCTAATATTGTTAAGCAAGGATTATCCCATGTCCCTGAAGGAAGACGTATTTTCCCTCGGATGAGTGTATATGAAAATCTTGAAGTAGGTGCCATTACAAGAAATGACCATGATGAAGTAAAAAAAGACTTTAAGAAATACTTCGATCTTTTTCCTAGGCTATATGAGAGAAAAGACCAAATGGCAGGCACCTTGTCTGGTGGGGAACAACAAATGTTAGCCATAGCCAGAGGGCTTTTGTCTAAACCTAAGCTTCTACTATTAGACGAACCATCCATGGGCTTAGCCCCTCTTATCGTTGAAGAAATATTTCGGATTATTAAAGAAATTAACGAAGAAGGTGTAACGGTTCTATTAGTTGAACAAAATGCTAATTTAGCATTAACTTATGCCCATAGAGGATATATTCTAAAGAATGGATATATTGATTTAGAAGGTACTTCAAGTGAACTATCCAATAATGAGGATGTTAAAAAAGCCTATCTAGGCGGATAAAAGAGCAACGGCTGTTATTTCAGCCTTTGCTCTTTTTTAAAGGGGCAAGAGAATAAAAAGTTTTTCAAGGGTTTTCCGTTTAGTCCAATGTGAATGTGTACCTGATTATGGATCCTTCTGCCTCGTTGTATTCACTGATATTCACATCCCCATCATAGCTTGTGGTGTAAGTGCCAATTAGCGTGACATCAAAATAATCTTTACTACTAATGATTATGCTCTTATCATCATGATAATAAGTAATATTCAAGTCACAACTTGCTTTTTCATTAAATTCAGCTTTTTCATAGTTCCCTCTAGAAAACTTATATTCATTGCTGCCCTGTCCTTCATGACTATATGTCCCCGTCCCAATGAAGAAACTACTACCACTCTTTTCATCCAAAGCTTGCTTGAGTTTACTTAAATCAATCTGACCTTTAATCGAAATGTTCAAGGGTCCTCTGATAAATGTTGACGAACTTTCTGAAGACTCATCCCCGCTATTGACTATACATTCAGGCCCAGTTCCCGAAAGGGAGAAGTTCCCCTGTTTATCCAAAGCAATAGAACCCGCTTCATATAGTGCATATATAGCTTGGTCAAAGAATTCATTTTCACTCTTTGTTTTTCTTAGTTCATCAAAAGATACACTATCATTATAAAACCATAAACTTTCTACACTTGTCTTTGCTGATAAATCAATTAGTGTAACTCCTCCATCTTCTATGGGATTGAGAACTAATAACTCTTCTCGTATCTGCTTACCAAACTGTGGCTTTTTATCCTTAGCATCAAAGATTAATACTTTGCTAGGTGATCCTGCCATAATATATCCCAACATGGTGAAATCTCTTTTCACTGCCCACTCGTCGTCATCTTCTGGCGCAGCAATCTCCCACTCTTTTGGAGCTGGTGTTGTGATAAATCCTTCCTTATTTCCAAATCGAATAGGGCACATCTGGTAAATACAACCCTCTCCACTATCTTGAGGGGCAATTTCTTGAATCTGCACAGAGTAGTATTGATTTAGTGGTTCCACCGCGCTTAAAAGAGCATTATAGACACCATCTTTTACTCTCTCTTGCATAAACTCATTAATCCAAGGCATCGTTTTTTTGTTGAATCGAGTAAACAAATCTCTCTTGAAATTAGCAGTAAGTTCAGCTTTTTGCTCTTTTTTTGGTGTAAAGTAATTCTTCTGTCCAGCTTCTGCCACGGCAAAAGTCAAAGCGTCCGTTCCATCTTTATATATCTCTGTCCAAAACTTCTCTGCATGGATGTCTATAGCCTCAGTTACTTTTTCAATAGCATAATTCATTCCCTCTTCTGATTCATGGTTATTCTGCCAAGCATCCCAATAAGCATCCACAAAAATGTTATACCAATCTTTTTCACTAAATGTCGAATAATCTTTATAGTACGTCGTGAAAATAGCCTCCACCGTATTAGCTTGTATGGTCTTCGCCTCTTCAATCATAGTGTCAAGAGCATAACCAGTGACAGCCACTGCGAAAAAGCCAAGACTAAAAGCTGCTGAAGAGTAGCCTGTGCAAAAACTATAAAGTGTTCCTGCATTGGTAGCCAAGTTCTTATATAAATTTATGGCAGTTTCGTTTTGAGGTCCAGTTGAATCCTTAGTTCCTAAATCATACATAAGTTGAGAACCTGCAATCAATAACGATACGACTCCAACACCTTTAGACAATGTTCCCGTCATGTGTTGCACGGCACCTCCTAATGGAGCCAATAAGCTTATTGATGACAATACAGTGTCTCCTAAAGCCCCAAGAAGAGTGTAGTAAGTGTTTACAGTATTGATAGCATCATTTCCCGCCTTAATCATTTGCTCTGTTGAGGACTGCGTATTCCCTTGAAGGATATAATCTTGTGCTACGATACTGGCTGGTTCAGAAGACGTATTTTTAATGTGATCCCAATAATTGTAACTAACTCTCATGGTGGCATTGTTCTTTCCACTATTTTCAATATAATAAAGAGCTCGGGAATAATCCTTATTAAAATAGACCATTCTAACGGGGGAAAGAGAAGTTAGTTTTGATGTTACTGTTCCCTTTACTTCATCAATTTGGATTTCAAGTGGTATCCATTCATTAAAATCTTTATCATAATGGAGGATCGTAGGAATGAACTCTTTATCTCTGTTCTTATCATAGGGCAGTGTAATCTGGAGGGGAGCTCTAAGATAGCTTTGGTCACCTAATGAAATATCGTATTCTATGCCAACAAAGCCATCATCACCTAGATTCTCCTTAAATTTTTCCACCTTAAGTTCTTTATCTCCATCCGTAAGATTAAGGAAATTGACATCCACATCAATACCCGAAAGAGTAACTTTTGGCTCTTCCATAGTTACCGTGAGTGATTGCGATTCCGTAGATTTTCTATTGGAAGATCCTCCAAATGGAATTAGCTTAACGGTGGCAGAAATAGCCAATATGATAATTAGAGCCACAGATATCTGTCTAAAAACTTTGGGACTATTATGTTTATTTTTCTTAGTTTCTGTTTTTGATTTTTTATTGATTATAGGAATTTCTTTGTAGTTATCTTTAACTTTCATTTCAATTTTGTGCTGAGCTATCATTTCTTGAGGAGCTCCACACTCTGGACAATAGCGTTCTTCACTTTCTACTTTGGTTCCACAATTACTACAATACATACACCCTCCCCCTTTTCATTTATTAACCTTGGATATGTTTAACAGCCTATGATACAGATATCCTATAAGAATAGATTAATCAATTGTTAGCGATATGTCTTCACCCAAACAGGGTAATCATTAAATAATCCCCTACCTTATTTCGGGTAG
>LFRM01154523.1_pt2 | contig 14094 bp, 18 predicted proteins | sample 618341 | NCBI WGS metagenome assembly LFRM01 (sample SAMN03654438, study PRJNA283298) | anaerobic digester metagenome | isolation source: pool of bioreactors CSTR01a, CSTR02a, and CSTR03a thermophilic anaerobic... | place: Denmark: Kgs. Lyngby | collected 2014-05-21 | reverse complement strand
GTGCCAGAAAATGGCATTTGTGTCGTACGCATTTGGCAGAAGAATATCAAAAAAACCATTATTGCCCATGTGCCAATTACTAATGGCCAAGTGCAAGAAACGGGTGATTTTGAATTAGATGGTGTGACGTTTCCTGCGGCTGAAGTTGTGATTGAATTCATGGATCCAGCCGATGGTGAAGGTTCTATGTTCCCAACAGGCAATGTGGTGGACGAGTTAGAAGTGCCAAACATTGGTACGTTTAAAGTGACCATGATTAATGCTGGTATTCCAACGATGTTTTTTAATGCCGCAGACCTTGGCTTTAAAGGTACGGAATTACAAAAAGACATTAACGCTGATGCCGCAACGCTAGAACGTTTAGAAACTATACGTGCCTATGGCGCAGTTAAAATGGGCTTGATTAAAGACATTTCAGAAGCAGCAGCACGTCAGCACACGCCTAAAATTGCTTTTGTAGCGCCACCCACTGATTACCAAGCGTCTAGCGGCAAGCAAATTGCTGGCAGTGATATTGATGTCTGCGTTAGGGCGGTTTCTATGGGCAAACTGCACCATGCAATGATGGGCACAGCTTCGGTGGCCATTGCCACGGCAGCAGCAGTGACAGGTTCATTAGTCAACCTAGCCGCTGGTGGTGGTGAGCGTGATGCAGTTACCTTTGGCCACCCTTCGGGTACTTTACGGGTAGGTGCAGCCGCCGCACTGGTCGATGGCCAATGGACAGCAACCAAAGCCGTAATGAGCCGTAGCGCCCGTGTGATTATGGAAGGCATGGTTCGCATTCCTGGTGATACTTTTTAGTTAGCAGAAAGCTAAAGGGCGAGTAGTTTGGTGGTGTTTCAGGCTGTCTGCCACAAGGATGTGGCAGTCAGAGCTTACAGGGATGTATTCACAGCGTCCTGAAAATCACCAACTGCTAACAGCCCTAGCTTAGAGTATAAAAAGGCTACTTAGGCTCAGCAAGTTTACGCAGGTAACGAAAGAGTTTACGTGAGGTTGCCGGTGGTTTTTCAGTCGCTGCTTCTTGGCGTGTATTACGAATCATCTGACGCAACAGTTGAACTTCACAGCTAGGCCATAACTCTACAAACTCCGCTAGCGCAGCATCTTCGGCAATCAGCCTATCACGCCAGTATTCAAGGTTTTGGAAATGCTGGGCATGGACGCTGGAGCTTGAATCATAAATATCCATCGCTGCTTGAATTTTTTCACTATCACGGCTACGCATCAACTTACCTATGCGTTGCAACTGACGACGACGCGCTTCGTGTGATTTAATGCGTTTATATTCAGCTAAGGCTTCAAGTAACTCTTCATCTAATGCCAGTGTTTTTAGCTGGGTTGCAGTTAAATCAAGCAGCTTTTTACCCACTTCTTGCAAAGCCAGCATTTGGCGTTTAAGTTCACTTTTGCTGGGTCCTAGATCCTGCTCATCTTCTGCGTCGTAGTCGTACATGGCTTTAGTCTTCTTCATCAAAACGGTTAAGTACCAAAGCTTCTAAAGCAGCGATGGCTTGGTGTTCATCTTCACCTTCGGTACGTAAAATTAATTCTGTTCCGCAGGGTGCAGCCAGCATAAGCAACTGCATAATATTACGCGCATTAGCAACGCGCTCATTCAGGTGAATTTCGGTTAGGGCTTTAAACTGCTGACAGGTTTGAACAACACGGGTTGCTGCTCTGGCATGTAAACCGCGCTTATTAATTAGGGTGACTTTCTTTTCCTGCATTCAAATCTCGATGGCGTATTTGTACATCGGGCTGTTGCTGCATAAAGTAATGGCCTAGGCGTTCAGCAAGAAAAACAGAGCGGTGCTGCCCACCAGTGCAGCCTAGTGCAACAGTAATGTAGCTACGGTTACTTTCTATGTAATGAGGTAGCCAGTTTTCTAAAAACTTGCTGATATCTTCAAACATTTGTTGTGGCAAGGGGTGTTTATTTAGGAAGTCGACAACAGCTTGATCTTGCCCCGTTTTTTCTCTTAGGCTCATGTCCCAAAAGGGGTTAGGCAAGCAGCGCACATCATAAATAAGGTCGGCGTCTAGCGGTACACCTTTTTTAAAGCCAAAGGATTGAAAAAGCAGCGTAGGTGCTTGCTGTGGCTTGCGTGCTACCTGTTCAGCTATGGTGTTACGCAATTCATGAACTGAAAGGCGCGTAGTGTCTAGGTTAAGTTGCGCTAGGCTAGCCAATGGGTCTAACAGCTGCTGTTCCTGTTCTATGGCTTCACTTAACGACAACTGGCCTTCACGCGTTAAGGGGTGACGGCGGCGCGTGGCAGAAAAACGTTCCATGAGTGTTTTAGCACTGGCATTAAGGTAAACCACCAAGACTTCAACCCCTTCAACCAGCAGTTCCTGCATGATGGTGGGGAAGTGGTTTAAATCGTGCGATAGGTTACGCGCATCTATGCTTACAGCCACACGGCTAAGGTTATTTTGAACCCCTGCCTGTTCAGCAAGGGGGATCAATAGGCCTGCAGGCAGGTTGTCTATAGCGTAATAACCTAGATCTTCCAGTGCATGAAGCGCCGTGCTTTTTCCTGATCCAGAGCGACCACTAATAATGACAAGTTGCATACAGGCCTCTTAGCTTAGCTAGTTGAATGGGTTAGACACTAGACGGTGTGCAGATAAGCTGATAAAGCTGTTCTACCTGATCTGTTTTGCGTAACTCTTTGCGTAGGTTTTCATCAGAAAAACGTTCGGCAAGTAAAGCTAGGGTTTGTAGATGGGCTTCGTTAGCTTCTTCAGGTACTAGAAGTAAGAAAATTAGATCTACGGGTTGTCCATCGATGGCGTCAAAGTCGATTTTATCTTTAAGGCGTATAAAAGTACCTACAGCTTCAGTGCAGTTACTGATACGGCAATGGGGTAAAGCTATGCCATCGCCAATACCTGTACTACCCAAGCGTTCCCTAGCAATGAGCCTTGAAAATACTTCTTCGGCATCAATGTTAGGGTCTTTTTGGGCAATGAATTTACTGAAGTACTCTAGTACACGTTTTTTGCTGCCCCCAGGCACACCAAACAAGGTGCGCTCAAGGGTCAGGATTTCGTTAATCTGCATGTTGGACAGGTGTAACCGTTCAGTGAGTGGCGCCCTGTTGGCGAGCCTGAGCTTTTTCTTTATGTTTCACTAACTGACGCTCTAATTTATCGATTAGCTGGTCAATAGAGGCATACATGTCTTCGCTTTCAGATGAGGCGTGAACATCACCACCGGCAACTTTAATTTCTGATTCAGCAATTTGACGTAGTTTATCAACAGTCAAGGTTACTTGAACGCTAATAATTTGGTCAAAGAAACGGTCAAGTTTAGCGAATTTCTTTTCAACAAACTCACGTAGTGCTGGTGTTAGTTCAACGTGATGACCTGTAATATTTATTTGCATGTTGCACTCCTTGGAATTGAGTTAGTACATTTTCATTGTAACGCTTTTCATCATAAAGCAAACCCCTGATGCAGGCTGTTTGTAGCAAAATAACACTTGACATCTCATTTAGCGAAGGCGTTTCCTTTCGCTTGATGGCGGTATATTGATGGCTTCACGGTATTTTGCAACGGTTCTTCTGGCTATTTGAATGCCTGTTTCTGCTAGTAAATCAGCTAGTTTGCTGTCTGAAAGTGGCTTTCTTGGCGGTTCGTCAGCAATTAACTTCCTTAACATGGCACGTATGGCGATGGACGAGGCTTCGCCGCCTTCACTGGTGCTTACGTGGCTGGAAAAAAAGTATTTTAATTCATAAATACCACGCGGGGTATGAATGTATTTTTGGGTGGTGGCACGAGAAATGGTGGATTCATGCATTTCAATGGCATCGGCAATATCGGCCAACACCATAGGTACCATAAATTCATCGCCCTTTTCTAAAAAAGCCTGCTGGCGTTCAACAATTTTACTGCCCACTTTTAACAAGGTTTCACTGCGGCTTTGCAGGCTTTTAATCAGCCATTGTGCATCGCGGTGGTGGCCTTTTAGGTAGTCTTTGGTGGCTGGTGAATCGGCACGGCTAATCAGTTCACTGTAGTTAGATTGCACCCGTAATTTAGGCTGGCTTTCAGGGTTAAGTTCAACCCGCCACCCCTGTTCGGTACGGGTTAGCAGTAGATCAGGAATGATGTAGCTAGATGCTTCGCTTTCAATGCTGTCGCCAGGGCGTGGGTTTAGCTGTTGAATGAGGCTAATAATTTCGTGCAGCTGGTCTTCATCGGCTAGTTTTAAGCGGCGCATTAAAAAACGGTAGTCACGGGCAGCCAAGACTTCTAAGTATTGATCAACCAGCTTAATGGTTTGCGCTAGGTAGGGGGTGGTATTGGGTAGCTGTTCTAGCTGTAAGGCTAGGCATTCTTTTAAATCTCTTGCGCCCACGCCTGGGGGGTCAAAGCGTTGAATAAGTTTCAGGACTGATAGCACTTCTGCTGTGGTCAGTTCAGCAAACTCAGGGTTTTGCTCTTGCAAGCCTTGGGTAATGGCGTCTAAGTTATCGCGTAAATAACCTTCGGCGTTAATGCTGTCGATTAACGTTTCACCAATGAGGCGGTCGGCTGCATTGTGTATATTTAAGTTCAGTTGCCAAAGCAGGTGATCTGACAAGGTAGTAATTGGTGTGTCGCCTGCATAGTCTTCGTAGTCTTCAGAGCTACCACTGCTAGAGCTAGGGCTATAGTCTTGGCTATACACATCGTCCCAAACAGTATCAACGGCTAGTTCTTCAGGCAGGTTTTGTTCTTCCCATTGGCTCATTTCTGTGGGCGTTGCTTCTTGTTGCTCTTCTGCTTTTTGTGCCTCACGGGTGGAAGTGTCAAAAGGGTCGGCAGCAATTAATGGCTGTTCATCGTCAATTTCTTCTAGTTCTAATAACGGATTAGACTCTAAAGCCTGTTGTATTTCTTGTTGTAAGTCTAAGGTTGAAAGCTGTAGCAGGTAAATGGCCTGCTGTAATTGCGGTGTTATAACTAGGCTCTGTGAGACGTTCAGCCCAAGACTAGGTTTCATAGCCATAAGAATTTAGCCCATCGGTACTGTTTTTAATGAATGCTACTTTTAATGAATATTGTTTTAGTTGGTACTATTTTTAACCTCTGCCTTTTCAAGTAGACACTTTTTAGAAACAGCTGCCTAGTTAAAGCAAGGTTTAAATTTTAAACTGTTCGCCAAGGTAAACCCTTCTAACATCGGGGTTGTTTAAAATTTGTTCGGCATTGCCTTGGGCGATAATGGCACCGTCGCTGACTATGTAAGCCCTTTCACAAATTTCTAAGGTTTCACGAACATTGTGGTCGGTAATAAGTACACCAATATTTCTTTTTTGTAGCTGGCGAATAATGCCCATAATTTCAGCCACTGAAATGGGGTCGACACCAGCAAAGGGTTCATCTAACAGAATAAAAGCGGGTTCAGTGGCCAGCGCCCGAGCAATTTCCACCCTGCGCCTTTCACCACCAGAAAGGCTCATGCCTTTACTTTTGCGTATATGGGTTATTGAAAATTCTTCTAATAATTCTTCAAGCAGTGCGTTACGCTGGGTTTTGGTTAGCTCTTTGCGTAGCTCTAAAATAGCCAGTAGGTTGTCTTCAACACTAAGCTTACGAAACACTGAAGCTTCTTGTGGAAGGTAGCCTAAACCTGCTCTAGCACGGCCATGCATCGGTAGTTGGGTAATGTCTTTACCATCTAAAAAAATATTGCCAGCATCGGCTTTTACTAAGCCAACCACCATATAAAAAGAAGTGGTTTTTCCCGCACCATTAGGGCCCAGCAAGCCAACAATTTCGCCTTGGTTAATGGTTAGGCTAATGTCTTTTACTACCTTGCGTCCTTTATAGCTTTTTTGCAAGTTGTTCGCTTGTAAGCTTTTGACTTTTAAACACTTAGTCATTTCTTTGCCCTTGAGGTGCTGGGGTTAAAATAACTTCAACTCTGGCATCTGTGGTTGATTTTTGTTCCGCTTGAATGTCTTGCGTTGCTAAGTTGTAGGTTAATTTATGGCCAGCAAAGCTATCTTTGCCTTGGGTTAATTTTGCTTGGCCTGTCAGAATAATAAGGTTTTTAGCGGGTAGGTAATCAATGGTTTCACCCCAAGCTTCAATTTCAGGCTGGGTGGCATCGGGCAGGTCACGCATATAGGCTTGCCCTTGGGGTTGGCTGGCAATGGCTTGTTCTAATTCACCAGCAGGGTTGCGTTTAATGGCAAGTTGCGCCGCTTTTAATCGTAATTCACCTTGTTGTAGTTCAACCTCGCCCTTATAAGTGGCAAGCTGTTGCTGGTTATTCCATTGCATTTGCTGGGCTTCAACTTTCAGCGGTTGCTGGCGGTCTTCAGGCAGGGCTGCTACAGGGCTGCTTATAAAAAAAAGTATAAGCAGTAGAAAAGTGAGCAGCAGGAAGGGAGCTAGCTTATTAAAAAGGTAAGCTGGTTGAGTCATTGCTTAGCGTCCTGTGTTGCTTTAGGTGATAAGTCACTAGTGTTTGATGGTAAATAGCTGCCTTGCACTGAGTGTAAAATTTCAGCTAGTCCACTGTTTAAATTAACTTGTAAGCCTTGCCCTGTAGTTTTTCCACTGGGGCTTATAAAGCTAACAGGGTCTTCTGTGTGAGCAGTTTGGGTGGCATTGTTAACCCATAATCGTTCGGTTAAAAACTTGGGTAGATAAGCCGAATTTGAATTTAAAGGAGTGATAACAACTTTTTCTTCAAGGTAAATAACGTCTTCGCCTAGGTGTTCTGCGCGTTCAGCAACCACTTGCCAAGCTTGGCCTTGTTGGGTGTAATGGTGCATTAAAGGCTTTTCAAACAGGGTGATGTCTTTTTCAGGGTAGTGAGTTACTTGCACTGAATTAATTTTTTGTAAGCGTTGGCCTTGGGCGTTAAAGCTGCTTAGGCTGGCGTTTTCTACAAAGTAATCTGGCTCGCCATATTGTTCAGGCAGCTGGGCACGAGGCGCGGGCAGGTTTAAATCTTGTAACCAAACCACCAGTGCGCCAAGGCTTATGAGTAGAGCAAGCGCACCAAGTTTAGGTAAGGATGGAAGCCCTTTCATTGGCTAGCTAGTTAGCACGTAGGTTGTAAAGGTAGTGGTTAATGCAGTCTTGCCAAGTGCCTTGTGCCTGCATAATTAAGTCGGTTACTTCCCTGACTGCCCCATGACCGCCTGAGCGTTGGGTGGTGTAGTCGCTGTATTGTTTGATGTAGTCGGGGGCATTGGCAACGCTTGCACCAAAACCGGCTTTGCGTATGGCGGCAAGGTCTGGCAAATCATCACCACAATAGCCTATTTGTGACCAGTCTAAGCCCAGCTCGTTAACAATTTCACCAAGGGCAGTAATCTTGTCTTCGCGGCCTTGTAAAACAAATTCTATATCAAGGGCTTGAGCGCGTAGCGTAACAACTTTAGAAATTCTGCCGGTAATTATGGCCACTTTAACGCCGCTGGCTTGCAAAAGTTTGATGCCTTGGCCATCTTGAGTGTTAAACGCTTTACTTTCTTCAGCACTATTGGCATGAAAAAACAAGCTGCCATCGGTGAGTACACCGTCAACATCTAAAACCATTAAACGTAAAGGGCGCAGCTTTTCTAATAAAGACTCTTGAATTTCCATGGTGGCTCGCTGGTTAGTGATTAAAAAAATAGTAGGAGTATAGGCTAAGAACTATAGCAGATTACCCACTGGCAAATAACCTAGGTTTTAGATGACACCAGCTTTCAGCAGGTCGTGCATATTCAGTGCGCCAATCACTTGCTGGTTAGCATTAATGACTGGCAGGGCGCTGATTTTGTTTTCTTCCATTAGTAACACGGCTTCTGCTGCTAAAGCATCGGCTTGAATGTTTTTGCTACCTTGGGTCATAACATCGGCAACTTTCAGGTTGCGTAAATCAAGCCCTTGGTCTAGCGTGCGGCGCAGGTCACCGTCGGTATAAACGCCTAACAGCCGCTGCTGTTCGTTCACTATGCAGGTAAATCCTAAGCCTTTTTCAGTCATTTCAAACAGGGCTTCACGCAAGCTGGCGCTGCTTAAAACTGCTGGCAAAGCTGGGCCACTGTGCATTATGTCGCTAACTCTAAGTAACAGCTTACGGCCTAAACTGCCGCCAGGGTGCGACATGGCAAAGTCATCTGGCCCAAAGCCGCGGGCTTGCAGTAAGGCAATCGCTAAAGCATCACCCAGCGCAAGGGCTGCTGTGGTGCTTGAGGTGGGTGCTAGGTTTAAGGGGCAGGCTTCTCGGCTGATGGAAGCGTTCAGGTGTACATTGGCTTCTTGTGCTAGCGTAGAATTAGGCGCACCCGTTAAACCGATGATGGGAATACCAAGGCGTTTTAACAGGGGTAGTAATGAGGTGACTTCATGGGTTTCGCCTGAATTAGACAGGGCTAAGACTAAGTCACTGCGGGTCACCATGCCTAAGTCGCCGTGGCTGGCTTCACCTGGGTGCATAAAGAAGGAAGGTGTGCCAGTGCTAGCTAGGGTGGCCGCAATTTTGTTGCCAATATGGCCTGATTTACCCATGCCAGTAACAATGATACGGCCTTTGCAGTTTAATATGAGTTCACAAGCAGTAATAAAGTCTTGGTCTAGTTGGCTAAGCACTTCTTGTAAAGCTTCTATTTCAAGTTGAAGGGTGCGCTGCGCTGAGGCAAGGTAATCGGTGGTGGTCATAAACGACTCGGTATCCGTAATTTTGGCGGTGATTGTGAATAGCAGGGTGGGTTTGGCATTATAGCTTTTTTTGACCTTACTTCTATGACTTCCTAGCTGGAGCGTTTGATGCAAGACGACAGGGTTCAAGTAGATAATCTTTATTTTAATCGGGGTAATAAGGTTATTTTTTCGGGTATTAACCTTAAGTTACGTAAAGGAAAAATTACCGCGCTTTTAGGCCCCAGTGGTACGGGTAAAACAACCTTGTTGCACCTGCTTGGTGGCCAGTTACAGCCACTCAGTGGTTCGGTGCAAGTATTTGGGCAGGAAGTGGCTAGGTTAAGCCGTAATGAGTTGTTCAAGCTGCGTAGCCGCATGGGGGTGTTGTTTCAGTCAGGCGCTTTGTTCACTGATATGTCGGTGTTCGACAATATAGCCTTTCCACTGAGGGTTCACACGCCTTTGCCTGAAAGCATGATTCGAGATTTGGTATTAATTAAACTGGAAGCGGTGGGTTTGCGGGGTGCGCGTGATTTAATGCCTATCGAACTTTCTGGAGGCATGGCAAGGCGCGTTGCTTTGGCAAGGGCGATTGCTTTAGACCCTGAACTACTAATGTATGATGAACCTTTTGCTGGGCAAGACCCCATTTCTATGGGGGTCTTGGTGCAATTGGTGAAGCGTTTAAATCAGGCTTTGGGTTTAACATCGGTCATTGTTTCTCATGATTTGGCTGAAACGCTTTCTATAGCCGACTATGCCTATATTTTAGCAGGCGGTAAAATTATTGCAGAAGGCACACCGGCCGAATTAGAAGCATCGCAGCAAGAAAATGTACGCCAGTTTATTGGTGGTTTACCCGATGGCCCTGTGGCTTTTAATTACCCAGCAGCTAGTTTTGCTGATGATTTATTTGCTAAAAAGGAGGTGGGTCATGCTTGATTGGCTTGCTGGTTTAGGCCGCCAAGGTTTGCAGCTTACACATGCGTTGGGGCGCTCTGGCATTTTTCTATTTCAAGCTTTGGCTGGCCTGCCTCGCAGCCGTGAAGCCTTTAGCTTGTGGCTGCGCCAAATTTATTCGGTAGGTGTTTTATCGCTGATTATTATTTTAGTATCGGGGTTGTTTATTGGCATGGTGTTGGGTTTGCAAGGCTACACTATTTTGGTTGATTTTGGTGCTGAACAAGCCTTAGGGCAGATGGTGGCTTTAAGCTTAACCCGTGAGTTAGCGCCGGTGGTGGCTGCTTTGTTGTTTGCAGGGCGTGCCGGTTCAGCATTAACAGCTGAAATAGGTTTAATGAAAGCAACTGAACAGCTAGCCAGTTTGGAAATGATTGGTGTCGACCCTTTACGGCGCATTGTTGCCCCTAGGTTGTTGGCCGGTTTTGTTGCCCTGCCAGTGCTTACCATTATTTTTACTTGTGTGGGCATTGGGGGCGGCTGGTTGGTAGGGGTTGATTGGCTGGGGGTTGATGCGGGTGCGTTTTGGAGCAATATGCAGTCATCGGTTTCTTTTCGTGCCGATGTGCTTAATGGGGTAATAAAAAGCCTAGTTTTTGCTCTTGTAGTTACTTGGATAGCGGTTTTTCAGGGTTATGATCTAGTGCCAACTTCTGAAGGCATTAGCCGCGCGACCACACGAACCGTGGTTTATTCCTCTTTAGCAGTGTTGGGGCTAGACTTTGTTCTAACCGCACTCATGTTCAGCAATTTATAAGTGGGTAGAAATAGCTATGCGTAATCAACGCTGGGTTGAAATTTCGGTGGGTGGTTTTATGCTGCTGGGTTTTGCGGCTTTGTTATTTTTAGCCTTTAAAGTCAGTGGCTTGGCGCAATCATCTGAACAAGGCAGTTTTGAAGTGCAAGCCTGCTTTGGCGATATTGGCGGTTTAAAACCCCGTTCAAGAATTGCCTTAGCCGGTGTAACTGTGGGGCGAGTGGGTAAAATTGACCTAGATTACCAATGGCTTGAAGCTTGCGTTACCTTGCAGTTAGATAAAAAACTAATGGGGAAATTAAGCACTGATACGGCTGCGGCTATACAAACGGCTGGTTTGTTGGGCGATAACTACATTAGCCTTACGCCGGGCATTGATGAAGCTTATTTAGCACAGGGCGACAGCTTAAAAGATACTCAGTCAGCACTTATTTTAGAACAACTGGTTAACCAGTTTATTTCTAACTCAACTAAAAATTAAATTAATTTAGAGAAGCGCAATGCAAAGTTTTAAATTATTGGGTACTGCTTGGTTGGCGGCTTTTTTTATGGTGGCAGCTTCCTTGCCGTCAAGCTTTGCGGCAGCCCCTGCTGAGCCTAAGCAAACTTCTTGGCAGGTGGTTGAACAGGGCCTTGCCGATTTAACAAAGGTGTTTGAGGCTAATAAAGGTGTTTATGAAACTAACCCTCAAGCCTTGTATGACAAGCTAGACCTTGCCATGCAGCCTTATGTCGATTTTCGCTACATTAGCGCACGGGTGATGGGTGGGCGTTATTTTCGTGCTGCAACGCCTGAACAACGCAGCCGCTTTGCTGCCACCTTTCAAACCACCTTGGTAAGAACTTTTGGTCAGGGGTTGATGAGTTTTGATTACCGTGAATTTGATCTAAGCATTCAAGAAGGTGAAACCCGCTTTGAAGACCAAGACAAGGTGGCCTTGGAAGTCATCGCAAAAGATGGCCAACGTTACCCACTTTCGTTTACTTTGCGCCTGCATAATAACGAGTGGAAGGTGATTAATTTAATTGTGAACGGCATTAATTTAGGCTTAACGTTTAATAGTCAGTTCGACCGTGCGATGCGAGAAAATAACCGTGATTTTGATGCCGTTATTACTCACTGGTCACCTGAACAAGCGTTAAATGAATTACAAGAAGGTGAAGTAAAGTGATGAAGGCTGAGCTGGTCGCATTAAGTTCAGCTAGCTGGCGCTTGGTGGGGCAGGTCGAGTTTTCAACGGCTGAAAACTTGGCTGATGCATTGGTGCTAGAGGCAGGAATTAGCCAGNNAAGCCAGCGGTGGTTCAGCTTTGTTGTTGGTGTTGTTGGCATGGCAGCGGCGTTGTTTGGCTTTAGGTGTACAGCTTGAATTATTAAACCCACCCTTGCAGTTACAAAAAGTGGCTGAACTAAGCCATTTACAAAACCTCTTACCACTGGTGCTTAATACTAAACAACTTGGCTAAGCTGCCCAAGAGGTGCCTTTTCAGTTATTATGCTCGCTGTTATTTAATCACTACTACTATTTAAGCAACTGCTGTTTTTTAATGAGGAGTCATCATGCAAGCTCAGACCTTGAAGGAACTGTTAGAAAGCCGCATTCCTGCGTGTGAATTTATTGTTAAGGGCGATGATGGGCGGCATTTTGAAGTAATTGCGATAGGTGAAGTGTTTGCGACCTTGCCTAGCCCTGTTAAAAAACAGCAATTAGTTTTTTCCGCACTCAGCGAAGAATTTGCCACAGACAAGCTTCATGCTATGGCACTAAAAACCTACACCCCGGAACAATGGGCAAAAGTTAAAGATTTGCAGGTTCTCTAAGGCCCTATATTAAGTATGGATAAACTACTAATTACTGGGGGACATCCCCTTGATGGCGAAGTATGGATTTCGGGTGCTAAGAATTCCGCCTTGCCAATTTTAGCCGCTAGTTTACTAGTGAATGGACCTGTTTCTATTGGTAATTTGCCGCACTTGCACGATATTACCACCATGATAGAGCTGTTAGGTGGCATGGGTGTGCAGGCGGTTGTTGATGAAAAAATGTCATTAGAGTTAGATGCAAGCTATGTTGATAATTGCATTGCGCCCTATGACCTAGTTAAAACGATGCGCGCTTCTATTTTAGTGCTAGGCCCGTTAATGACACGCTTTGGTGAAGCTGAAGTTTCGCTTCCCGGTGGTTGTGCTATAGGCAGCCGCCCCGTGAATTTGCACCTGAATGGCTTAAAGCAGATGGGTGCGGAAATTCGTGTGGAAGAGGGCTACATTCGTGGCAAGGTGAATGGCCGCTTGCAGGGCGCACACATTATTTTTGATACCGTTACCGTGACCGGCACTGAAAACCTAATGATGGCGGCGGTGTTGGCTGAAGGCCGTACTATTTTAGAAAATGCGGCGCGTGAGCCTGAAGTGGTTGATTTGGCAGACTTTTTAAATGCGATGGGCGCTAAAATAAGTGGCGAAGGCACAGATACGATTATTATTGATGGTGTGACTGAGCTAAGTGGTTGCCATTTTAATGTGGTGGCTGATCGCATTGAAACGGGTACTTTTTTAGTGGCTGCTGCGGCAACCCGTGGCCGAGTTAGAGTTAAGCACACCCGTGTTGATATTTTGGATGCGGTGTTGGCTAAGCTAAGGGAAGCAGGCGCAACAATAACCTTAGGCGATGATTGGATAGAATTAGACATGCGTGGTAAGCGTCCTAAAGCGGTCAGCATTAGAACAGCGCCCTACCCAGCCTTTCCTACCGACATGCAAGCCCAGTTTATGGCGTTAAATGCCATTGCTGAAGGCACCGGCACCGTAATTGAAACCATTTTTGAAAACCGTTTTATGCACGTCCAAGAAATTTCACGCATGGGCGCTGATATTCAAGTTGAAGGCAACACAGCAATTATTCGTGGCGTTGAAAAGCTAACGGGTGCGCCGGTTATGGCAACGGATTTGCGTGCATCTGCAAGCTTAGTCATTGCGGCTTTAGTGGCCGAGGGTGACACTTTGGTTGATCGTATTTATCACATTGACCGTGGTTATGAATGCATTGAAGAAAAGCTTATGTTGCTGGGTGCGAAGATAAAACGCATCGCTGCTTAATAAAAACTGCCGCCTGATAAACAGGATGAGAGATATAAATGTCACAAAGTCTAACGCTAGCCCTGTCTAAAGGGCGAATTCTAGATGATACCCTGCCACTTTTAGCCGCTGCTGGCATAGTACCTGCTGAAGATATTAGCAAAAGCCGTAAGCTAATATTTGATACTAATTTACCGGGTGTTCGTTTATTAGTGATACGTGCTACCGACGTGCCTACTTACGTTGAACTTGGGGCTGCTGATTTAGGTGTGTCGGGTAAAGACGTGTTGATGGAGCATGGCGGCAGCGGTATGTATGAACCCTTAGATTTAAAAATAGCGGTGTGTAAATTAATGACGGCTGCACTTAAAGGTTCAGTGCAACCGGAAGGCCGTCGCCGTGTAGCAACCAAGTTTATTAAAACAGCCAAGCGTTGGTATGCTGAACAGGGCATACAAGTTGATTTAATTAAGCTGTATGGCGGTATGGAGCTTGCCCCCATTATGGGCTTGGCTGATGAAATTGTAGACATTGTTGATACGGGTAAAACGCTAGTGGCCAACGGTTTAGAAGCCCGTGAATTTATTGCCGATATTTCATCTCGCTTGGTAGTGAACCGTGCTTCCATGAAAATGAAGTATCAGCAGATTCA
>LFRM01002537.1_pt1 | contig 14104 bp, 14 predicted proteins | sample 618341 | NCBI WGS metagenome assembly LFRM01 (sample SAMN03654438, study PRJNA283298) | anaerobic digester metagenome | isolation source: pool of bioreactors CSTR01a, CSTR02a, and CSTR03a thermophilic anaerobic... | place: Denmark: Kgs. Lyngby | collected 2014-05-21 | reverse complement strand
TGCTTTGCAAAAACTGTGGAATTTACTTTTGCAAACCGGAATTTACTTTTTCAATTGACCGTTAGTTTCATATTTTTATAACCAATATACAATCATTAATTTACAAGTAAACATTATTAACTATTTATGATATGTCTCACCGTGTATTACTGAATACATGACTTTCCCTGAATATTAAGTAAAAAGTCGTACATCATGTACGACATATTTATAAATTATCATATATCTGGCCTCTATTTCCTATATCAATAACCAGTATTACGAGTTCTTTATCATTCTTAGTAAAAATGACTCTGAAATCCCCAACTCTAAGTCTATAATACTCATAGCCTTTTAATTTCTTTACATCTCCTTTAGGCAATCCATAAATGGCAGATAATATTCTCTTCCTTTGATAATTATCCTGTTTGTTAATAAACTTCAAAGCATTCTTGCTTATATTAATTTTGTAGTTCTGATTCATCAATCCCTAACTCCTTCAGAACTTCTTCCATACTGACAAACTCGAATTTTTCACGATTTTTCTCAAATTCATTAATGATTTCAATTTCTTCTTTATCAGGCTGGACTTCTTCAATGCTTTCCCACTGTTTCCTGGCTTCCTGCTCTTTTTTATTCTTTAAAAAGGCATAATAATTTAAGACTTCTCTAAGAAGTTCTGAGTCATTTTCCTTTGCTAACTTAATAATTAACTCTCTCGATAGCGGACTCACATTATTCACCTGCCTGTTATACATATTACACCAATATTATATCACAAACCCATCTGAATGTTATACTATGTTATGAGGATAATACTGCCTTTCTCTCACTTATGGTAGGTCTCATTGTTAATTATTTTAAAACACCTGTATATCTGTTCTAAGAGTATTACTCTTGCCAGCTGATGCGGGAATGTGAGGTTTGAAAGGCACAGGCGGTAGTCAGCCTCTTTTACAAGCTGCCTGTCAAGACCAATTGAACCGCCTATAATGAAAGATATGCTGCTCCTGCCCTGGAGCATCCACGCTGACAACATCTCTGACAGTTTTTCCGAGTCGGGCTGCTTTCCTTTTAAATCGAGGGCAACGGTAAAGGTATTTTTTAATAACGCATTCCTGATCCTGGCGGCTTCTTTTTTGAGCACCTGTTCTTTTTCGGCGTCGCTCAGGGTTTCGGGAACTTTTTCTTCCGAAACCTCGTTCATGACAATTGTGCAAAATCGGGAAAGCCTTTTCATATATTCTGAAACCGCATCTTTTAAATACTTCTCCTTCAGATTCCCAACCGAAACAACCTGGATTTTCAATGCCATAACCTTTCCGTAATTAAACTTGCGATTATAAAATTAAAATACCCCTAAAACAAACCTTTAACCCTGAACACTTTCTCCGCCTATAGTATGCGGGGTATTCCTGAATTTATCGGTTATAATTCTATACACTGATCATTTCACTTACCCTGTCCCTATGGGCAACCCCAAGATAAACATCACGCCCGGCAATAATGGATTTCTCAAGAAGAGCATTTTTTACCGTTTCAAAAGCAAGTTCCGGAAAATTGTTTTCCTTGCTCAGATGTCCGAGCAGGAATTTCTTTGTTCCCGCCCTGGCAAGATATGCCACGGTCTGTGCTGCCATATCATTGCACAAATGCCCTTTATCGCCCAAAATGCGTTTTTTCAGAGGCCATGGATACCTGCCCATTTTAAGCATTTCAATATCGTGGTTTGACTCAATTAAAACCATATCGCTTCCTTCCAGGCATGCAAGAAGGTTATTGTTCATATGCCCCATATCGGTAGCAATGGTTAATTTCCTGTCGTTGCAGAAAAAACTGAAACCAACCGGTTCCGCAGCATCATGAGGAGTCATAAAAGTATGTACTTCCAAATCACCGATACGGAAATTGTCACCTGTATTAAATACACGAATACATTCGGGGTTTATTTTTTTCAATGAGCTCATCATGGCGTCCCAGGTTCTTTGGTTTGCATAAATGGGTATGCCGAACCTGCGGGACAGGATCCCTGCCCCCAGTATATGATCCATATGCTCATGGCTGATTAAAATAGCCTGAATATTACGAATATCCTCGCCTATTGATAAAAGCGCCTGCTCTATTCTCTTTCCGCTCAATCCTGCATCAACCAGGATTTTGGTCTTATTGCCCGATACATATATCGCATTTCCGCTGCTGCCGCTGAACAGACTTACAAGTTTTATCATTTGAAAATAACTCCTTAATAAACACAAAAATATCACTGTTAATAAGACATGGAATGAAAAAACATCAGAAATTATGTCATTCTGCTCTTTTTATATCCGCACCAAGTGTCTTTAGCTTTTCATCCAGCTTTTCATAGCCCCGGTCGATATAGTCTATGTTTGATATAACTGTTTCTCCGCGGGCCATTAGCCCGGCAATTACCATAGCTGCTCCGGCTCTTAAATCCAATGCCCTGACCGGTGCCCCGGTTAATTGTACAGGCCCTTCTATCACTGCCATGCGCCCTTCAACCTTTATTTTTGCGCCCATTCTTTTCAGTTCGTCAACGTACTGGAACCTGTTGTCCCATACTCCTTCGGTGATTATGCTTGTTCCTTCAGCCCTGCACAGCAGGGAAGTGATCGGCGGCTGAAGATCCGTCGGAAACCCCGGATAGGGAAGGGTTTTTATATTCACTTTCTTTATTTTGTCCTTACAATATACACGGATGCTGTCATCGAACACATCCACCCTGACATTCATTTCCTGCAATTTCGCAGTTAACGATTCCATATGCTTTGGTATGATGTTTTTAACCAGAACATCACCTTTCGTGGCTGCGGCTGCAATCATATAGGTTCCCGCTTCTATCTGATCGGGAATGATTGTATATGTGTGGCCGCCTTCAAGATACTTCCTGCCTCTTATTTTAATGACATCGGTACCTGCACCCTTAATATCGGCACCCATTGCGTTTAAAAAGTTTGCAAGGTCTACTATATGCGGTTCCTTTGCCGCATTTTCAATTGTGGTTATGCCCTCGGCCTTGACCGCCGCAAGCATTATGTTTATTGTGGCGCCGACGCTGACAACATCAAGATATATTGGTGCTCCCACAAGTTTCTGCGCGGTCAGGATAACTTTTCCGTGCTCAATTTCAACTTTCGCTCCCAGCGCCTCAAATCCCTTAATATGTTGATCAATTGGCCTTACGCCAAAATCACACCCGCCTGGAAAAGTAACAACCGCTTTATTGAACCGGCCAAGAAGCGCCCCCATTAAATAATACGAGGCGCGGAGCTTGCCGATCTGTTTATCGGTTGCAATATGAGAATTGATATTCGAGGTATCTATCTGGATTGAAGAACTGTTCAGGTTTTTAATATCCGCTCCCAGGTCAGTCAATATATTTTTCAGAATTGATACATCCAATATATCGGGTATATTTTCAATTATACAGTCACCATCCGATAGGATAGTTGCCGGAAGGATAGCAACAGCGGCATTTTTCGCCCCGCTTACATTAACTTCACCTTTAAGCCTTTTCTGACCATGTATTATCAGCTTTTCCAACAAGCAACACCTGGCTTTCCCGCTCTTTTGTAAGAGTTCATAATCCGGCCGGCACAGTTGTTTAATGCCGTTCTAAAATATTATAACATTATATGTTCTGAAAGCTCAATCAGGAAATTCATAATATCCTGAATATCAATACAAATTACCCATCCATTCCCCCGTAAAAGCGTTGAATAAAACATCTTCGCCATTTCCAAGCCTTACACGCCACACCGGGGTGTCATACAACTCGTCCTCCTGGACAAGAAAATAACCCAAATCAACGGATTCAACCGAGCCTTTTATCTTATCCTTGTTCGTCAGCAAAACAATTTCTGCAGATACAGCGTCATCTTCCTTATTCGTCTTAAGCTCGTAAAATATCCTGAGGCTTCCTTCAGCCTTCACAAGAAAATTGTTTTCAATTGTAAAAACAATCCTGTTGCAGAAAACAGGCTTCTTTTTATACAACTGAACATACTCCGCTGTAACAGTGCCGTCTTTTTCCTGTATTCTGTCCAAAACAAAGTTCTCTTTTGAAATATCGTTATTCTTTATCCAGGACTTAAGAGTTTTATCAAGTTTTTTCCTGCTTTCTGCAGAAATTGCCACACTGTTTGTGCTGTCCGTAAAAATAAATTTATCGTCTGCAAATTCAAGGGTTTTTCCGTCTTTAATATATTCATTTTCTATGCTCAATGCATCCTTTTCCGGGATTTCCATCAGACGCCTTATCATGCCTGTATATACATTTTTATCTTTCTCTGCAAAACTTATACGCTGAACAGGTTTTATGTCGGACGGAATGGAACAGTTTATTTCAATACCCGATTCAGTCAGCGCTTTATATGCTTTATCCCGGTATTCCCTTGAGGAACCGAAGGTTTTTTTTACATTGACAATGTTAACAAATAAAAAAATATTCAAAATAACCAGTAAAATCAGGATAATGTTTTTTGCTCTGGACCAGTCCATATCAGTCTCCTTTTCCCTGCATTCTGAGGTAGACATCCTGTTCTTCGGTTCTGATGATCCAGTATGGCTCTGCTCTCATGCTGTTTTCAGGGCATATATAACTTATCTTGATATCCTTTATGTCCGGATTATATAAAACCTCGGGATAATTCTTAATCATTTTGTTCTCAAAAATATCGAAGAAGTAAAGGCTGTAGTTATTATAATAGTCATTGTTTGAAAACGTTTTTATATACCACTTCACATCAACCACACGATCCCTGTTGGCCGTTATTGTTATGGCAGGTTTCAATGTCTGCGACTGCAAATCCATTATTTTAATCTCCATGCCGTCCTGTACATAATCAAAAGTAAAAACATAGTTTTCACTTCTCTCTTCTATTCCGGTCAATAGTATATCCACGCCTTCTATTAAGTTGTTCTTCCTGTATTCTATAAAAGTAATTGCCTTCTCAAAAGCTTCATTCGCAGGACCTTTTTCTCCGAGGCTCTTATTCCTGTACTGGTAATCCAGGAACCCGCTATTATAATACCGTAAAACTTTCTCGGTATCAGAAAAAATTATACTGGTACCGTCCTCTCCGAATTTTCTGACCATGGAACTTTTATAACTGTCGCCAAGGAGATAATCCTCAATTTTGTCAAGATTATCACGGTTAAGTATGATTTTGTCGGGTGTTTTGACAAGCAAGTCCCAGATCCTTTTTTCCCTGTTCTCATCAAGGCTGACAAGAAGGTCCATATTGTCTACGCTCGAATAGAAGTAATTCAGTCTGTTTACCGGAATGATATTCTCATTGTTATGGATGTTTCTTACAACCCTGATGTATTCCTCCTTTTTCATGTTTCCCTGTTCAATTTTTACAACGTACTTGTAAACGGTTTCCCCGTCAAATACATATAACGTGTTCTCATTATTATTGATGCTTTCAGAAGGGAATATCGCTATTTTGTATATCTGCTTCAATGTCTTTGAAAGGGTTGATTCTCCCCCGATTATCAATCGTATTATATCGGAATGGACAGGGCTTTTAAACTCGACAACTATGCATCTCATTTTGGTCAGCAGGTACCAGTCGCGCTCATAGGGTTTACTGCCTTCAGCAGGCCTTGTTTCAAGTATCTGCCTGAAATAACTGTGCATAAAATCACCCCATATGTCATGAAACAGACCGTCATTTGTATCGAGCTGCCAGTACAAAGCACCCGAACCATCGGACACCATGATTCTTTCAGGCTGTATGTACTTGTCCTTCACCTTGTCTATATCAACCGAAAAATCATTATACCGCCGATTTTGGGACGAAAACAGAAAGGGAACTCCTGGATTTTGTTCTGTCCAAAGAATTCCCATCTGAAGCAGCGACAATATAATAAGAAAAATCATAAACAAGGACTTTTTAAGTTCCACGCTGAATATGCGCATATTCCTTCCTCATCTATCTGGGAATAATACTGCTGTTAAATGTTTTGAATATATCCTGCGTTGTCTTTAGCGTTCTCATAAAATCAAAGAGTTGATTAACAATAATTACTTCGGTATCGAACATTTGAACATTGTCAAGGGTAAGCTCCTTATAACTGTCTTTCGGGAAAGCTATTACGCGTATATAATTCGGATTGTTGCTTCCTACATTGGGAAGATTGAGTTTGATTTTCATGCACCATGCATTGAACTCAGCCGGATCCCCCAGCAGTTCATAGGTGTCATTCTCCTGGACAAAAACCATTACTACAACGGTATTTCCTTTTTCAAGATAAACAGTATCAGAGAGCGTAACATACAGGTCATAATCCTGAATATCGTCTTTCGTTGATCCATCCTCTACTATCTTAATGTCTTTTTCCTTTATATATTCAATTTCAGTTTCGTTTTCGGGATCAAAAAACAAAGATGAGTACATCTCTATTACCGCTTCATGAGAATACTCCTCTTCTTCTTCCTCATACACCCCGGTCATGACATAAAAACCCGGATTAACATTTTCAACAGAAATGCTGCTTATCACAGGCTCTTCATCTTCAGTTGCCAGTGATACCACTGCACCTGCGATAATAAAAACAAGCATCAGCATTATAAAAACTATTTTCTTTAACATAATATCCTCCCCTGTGGGGTAAATCCTTATGGCCTATTATACCAAACTTATATTCGTACTTATATTATATAACGAAAATTATTACAATTCCATTACCTCATGCTTAAAATGCTGTTACTGTTTACAGAACAAGTCCTTATGACAGGGAAATATTTTCTGCGCACTCTTCAATGATTCCCGGAAGCAATATAGTAATGGTTGTTCCGTTGTTTGGCTCGCTTTCCGCCTTTATCGAACCCCCGTGGGCTTTGGCTATTTCGCTGGCTATTGACAAGCCCAGCCCTGTTCCTCCCATCTGCCTTGAACGGGCTTTATCCACACGGTAGAAACGCTCAAATATCCTCTCCAGGTCCCGCTTCGGAATTCCGATACCGGTATCCACAACCTTTATACATGCATTGGTATCGCTTCTGCTGACATAAACCGCAATAGAACCGTTCGCAGGCGTATACTTCACCGCATTTCCTATAACATTTAACAGCAGCTGCTCAAGGCGATCCTCATCACCGTTTATATCGGGAGCCTTATCAAGTTCAATAACGCTCAGCTGCTGATTCTTTTCATCTGCAGATATTTTCATTCTTGCAACAACACTGTTGACAAGCTCTATCGGAGAAATCCGGGTCAGGTTCAGCTTAATTCCGCTGTCATGCTTCGATAACAACAGCAAATCTTTAACCAGGCGATCCATACGGTTTGACTCGGAGTAAATAACCTCAATAAAGTTCCTTGCAATTTCTTCGTCTTCCAGTGCGCCGTCAAGCAATGTTTCAGCATAACTTTTTATGGAAGTCAGCGGCGTTTTTAGTTCATGGGATACGTTTGCAACAAACTCCTTGCGCATATTGTCAAGTTTCTGTTCCTTAGTATAGTCCTGCAGAACGGTTATCAGTCCCTCCACGTTATTCTCCTTGTCGGTAAAGGAGGCAAACTGAACCCTGAAAAACTTGTCCTTAATCCGTACATTATCGCTGATATCCGCAAATTTCCTGTTCTCCAGTATTTCGCACAGATCGTGGTTAAGCCCCAGCCTCTGCATAATACCTGAAAAGGTAAGTGAACACTGTTCCATATCAAGAACCGAAAGGGCCGCGGAATTAATATGAATTATAAACCCGTCCCTGTTAAAGGCTATAATACCATCGGTCATATAATTAATAATCATTTCAAACTTGTTTTTTTCATTAGAAAGCTCAAGAAGCATGTTTCTGAGCTGGCTTTCCATGTAGTTGAATGTCCTGGTCAGCTTGCCTATCTCATCGTCGGACTTGACTTCAAGAACCTGGCCGAAATCACCCGATGTAATGTTTTCAGCCTTATGAATTATATCGATAATGGGCTTTGTAATTGTCCTGGAAAGCAGGATACCTATGGCAATCGTAACTGCCAGTGATATAACCATCCCGGATATGATAACCTGGCTGAATTCGCTTATAATCGACAGGGCCTGCGAGCGGTCGTATTTGAAGAACAGAATGAAATCACCGTCAATCAGCGGCTGTCGGATAACGTAGTCATAAAAATCGCCTTTTGAAGTTTTTGTGATGTATTTTCCCTTTCCCTCGCTCTCCCCGCTTATAACCACCATCAGGTTCCGGGACTTCAGTATTTCATTTCTGAAACCTGCTTCATCTTCCTGGTACCATATATCCGATGAATATATTATTTCATATGTTCCGTCCTTTATCAGGGTATAGCTCTTAATACTGCTTATAAACTGGCTGAGGATAACCGGGTCTTCCTTGAACCTTTCAAGAAGTTCCTCACTTGTCATCTGTTCATTAATGTTAAGGGTGGCATAGTTGTCAGATATGGATTTTTTGAAGTCGTTATAAAAAATATCCTCCACCTTGTAATTCAGAAAAACCCAAACTACAGACAACAATACAAAGGTGATGGCTGCAATAATAAAAACAAGTCTCCACTGCAAACTCTTTGAAAACATTATATCCCCCGGTTTTTAAGGATTAAATATCCAAAGCCGCTTAAATTATTCGCAATCAGCTTTCAAACCAATCGATGAGGCAATCCCATCCTTTAACCTTATTATTATATCAAATCATTGTCACAATGAGGGATTAAAATAATAGCCAACACCACGCTTGGTAAGTATATATTCAGGCTTGCCAGGTACCCTCTCCAGTTTCTCCCTGAGCCTTCTTACCGTAACATCCACAGTGCGGACATCACCGTAATATTCATATCCCCACACCTTTTCAAGCAGGTTCTCCCTTGTAAAAATCTGGCCTTTCTGTGAAGCAAGAAATTTTACAAGCTCAAACTCCCTTAATGTAAGTTCAATAACCTCATCACCGCGTTTTATCTCATATCGGTTCACATCAATAGTCAAATCACCGCATACTATTAATTCACTCTGAATATTCTGATTGTCTTCAACCACACGGCGCAGGTTTGCTTTAACCCTCGCCATCAGCTCACGCGGGCTGAATGGTTTGGTTATATAATCGTCAGCTCCGAGTTCAAGCCCCAAAACCTTGTCAACTTCTTCTTCCCTTGCTGTCAGCATTAAAATAGGGGTATTCAGGGTTTGCCTGATTTTTCTGCATACAGTGAACCCGTCGTATTCGGGAAGCATTATATCAAGAAGTATCAGGTCGGGTTTTTCACGCTCAACCATTTCCAGAGCCTGCTTTCCGTCATATGCTTCAACTGTTTCAAAACCTTCTTTTTTCAAATTGAACTTAAGTATATCAACAATGTTTTTTTCGTCATCCACTATCAAAATCTTTCTCTTCATAGAATACACCTACTTTATATATTTATTTGCAGAATTCAGCATAAAACAATACCTGTCGGAAACACTTACAGCCACAGGCGGGTTATGGGCAAAAATTAAGATGATATAAAAACCATGCCCAATATATAATTGGACAATCATATTATATCAGATTTTTAATTATTTTGTAGTGTTTTATGCTATTTACATTATAAGGCAATATAAGTGCATCGGGCTCATAAAAACCCGATGCACCGGTTATTGTTATTCATAGCGAAGAGCTTCAATCGGATCAAGGTCTGCTGCTTTTTTGGCAGGGTAAACGCCGAAAATCAGACCCAGTATGACTGACATGGCAAATGAACCTATAACGGTAGGAATATCTACTGACGGAGGTATTTTAATGAAATAAGAAATCAGGTTACCTGTTACAACACCCAGTATTATACCGATTATCCCTGCAATACCCGTCATTATAATCGATTCCATAAGAAATTGCATTACTATGCTGCTTTTCTGCGCACCTAAGGCCTTGCGGATTCCAATTTCCCTGATTCTTTCGGTAACGGAAACAAGGAGAATGTTTATTATTCCAATACCGCCCACAACGAGCGTTATTATGGCTATTACAAGCAAAACGGACGTGATGACCCCGATAATGCTGGAAAACATCTTCTGTATATCCTCCATTGACTGAATATAGAATAAATCTTCCTTGCGCCGCACTCTTTCAAGCAGGTTCTTTATATTCTTCGTAGCAATTTCTATATCGGCGTCAGGCTGCAGTGAGAACATGATTGTATCAAGTGCTTTGTCGTTTGTCATAGACTGCAGTGTCGAAACAGGCATATATATAATTGCAGGTATCTGGTCGCCGGCCATGCTGGTGAGAAAATCATCACCGCTGCTCATTACACCGACTATTTTAACCTTTGAATTATATCTGCCTACTTTCAGGTATACTGTTTCACCGACAATATCAGTCCTGTTGAAATACCTTTTTGCAAAGGTTTCATCCACAACAATAACCTTGGCCTTTGTCCTGTCGTCGAAGTTGTTAATAAACCTGCCGGCAGCAAAATCAATTACCGTAAAGTTTTTGTACTGGGATGTAACACCACTGACAATGGCTGTCCTTGTATCCTTTCCAACCCTGATTTCACCAAGCGCCTGTTCCAAGGTTGTGATATTTTTTATTTCAGGAATATTCTCCACAAGCAGATCGATATCATCGGTTGTGAGCATTTCATTTGCTGAAATGTCCGTTGTTTTGTAATATATGTTGAAAGTATTGGCTCCGATCTTTTCAAATTCACTGGCAATATAGTTCTCGGTTGCATTTCCGAGAGCCATGATTGCTATGACTGAAAAAACACCCATAACAATTCCCAGCATGGTAAGAAAAGATCTTAACTTATTTGATTTCAGGCTGTCGAATGCCTGTCTGAACAATTCCATCCATATCATAGCTTTACTCCACAACCCTTACTCTGTCCCCGTCCTTAAGGCTTAGCTGAGGATCCACCACAACCATGTCCCCGGGGCTAAGTCCGTCAACAATTTCAACCAGCATATCTGAATAAATGCCGAGAGTGACATACCTCTTGCTGACTGTCATATCTTCCTTGTTAATCAGCATTACATACTGTTTTTTATCCTTGTCGTAAAGGAAAATGTTGAATTCAGCAACAGGGATTCCGCTTTTTTCATTGGTAACAATATCACAGTCCACGTTCAGGCCGGGCTTAAGAATATCCAGCCCTTCCTTAGGCTGAATTATTATCTCTATACCTGTACTGTATCCGCTGCCTGACTGAAAACTTGTTGCAATGGGAGCAACAGACACAACCTCGCCTTCAAGTTCCACATCATCACCCAGCGCATCGCCGGTAATTCTGACCTTCTGGCCCGGAGCAATTTCTTTCGAATTATACTCGTCAACAATAGCAGATATCTCCAGGTTCCGGCCGTCAATAATTGTGAATGCAGGCTGACCGGTTACAGTATATCCGCCTTCTATAAGGTTGATTTGGGTTACATAACCTGTAATAGGCGCCTTTTCAAGATTCCTTATTTTTACCAGTCTGTTTTCTATATCAGCAATCTGCCTGCTGATTAATTCTATATTCTTGATTTGGGTCTGAATATCCAGGTCATGGCCGCTTACACTTGAGTTGTATGCCTTTTCTGCCGATTCCAGGGATATTAAGGCACTGTCAAGGGCTGCCTTTGTATCTTTTACAGCCTGCTCATACTGTTTAAGCTGGGTTTCTGAAATAATCCCGCTTTCATAAAGTTTTAACTGTTTATTATACTCATCCTGAGCCGTCCTGTAGTTTTCTTCAGCCCTGTCGCGGGCATTTCTTGCAGAAGTCAGGTTGGACTCAAGAGAAAGAAGATTTTGGCCCGATTCCAGTTTCTTCAGCGTAATGGACTGGATTTCTTTCTGGATTTTAAGGGTTTCAAGCTCGTCTGCAAGAGGAGCGGTATCAAGTTCCACCAGCCTGTCGCCTTCATTGACCAAATCATTTTTATTAACCAGCACACTGTTCACTCTTAACGGAGTATCGAAGAATACCTGTGCCTTGTTAACCTCCCTGACCGCACCCGGTGCGGCTACATAAGACGATACACTGCCCGTTTCAATTGTTGTAGCTTTTACAGCAACCGCATTCCTTGAAATTATTCCGGGCGATGATGCCTCAGAAGGGGAACCGTCATTTTTTCTCAGGTTCAATATAACCATTACTGCAATAACCGCTATCACCAGAACAGCAATAATAACAGACCTCTTTTTCATTATCTGTAACTCCTTTATCTAATCAAAAATTTTGCAGCTTATTAATTAGTTTACTGGTTCAAGTAAAGCATATTTGCCAGGTTGCCTGACAGAGACACAGAACCTGCCGAGATAAGGGTAAATATCACAAACAGGAGTACCGTAATAATATATGCTTTCTGTTTTTTTGCACCCCCTGTGTAAATGAACCCTATCCCGTAAAGAAAATATGACCAGATATTGAATACCTCAATATTTGCCGCAATGCTGTACAAAAAAATTCCAACCGAATCTGCATTTATCAGCGAGGCAAGACTTGTAACCTTGGCCGCCTGTACGCCTGTGCCGGTGAAATATATGTACAGACTGTGCAATAACTCTCCCAGTACCGTTATGACTGAAATATATGCCGTCATTGAAAAATATTTTTTCAAACCCTTTTCGCAGCCTGCAAGGCGGTATGCCAGGTATAAAATCAGGGTTGTAACAACCCACGTTCCAACCATGATAAACGGTGTGGAAGCAACGGTCCCGATTAGGCTCATATTCGCAAGATAGTCCAGCTGGTCAACCGTGTAGTTAAGACCCATGGCTTTATATGTAGTATGCATCTGATCCATCAGATAGCCCTTCATTTGATTCATCAGCAGCAACTGGGCCAGTAAAGAAATAATGCAAACAAGGATTACGGGAAAAAGTATGGTAGGCTTACCGGCTGTATATGCAAAAAGCTTTTTCGGGTTGAAAAACAGGTTTCCTATTCTTTTAAATACAGACATTTTCTCGGGTATAACCACTTCATTCATTTCCACGCTATCAGTGTTATTATACATACTCGAAAACCTCCTGATCATTAATGCTGGTAAATGACATTATTCTCAACCATTGAATTAAGAACGCTTTCAGCGTCCAGTGGTTTTTCCACCGGTTTATCACTTATAATAAGTCCGTCCCTGAAAGATACAATTCTTTTGGTATGCTGTGCTATGTCGGGCTCATGGGTAACCAGAACTATTGTAACTCCTTCCCTGTTAAGTTTCTGAAATACATTCATAATCTCTTCGCCGGACTTGCTGTCGAGATTTCCTGTAGGTTCATCGGCAAGAATTATGCTGGGGTTGTTAACCAAGGCTCTTGCTATTGCAACCCTTTGCCTTTGCCCTCCGGAAAGTTCACTGGGTTTATGGTCAATCCTGTCAAGCAAATCCACCTTTGCAAGCGCCTCCATGGCTTTCTCGCGGCGTTTCTTTGCAGGCAAGCCTGCATAAATCATCGGAAGCTCAACATTTTTGAAAGCCGTCATTCTTGGCAGCAGATTAAATGTCTGAAACACAAAACCAATCTGACCGTTTCTTATTTTCGCAAGTTCATAATCTGACAGGGCGGATATATTTATATTATTCAGGGTATAGGTGCCCGATGTCATTCTGTCAAGACAGCCCATAATGTTCATTAGTGTTGACTTGCCTGAACCGGACGGCCCCATTATTGCAACAAATTCTCCTTCATCCACATGAAGATCTATGCCTCTCAGCGCTTCTACAGAAATCATCCCGTTTTTATACACTTTCCACAGTTTTTCAATATGTATCATATAAATAACCACCCGTTTTAAAATATATTACACTGTTATTATCATCTGCCGCAATCGACTGTAAAGATATTCCTTCATTCAGAGCCCTGTAATCCTCAAACCGTATAAAGATAAAATTTTAACAAAGTTACCGCTTATAATTACGATAACAATTCAAACTAAGTCTGAATTTCCCAGTTAATAAATTTGTAAGCGTCAAAGAAACCCTCACATAGTATATCGGTTGTGTAGTTGATACAATCACAGTAAAACAAGTTGAAAAAGTTGAAAAAGTAGGCCAACTTTTTCAACCAGGAATGGAGTGATTGTATGGAAACACAGAAAGTAACAACAGAGTTTCGTATGTCACAATGGACAAAAATAATTCAAAGCCGTATCGACAGCGGGTTAAGTATCAA
>LFRM01153921.1_pt1 | contig 14109 bp, 11 predicted proteins | sample 618341 | NCBI WGS metagenome assembly LFRM01 (sample SAMN03654438, study PRJNA283298) | anaerobic digester metagenome | isolation source: pool of bioreactors CSTR01a, CSTR02a, and CSTR03a thermophilic anaerobic... | place: Denmark: Kgs. Lyngby | collected 2014-05-21 | reverse complement strand
CGGTCAACCAAGACGCGTTCGACTCCTTGAATAGCCATGAACAGTTTGCTTACTGTGTTTGAGCAGCCTTCGCATTTCATTCCTTCTATTACTACTGATTGTTTCATATCTATTTCCTCCTATTTATTTGATGTTTTGAATCGCTTTAGTCTTAATGCATTTAAAAGAACCGATACAGAGCTGAAACTCATTGCTGCTCCGGCGATCATTGGATTCAGGAGCGGTCCACCGAATAAATACAATACGCCCATAGCTACTGGAATCCCCAACACATTGTATGCGAAAGCCCAGAATAAATTTTCTTTGATATTTTTAATCGTCGCTTTACTTAATTCAATCGCAGTTGGAACATCCATTAAATCACTGTGCATCAACACAATATCAGCTGACTCAATTGCTACGTCCGTTCCCGTTCCGATTGCTATTCCAATATCTGCTTGGGCAAGTGCTGGTGCGTCATTAATGCCATCACCGACCATAGCAACTTTCTTCCCTTCTGCTTGGAGTGCAGCAACCTGTTCAGCTTTATCTTCAGGAAGTACTTCACTCAAGACACGGTCAATACCGACCTGTTTCGCGATAGCTTCAGCTGTTCGCTTATTATCGCCTGTCATCATCACAACTTCAATGCCCATCTTATGTAGTTCCGCAATCGCAGCTGCACTGCTGGCTTTCAAAGTATCCGCCACTGCGATGATACCCGCCAACTGCTCGTCAATCGCAATGTACATCGGCGTTTTCCCTTCAGAAGCCAGACGGTGGGACTCTTCTTCCAAGGCGGAAATTTCAATCTTATTTGTAACCATCAGTTTGCGGTTACCTAATAAGAGGTTATTGTCCGCTATACGTACTTTTATACCATAGCCCGGTATTGCTTCAAAATCAGAAACCTTGGCCAAATTCATATTTTGATCTGCTGCTGCTTTAACAATTGCCTCTCCGAGTGGATGTTCAGAACCTTTTTCTGCTGAAGCTGCTAAGTGTAATAACGCTTCTTCAGTTATTTGGGTTGTTAAAATATCTGTCACTTTAGGTTCGCCTTCAGTGATCGTTCCTGTTTTATCAAATACTACTGTTTGGATATTGTGCGTCGTTTCTAAAGCTGCACCACTTTTGATTAAAACGCCATTTTCGGCTCCTTTACCTGTTCCAACCATGATTGCCGTTGGAGTTGCTAAACCGAGTGCGCACGGACAGGCAATAACGAGTACTGAAATCGTAATCGTTAGAGCGAAAATCCACGACTCCTGGCCCAAGAAATACCACAACAAGCCAGAAAGCACAGCTAAAACGATGACAATTGGGACAAAGACACCTGAAATTTTATCCGCCAACTTGGCAATAGGTGCTTTAGAACCTTGTGCATCTTCTACTAACTTGATGATTTGAGCCAAAGCAGTATCTTTCCCTACTTTTGTAGCACGGTAGTGAATCATCCCATTCTTATTGATACTTGCTCCAATAACACGATCTCCGGGTTTCTTTTCAACCGGCATACTTTCACCTGTCAGCATCGCTTCGTCGATTGCAGTTAAACCTTCTGTTATCACACCATCCACCGGCAATTTTTCTCCGGGACGAACCACAATCACGTCATCCACTGCAACAGCTTCAACAGGAATTTCAACTTCTGCCCCGTCTCGCATTACTCGTGCTGTTTTGGGTGCTAACCCCATCAGTTTTTTTATTGCTTCTGAAGTTTTACCTTTCGAAACCGCTTCGAAATATTTCCCAAGTGTAATTAAAGTCAGGATTACCGCAGCTGATTCATAGTAGAGTTCCATCGCAAATCCTATTTCTCCCATATATACACGAAATGTTGCATAGAGGCTGTAAATAAAAGCAGCGCTTGTTCCCAAAGCAACGAGTGAATCCATGTTTGGATGACCTTTGAATAACGCTCGGAATCCGCCCGTAAAAAATTTCGTTCCCAAAATCATTACCGGCATCGTCAGTAACAGCTGTAAAATTGAGAAGTTTAGCGCGTAATGCATCGGGTCGATGATTCCTGGAAGTGGCAGCCCGATCATATGACCCATCGAAACGTACAATAACGGAACCGTAAACACCGCCGAAATCCAAAATCTTTGCCACATTTCTTTGATATGTGCTTCTTTTTTCTCTTGGTCCTTATCTACGGTGTCCGCGTCCCTGACTTCAACAACTGCTTCATATCCCGAATCAGCGACCGCTTTCGTAATATCAGCAAGAGTGATTGCATCCGGATTATAATTGACAACCATTTTTTCAGTCGCAAGATTAACCGAAGCGTGCCCCTCGCCCACTAGTTTGAGCGTGGCATTCTCGACAGTTTGTGCACAACTCGCACAAGACATGCCTGATATACCAAACGTTATTGTTTCTAGTGGCTTAACAACTTTATACCCAGCATCAGCTACGGCCTGTTCGACTTTACGAATATCAAATGCTTGATCAACATCCAAGGCAAGCTTCTCTGTAGCCAAGTTAACCGAGGCATTATTCACTCCTTCAACTTTTCCAGCAGCTTTTTCGACAGCTTGCGCACAACTCGCACACGACATTCCTTCTATTAATAGTGTCTCATGTTTCATTGTTATAACTCCTCCTCGTGGTTCGCATGACAGTCACATTGCCCATGTAAACAGTGGCATTGCACTGTCTCCACAGCATCCATGGCTTTTTCAGAAACTGCCCGTTCTAAAAGTTTAATGTCTTCTTTACTTAAAACCGATTGCGAAATCAGTTCAGCCAGGGTGGCTCCCACTTTCGTCGAACAAACATGCTGCAACACACTACCGGTCCGTTCACGCATACTTTCTTCTTCCGATATAAGTGCGGAATATAAAAAACGATTCCCATTTGCTTCTGTGGATACGAACCCTTTTTCTACTAAACGACCAATCAAGGTTTTAATTGTGGCAGCCTTCCAATCCATTTTCTCACTGAGAACTTCCGTAATCGTTCGACTTGTCACAGGTTCGTTCGTCCAGATGACACGCATGATTTCCCATTCAGCATCTGATATTTTAGGCGTCGATACAATTTGCATATTCTTCATCCTTTCTAACTTTCCTGTTTGTGTTTACATTTGTAATCATTACCTTAACTTCAGTTTACATCTGTAAACGATATTTGTCAAATTTATATGCTCAAAAAAAGTAAGCGAAGCTTTTTATGCTCCACTTACTTTTTTTCTAACCGTATCTGAAGTAAATAAACATTTACTTCTCTCATCTTCATATTTACCCCAAATTTCGATTTTCCAGCAGTCACAGTTTGCGCCTACAGGACATATCAAACGCCCTTTTGTTAAAGGGATATCTAAATAAATACTTCCATCATGATAGACTATTACTCTGTCAGGTTTTGCATTCACTTCGGTTAATGCCCGTGTTGCCGCTCCGATATACGCTTCCGCTGACTCATCGTTCATTTTAATGGTCTGCTTTATTTTGGATATAATAAAATTTTCCTCCTTCATTTTAGTGGCCTTCCGTTCAATCTATATACTCGTTTCTTTTAAACCGACCGATTTACGCATTCACATTACCACCTGAAACTCAGTTTGTCAAACATTCAGAAATATCAGAACGTCGCTCACTTCCTTCTATATTATAGTCCGATTAATTGTTCAATGGTGTCGAGTAAGCTCGTCGTATTGTGATCTGCGATTTCGTATTTCGCAACGGCTTTAACAGATGGTTCTGCGTTCGCCATTGCATAGCCGTGTGTAACTTGCTTTAACATTTCAATATCGTTCGGACTGTCGCCAAAAGCTGCACATGCGTCCACCGAAATATTCCAACGTTCCTGTAAGAGTTTCATCCCCAGCCCTTTATGAACGTTCGGTAATAAAATATCTATAAAGCCAAAGCCACTTCCTACGACAGAAAGATGCTTACCAATACGCTCCTCCAAATACTCCAGTACTTCTGGTACTTCAGTGACTTGAAAAATCGTCGTAAAACTCAAAATTTCATCTTCTATTTCATGAAGATCCTTCACTTCTTCGATATTTAAATAGTACTGACGAAAAATATCGGCATACTTTCCAGTCGCACCTTTTTTGAGGTAGCTACCATTTACACCGCATAGTAAAAAGGGTGTGTCACTATAAGCTTGAAGTGCATCGATTCCTTTTTTCACCATCTCTGTAGGCATGACTGCAGAATATAGCATTTCTCCTTTATGGATAATATATGCGCCATTTTCAGCTACAAATGTTATACGGTCTGTGAGGCCTTCAAAATAATGTTCTAATTTTGGTAGTTGGTTCCCACTCGCACAAACAAAACGAATGCCTTTTTCATCCATACGGTCCAACAACTTCTCGAATCGTGGACGGTCGTAAGTCTTTTCTGAATTCAAAAATGTTCCGTCCATATCTACTGCTATCATCTTTATATCCATCTTGCACCTCTTTGTTATGATACTTCTATTCTATCAATAATCTGTATAAATAACTATTTACCTCCATAAAAAAAGAACATGCAGTTAATTTGCATGTTCAGGATTATCTTCACTGGAGACTAATTTTTCGGCAACTATTAATAGAAGTGGAATCAGGATGTCATCGGCATAACCAGCCATAGGAATAAAATCAGGAATAAAGTCGATAGGACTTACGATGTAAAGAATGATACCGAGCACCATCAATTTTCGGCGACGTTTCATCTTTGTATCGAACAAGGAAGTGACTAATGACTTCACTTTGTTAACAGGTGTCTGTCTCGTTTTGGCTTTCATTTGCATCATGCATCTTCCTTTCCATTTATTTTCGTTGATGCTCTCTTATTATAGAAGAAACACGTTCGAAGTGAATCAGTCTAAAGAATGAAAAAGCATTCAGTCCCAATGATTAGGAACTGAATGCTTCTTGATTATGCTTGAGCCATATTCTCAAAACGTGCTTCTGCTACTGCTTTTTGAATAACTTCCATCACACGATCTTGATCGTCTTCAGAGTTTAGAATGTCGTAGTCAGCAATACTGATTTTAATTTTGGCGCTGTGGTTATAGCCTTCGTACCATGCTTCATAGTTATCGTACAACAGACGGTAGTAAGCCAACAAATCAGGATTGTCTTTGATTTGTTCGAAATCACGGCCACGTTCCTGAATACGTTCCAAAATTATTTCAAATGGACCGTCTAAGTAGATTAACAAGTCTGGTGCTTTCTTTGGAATACCTTCCAATTCTTCCATCATGTTATCCAGAAGGTCATTATAAATATCCATCTCTTCAATTGAAATGTTTCCTTGCAAATGGTTCACATGCGTGAACAATGCATCTTCATAGATTGAGCGGTCCAACACATTATTGTCGTCCACCAACGCATCTTTAATACTTCTAAAACGCGCATTTAAAAAGTAAATTTGTAAGCTGAATGCCCATTTCTTAGGGTCATCATAAAATTTATCAAGGATGGGATTATAATCGACACTTTCATAGAAAGCCTGCGTTCCCAATTTATTAGAAATCATCTTTGTATACGTAGATTTCCCTGCTCCAATCATCCCTGCCAACACTAGCACACTCATCATATCCCTTCCCTTTTGTTTTATTCATCGAGGAATTACAACATGTTGTATCATACCATAAAGTGGCCCACAATATGTCGCCACAATTATATTTTATTTAAAAAAAGCTTTTTAACATTTTTTGCTTATATATATACAGGAGGTGTCATATATATGACCGGAAAATCTGAAACTTTATTATTGTTGGAATCATTAGCGATTAGGATGGCAAGTAACGAACAGCTGGAAAAATATCTAATGAGAGAAGGAAAAGGCCATACGGGTGAGAGACAGTTGCTTAACGAACTAAAAAAATTAAACACGGAACACATGATTCTATCAGATTTGTATTTTGAAACTCATAGTGGTCAAAAATTTCAAATTGATCATTTGTTGGTAATCGGTAACGTCTTATTCATTTATGAAGTGAAAAACTATGAAGGTGAATGGAACTATGGGAATGAGTTGTTTACGAAAGGAACCAATTTTTCCTGCCCGAATCCTTTGATACAATTAACCCGGACAAAAAATTGTTTTAAGCAGTTTCTTCAAGACTTAAGTTTAGCGAACTGCGAAGTGAAAGCAGCGGTAGTCTTTATTAATTCTCATTTCACCCTTTTTAACGTTCCAGTAGGTAAACCTCTGCTTCTACCTACACAAATCCATCACCATATTCAAACGATGGATCAATTCCCACCGATTACCGATAGTCTCCGCGTAGTTGTGCAGGAATTGCTACGAAACAAAGCAAAGGCAGAACCTTTTCGTAAAAATATTCCTTTATATCGTTTCGAGGAATTAAAGAAAGGGATTCGTTGTAGAGCGTGCGGGGATATCGTTGTCCCGTTGAATACTAAATTTTATCGCTGTTCAAATTGTTCTTCAACAGGCAATGTTACGCAGGCTATTTTGGATGCAGCCAGGGAATTCCAACTTTTATTTCCAAATATGAAATTAACCGTCAGTTCTCTTTATGAATGGTGTGGAAAATCATGTGCCAAACAAAGATTCAGCAATGTTTTAACGGCTAACTTCATAGCACAGGGGAAATACCGAGGAACCTATTATTTATAAGTAGTTGGTTTAGAAAATTCATCGTCCAACTGATTGTAAAGCTATTTACAGCGAGTTCGAATGGAAAATAAGGCGGCCAACTGATTGTAAAGTTGTCATCGGTTCATTTCTTCCTATTATAATGTCTAAAAAAAAGCCTCCCGGATTAAGGGAGGCTTCTCTGATTATTCTGCTAAATATGCTTCGTAGAATTCTTCTACTTTAGCTGGGTCTGCTACTAGTTTGTTACCTGTATCAACAAGTGGTGTCACTGTTGAGTATGCTGGTAATTTTTTACCGTTGTAAGCAGCGTTAATCTCATCTTGGTTAATGGAGAATAAAATCGATTTACGCAAGTTTTCACTTTCAGAAACAGCGCGTCCGGATGTATTGAATAGCATATAAGAAACAGCGTTACTTGGCATGCTTTGTAGTGAAAGTTTATCATCTTCTTCAATAATCTCGTATTTCGTTTCGCTTAGTCCGTATAGCAAGTGAATTTCGCCTGCACGTAATGCCGATAAAGCACTGTCAGAATCAGCGATAAAACGAACTGTCACGTTTTTAATTTGCGCTGTTTCTGGTGTTTCTGGACGGTAACCAGGGTTTGCTTGGAACGTTGCTTCGTAGTCATCTTTAGAAGTCATGATGTAAGGGCCACTTGTATACAAGTGGTTGTCGCCGTTGATTACAGCACGTTGATCTCCGTAAGCAATATCCACTGATGGGTCAAATGAAGCAATGTCATAAGTATTGATGCTTTCAACTTGTTCTTTAGAAACAATACCTGCTGATTGGTGAGCTAGGTAGTTCAATACTTGTGGGAAAGCCTCAGTCGTTGTCAATTTGATAACTTGGTATGAACCTTCGTCATTATTAACATCTGCTGCATTTTCAACTGTTTTAGAAATAGGTGCATCCAAATCTTCAGCCAAAGCATCCAACACATTGCCAGAACCATCAGATAATTGAACGTTTTCCAATTCAGCAACATCTGTTACTAATTCTACAGTGTCAATATGTTCATGTAATGAGTAAGTACGGTGATCCGGAACAGAGTCTGCATTTTTTGCACGGTCTAGCGAGAAAATAACATCTTGTCCGCTAACCATTAGGCCTGTGTCTACTGCTTCGCCGTTCTCTACTGCCGCAAAGTTAATATCATCGCGTAACACAAAGTAAAATTCTGAGTTACCTTCTGCGATAACGTGGTTGTATGATAGCGAGCCATCAGAAACAACATTATCATCATCTGTTAAGTTAACCAAACGCACATACATGTTTGTATTCAATTGGTTAATAGAACCATCGTTTCCTTTAATAGGGTCCAATGATGTTAAATCACCATTTACTTGTGTCAGCATCAATAAATCAGAAGCGTTTTTAGATTCGTCAACAAACGAAACAGGCTCCCATGCAAATGCACGTGATTTAGAAAGACGAATTGTGTCGCCATTTAATACTTCGCTGTTATAAGCTTGTGCTTTTAGTGATGTATAAAGCGGAACGATGTAGGCATTTTCTGTAACCAATACATCTTCAAACTCTTTATATGTTTCTTGATACTCTTCCGGTGTTTCAACTGCAGCTTTGTCAATCAACGCATCGACATCAGTGTCAGATAAGTTACTGTAGTCACCATCTGTAATAAATAGTGAACGGACAGCATAGTCCGGATTACCCGTTACCGTTGTCCAACTTGAAAGTGATAAGTCGTAGTTTCCAGCATCTTGTTGTGCTGAGAAACTTGCGTAGTCGGGTTGTGTGTTTAATTTAACATCGAAACCATTTTTGATTAACTGATCACGGACAATGTTCATGTCCGTTTCATTTGAGCTTGTTCCCAGAATCTCGATTGTTGTTTTGTCTGTTGATTGCGTTACGTTAGATTCTGTATTTGAGTCTGAATTCGCGTCACCTTCCGTTTGAACAGAGCAAGCTGCCAATACCAGTGCAGCGGATGTTGCTAGGAATGGTAGTAATTTCTTCTTCATTGTATATAAANNTAATTTAATTTCGGATCGGTCGCATCACGCAATCCGTCACCCAAAAAGTTGAATGATAAAACGAGTAAAATAATCGCCAATCCTGGGTAAATCGCCAGGTATGGATTGGTTTCAAGATATTGACTCCCGATTCGCAGGATATTTCCCCACTCCGGTACATGCGCTTCAACACCCAGTCCTAAGTAACTTAAACTACTTGTGGAAATAACTGCCGTTCCGATTGTTAAAGTCGAACGAACAATCATCGGCGCCATAGCGTTTGGCACAATGTGTTTAAGAATCAAGGTACGGTTATCCTGACCCAATGCACGGGCTGCTTCGACATATTCGTAGTTCGCCACTTGCATCACATTCGCACGCATGGTACGGGCATAGGAAGGTATAGAGCCTAGACTCAAAGCGATAATCAGGTTTGTAGTGGAAGCGCCAAATGACGCAACAATTGTAATGGCCAGTAGCATTCCAGGTATAGCATATAAAACATCCAACAAACGCATAATGACGTTATCCGTTTTATTTCCATAAAATCCAGAAACAGCACCTAACGTTCCGCCTATGAAAAACGGTAGTAAGGTTGATAACAAGCCAACTGCCAAGGAAATTTGAGAGCCAAAAACGATACGAGAGAACACATCTCTACCATAGTTATCTGTTCCAAATGGGGAAGCCATTGTCGGAGGCTGTAAAATGTTCGCATAGTTATTTTGAACCGCGAACGATTCACTGAACGTAAAGTTACTTGTCCAAGCCAGAGATATCAAAAACGTAATAAACATTAATCCTAAGAGCGCGGCCTGGTTACGGGTCAACTTTTCCCGGACACTCGTCTGCCTTCTATCCCCTGCCAGGTCTTGATTCGTTTTATACATGGAAACAGCCACGAACAAAGCTAAAACGTTCCCCAGTAATGCTGTCAGTACGAGTAAAACGAGACCCGTTACCTGAGCTTTTTTATTTAAGTGATACCACTTCTGGCCGAAAACGGCGACCACAATGTGGAAAAGTAAAACGGCGATTAATAAATATAACGTTAGTAAAAACGTATTGGATACGAATGGTTTAAAGAGATTCAAGAGAGTCACAATAATAATAAACACATCCACCAATACCATATACAGACTATAAATGAAGCCAACATCGGGATTCTTTTTCCGTGCGATAGCGCCCGATAGGAAAGTGAATATATTTCCGGCAAATAATCCGAGTATTAATAGTAGAGAAAATACCTTAAAGAGTGGTTGCTGTTGGTCGGCATCAAATGATGCCCGCTTCATTTCTTTCAGCATGACCGTATGCAGGACACTCAAAACAGCGTGTACTACCGCGCCAATTAACAACGGCAACTTGAAACTTAAAGGACTAAAGTTAATACTGAGTAGGAAGAATACTGCTGTCATCCCCCAGCTTAATCCATTGTTAAATTGGAAGTAACGTAACATCTGTCTGCCACGATAACTTTTAATCATCATTCTTGTTACCCCCTACCCTTTTGAATCCGAGAACGAATACGTGGATCCAAGAAACTATACATGACATCAATGAACATATTTACGACTGAAAGGATAATCGCAATATAGATGACACCACCCATTACACTCGGGATATCCGGTATAAATTGTTTATCAACAATGTAACTACCAATACCATTAATATTAAATACTTTCTCCGTTACAGAAGAACCACCCAACATTCCACCAAACTGCAAACCAACAACAGTCACAATCGGAATCAAGGCATTCGGAACCGCATGACGCAAAATAACACGTGTATGCGAAAGTCCTTTTGCTCTTGCGGTCAAGATATAGTCTTCATTAATCACTTCTAACGTAGATGAACGCGTCATCCGAGCGACCGATGCCATCAATCCTGTCCCTAAAACAACGGCTGGCATCAATAAGGATAAGGAATTGCTAGTACTATAAGTAGCCGGCAACCACCCTAAGTTGATGGAGAAGTTTAGGATGAAAATGAGACCTTGCCAAAAACTTGGAATCGAAATACCGATTAAAGCAATTAACATAAATAAATTATCAAAAGTTGAGTTAGCTTTTACGGCCGCATAGATACCTGCCGGTAAGGCCACCGAAAGTGATAACGTTAAGGCCATAATCGTTAAGCGTAATGTGACAGGGAAACGGCGCATGATGGTTGCAACCACCTGTTCATTCCCTTGATACGCATTGCCTAAGTCAAATGCAAAGATACCTTTAATCGTGCGACCCAGTTGAACCAAGTAGGGATCATTCAAGCCATGTAATTGACGGAACGCTTCGTATTGCGCATCCGTTGCTTGGTCACCTAAAATATTAACTGCAGGGTCAGATGGCGAGAGATACAACAGTGTAAATACAATGACGGTCACTCCCACAATTACAAACAACATCATAACCAAGCGATTAACGATGTAATGTAACGTCGGAAGCGAAAGAATCAACAAGTATATGTACATCGGCCATGCCAGAATGATTGAAAGTATAAATCCTGGCCAAGTACCGATTGCAGCAAGTGTTGCTTTCAAATATGTATCAGGTTCTGTTCCCTTTTCTTGATAATGTATTTTTTTCAGCTGCTCAACTGTTTTAGTCAGCTCGCTTTTGAATAGCTTCTCCGTATCATTCTCAATTTGAGTGGGAGTCTTTACAATACCTAAATACTCATTTTTCTTTATTTCTTGTTTCTTTAGTTTTTCTTTCAAAGCCTCTGCTTGACCGCTCTTAATGAATTCTTCACGCCAATGACTATCATCGGTGCGCGTCCCTCCTAAAAAGTACTTCAGCGCAACCAACACATGAAACAACAAACCAAAACCAATTAAACCAAAACGCCAACTTTTTTTACGATAGGCACGTTCGTAATAATAGCGAATATTCGTTAGTAGCGGGCTATTTCTTTCCACTTTCATTTCCTCCTTCTTTCCTGAATATAAAAAAAAGCCCTTAAATAGTCAGCTAAAAAAAGCCTGGCTATTTAAGGGCAAAGTAATTTGCGGTTCCACCTTAATAAGACAACCTGCATATGGGTTGTCGTCTCATTCAGTACATTATTAGACATATACTGTTTTGCTGTAACGGGCAATCCCGTTATGGGCTGATAAATTTCACCCATACGACTCCAAGATGCACTTCCAAATCTTGTCCTAGATCCCCTCACACCAAACGGGACTCGCTTTGCTAATACGTAATCTGTACTTTTCTTTTCATAGTCATTTCTATTTTGAATTAAATTTCTAATCTGTAAACAATAATATAGCAGAGTGCTTTTTTCGTCAAGACTTTTGACTTACTTTTTTTTAGTTGATTAATAAGGTCTTTCATTTTTTGACAAGTCGTGCTATTTTTTGATTAGATAGATTGCAAGATTAGAAAGGACGACACTATGACAAATTTATTATCTGTAAATAATTTATCCGTTTCTTTTACGACGGGTTCCACTGTTCAAAAAGTTGTTTCCGAGGTATCTTTTGATGTAAAAAAAGGTGAAACAATCGGCCTCGTAGGAGAATCCGGGAGTGGTAAAAGCGTTACTGCTCGCTCCATCATGAAACTTTTAGCTCAAAATGCTCATATTCACCCAGAGTCGAGCATTGTGTATATGGGAAATGAATTACTCACTAAATCCGAAAAAGAAATGCAACAGATCCGTGGTAATGATATCGGAATGATTTTCCAAGATCCGATGACATCTTTGAATCCAACGATGACAATGGGAAAACAAATAACCGAATCACTCTTGTTCCATGAAAAATTATCTGCAAAAGAAGCAGAAAAGCGTGCCAAAGAAATTATGACGAATGTTGGTATTAACAATGTGGATTACCGTTATACGCAATATGCCCATGAATTTTCAGGGGGCATGCGTCAACGGATGATGATTGCGATGTCCTTAGCTTGCAACCCATCACTCATTATTGCCGACGAGCCGACAACAGCGCTCGATGTGACGATTCAAGCACAAATTTTACAGTTGCTTAAAGATTTGCAAAAACAATACGGAATGGCAATTATACTCATTACTCACGATTTCGGTGTTGTTGCAAATATGTGTGACAAAGTAGTGGTAATGAAAGATGGAAAAGTCGTTGAGACTGGCGCTACTACAGCCGTTTTCGAGAACCCACAAAACGACTATACCAAAATGTTGTTAGCTGCGATTCCTAATTTACATCAAGAAAAAACCATGAAACAACGTGAAAAACTGGCGGAAATTCATGCTGGAAAGCGCGAGCCTATTCTTCAAATTACGCAACTGACGAAAGCTTTCCCGTATGGACGTAACCAACAAGTAACAGCAGTTGACCATTTAGATTTCACCATTTTCCGTGGTGAGACTCTAGGTTTGGTTGGTGAATCAGGCTCCGGAAAATCAACAACTGGTCGCACCCTTTTACGTCTTCACGAACCAGATTCAGGAGAAACGTTATTTGAAGGCTTTGACATCAACCATTTGAAAGCAAATGATTTAAAAGCGATGCGCAAGCATATGCAAATGATTTTCCAAGATCCTTATGCATCATTGAACCCGCGTATGAAAATCCAGGACATAATTGGGGAAGCTTTGGATATTCATGGTTTGACTAAAACGAAAGAAGAGCGTAAAGCGCGCATTCTGGAACTTTTAGATTTAGTTGGCTTGCACCCTTCGTTTGCTGAACGCTACCCGCACGAATTCTCAGGCGGTCAACGTCAACGGATTGGGATTGCACGTGCATTGGCTGTGGATCCGACCTTTATCGTGTTGGACGAACCGCTATCTGCACTTGATGCGTCGATTCAAGCGCAAATTGTTGATTTACTTGAAGATTTACAAGAAAAACTAGGACTCACCTACTTATTCATCGCGCATGATTTGGCAATGGTGAAGCAAATTTCTGACCGTGTTGCCGTCATGCATAATGGAAAAATTGTTGAATTGGCCGATTCGGAAGAATTATTTAACAACCCGATTCACCCGTATACGAAAAAGTTGCTCGCAGCAATCCCGATTCCAGATCCAAGTCATGAAAGTAATCATGCCTCTAGCATCAAGGCGGAAGATGAATTGAGCGCTTATAAAGGCAGCGAGTTCAAAGAAGTTTCGCCCCACCACTGGGTTTATTGCTAATTGGAGGAGATTTAAATGTCTTTGCCTTTACGAACCTTTAAGATTGCCGTTGCAGCCTTTATTGCGATTTTAATCGCTGAGTCTGTCGGTTTATCTTATGCTATTTCAGCTGGGATTATTGCAATTTTGAGTATTCTTGATACGAATAAATCTTCTTTTTTAACAGGTATTCAACGTGTTATCTCAACTGTATTAGCTTTGTTTATTGCTGCAGTTTTGTTTTACTTCTTGGGATTTGAAGTTTACGTATTCGCCTTGTATTTACTCATCTATGTGCCCCTCGCTTATCTATTGGGGGTTGAGTCCGGCGTCGCACCTTGCTCAGTTTTGGTTACTCATCTCCTAGCCGAGCAAAGCGTGGCATGGAGCTTAATCAGCAACGAATTGCTGCTAATGTTAATTGGAGCAGGTATTGCAATAATCGTTAACTTGTATATGCCTTCAAAAGA